>Ga0153917_1000121_pt1 | contig 77304 bp, 83 predicted proteins | sample TSFL001MetaG_FD_104695 | JGI IMG/M metagenome (GOLD analysis project Ga0153917, IMG submission 104695) | Attine ant fungus gardens microbial communities from Florida, USA - TSFL001 MetaG | ecosystem: Host-associated > Fungi > Mycelium > Unclassified | place: USA: Florida, Paynes Creek Historic...
GATTCATATTCTTTGAGAATATTGACAATCTGATGTTCTGAAAATTTACTTTTTTTCATAATCCGAGTTTACAAATTAAATTTAATAATTTTAATTTGTCCGAAAAACAGGGAAGTTTACCACCTATCAAATCAAAGAAGTAACCACATACAGTATTTCTGAACTGCTTTGGAGAATTGTACAAATGATGGAACAGATCCCCCTTTATAATATGGTTACTTTATCGTTCAATAATACAAGTAGAGAAGTAAATATTGTTGACGGACCAGCAGTTACTCCGTCAAGTTTTGTTAAGACCATAAATTACAATGGATACGATTTTGACATGTATACCAATGCAAATGAAGTTATTTTCCATTATCATCCATAAGAAAATTTAATTTATTAGAGAAACCATCAACAGCGGGAGTATTTTCTACATGATTCCTGAATTTACGAAAAAATATCTGTTTTTCCAAGACAGATAATCATTGTAATTTTTATTTTCCTGTTCTATTTTTATGAAAAAATTGAAGCTATGGAAGAATTAGAATGGAGCGAATTCCCTGAAAACAGACCACCCAGGTCAGGTTTGCATGTCGTAAACCGGGAAGTAAATAACGTGGTAAAGAATATGTTGGCGTATTATGATACTGGAACTGAAATATGGTATGAAGATCCCGTGGAAAAAGTGCCGCTTTCAGGAGTGAACGCGTACAACAACAGGCGCATTTTACCATATAAGAAGATGGACTGATTAAAGAGAACCACCCCTGAGGGTGGTTTTTTTACATATATTATACTCCACTTAAATAAAGATAGTTAGCTTTAAAATTAACCTTAAAACTTACTAATCATGAATGATACCTTGAATAAGCAAAAGATCATGAACCATGAATACAGAAGTATAAAGATAAATCTCTTTTAAATTAGTCCGGTTTTTTGTATTTTTAAGTAGGATAATAAAAAGATGAGTTATGAAGAGATTAAAGTATTACGACGGAGACCCCACTTTTATTACTGTTTTCAATAACAGTTTTGACCTGGTGAGCGATGGATATTATATTCTCCGAGGAGACACCGGAACACCTTTAGGGGACGAAGACACTGAAATTGAGGATAAGATTTTAATTAATGTTAAACCCGAGTATTATTTATTTGAAATGAACGATGAGTTCCGGCACGATGAAGTCATCAATAATAAGCTGAAAGAGTTTCATAGGATCAACCTGAAGCATTTGACTCCTGAGGAATATATAGAGTATATGAATTCTGAATCCTAAAACAAAGACCGGTATTAATTACCGGTTTTTTGTGTGCTGTTCCGGAATTTCCTTTAATACTACTCGGCAGGAGTACTGGAAATCAAAGCAAAACACCAATTGAAACATCAGTTAAAATTTTGATGGTACGGTATTTGTTTGGCATTTTTAAATTTTACCCTTGTAAACATGAAAAAAATCATTACACTATTTACACTGTTGATTACCGGTTTGTTTTACTCTCAGGAAATCCCGAACCTTAATCATGAGTCGACTAAGGAAACAAATTATTTTACAACTTTTACTTATGAAGAGCTAAGAGGGAAAATGATTGTAAGCGCAGAGCTGAATTCCAAAAAATACAATTTTGTTTTTGATAAGGGTGCACCCACAGCGATTTCTTCAGAAATTGTTAAAGAGCTGAAATTAAATACACGTGGAGACATTGAAATGAGAGATCAGAGCTCTTTATCTTCAAACATGGAAATAGCCATCATAGAAAATTTAGGTTTAGGAGGAATAAATTTTAAAAATACACCCGCCATTATTCTGAAAGATATGACAATGTTCGAATGTTTGAATGTAGACGGAATTATCGGAAGCAATATTCTCGGGAACTCTGTTTTACAGATTTCGGCAAAAGATAAGAGTATTACTTTAACGGATAAAGCAGAACGATTGAAGCTGAGGAAAAAAGATTCATTTGAAATGACGGTAAACCCTATTCAAAGTACCCCGTATATAAATGTATTTTACCTGAATGGCAAGGAGAGTGCTCACGAAAGCATACTGGTTGATACCGGCATGGAAGGATTTCTTGATCTAAGCGTACACGTCTATAAAAATGCCATTGAGAAAGTCGATGTTTTTAAAATACTCAGTAAATCTTTTGGAACATATTCTGCCGGTGTCCATGGACTGGCGCAGGAAAGTGAAAGCTACACAATTTTGGTCCCTAAGTTACAAATAGGTAAAAATTACTTTAGGAACGTAAAAACGCACACAACGACAGATTATACTTCACGGATTGGAACAGATGTTCTGAAGTATGGGGTCATGACATTGGATTTCATAAATAAACGTTTTTATTTAGATCCGTATGATAAAAATAAAGTTCGGGATGTAAGTTCCAAAACATGGCCTATAATGTTTTCCATGAATGAGAATAAAATGGTGGTAGGGATAATATGGGATGAAAAGTTAAACGGTAAAGTAAATATAGGAGATGAAGTGATAAAATTCGGAAGATACCACTATGAGGCAATGGATTTTTGTGAAAAATTTCTGACAAGAATTAACAGTTTGAACAATGAAGAGAACATTATCCTGAAAGATGTGAATACCGGTGAAATCAAGGAGTTAAAAATCAGTAAAATATAGGGGCGTATTTCAACATCATGGAGGAATCTCCCGGATAGCAATAAACCGCAGGAATAAGTGGTTTCCAGGTGTGACAAAAGAATTTTTAAAACCATCCCAAGGGATGGTTTTTGTTTAGATGGCCGGCTGTTATTTGCACACACTGCAGCTTCCTCCGTTTTTGGAGCAATTCTTACAGTATTTACAGTTTTTACAGGCTTTGCAGTTTGCTCCTGCAGAACAGGTCGCATAATCGCTGAAAGCTGTATTATAAATGGCATAAGATGCAATTCCGGATAGGATAAATGCTGTGATTAAAAAGTACCTTCTCACGTTTCTGAATTTTTATAATGTTTTAAGCGGGCGAAAATACTAAAATAGTTCCCTGTAACTTCTGGAATGACCTCCTGTTTAACAAAATCTGTATCTTAGATATAATGGAAAGGAATGTTTGAAGCAGGTATAAAAACGGGATAGGCTCTGTAGAGAAACGGAAATAGAGAAAATAGTGGTAGCCCATACCAATCTTATAGTAGGCAATCATCCCCATTACGTCCTGATTAAGCTCTGGTAATATCACTTTATGCTCTTGATAATGATTTCAAATAAAAAACCACCCGATAGGGTGGCTTTTTCTATTTTCTGATGAACTTCTGTTCAATTTCATCCTTATAAAGTACTCCTTCGTACTCTTCTTCTTCCGTAATTTTAAAATGAAGGTTGGCAGCATCCAGATTTGTAATAACAAAGGTGGCTGGTTCCCCTTCTATGGTAATGGTAAGGTTATTTCCCGTTTTTGTATAGGTTCCTGTTCCTTGTTCCTCTATGTTCTGTGATGGAACTGCCATATTGTACTCTACGGTATTATCCGCCTTGAAATTATATTCCCATGAAATTTGTCCCGCTACCGGTAGATCCGTAAATTCATTTACGAGCACTCCGTCTTCATATGATTTGGAACTGATGGTATTTAATTTCCACTCTCCCAAAAGGTGGTTTGAGGGTTGAGGATCCGGCTTTACCGTATTGTCATCATCGGAACACGCGGTTAAAGATAGTAAGCTGACAGAAGCAGCAAATAAATAAGTACTGATTTTTTTCATAATTGATATTTTAGACTGCAGCAAATATATTAAAAAGATTATGATTGTTTTTTGTTATTTTTTAATAGATTATAAATGTATTTATAAAAAAAAGATACTTTTGTAGATATAAACATCTTAAATATGAAAAAAACGCTTTATTTTTTATCCATTGCTTTATTGTCTTTGACAGGCTGTAAAAACGATGACACAACAGTTTACCCCATTAATCCGGAGCAGCCTCAAAATCTTTTAGTGGGGAAGTGGAACATGATTAAAGGGGAAATGTATACAAACGGTGAACTGACCCTTGAAGAGGATCTTAAAACAGCCGATTGCGATTACGACTTCTACAATTTTAAAAATGACGGAAAAAAGGATGAAACCTACCATGATGAAGACAATTGCAGTCCGGAAAACTTTGCAGGTAAATGGTCCTATACAGAAGCTGCAAAACGTCTTACGATAACAGACGACGACGACGGGTATGAAATGTTGTTCGAGGTGGTGTCTGTTTCGAAAACAGACCTGAAAATAAAGTTGTTGGTTGAAGACGGAACTGCAGTTCCGGCAGGAATAGACGTTTTTACCTATTTAAAAAAATAGGAAGTTGTCAAAGAATATAGTAAAGCGGGCCCTGGCCCGCTTTTTTTATATACTGCTTCAGGAATCGGGTATAGGAAGATAAAAAGATTTTAAAAAGAGAAAATGGAAATTTGAGGATTATATAATAAAAATAAGCAGCAAATACTTGCTGCTTAAATTCAATGCTCAGTTAAAATTTACTAAAATTTGAATCAAATGTAATTAAAATATGGATATATCAAACTTTTTTGAAATAAAATCCGATAAATTTTAACTATTGGTGTGGTTAATTTTTAAACCAGGTTTTTCAGATCGGGAACTGTTCGTGATCCGTACTCATTTTTTAACATATTTTATACGCAGGGTAGAAGCAACTGTTGTCCGGGAATTGTAGTTTTAGGGTTAATCTTAAACTGTTTAAAATGAAAAAATTAATGATGTTAGGTATTGCAGCTCTCGGGTCAATAGCCGTTTTTGCAGGTACGGAACAAGGTGCTGTACTTAAAAGTGAATCAAAGTATGATTTTGAAGACAGATGGTCTTGTAAATGGTACTTTAAGGTGTACGAACAAAACATATTGGGCGGATATACCGTAATCCACACGGAGAGTTTCCGTATTTCGGGAACGGAACAGGAAATGCTGAATCAGGCAGGTATGCACAAGAATATGCTGTATGAAATGTGGGTCATTACCAATCCGGGAGGAAAAAACCGGTATATAGATTATGGAAAAGATACAAGTCTTCCGTGCCTCAATGTAAGCTGGTAGGGGAAATTTCTTGTGTTCTGTGTAACGGATAATGTTGCTATAAAAAAGAAAAGCATCTGCAGTAAAATAGCAGATGCTTTTCTATAACCAAAAAAACACTTATGAACTACAAATATAAAGATAATTTCCGGTTTACAAATTAGAAAGTGATTAGAATTTACAGAAGATGGCCATACCTAGTTTTCCGAATAAGATGTATAAAACCTAACGAAGGCTAAAAAAAGAAAAGCACCTGTCAAAAGAAGACAGATGCTTTTCCATAACCAAAAAAAACACTTATGAAATCCAAATGTACAAAAATTATAGAACATAAAAGTTAATATTTATTAAATTTTTGTATTTGTTTTACACCGCTGAATTGCATTCGTTTAAGCTCCGTTAAATGTGGTATCGCTGACCAATCCGCAAATTATATCTGCTGTATAAAGCAATCTCAAAGCAGGTTTTGGTCTTTAATTCATACTAAAAATGAAAAGGGATGTCTTTTCTTACAGGTTGTCCTTATATTTTTGCGTAAAGAAAATAAGTTTCACGGTATTCCGGATTTATGTTGATACAATTTTTAGCAATTAATAACAGGAACGTTGTTATTAATTGTGGTAATTTTGCCGAACAGGTTGATAATGAAAGGGCTGTTTATGGACTGGTGTTTAAGAACGGCCTTATTTTCAGTAAGGAGAAGTTATACATGAAGGAAAGAGAATATGCGATTGTAGATATTGAAACTACCGGGGGTAATGCCTCGGGTAGCCGTATTACGGAAATTGCCATTATAATACATGACGGTACGCGTATAACGGAACGTTGGGAAACACTTGTAAACCCGGAGAAGGAAATACCTTTGCCTATTTTTGCGTTAACGGGGATTACAAATGAAATGGTGCGGGACGCCCCGGTATTTGACGATATTTCCCAAAAGGTATTCAGCCTGCTCAACGAGCGCATTTTTGTTGCTCACAATGTGAATTTTGATTATTCCTTTGTCCGGCATCAGCTTGAACAGGCAGGATTTCAATGGACCGCAAAAAAACTTTGCACGGTAAGGGCCGCAAGGAAAATCATTCCGGGTTTGCCTTCATACAGCCTGGGGAATCTGTGCAGTTCGCTTGGCATACCTTTGGAAAACAGGCACCGGGCAGGCGGAGATGCAGCTGCTACAGCCATCTTATTTGCACAGCTGCTGGAGCAGGATGAAAACGGGGAACTCCTCAATATGATTAAAAAAACAGCTCCGGATCAGCGGCTTCCGCCCAACCTTCCCCGCGAAGACTTTGACAGGCTGCCCGAAAAACCGGGAGTATACTATTTTTACAACAAGGAAAAAAAAGTGGTATATGTAGGGAAGGCCGTCAATTTAAAAAAACGGGTAGCTTCCCATTTCAGCGGTCATAAAATTACTTCTCAAAGACAACACTTTCTTCGGGATATCCATGCAGTTTCTTTTGAAGTATGCGGAACAGAACTCATGGCGTTGTTGCTTGAATGTACGGAAATAAGAAAGCTTTGGCCGGTATACAACAAAGCTTTGAAGCGTTTTGAACCGCGGTTCGGATTTTACGAATATACGGCACGCAACGGGTACAGGTATCTCGCAGTCGGAAAGGTGAGCAGCTCCCAGGCCTGTATTGAAGTTTTCAATAACATACAGGAAGGGATCAGCCTGTTGCGGGGTCTTACAGAACAATTTGACATAGATTACCGGTTTTGCCGGTATTGTACATCATCCGAAACCGAAAACTTAAAACATGATGATGCACATCTTCCTTCTTTGGACCATCATAACGATCGGGTGCAGCTGGCAATAGATCATGTACGGAACCATTGGCCCACTTTCTTTATTACCGACAAGGGAAGGTCAGGAGATGAGTACAGCTGTATCTGGGTAGAAGACGGACATTTTTACGGCATGGGATATATACCGTCGGATGTTTCAGTGACCCATCCGTCAGCTGTGAAGGATTATGTTACCCCGTATAAAAGCAATCAGTACATTATGAACCTCATCAGCATGTACGGGGTCAAACATCCGTCAAAAGTTTATAAGGTATGCGGATAGGCTTGTCCGGATAGAGTGGAAATATTGTGCGTGCAGCGCATATTTTGAATGTGAATGAGGGTTTGGTCCGGATGTTTTACCGGATCTCAAACTCTGTATACAGGCTATTTCCCGATCGACACATCAAAGGTATCCGTCGTGGTATAATCGCTGCTTCTTAAAATAATTTTGTAACGGCCCTTTTGCAGGTATAACGGTTTAAGGTCATGTTCGGATTTCATCTCGATGATATCGGAAGGAATGCCTTTATTTTCGAATTCTCCTATGCGGTAGGAAAGCACCTGAACGGGATAATGGAGTTTCCGGATTTTGTTTTTTTTAATCAGGTAGGGGTATTGTCCTTCCGCAAGCCACTGAGGCCGGTTGTTTGTGTATGCGGTAACAGGATGTATAACGCTGATGTCGGTTTGTTTAGGTTCGCTTATACCGTTGAAGGCCTTGCCATCCGGGCCTATGAGAACAAAAGATTTTTCTTCTTTGGTTGCGTAGGTGAAATAATGACTGTATTGAGGAAGGCTTTTTTCGGAAAATTTTACCTGATCAATAGTAAAGGGGTCAATGTCAGTGTATTCTTTAAGTCTTCCTGCCATTGCCTTTTCCCAGTTGCGTACCTCTTTTTCGTAAACATGGTCAAAGCCGCAGTGAATGAGGTATTTCCCGTCAGTATGGGCATTCATAAAGCGCTGGATGTTTCGTGCCTGCTCTATTTCGCGCTCTTTTCCGTTTTTACCTTCGGCAGCCTCATATCCGAACACGGTGAAGCCTATTCTCATGGCTTCGTATATTAAATTTCCGAATTCAGGTTCCTTTGTATAGAATCCACTTGTGTCCACCGCATATTTCCTCTTATTTATCAGGGTGTCCGAAACGGCCTCGAGCCCCAGGTAGCGGTAGCCGTTTTTGTACAGACCTTCCAGCAGGCTTCGTGTAAAAACACGATGCCTGGGATTCTGATGAGCCTCATTGATGATGGTGATATGTTCGTCGGCCGCGCGCCTTATGATGTAATCGCGTGCATTCACGGCACTGAAGTTTTTTAAGGTTAACGAATCGGCCGGTGTTGCCATGTACGTCCGTGCAGGAACGGCTTTATCCCATGTAGCCAGGGTATTTTTGTAGTCCGCGATAAAAGAATACTGAGCTGCACCTGTCTGGTATTTCCAGGTAACGGTGTCGTTTTCAATTTCTTTGGCAATGTGCGCGGAAAATTTATATGTTTCCGGATTTTGCTGCGCATATAAAGAAAATACGGAAAAGCAGAATCCAAAGTAAAATAATGTGCTTTTTGTCATGAACTTTTTTTGGTTTTGGTTCTAAATTATAAAAAAACAGAACAGCAGCAATTAAAAAATAAGTTATTGTATTTAATAATGCTATAATGTTAAAAAAATGCGTATATTTATGGAGTATACCTGGTAGTTTTTTGTAAAATTTTGAAATTTTAATTGCTTAATTATGAAAAAGAAGAGTACATTAACTATGGCCGCCATTTTAATATTGTCCCCGCTTATCATCAGCGGTGTGATTCATTACCTTAAAAAAAGGGATACACGCATTGAACTCAACAGCAACAGGGAAAACCAGGGCGAACTCATTCTGAAAGAATCGTCACGGTGAATGCACCTACTTCTAGAATCCGGAAAGTTGAATGGAAAAAAGTGAGCTTTTTTTTGAAAACTGCTGAATAAGTACTATATTGTAGTACACTTCAAAAACATCATTACACTACTTTTAAAGGCATCGTCCTTAAATAAAGCACGAACTTTTAAAACAGAAATTATGAGATTGGTTAAATGGAAGAAATTTCCTGGCTCACGGCCGCAGGAATCGGGTGTATATGTTGTAAATTCCCGTATTAAAAATATTATTTCCAATGTATTGGCATTTTATGACTGTAACTGCCATCTTTGGTTTGATCCGGATGATAAGGGAAAGGTGATCGACGGAATCGATGCCTACCATCCTGATAGAATTATTCCTATGGAATGAGGAATGCGAGGATTAGGGGAGCTTTAAAATAAAAAGGGCTGATCTGAGAACGGCATACAGAAGGGGCACCCGACTTTTTTGTAACAGACAATAGCTAAAAAAAATACGAGCATCTGCAAAGGATGACAGATGCTCATAAAAAAATAAAAATATTTAATGGTTGTATAAAGATAGGTTTCGGTTGTGAAGCCTACATTAAAATCAGATTAGAATATGAACAGCTTGTTCGGTCCGGTAACAAAGAATACACCTCATTAGGAACCGTTTTTTAAATTCCGGTAAAGTTGCAGCAATTCTGACGCAGCAGTAAAAGGTGACTTCTCATTTCTCTGCACGGAGGTTTCTTCTTGCGCAAGTTGCTCTGTAATTTTTGGATGCTGGTAAAAATTCATAAGCAGCTGTTCATTGATCGTTTCTCGGAGCCAGTAGGTATTCTGGTGCTGACGGTTGTTTTCGAAAAATCCGTTTTTTTTGGTAAGTGCGAGATATTCCTCAATGAGGGTCCATATTTCTTCAATACCCTTGTTGTAATAGGCACTGGCCATAAGAACTTTAGGCTGCCATTCAGAATCCTTTAAAGGAAAAAGGTGTAAAGCCCTGTTTACATCAAGTTTGGCGTTGCGTGCGCGGTCCAGGTTGTCACCGTCGGCCTTGTTGATGACCACGGCATCAGCCATTTCCATAATGCCCCTTTTAATTCCCTGTAATTCATCTCCGGCACCTGCGAGGTTCAGCAGCAGGAAAAAATCGGCCATGCTGTGTACCGCTGTCTCACTTTGTCCCACACCAACGGTTTCAATCAGAATGGTATCAAATCCGCAGGCTTCCGTTAAAATAATGCTTTCACGGGTTTTTCTCGATACGCCTCCAAGGCTTTCTCCTGAAGCAGATGGACGTATGAATGCATTCGGATTTTTAACCAGGTCCTCCATACGTGTTTTATCTCCAAGGATGCTTCCCCTGCTGATGGTACTGCTGGGATCAATTGCCAGCACGGCTACCTTTTTACCTATGGACGTCAGGTAGGTGCCGAATGCTTCAATAAAAGTACTTTTCCCGACACCCGGAACTCCGGTAATTCCGATACGTACCGATCTGTTTGCATGCGGAAGGCAGGCCTGTATGATTTTATGGGCCTTTTCTTGATGTAGGGGATTCGTACTCTCAACCAGGGTAATGGCCCTGCTTAAAGAAGGAATGTCTCCCTGAAGCAATTTCCCTATGAGCACATCAACATCAACAGGTTTCCTGCGGAAATGCTGAATCGACTTTACGGCATTTGCGTCAACATAATCGGGCTGTTCAATACCCTCTTTTTCATGCAGTGCTTTTTTAGGAGGAAAATCTTCTGGAGGCATAAATGGGTTTTTAACAAAATTACAAAATAGTTTCCTAAAAAAGTAGGCTAATTTGCACCCTGCTTAACACATGATTAAGTACCTTTGAGCATTCAATTCCAAATTTAAAATGTCATCAATAAAATCTCCTGTTGCAGCCAAACCGGTATATTCCGTGTTAATTGCCATCAGTGTGGCCCATTTGTTAAATGATCTGCTACAGGCCGTGATACCGGCCATTTATCCACGATTGGAACAAAAATATGATTTAACGCTTGCCCAGGTGGGAATGATCACGCTTTGCTATCAGCTCGCGGCATCCATCCTTCAGCCTGTGGTAGGCTCGTTTACCGACAAACGTCCGATGCCGTATTCGCAGATTATCGGTATGCTGTTTACGATGGCAGGTATCTGCCTGCTGGCCTATGCTCCGGATTATGAAATGATCCTTGTAGCCGTCGTACTTGTGGGAATTGGTTCCTCTATTTTCCATCCCGAATCGTCGCGCGTTGCCTACATGGCTTCAAACGGAAAAAGGAGCTTTGCACAATCGGTTTTCCAGATAGGGGGGAATACGGGAACAGCTTTGGCTCCGTTGCTCGTCGCATGGATTGTGCTGCCCAACGGACAACACTACATATTGTGGTTTCTGGGTTTTGCCGTACTGGCACAGGTGGTGCTGGGATACATTGCAAACTGGTACAGCAACCGGCTTAAAAATGTTTCCAAAACGGATAAAAAAGTACTGCAGGTTCCCGATTTGTCCAGTTTAAAAGTCACGTCTTCAGTGGGAATCCTCTTAATTTTAATTTTTTCGAAATATTTTTATGTTGCAAGCATCACCAGCTATTTCCAGTTCTATACCATGGATAAGTTCGGTTTAAGCGAAGTACAGGCGCAGGTATACCTGTTTTACTTCCTTATAGCCGTGGCGGTGGGAACCCTGCTTGGTGGAATTTTCGGTGATCGTTTCGGACGTAAGTACGTCATCTGGTTCTCGGTTTTAGGTGCCGCACCTTTTACGCTGGCCCTTCCTTATGTAGATATGCACCTTACAGGCATCCTCATAGTGGTAATCGGCCTGATTATTTCTTCTGCCTTTCCGGCAATCCTTGTATATGCGCAGGAACTGCTGCCTAAAAAGATCGGGATGGTTTCCGGGCTTTTTTACGGCTTCGCATTCGGGATGGGCGGAGTCGGCTCAGCTGTTTTAGGCTGGTGGGCCGATGCAACATCCATAGAATACATTTATCATATATGTTCCTATCTGCCGCTTATCGGTGTCATCGCTTATTTTTTACCGGATATGCATAAAATCAACTATAAAACAGTCGAATCGTGATAACACAGGAAATACAAAACGCCCTTACACGGATAGTGGGCACATCATTCTTTTTTATGGATGAGGAAACGTTAAGGGAGTATGGAAGGGATCATACCGAAGATCTGGTTTATCCGCCTTCTGTTCTGGTAAAACCTTCTTCAACAGAAGAAGTAAGCAGCATTATGAAGGTAGCTTCCGCTTACGGCATACCCGTAATACCCATTGGAGCACGTACCGGTTTAAGCGGGGGTATACTTGCCGTGCATAAGGGGATAGGTCTTTCGCTGGAACGCTTGAACCGTATAGAACGTATTGATGAGCAAAACCTTCAGGTAGTGACCCAACCCGGTGTTATCACCGAAGTTTTGCAGCGGGAAGTTGCCGCAAAAGGACTTTTTTACCCTGTAGATCCAAGCAGCAGGGGAAGCTGTTTTATAGGAGGAAACATTGCGGAGAATGCAGGTGGGGCAAGAGCCGTAAAATACGGAGTTACAAAAGATTATGTGTTGAACCTTGAAGTGGTGCTTCCCGATGGGGAGGTCATCTGGACAGGCGCGAATACCCTGAAAAATGCTACCGGGTATAACCTTACGCAGCTGATAACGGGAAGTGAAGGAACATTGGGTGTTGTAACCAAAATTGTTTTAAAGCTTATTCCGGCTGTTAAACATAACGTGCTTATGCTGGTGCCGTTTTTCAAAATGGAACAGGCTGCAGAAGCCGTATCGGCTATTTTCAGGGCGGGGATCGTGCCAAGCGCACTTGAATTTATGGAACGCGACGCTATCGACTGGACGATGAAATTCAGCGAAATACCCGATCTCAACCTTAAAGACGAGGTTCAGGCACACCTGCTTATTGAAGTGGACGGAAACTATCAGGACATCCTGATGCTTGAAGCTGAAAAGATTTTGGGCGTAGTAGAAAAATATGCCATTGACGAAGTGCTTTTTGCCGATACGGAAGACCAGAAAAACGCGTTGTGGAAGCTGCGTAGGAATGTCGCCGAAGCGGTAAAGCAGCATACGGTTTATAAAGAGGAAGATACTGTTGTTCCGCGCTATGAACTGCCTGCGTTGCTGAAAGGCATAAAGGCTATAGGGGAAAAGTACGGTTTTAAAAGCATCTGTTACGGGCATGCCGGTGACGGGAATCTGCACGTAAACATCGTAAAGATTGGTATGACGGATGAAAACTGGCGTATGCAGGTTCCTAAAGGAGTGAAGGAAATCTTTGAACTCACCCGATCGTTAAACGGAACGATATCAGGAGAGCATGGCATCGGATGGGTGCAGAAAGAATACATGCCCATCGTGTTCCGCGAGCGCGAGCTGGAACTCATGTACCGGATCAAGCGCCTGTTCGATCCGCTTAACATCATGAACCCGGGTAAAATATTCCCTGAATACCTGAAAAATGAGCAGTAACCACAGGCATTTCCTGCTTTACAAACCTGCGGGATATATTTCGCAGTTCATTTATGAGAAAAAGCGTTCCAAAAGGAAACTGGGAGAATTGTTCGGTTTTCCGGAAGGAACAATGGCCATCGGCAGGTTGGATGAAGATTCAGAGGGCCTTTTGATGCTTACCACCGACGGTAAGGTAAGCGAGGAGATCCGCAGTGCACATTATGAAAAACAATATGTGGTGCAGGTAGACGGTATTATTACTGATGAGGCGCTGGAAAAGCTTGCCGGCGGTGTGGAAATAGGAGTCAAGGGACAAAGGCTGCTTACAAAACCCTGCGTGGCGTCCAGGATACTGAAACCTGAATATATCGGTGAAGGATACCGTATCCGTGATGAAAGGCACGGACCCACAAGCTGGATGACCATTACCTTAACGGAAGGAAAGTTCAGGCAGGTGCGTAAAATGACGGCTGCTGCCGGTTTCCCTACCTTAAGGCTTATCCGGGTTCGCATCGGGAATTGGAAGCTCTATGGGATGAAGGCAGGCGAAGTAATGGAAATAACGCTTTAAAAGTTCTATTCAATATCCTGATCCTATAATATACGGCTTTTTTACTTTGATATTTTTTTTATAAATAATTTATTATGAATATTTTTGTTATAAAAAGAAAAAGCATTGAAAAAGAAGTTATGGAAAATAGCAAAAATTATACTGTTCATCATAGCAGGTGTTTTATTACTCCTGATAGCTGCCATTTATTCCTTACAGTATCCGGCTGTACAGAATTTTGTAAAGGATAAGCTTGTTACCTATCTCGAAGGTAAAATCAAGACAAAGGTGGCGCTGGACCGTATATACATCCATTTTCCGAATAAAATAGAACTGGAAAATCTCTTTTTGCAGGGGCAGGATGTGGATACCCTGCTGTACGTACACAACCTTAACGTAGGATTGAACCTTCCCGGCTTATTGAACAATACGGCCGAATTTACCTCTATTGACCTTGACGGATTAAAGGCAAACGTGGTAAAGCGTGCCGACAGTACGTTTAACTTCAACTACATCATCGATGCCTTTGCTACAAAGGAAGAAGATACCGATGATTCCAAGCCCTTCCTCATCAATCTGGACAAGATCCGCCTGCAGAACCTTAACGTCACCTACAAGGACGTAAACAGCAGCAACGATATAGCAGTACGGCTTACAGACTTAAAAACCGTAGTGGAAACGTTCGATCTGGAGAAGAACGATTATGCGCTGGATTATATAAACGCAAAGGGGCTTAAGCTTGTTTTCAACCAGGGGCTGTTGAAGGAAGTAGCTTCCAATGTGGAAGAAACCGTGGACTCCCTTTCGCAGCAAAATCCGTTGAAAATTGGATTAAAGAACCTCCACCTGCAGGATTTTGATGTTTTGTATGATGATGAAAACTCTGCCACAAAAGCAAAGGTGGTTTTCAGCAGGCTGAAGGCAGAGGTTAAAAAGCTCGACCTCCCCGCATTGGATTTCAACATCGGCAATTTGTTTTTCAAGGATGCATATGTAGATGTGTTGCTTACTCCGGACTCTGAGGCAGCCAAAGCAATGGAAAAAAAGCCGGCCGAAGGTACGGAAAAGGAAAAAACAGAAAATCCGTTTAAAATTATGCTTCAAAAGGGGGAACTGGCCAACGTGAACATCGTGTATAACAAAGGAAAAGGCACGAATACTTCTGGCAGTTTTAATGCAGACCATCTCGATGTACGCAACCTTAACGGAAAATTTGAAGACTTAGATTACAATAAAAATATATCGGGAACATTGCGCAATGTTTCGTTTGTTGAAAACAGCGGCTTTACGCTGAATGAACTTTCAGCAAAATTCAGATATGCAGAAAAGGAAACCGTACTCGAAGATTTAAAGCTCGTAACTCCGAATACGTTTTTGCAGCGCAGCCTGAAACTCGGGTATAATTCCATCGATGACCTCTCAAACCAGTTAGGAACGGTTGAAATCGAAGCCAAATTACCCGAAACACGAATTGGGTTTAAAGACATTTTGTGGCTGGCTCCTGATTTAAGGAAAACGGTTCCGTTTAACCGGTATCCCGCTGCCGTTCTGAATCTTTCTGCTGATGTAAAAGGAAAGGTGAACGATTTGCTGGTGCAGGAATTTAAACTATCGGGTCTGGGCAATTTAAGGGCCGATGCAACAGGAACGGTTAAAAATGCGATGGATCCTGATAAATTGTGGCTGAATCTCAAAATCAACAGGCTCGCTGCAGATAAAAAGCTCATTACGGCGCTGGCACCAAAGAACAGCATTCCGCAGACCATCGAAATACCGGAGCAGTTCTCGGTTACGGGCCGCTTAAAAGGAGGGCTTAGCGATATCTACGCCGATCTGGGCATACAAACCAGTTTCGGGAATGCCAAGATAACGGGATCGTTTGACCAAAAAGTTAAAAATGCGGAGAAATACGACGTAAATGCAACGCTTACCAATTTCAACGCGGGCAGGCTGCTGAAGCAAAAGGACCTCGGCATTGTTTCTGCTAATGCCAAAATAAAGGGTACCGGGCTTAATTTTGAAAAGAACCATGTGGCGGTTGATGCTTTTGTAAAAGAAGCAGCTTATAACAAGTACAACTACCGCAATATTGCATTGAAGGCACAGCTGAACCGCGGAGCCTATAATGTGACCCTTGATTCGGATGATGAAAATGCAAAAATTAAAATGGTAGCCAGCGGGATGTATAATGCTGAAATGCCGACGGTAAAAACCGAAGGGACCATTTTCAGGCTCGATCTGCACAAACTCGGTTTCACCGAAACCCCAATGGCGTTTGCCGGGAAAATAGCGGCAGATTTTTCATCGTTGAACCCCGATGCACTCAACGGGCAGCTGCAGCTTAATGATTTTGTAATGTCCAACGGGCAGGAAATTTACCCGGTAAGCCAGGTAAGCCTTACGGCCGTGAGCAATGATACGGTGAACAGCATCGACCTCAAATCACAACTCTTGGATGCTTCTATAACGGGTAAATACAAACTTACGGAAATAAGCACTTCGCTGATGCATACCTTAAACCAGTATTACCATTTTCAGAAGGAAGATGCAGCCAAAAAGATAGATCCTCACCAATATTTCAATTTCAGGGCCAAGGTTAAGAACGACGACCTGGTGCGCAAGTTTGTCCCGGAACTTACCTCCTTTGAAACCATCAACCTTTACGGAGCCTATAATGCAGACGACCGTAAGGTAACGGTATACGGAAGCGTTCCCCAGTTAAAATACGGAGCTTACAGCTTAAATAACATCAGGCTTTCGGCCGGTAACGATGAGGAGCAGCTGAATTATTCGGTTACGTTAAATGAGCTTGACAGCGAGCAGTTCAGGCTTTCCAATATCGCGCTCGATGGTTTTATAGCAAACGATGTTATTGATTACAACGTGTTGGTTAAGGACGATAAGGAAGCCGTGCAGTATAAGATTGCCGGAAATGTTGCCACCGCCGACGGTGTACTCAATGTAAGCCTGAAACAGGACGGGTTGGTGCTTAATTATGAAGAGTGGGCCGTTACACCCGATAACAGGCTAAGCGTATACCCTAAAGGCCTGGTGGCAAATAACCTGCAGCTGTCCAGTAAAGGAAGTTCCATTTTGGTTCAGTCGGACGGAACAACTCCTGAAAGTCCGCTCAACGTGGAATTTAAAGACTTTAAAATTGAATCGCTTACGGAAATCATACGCAAGGATGATTTGCTGGCAGAAGGAACCATAAACGGAAAGGCCCAGATAAAGGACCTTATGACGGATTTAAGACTTACATCCGATCTGAACATCAAAGATCTTAAGGTTTTTGGAAACGCCATCGGTACGGTTGATGCCAAAGTAGAAAACCAGACAGCAAGTAAATACAATGCAAATGTAAAGCTCAGCGGTTCCGGGAACGATCTGGTACTCAACGGAAGCTACGATACAGCCGGAGGAAATTTTGATGCATATCTTGATGTAAATGCTTTGCAGATGACGAGCATTCAGGGATTCTCAATGAATCAGCTGCGTGACGCTAAAGGCCATATATCCGGAAAAATCAGGGTAACCGGAACAACTGATCATCCCGACATCATCGGAAGCATAAAGTTCAACAATGCCGGTTTCGGGGTTACCCAGCTGAATTCTACGTTTCAGAACATGAACGATGCCATAAGGTTTACGCAGCGCGGGATTGAGTTCGACAGTTTTAAAATCAACGATACCGATGGAAATGCACTTACTTTGAACGGGGCTGTGCTCACAGATACCTACAGGGATTTTAAATTTGACCTGAACGTTTCGGCGCGTGGCTTCAAAGTAGTGAATTCCACTAAAACGGAAAACCAGATCATGTACGGCACCATGGCCATTGATGCGAACATTGATGTGAAAGGCAATCTTGACCTTCCTAAAGTGGACGGACGCATTACCGTAACAGATAAGACCGATTTCACATTTGTACTGCCGCAGTCAAGTCCGGCCCTGCAGGATCGCGAAGGCATCATTGAGTTTGTCGATGAAGATCAGCTGGCATTGGAAGGAACCTTGCAGGAACCTGAGAATATTGTAGAAAAAACGGTTAAAGGATATGATGTTAACCTTAACATTGAAATAAATAAGGATGCCAAACTGTCCATCGTCATCGACAAGGCCAACGGGGATTTCATCAAACTTCAGGGGGAAGCAGAACTTACAGGGGGAATTGACCCTTCAGGTAAAACCACACTGCTGGGCCGTTATGAAGTAAACGAAGGCGCCTATGAAATGTCGGTAAGCCTGCTGCGCCGCAAATTTGAGATTCAGGAGGGCAGCAGCATTACTTGGACGGGAGAACCTATGAAGGCGAATGTGGACATAACGGCCATCTACAAAACAAAAGCGGTACCGCTGGACCTCGTACAGCAGCAGATCGATACGGATGATCAGAATTATTACAAACAGAAAATACCGTTCAACACCCTGCTTAAAATGTCCGGGGAACTCTTGAAACCGATCATCACATTCGATATTACCGTTGACGGGAACAATCCGAGCGTGCCTTCAGATGTGATCACGATGGTTAACTCAAAGCTTGACCAGCTCAGAACCGAAGAATCTGAAATGAACAAGCAGGTATTTGCCCTGTTGCTGCTGAACCGTTTCATTGGAGAAAACCCGTTTGAAAGCAGCACGGGTATGTCGGCCGAAAGCATGGCGCGTCAAAGTGTAAGCAGGATGCTTTCACAGCAGCTGAACAACCTTGCAGCAGACCTCATCGAAGGGGTAGAGCTGAATTTCGACCTGGAATCTACCGACGATTATTCTACCGGAACGCGTGAAAACAGGACCGATCTCAATGTGGCCGTTTCAAAACGACTGCTTAACGACAGGCTGAAGGTGAGCGTAGGAAGTAATTTCGGGCTCGAGGGAAGCGAACGGCAGAATGAACAGATGACGAACATTGCAGGAGATATAGAAATAGAATACCTGTTGTCGCAGGACGGTCGCTATATGGTAAAAGCTTACCGTAAAAACGAATACCAGGTGGCGTTGCAGGGGCAGATCATTGAAACCGGGGTAGGGTTTGTTATAACGCTGGACTATACAGAATTCCGTGATCTGCTGCGCCGCAGAAAAAGAAACAGAGAATTTAAAAAAACACAAAGAACCTTACAGAATGAACAAACTACCAAAACAACTAAATAAAGCCTGTATAGCTGCAACGGTACTGTTTATAGTAGGGTGCAGCAATACGAAATTCGTGCCCGACGGCGACTATCTGTACACGGGGGCCAAAGTGGAGATCGTAGGTGATTCCATCACGAAAAAAACAAAGGCAAATCTTAAAAAAACGTTCGAAGAAAGTCTCACGCCCAAACCCAACAAATCGTTTCTGGGACTACGTCCCAAACTGTATATTTACAACATAACAAGCGAACCCAAAAAGGAAAAGGGGTTCAAGTACTGGCTTAAATACAAGGTGGGGGAAAAACCTGTTTATTTAAGCAGTGTGGATATTCCGTTTAACCTGGACCTCATCGAAAATACGGGGGAAAACCTAGGGTATTTCAATATTACGGCCAGTTACGATACCCTTACATCAGGGAAAAAGGCAGAGATTAAGTACCGCACGGCGCCCCGTTCTCAGTACCTTATAGAAAAAGTATCGTTTCCGAAGGATTCAACGGTGCTGGCAAAGGAAATCGGTAAAACCACGGCTCAGACCCTGCTGAAGGTAAACGAGCCTTTTAACCTGGCTACCATTAAGCGTGAAAGAGAACGCATCGATAATGCTTTGAAAGAACAGGGCTTCTATTATTTCGATCCGGATAACATCATTGTTCAGGTCGACAGTACCGTTACAAGGAACCGTGTGAACCTCAACGTGAAAATCAAGGAAAATACGCCCGACCTGGCGCGTAAACAGTTTACCATCGACAAAATTTACATCTTTTCGGATTATAACCTGAGGAACCGTCAGAACCTCACAGCACGTTTAACGGGACGGGATACGGATACGTTGTTATGGAAGGACAATACGTACATCATGGACCCTAAAAAGAAGTTCCGTCCGCAGATTTACGATCGTGCACTGTACTTTAAATCAGGAGACCTTTACAACCGGTCCAATCACAACCTTACGCTGAACAGGTTGATCAATCTGGGAACCTTTAAGTTTGTAAAGAACCAGTTTGTACTCAGCGATTCAACATCCAATAAGTTCGACGTATACTATTACCTTACCCCCAACGAATTTAAGTCGTTGCGCCTGGAGACGCTTGGAAAATCCAATTCTGCAAGTTTTGTGGGAGGTGAGGTGAATTTCAACTGGCGACACAAGAATTTTTTAAGGGGAGCTGAAATCTTTGCCGTATCGCTCTATACGGCGCTCGATTTCCAGATAGGAGGTAATAAAGAGGCGAACAACATCTACCGTATCGGAAGCAAGGTAAGCCTTACATGGCCGCGCATCATCGCGCCGTTTAAATTCCAGTCTTCAAGTGCCTTTGTTCCGAAAACGAAGGTAGAGCTCGGGTATGAATACCAGAAGCGAACCGAACTTTATACCCTGCATAATTTCAATGCAAATTTCGGATACCTGTGGAAGGAAAATGCGCTGCGCGAACATGATTTAAAATTGATCGACGTTACCTATATCACGCCGGAATACATTTCGGAAAAATATAAGGAACAGATGAATGATGATAAAAATCCGAGTGCGGCTTCCTTAAGGAGGGTGGTAGAAAAACAGCTTATTTTCGGACCCGTTTATGCTTATACGTATACAACGACCATGCTGCCCAAAACCAATACGTTTTATTATAAGGGAATGCTGGACCTTTCGGCGAACCTTACAGGACTGATATCGGGGGCCGACGTTAAAGCCGGTAATCAGAAAACCATACTGGGGGTGCCGTACAGCCAGTACATCAAAACAGAACACGATTTCCGTTTTTACCATAAACTAACGGACAAATCACAGCTAGCTGCCCGTTTTATCGGAGGTGTGGCATATCCGTACGGAAATTCCGAATACATGCCGTTTTCCAAACAGTTTTTTGTTGGGGGAAGCAACAGCATCAGGGCATTCCGGGCGCGTACGCTTGGACCGGGTAGTTATGATCCGCGCAGTGAAAAGAACTCATCGTTCTTTCACGATCAGGCAGGAGATATCAAACTGGAGATGAACCTGGAATACCGGGCCAATATAGCAGGATTCCTCAATGGAGCCGTTTTCGTAGATGCCGGAAACGTATGGCTGTTCAATGAAGACAGCAGCAAGCCCGGCGGACGTTTCTCCAAAGAGTTTTTATCCGAGATTGCCGTAGGGGCCGGGGTAGGGTTAAGGTTCGATTTTTCCATCCTTATTTTAAGAACCGACCTGGCTATTCCTTTACGTGTACCGTATTATGAAAAAGGAAACCGCTGGAGCTTTAATGAAATAAACCTTTCCGATAAACAGTGGCGAAAAGATAATTTGATGTTAAACATTGCCATCGGTTATCCGTTCTAGATGTTAAAACAATTAATTTGTGCAAAAATGTTATTAAAATACGCTTATTAAAAGTAATTTTGTATATTCGGGCAAATACCCTTAAATATAACATACAATAAAGCACGCAAATGCCATGAGTAAAATATTGATTATTGAAGATGACGTATCTTTTTGCCTGATGCTGAAGACATTTCTGACCAAAAAAGGGTTTGAAGTATTCAATGCATTCTCGTTTAAAGAGGCGGAAACAATATTAAATGACAAAAAGATTGACCTGGTCTTAACCGATGTACGGTTACCAGATAGCGACGGCATCCAGATTTTACAGTTTATAAAGGAGGTGAATCCGGCCACACAGGTCATCCTGATGACGGGATACACCGATATTAAGACGGCTGTAAACGTTATGAAGATGGGCGCTTTCGATTACGTGGCAAAGCCCATTAATTCTGACGAAATCCTGCATACCATCAATAAGGCGCTCGAAACAGGGGGAACAGCCCGGGGAACGTCGGAAGTCACGGGACAGAAAGACCGTATGGAAACCCGTCCGGTTAAAAATGCGTATACCGGCAGCCACTTCATAAAAGGAAGAAGCGAGAAGTCGAAACAGCTTCATGAATTTATCAATATCGTAGCACCCACGAACATTTCGGTCCTTATTATAGGGGACAGCGGAACCGGAAAGGAAAACATTGCCTATTCCATTCACAAATTAAGCAAACGCAGCAATATGCCTTATGTGGCGGTAGATTGCGGTGCCATACCCAAAGATCTTGCAGCAAGTGAGTTTTTCGGACACGTAAAAGGATCGTTTACCGGGGCCACAACCGATAAGATAGGGCATTTTGAAGCTGCGAACGGCGGAACGATTTTCCTGGACGAGGTAGGGAATCTTACCTATGATGTACAGGTGCAGTTGTTGCGTGCGCTGCAGGAACGTAAAGTAAAACCTGTAGGAAGCAGCAAGGAAATTGATGTGGATATCCGGATCATTGCAGCTACGAATGAAGATCTTCAGAAAGCGGTCAGAGAAGGCGAATTCAGGGAAGACCTTTACCACAGGCTTAATGAATTCTCCATTCAGGCGCCAAGGCTCAATGAAAGAGGAAAAGATATCCTGGAATTCGCAAAATTCTTTATAGAGCAGTCAAACGAAGAACTGGAACGCAATGTGGAAGGGTTGTCGGACGAGGTTACAAACTTGTTTCTGAACTACGAATGGCCCGGAAACCTGCGTGAAATGCGTAACGTAATAAAACGGGCCGTATTGCTGTCTTCATCAAGCCATATTGAAGTAGCTGTGCTCCCTGCCGAAATGTTCCAGCAGAATGTATTGAAATTAACGGAAGAAGACCTGTCTTTTGCTAGCATCGGTTTTTCAAATTCTGAAACCAGACAGGAAGATCTGAAGCTTTATTCATCAAAAAATGAAGAACAGCTTATACGTACTGCATTGGAAAAGGCAAAATACAATAAAACAAAAGCCGCCCTTATATTGGGAATTGATCGTAAAACGCTTTATAATAAGCTGAAGCTTTACGATATAGAACTTTAAACGGTAAACAGTAGTTTAGTTCATAGATCTGAATTTTACAATTGTTCCTTAGTTTTAAAAAGCACCTGCCGCAAACGGCAGGTGCTTTTATGTTTGAGCAGTTTTTTATAAGAATTTACAAAAAAAGCGTACAGTTCAATGTACGCTTTTTTTAGGATTTTTTCCGTTCCTCCTTAGGAAGGTATTCATTGGTCTTTTTTGCACCGTTGAGCTTTTTGTATCCAAATAAGATCAGCACGGTTGCCGCCATAGCTAAATATACGTATTGCATTTTGTATAAGGATTAGAAAACAAATGTATATCAAAAGGATGAATGTGCAGTTTTTTTAACTTAATTTTTGATGAAATTTACTTAAAAATTCTCTTAATTGAATGAAAACATCTTGTTTACTGGTGCTTTTATATCTTACTTCCTTTTTTATTTCCGAGCTGCATAAGTGCAGGGGTAAAGAAAGAAACAAGGCCTACAAGAGAAACAACGAGTCCGAGGATAACGAACGTAAGGTTTATCCCTATGGAATCTGCAATGAAACCGGTACTTAAAAGGCCAATTACCGAAGGAATAATGGTAAAGCTGTAATACATGGAAAACACCCGGCCTAACATATTCGCATGTATTTCTTCCTGTATAAGCGTGGTAAAACTCGCATTATAAAGCGATGCAGAAACACCTCCTATGATCGTTAAAATGACAAAAAGAACAAACTGGGAAGGATTGAGCAGCCCCGACCAAGCAAAGGTGACCCCGATGCCGATATTCATACAGTTAATGACGATGACTTTACTGATCTTGGGCTTCCAGATTCCTAAAAGTCCGCCACCCGCAAGCATTCCTACACCCCATACAATTTCAATAATGCTCATTTCAAATTTACCGCCGCCGAAATGATTGATCGTAAGCAGTGGGAAAAGGACGGCAACGGGCATGATACAGAACATGGCGATGACAGAATAAAGAAACAGGTAGGCCATACCTTTATTACGTGTAATCTCATGAAAAGCAATTTTCATGTCGTTCCATATCTGTTTAGGACTTGTTTCTTCCTTTTGTGTTAGTTCCGGGTTGGGGATGCGTATAAAGAACAGCGACGATATCGCAACGATGGCGCCTATAATATCAAGCAAAAGGACGTTGCCTATAGAAGTGAGGCCAATGGCAAGTGCGCCCAGGGCGGGTCCTGCAATACTTGAAACAGACTGGATGATCTGGTTGATTCCGGCAATTCTCAACAATTCGGATTGCGGTGCCAGCAGGGGAATGGAGGCCTGCATGGCAGGCATATGAAATGCAGAACCAACCGAACGCAGGGCCAGCATGGCATATATAAGTACCAGGCTTTCATATCCCAGGTAAAAACTCACCGACATAATAAGGGTACAGAAGGCAACAAACCCATCAGCAAGCATCATGGTAAGTTTACGGTTCCAGCGATCGATGAATACGCCTGCAAACGGACCTATAACGGCCTGCGGCAGCAGGGCGGCAATAGCCGAAAATGCGAGCACCTCTGCAGATCCCGTTTTAAGGCTGAGCCATATAATGATGGCAAAATTAACGGCAGAACTGCTGATGAGCGAAACAAACTGTCCTGTCCACAATAAGGCGAATTTTTTTTTCCAGTTTTCCTGCATAAATGTTTTCATGAATCATACAAAAATAGTAAAACCAGCGGTTCTCTGAAAAAAAGTTTGCTGCGTCTTACGAAGTGATTTTATTTAGCCGACTTACGGATGGCAGGTGTTATGAAAAGGTAAATAACGAAAACGCAATTGGATTTAAATGATGAAATGAGTACATTTACTGCACAATTTGTTAAATAAATTATGCTCGATTCCTTAATTACGTCCAAAACCCGCATCAAGCTTCTGGTAAAGTTTTTCGTAACATCCGCGAATAGCGGGCATTTGCGCGGCCTGGCGAATGAATTTAATGAATCTACAAACGCCATACGGAAAGAACTCAATCATTTGTCGGAAGCGGGATACCTTGAAAAAAAGGAAATAGGTAACAAGGTTTCCTATAAGGCCAACACACGGCATCCCATGTTCGGGTTGATGCAGGAAGTAGTGCGCAGGTACCTGGGACTGGATACGGTTGTTGCACAGATTGTAGACCGGATGGGACAGGTTGATGTAATTGAACTCATCGGGGATTATGCTTTGGGACTCGATACAGGATTTATTGAAGTAAATATCATTGGTTCTGAAGTAAACAGGGATTACCTTGAACAGCTTGGCTCGAAAATTGAAGAAGTGATCGACCGTCGGATAGGTTTTAAACTCAATGAGCCTTTAAGCAGGGACGGAATTGTTTTATACGGAACCTCCTAACAACAAATCAATCTGGTTCATAGGGAACGCGGAATATTAAAAAACAACAGCTTTGTTTGTGTATTCATGAAAAATGTTTACATTTCGGCAAGAATAATCGCAAAAAAATGAAAAAGAAATTGTTTTTAGCGAATAAAGAATATTAAAAAGAAAAGAATGAAAATAGGAATCACCTTTAGTGCATTTGATTTGCTGCATGCGGGACATATAAAAATGCTGGAAGAAGCAAAACGCCATTGCGATTACCTTATCTGCGGTTTGCAGACCGATCCTACTTTAGACCGTCCGGAAAAAAACAAACCGGTACAAACTGTGGTAGAGCGGTACATCCAGTTAAAAGCATGCCGGTACGTAGATGAGATCGTTCCGTATGCAACGGAACAGGACCTGGAAGATATTTTGCGATCTTTTAAAATAGACATCCGTATATTGGGAGAAGAATACAAGGATAAAAACTTTACAGGTCGCATTTATTGCGAGGAAAAAGGCATTGAACTTTATTACAATAAGCGCGACCACCGTTTTTCAAGTTCCGGTTTGCGCAAAACCGTAGCCGATAAAGAACAGCAAAAATCCTTGTTAAAATAACAACATGAAAAGAATTCTGGTAACGGGCGGACTCGGTTATATAGGATCGCATACAGCGGTAGCTTTACAGGCGGCAGGCTTCGAAGTTGTTATTATCGATGATTTGTCCAATGCCTCTGAAGAAGTACTATATAAAATCAAACAGATTACGGGAATTCTTATGGATTTCCATAAAATTGATTTAAAGGACACCGAAAGTACGGACCATTTCTTTTCAACTGCGAAAATTGACGGTGTTGTACATTTTGCTGCACATAAAGCGGTCGGGGAATCGGTGAGTCAACCGTTAAAGTATTACCGGAACAATCTTTTGTCGCTCATCAACGTACTGGATGCAATGGAACGGTATGGGATCGACCATTTTATCTTCTCTTCTTCATGTACGGTTTACGGGCAGGCTGACGAAATGCCGATAAAGGAGACAACCCCTTTAAAAAAGCCGGAATCACCATACGGTAACACCAAAAAAATAGGCGAGGATATTATTTCCGATTTTGTAAAGGCTACGGGTAAATCAGCCATATCATTACGGTATTTTAATCCTGTTGGTTCGGAACCTCTGGGGCTGCTGGGAGACATACAGCATGTTCCAAACAACCTGTTGCCCTATATGGTTCAGACAGCAACAGGGATTCAGAAAGAACTCGGAATATTTGGAAACGATTACGAAACACGCGATGGGACCGCCATACGGGACTATGTTGATATCAACGATCTTGCCGGGGCTCATGTAAAGGCCTTAAACCGCTTATTGGAAAAAAGGAATACCAGCCGTATGGAATACTTTAATCTGGGATCCGGAACAGGATCTACGGTGTTGGAGATTGTACGGGCTTTTGAAAAAGCCAACGGCATCAGGATTCCTTATAAAATCAAACCGCGCAGAGCAGGGGATATAGTAGAAACATATGCCGATTATTCCCTTGCGCACAAAGAGCTGCAATGGATCCCCGTAACCTCTCTTGAAACGTCTATGAAGACGGCCTGGAAATTTCAGCAGCAATGCACCCTTAATAGAGAAGAAAAAGAAACCACAGAAAAGGAATATTAAACAGCGAATAACACGTCTTGTGTCCAATATATGAAACAAACCATCATCATCACCGGCGGAGCCGGATTTATAGGATCTCATGTGGTAAGGGAATTTGTAACAAAATATCCGGAATACCTTATCGTTAATCTGGATGCCCTTACTTATGCCGGTAATCTTGAGAATCTGAGGGATGTTGAGAACAGCCCTAATTATAAGTTTGAAAAAGCCGACATCCGCGATGCAGTACATATAATGGATCTGTTTAAAAAGTACAGACCTTCAGGAGTTGTGCACCTGGCAGCAGAATCACATGTAGACCGATCCATCAGCGATCCGATGGCTTTTGTAATGACAAACGTTATAGGAACCGTTAACCTTTTAAATGCAGCACGCGAAATATGGCAGGGTGATTGGGAAGGAAAGCGTTTTCACCATGTTTCTACCGATGAAGTTTACGGGGCGTTGGGTAATGAAGGGCTGTTTACGGAAAATACCAGCTATGATCCGCATTCACCTTATTCGGCTTCTAAGGCTTCTTCCGATCATTTCGTTAGAGCGTATCACGATACCTATGGTATGCCGGTGGTGCTTACGAATTGTTCCAATAATTACGGACCGAATCATTTTCCCGAAAAACTCATACCGTTGTGCATTCACAACATCATCAACAACCAGCCGCTTCCTATCTATGGGGATGGTAAATATACGCGTGACTGGTTATATGTAGTGGACCATGCAAAGGCAATCGACCTGGTATTTCATAAAGGAACGAATGGCTCTTCTTACAACATCGGAGGTTTTAACGAATGGCAGAACATTGATCTGGTGAAGGAACTTTGCAGGCAGATGGATGAAAAGCTGGGACGCGAAAGCGGTACCAGTGAAAAACTCATTACCTTCGTAAAAGACCGCCCGGGACATGATTTAAGATATGCCATTGATGCAGCCAAAATAAACCGGGAATTGGGATGGTACCCCAGTGTTACATTTGAACAGGGGCTGGCAAAAACCATTGATTGGTTTATGGACAACCGTGAATGGCTGGACCATGTGGCTTCCGGTGATTACCGGAAATATTACGAAGAACAATATCAGCAATAGAGTGTAAACAGGAGGGTTTGCGACTGTTGAAAAACAGCACAACATCCATTTTTAAGTAAGATGAAGGCAACAGAAACGCACCTTAAAGGGTGTTATATATTGGAACCGCGAAAATTTGAAGACGAGCGCGGTTACTTTTTTGAAAGTTTTAATGAAAAAACGTTTGATGAACTCACCGGTACGACCACAAGATTCGTGCAGGACAATCAGTCGTTTTCTACAAGGGGTGTAATCCGTGGGTTACACGCCCAGTCTGGGATACATGCACAGGCAAAACTGGTGCGGGTACTGAAAGGGGAGGTGCTGGACGTAGCTGTTGATGCCCGTCCGGAATCAGCCACTTTCGGACAACATATAGCGGTGCGCCTGTCAGAGGCCAACAACAGGCAGTTGTTCGTACCTCGGGGATTTTTACACGGTTTTTCCGTTTTGAGTGAAGAAGCGGTGTTTTTCTATAAGTGTGATAATTTTTACAATAAAGATTCAGAGCAGGGAATCATCTACAACAGTCCTGATTTGGGAATCAACTGGGAGGTTGAATCGGGAACGGAAATCGTATCTGAAAAAGACCTGTTGTTGCCCACATTCAAGGAGTTATTCGGTATAGAATAGGAATTATGAAGATATTAGTTACAGGAAAGAATGGCCAGCTGGGGTCAGAGCTGCAGGATCTTGAGCCGATGTTTCCTCAGTTCCGGATGGTATTTGTAGACCGGGACGAAATGGATCTGAACAATGAAGAACAGATAAAGGAAGTATTGGAACGCGAACAGCCCGGCTTAATTATAAATGCAGGTGCTTATACGGCGGTTGACAAAGCTGAGACTGAGGAAGAACTGTGTGATGCAATCAACCATAAAGCCGTTAAAACGATGGGGGAATGGTGCAGTAAACATGGGGCCAGAATAGTGCATATATCAACCGATTATGTTTTTGACGGTCAAAGTGAAGTTCCTTTAAAAGAAACAGATGAAACCGATCCCATCAACGTATACGGTAAAACAAAACGAAAAGGAGAAGAAGCACTGGAAGCGTCCGGGGCTGATTTCATCATTATCCGCACGGCCTGGGTGTATTCCGTTTATGGGGCCAATTTTGTCAAAACCATGTTGCGGTTAATGAATGAACGCGATGAACTGGGGGTTGTGGCCGATCAGGTGGGAAGCCCTACTTACGCAAAAGATCTCGCCGGGGTTATTCTGGACATCCTGAACGCACCTGTTTTCGTTCCGGGCATTTACCATTACAGTAACGAGGGAAGGATAAGCTGGTACGAGTTTGCCTCGGCCATTAAAGAAATCAAAGGGTACCCATGCAGGCTGAATGCCATTGAAAGCTCGGCATTCCCGACGCCGGCACGCCGGCCGGCCTTTTCATTGCTCAATAAAGAAAAGATAAAAAATACGTACCATATAAAAGTACCCTTCTGGAAAGACAGCCTCAGCGAAATGCTCAGGCATATGGAGTGAAGAGAACGCAGAAAATACACCGTATTAACAAAAAGTAAAATAGAAAAAGCAGTTTGCATGCTAATGTTTAAATGAGTACATTTACTGCTCGTTTTGTTAATGAAAATAACAAAAAATTGCAAAGCATCAGCTGCATAAATCTGTTGCATTAAACCAGGAACATGAAAGGAATTATATTAGCCGGAGGGTCTGGTACCCGTTTACATCCTCTGACGCTGGCAGTGAGTAAACAACTCATGCCCGTTTACGACAAACCGATGATTTATTATCCCTTGTCCACATTGATGTTGGCCGGAATCAATGAAATACTCATTATATCCACTCCGCATGATTTACCTCATTTCAGGAAATTATTGGGAGACGGCTCCCAGATAGGGTGTCGTTTCGAATATGCAGAACAGCCGGAACCCAACGGACTGGCACAGGCGTTTGTAATTGGAGAAGAATTTATCGGTAACGATAAGGTGGCTTTGGTATTAGGAGATAACATCTTTTACGGAAGCGGTATGAGCAAACTGTTGCAAAACTGTACTCAGGAAGAAGGAGGGGTGGTTTTTGCCTATCCGGTACACGATCCCGAACGTTACGGGGTAGTGGAGTTCGATGAAGACAACAACGTGTTGTCCATTGAAGAAAAACCGGAGAGCCCAAAGTCCAATTATGCAGTGCCGGGGCTGTATTTCTATGACAACGACGTGGTATCCATTGCCAAAAGCATCCGTCCTTCAGCCAGGGGCGAATATGAAATCACCGACGTGAATAAAGAATACCTTAAGCAAGGAAGGCTTAGAGTCGGGGTTTTCGACAGGGGAACCGCCTGGCTTGATACGGGAACATTTACCTCGTTAATGCAGGCAGCACAGTTTGTGCAGGTCATCGAGGAACGCCAGGGAATGAAGATAGGCGCTATAGAAGAGGTGGCTTACCGAATGGGATACATCTCGCTGGCAAAGCTTAAGGAAATAGCAGAGCCTTTGAAAAAAAGCGGCTATGGAGCCTACCTGTTGAGCATTAAATAGGAAAGTTTCAGAATCAGAAGCATTGCAACCATATATCAGAACTTGAGTTTTTTCAAACAGATGAAAAAAATAAAAAATATATCCTGTATTGGAGCCGGGTATGTAGGAGGGCCTACCATGGCTGTAATTGCACAAAAGAATCCGGACATCCGTATTACGGTTGTTGATCTGAATACCGAGCGTATTGCGGCATGGAACAATGAAGATCTATCAAAGCTGCCTGTTTATGAACCGGGCCTGGACAAGGTAGTTGCAGAAGCCCGTGGGCGCAACCTGTTTTTTTCTACAGACGTGGACAGGGCTATTGATGAGGCAGACCTGATCTTTATTTCAGTGAACACGCCCACCAAAACATATGGGAAAGGAAAAGGACAGGCCGCCGATTTAAAATACATAGAACTGTGCGCACGGCAGATTGCGCGTGTAGCCAAAACGGATAAAATCGTAGTCGAAAAATCCACTTTGCCCGTTCGTACTGCCGAAGCGTTGAAAAGCATATTGCACAATACCGGTAACGGTGTGAATTTCCATATTCTTTCCAATCCGGAATTTTTAGCAGAGGGGACAGCGGTACAGGATCTTCAGAATCCGGACCGTGTACTGATAGGAGGTGAAAACGAAGAAGCTATTGCTGCTCTTTCCCACCTTTATGAAAGCTGGATCCCTGAAAACAGGATCATTACCACGAACCTGTGGTCTTCGGAACTGTCAAAACTCGTGGCCAATGCCTTCCTGGCACAGCGTGTATCGAGCATCAATGCAATTTCCGAGCTTTGCGAAGCAACAGGGGCCGATGTAAGCGAGGTGGCGAATGCCATTGGAATGGATTCGCGTATCGGGTCCAGATTTTTAAAAGCTTCTGTAGGTTTTGGAGGTTCTTGTTTTCAAAAGGATATTTTAAACCTTGTATATATAGCGCGCAGCTATAACCTGCACAAGGTAGCCGATTACTGGGAACAGGTCATCATCATGAACGATCACCAGAAAGAACGGTTCTCCGATAACATCATAAAAACATTATACAATACCGTAAACGGTAAAAGCATTGCTTTCCTGGGATGGGCCTTTAAAAAAGACACGAACGATACCAGGGAGTCTGCTGCAATATACGTCGCCGATCATCTACTCGATGAAGAAGCCTTTATTACGGTCTACGATCCGAAAGTAACAGCAGAACAGGTTTACCGTGATCTGAATGCCCTGGGAACGCGTACTGTGGAAGAAAACCGTCGTCTGGTAAAAGTGGTGCAGGATCCTTACGATGCCTGCAAAGAAGCGCATGCAGTAGCGGTTTTAACAGAATGGGACGAATTCAAAACCTATGACTGGCAACAGATTTACGAATCCATGTTCAAACCGGCCTTTGTATTCGACGGCAGGAATATATTAGATCGCAGTCAATTAGAGAAATTACAATTTAAACTATATACAGTAGGACATTAATATGAAAAAGATTTTAATCACGGGAGGAGCCGGGTTTATCGGTTCCAATCTCACGGAATATTTTTTAAACAAAGGATATTATGTGCGGTGTCTTGACAATTTTGCAACAGGATACAGGCACAATATAGAACCCTTCTTTTTAAATTCCGATTATGAATTGCTGGAAGGGGATATCCGCGACCTGGAAACCTGTAAAAAGGCGGTATCGGGAATGGATTACGTTTTGCATCAGGCAGCGTTGGGTTCCGTTCCAAGATCTGTTAATGATCCTGTTACGTCAAACGAAGTCAACGTTTCAGGCTTTTTAAATATGCTGGTAGCAGCACGGGATGAAGGTATAAAACGCGTAGTGTATGCAGCGAGTTCTTCTACCTATGGTGATTCTGAAAGCCTGCCAAAAGTTGAAGGTGTAATTGGCAAGCCGTTGTCGCCTTACGCGGTAACCAAGTATGTGAACGAACTGTATGCCGATGTGTTTGCAAAAACCTACGGAATGGAAATCATCGGGTTGCGCTATTTTAACGTGTTCGGACGCCGCCAGAATACCCGCGGGGCTTACGCTGCCGTTATCCCGTTGTTCACAAAGCTGCTCATACAGCACGAAAGCCCTACAATTAACGGTACAGGGGAAAATTCACGTGATTTTACCTATATCGACAACGTATTGCAGATGAATGAAAGAGCCATGCTTACCGAAAATGCAGCAGCGATAAATACAGTATACAACACGGCGGTAGGTGATAGAACCAATCTAAACCAGCTGGCAGGATACCTGAAGGAATTTTTAACCGGATACGATGCGGATATTGCGAACATAGATATAAAATACGGTCCGAACAGGGTAGGAGACATCCCACATTCGCTGGCATCGGTGGATAAGGCTAAAAACCTGCTGGGTTACGAGCCTACACATGTAATCCGTGAGGGGCTTAAAGAAGCCGTAAAATGGTATTGGGAACATAAAGAAATGCTTTAAATAACAGACAGATAAGAAACATCAATTAACGAAAATGAATAAAGATCAAAAAATTGCAGTTATAGGTTTAGGATACGTAGGTTTGCCTTTGGCACGTTTGTTTGCTACAAAATACCCGGTAGTGGGATTTGACATCAATGCATCAAGGATTGAAAAACTTAATGAGGGTATTGATGATACGCTCGAGGTGGACAACGAGGTTCTGAAAGCCGTTTTGAAAAAGTCGAATAATGAAGATATCGGGTTGTTTAACAGCTGCGACATTATGGACATCCAGTCCGCCAACATATACATTGTAACCGTACCTACACCGGTAGACAAACACAATCGTCCCGATCTCACACCTTTATACAAATCGTCAGAAACAGTAGCAAAAGTGCTGAAGAAGGGCGATATCGTAATTTATGAATCAACCGTGTACCCGGGAGTTACAGAAGAAGAATGCATCCCGGTGCTGGAACGTGTTTCCGGATTAAAGTTTAACGAGGATTTTTATGCGGGCTATTCACCGGAGCGCATCAATCCGGGAGATAAGGAACACACAGTTGAAAAAATCTTAAAGGTAACTTCAGGATCAACACCTGAAATAGGAAAAATCGTTGACGGATTGTACAAATCGGTAATCGTTGCCGGTACACATCTGGCGCCTACTATCAAGGTTGCGGAAGCTGCAAAGGTAATTGAGAATTCACAGCGCGACATCAACATTGCATTTGTAAACGAACTGGCCAAGATCTTCAATTTATTGGAAATTGACACCCATGCAGTATTGGAAGCTGCAGGAACCAAATGGAACTTCCTTCCGTTTAAGCCGGGCTTGGTAGGCGGTCACTGCATCGGAGTAGATCCGTATTACCTGGCACAGAAAGCACAGGAAAAAGGCTATCATCCCGAGATCATTCTGGCGGGACGTCGTTTAAACGATTCCATGGGGCAATATGTTGCATCGGAAGTAGTGAAAACCATGATCCGTAAGAACATTAAGGTAAACGGGGCAAAAGTGCTGAACCTTGGAATCACGTTTAAAGAAAACTGTCCCGATGTACGCAATACCAAGGCGGTTGATGTGATTAAAGGCCTGGAAGATTACAGTATGAACGTTACAACGTTTGACCCTTGGGCGAATACAGACGAAGTTCATCATGAATATAAGCTAAAGTCAGAAACCGATATAGAACAAATTAAAAAATCCTCAGCTTCACAAAAGTTTGACGCTATTGTTTTAACTGTGGCCCATAAGGAATTTTTAGATTTGGATTTGAACCAGTTCTTGAATGAAGAAGGGGTAGTATATGATGTAAAGGGAATTTTAAAGGATTGTGCTAACAGGTTGTAATTTTTGCGAAGTTGATTTCAAAAATTAAAAGAAAGCTGCAGAACGGAGATACTAAAACACTTGTAGAAAACTTTTTCTCCCTCGGAGCATTACAGGTTATTAATTTAGTATTGCCATTGGTCGTTTTGCCTTATATGATCAGAACGGTAGGCTTTGATCGATATGGTGTTGTAGTATTGGCAGCATCGCTTATAGCCTATTTTTCTTCCATTACGGATTATAGTTTTAAAATTACCGCTACCCGTGACGTGGCAGTATTTAAAAGTTCGCCAAGAAAGTTGAATCTGATCTACAGCAAGGTTTTAACCGTTAAATTTTTATTGTTGACGGCTTCCTGGCTGATCATTGGTGCCGTTGTTTTACTATACCCGCCCTTTTATAAAGAAAAAGAGGTCTTTATATACACGGCTTTGATGCTTTTTGGATACATGTTGTTTCCTGAATGGTTTTTTCAGGGAATGGAGAAAATGAAATACATCGCATTTTTGAATGTAAGTATTAAGGTTTTCTTTACGGTTTGTGTGTTTTTTGTAATAAAGGAGCCGGAAGATTATTGGAAATACCCGTTATTAAACAGTATCGGATATATTGGGGCCGGTTTGGTAGGGCAGTACCTTCTTGTAAACCGCTATAAAGTGAATTTTGTGTGGTTAAAGCCCGGTACTGTTATAAAGACGTTTAAGGAGAACTTCCCTATTTTTATCAACCAGTTTGTGCCTAATTTATATAATAATACAGGCACATTTCTGTTGGGAGTAGTTACAAGTACTCAGCTGGTCGGGATATATGATGCAATCAAGAAGGTGATTGATCTGGAAATTATGTTAATTAATGTAGTTTCCCGGGTTGTTTTTCCCTATCTTAATCGCAACAGGTCAGGTTTTGAGAATTACAGGAAATGGATGCTCGTAGTAGGAGGTGTTTTAACGTTGCTTCCGATCATTTTCTGCAACCTTATTTTCTGGTATATGGACATCCGGTATGAAAATGCTTTCTGGGTATTGTCGATTTTAGCTTTCGGATTGTTTTTTTACCTGCTGTACGATGTGTTCGGTTTGAATTATTTCATTATCAACAGGATGGATAAAATTGTTATGAAAAACACCATCATTGCTTCAGTTATAGGAATTGTAACAATATATCCTTTGGTCCTGTATTTTGGAATTATTGGAGCTGCCTTGAATTTAACGCTTTCACGATTGATTATGGGAGGTAATCTTTATCTTAAATATAAAATAATGTCAAATGAAAATAGTTAGGGCTGTCTACGAAATATTGAACAATAAAATTTCCTCTTTAATTGTAAGGACTTTTCATAAAGTTAATTGCCAAAATGGGGTTATTTTTAAAAAGGTTCCGCATATCAATGTTCATGCGAGTGCAAAGGTAAAGATTGGAAAAAATACCACTATTAATTCTTCCAACTACGGATACCATATTAACATGTTTTCTAAATGTAAGCTTTATGCTGACAGGGAAAATGCAATGATTGAGATAGGCAGTAACTGTAGAATTCATGGTACATGCATTCATGCATTTAAAAGAATAAAAATAGGAGATAATTGCTTAATAGCTGCCAATACCCAGATTATTGATGGAAACGGACATCAGTTGTGTATGGATAATCCGCAGGATCGTTTGATATTATCGGATGAAGGAAGAGACATCATCATTGAAGACAATGTTTGGATAGCTTCCAATTGCACCATCCTGGGTGGTACAATAATTGGAGAAGGAAGCATTATTACGGCAGGAAGCGTAGTAAAGGGGACTATTCCGGCAAAGTCAATTTACGGAGGTAATCCTGCAAAACTCATTAAACAATATTAAAATGATAAAATTAGCCATACATCACAGAGAAAACAGTTTTTCCGAACGTTGGATTGAATATTGTAAGTTAAACGAAATCAATTACGTTCTTGTAGATGTTTTTGATACGAGTATTATAGAAAAACTGGCAAAAGAAGGTGTTACACATTTTATGTGGCATATAAATCACAGCAGCCAGGCCGACCTTACGGTTTATCCATATATAATGAACTGCCTGGATAATATGGGAGTTCAAACGTTTCCGAATTTTAATACGCGCTGGCATTTTGACGATAAGGTGGCACAGAAATACCTTCTGGAGAGCATTGGCGCAGGCTTAATACCAAGCTATGTGTTCTATAAGGAAGAACAGGCGCTGGATCACATTAGTAAAGTGGAATTTCCTATCGTAGCCAAGCTTAAAAGGGGGGCCGGAGCAACAAATGTTAAGTTGTTGAATAACAAGCAGGAAGCGAAGGAATATATAACAAAGATGTTTACTTCCGGAATAAATCCTAATGCGGGGGCTATAGGGAATTTAAACCAGAAGATGCGCATCGCTAAAAAAATAAGAAATCCCTTTCAGCTTTTAAAGAAAGTACTAAACCATTTAAAGAAGAACAGGAAGGAATTAAAGGTTAATTCAAATGAAAAAGGGTATTTTTACTATCAGGAATTTATGCCGGATAATGAATACGATACACGAGTGGTCATTGTTGGAGATAAAGCGATTGCCATAAGAAGGGACAACCGGAAAGATGATTTCAGGGCTTCAGGAAGCGGAAAGATAAAGTATGACAGCTCCCTTATTGATCCTAATGCCGTTAAAATAGCATTTGAGGTTTCGAAAAAGCTCGATACACAGTCTTTAGCGTTTGATTTTGTTTACGACAAGGGAAGAAACTTAAAGATAATCGAGGTTTGTTTCGGATTTTCCTTCAAAGCTTACGATAAGTGCCCCGTTTACTGGGATTATGAAGAAGGTTTGGTTGAAAAACAGGTAGACCTTCCGATGGAAATGATTAAGAACTTTTTAAACTAAGTTATATAGTGGCTAAAGAAAGGAAATTTTTTTACGTAACGTTCTTCTGGTTTTTTTTAATGACCCTGAACTCGTTCTATTTTGAAAGTTTAGGTATGGCGGTATTTTCAATATTCAGTGCTTTGCTGTCTGTTCCGTTAATCGGATTATACAGGATAGGCTTTAAGCACTATATGAAATTGCCTTATATTATTTTATTCGTTGTTTTTTTTATTTCGCTTATCGGCATTTTTCCGCACAGTGAATACGTCTTGGTTTCCAGGATCCCATATTTCCTCTTATTTATTCCGGTTATCTTTCTTTCTTCCTATCTGCTCAATGAGCAGAAGGAGATGTTATTTAAAATATTAAAGATCAGCTTAATCATACACCTGCTGTTTTTTTTCGTTCAGTTTACGGTTTTTTATGGAACCGGGATCTTTATCGACTTTATAGAACCTGTTACAGGTGTGGCTCAGAGATCGCTTGGAGGTAACTATGAAATTAACTCGGCAGGGGACAAACTGATCAGGGCCGCAGGCCTGTTTAACGAACCCGGAACGTTTGCAACTTTCATCTTCCTTATATTTAGTTTAAAAAAATATCTTGAAATGCAGCTTAAAGGAACGTCGAAGTTGAGTTTTTTAGATATCATGACGTTAGCGTCGGTATTCCTGTCCTTTTCGGTTTTCGGACTGGTTTTCTGTTTTGTTTTCATCTTGAAATACTTCCTTAACGGAAACCTGAGGACCAAAATAGTGATCAGCGCGGTCAGTTTGCCTTTGATCATTTTGTCATACCAGCGATACCTTTCAGTGAGGTTTACCAAGGATGCGGACATTTCAGGAATCGGTTTCCGGGAGCAGGCAATCAGGCATTATATCGATCAGGTTCAGGAAGAACCGTTTAATCTGCTTTTTGGTTATTCGAACTTTGTGGATATCAATAAGCTGTTTAACGTTGCCATTGTCTGGAACGATCTGGGCTTTTTGTTTAACATTATGGTAAATATGGGTTTGATAGGCCTTACGTTGTTCCTTATCATCATAGTGCCCCGGATTAAACAGTACTATCTGCCCATCATTGTTTTATGTTTGTGCAAGCTGTCCATTACCACTGTTTTTTTATGGTTCTTTTTTTGTTATATCTTTGAAAATAAATACAGTAAAAGATGAGAGCGTTCTTTTCATTAACTGATGGTTTGGGTGGCGCTGAACAGATCATATTTAATCTGGCAAGGTATTACAAACAGCAGAACAGCAACGTCATCATCTTTATTTTTGGAAAAAGGACAAATACTGCGTGGACCGATGAATTTTCACACGTACACTACGCAGGAGGTAGTTTCCAAAACTTGATCAGGTTCGTATGGAATAATACATTTAAATTTGTTTTTTCTTCCCATCTGATGATGAATTCTTTTTTAGGTTTTTTCCGTACTGTGGGACTGTTGAAAACAGATGAGCTCATTTGCAGGGAATCTACTTTGGTATTTGGACGATATTCGGGAACTAAATTGCGCCGATACAAGATAGCGTACTGGCTGGGATACCGGAATATAGATTTGCTGATCACTCAGACTTCCGCTATGGAAGAGGGACTTAAAAAGCAGGTGCCTTATCTTACAGAGAGGATGAAGATAAAGACGATTCCGAATCCGTTTAATTTTCCAGCCGCAGAATCTGTTAATTCAATTGTGGATGTTGCAGAACATAGCTTGGTGTCTGCAGGAAGACTTATTCCGGAAAAAGGGTTCGATATCCTTATCAGAACCTTTGCTAAAATTTTGAAGAGCAGACCAGAAATGAACCTGATTATTTTAGGAGAAGGTGGGGAAAGAAGCAGGCTTGAAGCACTTATATCGGAATTAAAACTAGAAAACAAGGTCCTGTTGAAAGGACATGTTAAAAATGTATACCCTTATTTTAAAAGCGCCGCAATATGTGTCGTTTCTTCCCGAAGGGAAGGTTTTCCAAACGTTTTGTTACAGATGATGTCACAGAATACCCGCGTTGTTTCAACCCTTTGTGCCGGGGATATTGAAAATATCGAAGGGCTCTTTTTAGCGAAAACAGATGATGTAGAAAGCCTGTACACAGCTGTTGACACCTGCCTGAAAACAGATAACAGTACGAATGAAACCTTATTTTCTACAGATCTTAAGGCAAGGAGTCTGGAATCTTTCGTAAAAAAAATGACAACATAGTTAACGGATTGGAGAAATAATAAAATTGTAAAAGTTATGTGGAAAAAAAAATCTTTTTTAAACAGGTTTGCCCTGTTCCTTATCCTAATCTTAGGATGTTTATCGCATAGTGCTTATTCGCAGGAAAAGTTTACGGACATCACAAGTTATCTGCCCAAAAATTATGATGTAACGGGTAAAACTGACTATACCAAGTACATACAGCAAGCTGTTAACGAGAAAAGAAACATCCTGTTGCCTAATTTCCCGGTTCTGATAAACGATACCGGAATAACGCTTAAAAGCAATACGAATATAAAGTTTCAGCGTAATTCATCTTTTATTCTGGCACCATCGGCCAAAACGAATTATGATTTGATAAAGATTGTGAATGCAGAAAATATTACCCTCACCAACGCCAACCTTGTAGGAGATCGTGACCGCCATTTGTCGTCAAAAGGTGAATGGGGTATGGGCATCACGATCCGTGGAGGTAGAAACATAAAGATCGTAAATGCCACCATTAAGAACTTTTGGGGAGATGGCATCTATATAGCGCGCAATAAGGATGTACTTTCGGATAATGTTTCGGTTACCGACAGCCAGTTCGAATACAACAGAAGAAATGGTATTTCGGTGATCAGTGGCCGGAATATTACGGTTAAGAACTGCAGTTTTAAAAACCACAGGGGAATAAACCCTATGGCAGCTATCGATATAGAGCCTAACGATAAAAATGACGTGGTGGACGGCATCAGTCTTTTGAATATTGATTCACAAAACAACGGTAAAGCGGTTCAGATCGGATTAAGCAGGTATCCGGAATCAAAAAAGAACATCAGCATCAATGTATCGGGTATGAAAAGCCTCAATGATGATTACGGACTGGTGATAGGGGGGTATTACGAAAAGTATAAAACTGCGGCACAGCTCAAAGGTAAAATAAACATTGAAGATGTGGTGGTGAAGTCACCTAAGACAAAGGCGGTGAGTTTATCCCGGTATTACAAATACGGGCCTCAGTACCAGTTTTCCAAAGTACAGATAATCAACGGAAATACCCAAAATTACAACGATTTTAAGAAGGATGCTTTAGAAAGAGGGCTAAACGTAAATTGATATTTGACCTTATTTTCGAATTGTATTGCAATAAAGAGTAAATGTTCCATACTGCAATAAGCTAAGATCCTGAAAACGTACCTTTAATAAACAATTAAAACACATCAATGAAAACTAAAATAATCCGTGTTACTACCGTTCCCGTCTCATTAAAAACACTTTTGAAAGGACAACACCGTTTTATGTCGGCTAACGGGTTTGAAGTTATCGGCGTTTCCTCAGCCGGGAAAGAACTGGAAGAAGTGCACAATGAAGAAGGAATTGCGGTAAAAGAACTGGAAATGACGCGGACCATTGCACCGGTTAAGGATGTAAAGGCTTTATGGGACTTTTACAGGCTGTGCAAAAGGGAAAAACCTTTAATGGTGCATTCCCATACGCCCAAGGCCGGAATTGTAGGGATGCTCGGGGCAAAGCTGGCAGGTGTACCGATCAGGTTGCATACGGTGGCGGGACTTCCGTTGATGGAAGCAACAGGTACAAAACGCCGCATACTGGATTTTGTAGAAAAGGTAACGTACGCCTCAGCTACGAAGGTATATCCCAATTCGCAGGGGTTGTATGACTTCATCCTTAAACATAACTATACACAGGCTCAAAAGCTGCATGTTATTGCAAACGGCTCATCCAATGGCATTGATACGGCCTTTTTTGACCGGGTAAACATAACAGCGGACGAACAGGAAACAGTAAAAAAAGAACTCGGCATTACCGAAAACGACTTCGTTCTTGTTTTTGTGGGCCGTCTTGTCGGAGATAAAGGCATTAACGAACTTGTCAAGGCATTTACATTGCTGAAGGCCGGATCGCTTAAACCGAAGCTTTTGCTCGTTGGGCCGCTGGAATCAGATCTGGATCCTCTTCAGGAGGAAACACTGAACGCCATTCAAAACCATCCGGACATCATAAGTACGGGATTCCGCAAAGATGTGCGTCCGTATTTTGCAGTTTCGCAGGCACTGGCTTTTCCAAGTTATCGCGAAGGATTTCCGAATGTGGTGATGCAGGCAGGATCTATGGGACTTCCGAGTATTGTTTCCGATATAAACGGGTGCAACGAAATCATTGAGGAAGGCGAAAACGGAACCATCATTCCGGTAAAGAACCGGGAACTGCTGCAAGACGCCATGCAGAAAATGATGGACGATACGGCTTACTATGAAAAGCTGCAGGCCAACGCACGGCCCATGATCCGCTCACGGTATGAACAGTCCGTAGTGTGGAAGGCCCTGTTAAACGAATACGGTGGCTTGATTGCAGAATATGAAAAATCTAAGAACTAAGGTATGTACAAACATTTTTTCAAACGCTTTTTCGATTTTATTGCCGCCCTTATCGGGTTGGTATTGCTGAGCCCCGTAATCCTTGTGGTGACGGTAGGGCTTTACATAGCCAATTCGGGAAAACCCTTTTTCTTTCAGTCGAGACCCGGAAAAGGGGAGCGTATCTTCAAGATCATCAAGTTCAAAACCATGAACGATAAAACCGATGCCAATGGAAACCTGTTGCCCGATTCAGACCGCTTAACCCCAATTGGAGCTTTTGTACGGAAAACGTCGCTCGACGAAATACCGCAGCTGCTCAACGTGCTCAAAGGCGATATGAGCCTTATAGGGCCACGTCCTTTGCTGCCGCAGTACCTGCCGTTGTACAACGAAAAACAAAAACGCAGGCACCTCGTACGTCCGGGAATTACCGGTTGGGCGCAGGTAAACGGGCGCAATGCCATTTCGTGGGAAAAAAAGTTTGATCTCGATGTATGGTACGTAGACAACCTGAGTTTTAAAACGGATGTAAACGTTTTTTTTACGACCTTTAAAAAAGTTTTTAAAAGCGAGGGCATCTCGCAGGAAGGACAGGCAACAGCCGAACCTTTTAACGGTAATAATTAAATAGACATGAAAGATATAGCAATTTTCGGGGCTGGTGGTTTTGGAAGAGAAGTTAAGACCATCATTGATGCCATAAATAAAGAGAATAATGATACGTATAATTTTATTGGTTTTTTTGATGACGGTTTAGAAAAGGGAACTTTGGTTAACGGTTTTCCTGTAATTGGCGGAATCCACGAACTCAATACCCATGTTTCAGAACTGGCAGTTTGCATTTCTATCGGGGACCCCGGAATCAAAAAAGCAATTCTAAGTAAAATAAACAATGGAAATATCGTGTATCCTTCCTTAATTCATCCAAATGCTTCTATAACGGAAGATGATGTTACGCTTGGTAATGGATGTATTATTTGTGAAGGAACCATTATAACCTGCAACATTACAATTGGTAACTTTGTCATTTTTAATTTACTTTGTACTGTAGGACATGATACTGTTATTGATGATTATTCCGCTTTTATGCCTTCTGTGAACATTTCGGGTGAAGTTCATATTCATCAGGGGGTATATGTAGGAACGGGAGCAAAGATCATCAACCAGCTTGAAATAGGAGAAGGTACAATAGTAGGGGCCGGTGCGGTTGTTTCCAAATCATTGCCTCCGAAGTGTACAGCAGTGGGTATCCCTGCTAAACCGATTAAATTTCACGAATAAAATTGAATTATGAACGATAAAATATGGTTGTCATCCCCGCATATGGGGGGCAACGAACTAAAATACATACATGAGGCCTTTGATGCCAACTGGGTAGCTCCGTTAGGGCCAAACGTGAACGGTTTTGAAGAAGACCTGGAACATTATTTAAAATGCGATGTAAAAGTAGCGGCACTTTCGGCAGGTACGGCAGCCCTCCACCTGGCCCTTATAGAGTGTGGAGTGGAAGCAGGTGATGAAGTTATTTGTCAGTCCATGACCTTTTCAGCATCGGCAAACCCGATTGCCTATCAGGGAGCAGTACCCGTTTTTGTAGATTCAGAAGCCGATACATGGAACATCTGCCCTACGGCGCTGGAAACGGCGATAAAAGACCGTATAGAAAAGGGCAAAACGCCCAAAGCCATCGTAGCCGTACACTTATACGGCATGCCGTTCAAAGTAGACGAAGTGATGGCTGTTGCAAACAAATACGGGATACCCGTTATTGAAGATGCAGCCGAAGCACTGGGTTCTACCTATAAAGGAAAGGCCTGCGGTACGTTCGGCCGTTTCGGGGTATTGTCGTTCAACGGAAACAAAATCATCACCACGTCCGGTGGGGGAGCTTTGGCATGCCATTCACAGGAAGATAAGGACAAGGCCGTATTCCTGTCTACTCAGGCACGCGACAATGCACCGCATTACCAGCATTCACACATCGGGTACAACTACCGCATGAGCAACATTTGTGCAGGTATCGGACGCGGACAGATGGAAGTGTTGGATGAACGCGTGGCGGCACGCCGTGCGATGCAGCAGTTCTATAAAGAGCTTTTTGAAGGTATTGACGGGGTAACCGTGTTTACGGAACCTTCGGCAGAGTACTTTTCCAACCATTGGCTTTCTGCTATTACGATTGATCCTGCCGTTGCAGGTAAAACACGCGAAGACCTGCGTCTGGCATTTCTTGAAGACAACATAGAATCACGTCCGTTATGGAAACCAATGCATCTGCAACCTGTTTTTGCAGCATCTCCTTATTACGGAGGAAATGTAGCGGAAACGCTGTTCAACAACGGTTTGTGCCTGCCTTCCGGTTCAAACCTTACAGCTGCTGAAACAGCACGCATTGCGGCAAAAGTAAAAGAAGTTTTTTCAAAATAAAAAAAGTCCCCTTACCCTGGGGACTTTTTTATATGTAAACTATAGTGGAAGGTTACCATCCGATCTTTTCCTGCGCAGTACTTGCCGTTATGGTCTTCTGAAGTCGCGACAACCGCGTTGCTTCCTGTTTGGCGCTCATGATCCAGTGTATGATCCTTTTTTTGTAGGAAGGAGCCTGGGCATTAAAGAAGCCCCATGCTTCTTCATGAAGTTCAAACCGTTGCTGTAGGGCTTCACTTAGCTCCTTCATTTCCGATTCATGCGAGTAGATGGCCGATTTCTTTTCCGTTCGGAAGGAATAGGCTTTTAATCCCGCTTCCATCATAAGGCCCTTATCCTTAAGTACCTCCACCTTTTTAATGTTCACGGCACTCCAGATGCTGTCCTTCTTTCGCGGCGTAAAGCGGATGCTGTAGCTTTGTTCGTCTATTGACCGGCGTACGCCGTCGATCCAGCCATAACATAGGGCTTCGTCTACCGATTCCGGCCACGACATCGAAGCACGGCCGCTCTTTACGCGGTAAAAGCCCACAAGCAGCTCCGTGTGGGTTTCATGATGCCGGTGCAGCCAGTTACGGAAATCCTGAGCTGTTGCAAAAAATACAGGTTTAAGGTCCATTTTCTAAGTGACGCCTTTTCAATGGCGCGTCGTCTAATTTACAAAAAAAGAACCAGGGTTTTCTATAAGGTTTAAAATAAATAAAAATGCATTTTTAAATTATATAATCTTAAAATGCATTTGGTTTCAAATGTATTTTTGATCGTCATATAGTATTTAGCTAAAACATTATACCGCACAATTTTAGTATATAATAGAAATAATAAAAGCACTGAGCACAGAATATTCGATCGAATTTTAAGGACTATGTCCACACAGTTCAAGGTATAAAGAAAAATGGATTTTGTAATAATAAACGCTTTTTCGAATGGAAAAATAGCGGTGTTTTTTTAAGAAGTAACTATAAAGATACAAAAAAACAGCTTTGGTTTTACATTTTGTCCCAAACTTGCCCAAACTTACTCAAACTTGCCCAAATTTACCCGGTTTCTTCGAATAAAACAGCGTTTCTATACCCGTTCTTCGAATGTTGTATATCCTTTCTTCGAATGTTCTATATCCGTTCTTCGTCCTAGATTCGTCCACGCTTCGGGCAGGCTTCGAGTAGCCTTTTTTATCAAAATGTTAAAAAATGGGCTCTAAAAGTTAAAATTTTAATTTTTAGGACTTTTTTTATGTTTTTTTTAACAGTCAATGAATGTAATTGAAGAGTGTTTACACTCATAACCTTACGGTTGGTCATGGCACTATTAAAAGCAGCATCATACTATGGTGCAGCATTACAGGCTCATTTGTGGAAAAACGAATGTTAAACCGACGAATAAAGCGTACGTTTTATCGGGGTGCTTTGCCCTTCGATAAAATAGGTTTAAAGGCGCTGTTTAACCGTTTTGGAGCAGAGAGCCCAAAAAAGCATTGGTTCTTTTGCTAAAAGAACAAGAAATGAATTGTCTTTTTACAATTTAGGAGGATGTTGGATAAAACAAATCATTAGCGAGAACAGTACGCTTTTCCTTTTTTCTTTTTGAAAAAGAAACAAAACAGGGGACGCCACTGCTCGTGGTCGGTTAAGCGTTTTAACAACGAAATCAAACAAACTCGAACTGCGTTCTCAGACAAACTTTGATTTTGGCGTTGTTTTCAACGCACTGACGCTCACTGTGCTGTGGATGCCGTCGGGAAGGTGCTGAATAGGATGGATTACGTTATAAATCAGCATCGTACTATTGTGCAGTAACCCAGGCTCATTTGTGGAAAAACGAACGTTAAACCGCTGAATAAACCGTATGTTTTATAGGGGTGCTTTGCCCTTCGATAAAATAGGTTTAAAGGCGCTGTTTAACCGTTTTGGAACAGAGAGCCCAAAAAAGCTTTGGTTCTTTTGACAAAAGAACAAGGGGTGAATCATTCTTACCTGCAAGGGAGAGAATATTCACAATAGGAGGTAGGACTGTTTAATCTATAAAGAATGATGAGTTTTGTACCAGAACAGTTTTTTTTAAAAAAGAAACAAAAACATTAGTTGACCCATTGCTTCCTTTTAAGTTCCTTTCCCTGTATACCGTTGTCAAACGAGGTTTCCGTAGAAAGGAGCCCGTACCGGCGGTCGGGAACCTTCACGTTAAAATGCAGGTGGGGCGTGGTGGTAAAACCCGTCATGCCCGAAAGGGCGATAGGCTGGCCCTTTGCCACAAAGTCGCCGAGCTTTACGAGGGCTCCCTTATGCTGAAGATGCACGTATTGCGTAAACAGCCCGCTGTGCGGATGGTAGACGGTCAGGTAGTTGCTTTTGTCGTGTTGAAGCCATTCCTTTCCGCTTCCGTGCTCTTTATAACCGTCGATGACGCCTACCACATATCCGTCATCGGAACTGCAGATGGTGTCACCGATCTTAAGCGCAAAGTCAAGCGCGTAACGGCTGTAACGGTCATGGTGCGTAAAGGTGCCATCATATCCCTGGATCACCTTGTATCTGCGGCCCTTGGGAAAAGGCAGGGCCATGGGCTGTTTTTGTGTTTTCCTATCGGGGTTTCCCTGGTTTACAATATACCGCACCTTGGCCTTGGTGTTAAGTACAGGATAAGCAACCTTTACAAGGGTGTCCTGCAGCTCCGAAAGCATCACATAACCGAACTGCTCCTTAAGAGCCGGATTCAGGGAATCTGCAGCAAGTTGTACGGAAAGCGGGCACCTGAGCGGGTTTTTAAGTTTTATAAACAGCGTATCCTTTTCGTACCATTGATCAAACCGGTACACAAATTCATAATACTGTTCCTTTGGCAGGGGCTTTAAGGTTGCGCATGAAAACAGCAACAGCATTAAGGTAAAGGCGAAGAAGTTCTTCATATGATAAACAGCTATGCGCATTAAAGCCTGGTTGTTTTAAAGGCTACCGTATAGGCTTCGTCTTTTAAAGGGTAGCCGTCTTTCGATTTAAAGTCGCGGTTTGTCACAATGAATTCGTATTCCGTGTCGGGTTGCAGCTCCATAAACAATACCAGCGTAGTATTGTTGTTTTCAAAGCCTTTTATTCTGGTGATGGGAAAATGATCGCGCCCCTTGTCGGAAAAGCTGATGGACATGCTGTTGGGGTCCATCTCTGCGGAAAAGGTAATGGATACCTCTTTCGTATCGGCCGGAACATTGTGCGAACCGTTCTTAAATGGCCCGGTCCTTACTACGTAGGGCAACTTTTTATTATAGGCTTTGAGCAGCTGTTTCTTATTAATTTTTTCGTTGAAATAACCCGACCGGACAAGAAAATCCTCTACGGCATCGTTGTCGCTGTAGTTGAGTTCAATGATGTCCTTTAAGGCCTGTTGCTTATCTGTTGCCTTATCATAATACAGTCTGCATATTTCATACCCTACGTAATAGCCCAGGTCATAACCTTCCGCTTTGCGCTTTCCGTTGTACATCCAGTTTGCCGTATTATACGAAAACATTTCCTGCTTAAAAAGTTGCTGTACCTGTTGTGCGTGAAAACGGCCGTATGTAAGGTAATGGGTTTGTATAGGAGATCCGAGAACAAGCTCCGCAATAAAGTCGCACGATCCTTCCTTGATGCTTTGGTTTAATACCCGGTTGTTGCCGCCGTTCTGCTGTGTGTGGATGTATTCGTGCAGGTTCAGGTACACGATGTTGTCAAGCGTTTGCCGGGAAAACGCATTGCGCAGCCAGCCGTCCTTAAATTCCGAAACATCAACCGTAGCATCCCCCGTTGCAATTTCGGCTCCCACGAGCACCATACGGTCCGCCACGGTACCGCCCGAACGCAGTCCGCCTATGGTAAAATACATTTCAGCATCCTTTAAACCGGGATAATGCTGTCTGAGCTTTTCCACAGCCTGTTTAAGCTCTGCGGTCTTGTCCTTTATGGTAAGGGTATTGGGTCTGATGGAATTCCAGAATTTCGGGTAATCATGTATAAGCTGTACATACAACGTATCCGTATAATGGCGGGCTTCCCTGAACGCCTTCAAACCCTTCGTTTGTTTCGAAAGGTAAAGGTCGTTAAGGAGCCTTAATTTCTGGGAGAGGTCATCCGTCTTCTGTATGTGGTCGTAAGCCGTCCAGAAATGGTCTATATCCGAAGTAAAGATATTTGCGGTGTTTTGGGCGAAAGCGGCTCCGCATATCAGGGAACACAGCACGAGGTATTTTTTCATATGCTTGTAGCTGTTGAGGGGTATTCGGTGCAAAAATAAAGGTTTAATGTCACTCTTTTGTGACATAATGCTTTTTTTAATGAGTTATCAAATGGAAAAGAACAGGAATGAAATATGCAATTATTGAAGGAAAACGAAGAATTACATTTGTATCGGAAAATTGATTACGGAGTACTCCATCGACTGTTTAAGTTTATAATCCGAAGTATAGACATTATATACGGCCTGTTTTGTATCCGTATTCATTAACAATGATTTTAATGGAATTAATTAAGAAAAACAAAAAAATGAAGAAAAACACAGCAATTTTAGTCACAACAATTTTATTAACAAGCTTGTACGCCTGTAACAATGATGAAACATCTAAAACTTTTTCTACACAAGATTATGAAAATAATGTTGCGAAAAGTATTGATGATACATCTGATAGTGAACTTTTTTTAAGAAAAAATGCATTTATTATCGGTCCCAGATTGAGTAACGATAATGGGTTAAGTGCAAGAACAGTATATCTTGCATCCTATTCCGAGAAAGTAGAAACATCTTTATATATCAATGATGTAGAATATGTGGATAATGGAGAAGGAAATGATGAGATTGCCGGTGATAAAATATATACTTCAATGGAAGTCTTCAAAGATATTGATTACACTTATGACGGAGAATTAAATGTTATATATAATGAAGATTTTTTTGATATTGAAAAGTTAAAAAAAGATTTAAAAGATCCAAATTCAAAATTTCTAAAAGAATTAGAGAAATACGGTATGGAGAGTAAAGGAGGAATCGGGGGAACTGTAAAAAAAATGTATAAATGGGTAAAAGATCATGTAACGATCAAAGGAGGGTGTAAAGTTAGGCATACTAAGGAAGGAAATTCTATTCTTGGATTTCCATGTAATAAAAATGGAGGATGTATAGAGATTTATGACTGCAAATTTGATGTTGAATTTAAATAAAAAAAATAATTGATTTCTAAATTATAGGGGATATGGGAAACCATATTCCCTATAATTATAAATTTAAAAAGACTTATGATAAAAATAAAAAATGCACTGTTGCTTCTGATCTGTTTATTGGTAATGGACTATTTATACTGGTTGTGTTTTGGTTTTTTACAGGATGAACTATATTTAATAGGAAGGATCCTGATGAGAACCCTTTTTTTATGCTTTCTCATCAAATGGGTTAAGAACAATCTCAACAAAGAACAGTACCTTAAAAACAATAAATTAATTATAGCGCTCCTTATTGTTTTGCTGCTGTCTGTGTTTGCCTGGAAATCCGCTAAAATGGAATTAAACCTGGTGAATTTAGTACTCAACGGAGGCCTTTTATCCTTTTCCTTGTTTACGGGGATTTTAGAAGAATGTATGTTTCGGCTGTATATTTTTTATGCTATGATTTACGGGTTGGACAGGACTTCCAAAGGGTATTATTTTAAAACAATTGTTTATACTTCCTTGCTATTCTCCTTTTCGCATATGATACACCTGCTTGGGCCAACGCCCATATCCGGGGTCGCAAATCAGATGTTTTTGGCTTTCTTTTTAGGTATACTGCTGCAGCTGGTTTTTATAAGGTTCGGGAACATCCTGCTACCGTCTGTTATTCATGCATTGATCAACTACCACACAGCATTCAGCAAAATTACGGCCAACAGGTCCAGTTTTGAAGAAGAAGAAATCACGCTGGTAACTGCCGTTTTTTTATGCTGTACCATTGGGGCGATCTTTTGGTACATAACCGGTTCCGTGTTGTTGCCCAAAAAGGCAGTAGTAAAAACAGACAATGTAAACCTGGGTTAAAAACTAAAATGCTGCCTCAGCTTAAAGCAGTGATGCCAGGGCGCGGATACCTTCTTCCAGCTGTTCTTCCGATAAATAGGCATACCCGAGCCTTAAACCGTTTACATCTTCTTTATAGGAATAGCCCTGCGGCAGCAGGATGCGCACTCCTTTTTGCTGCAATGCCGTACCGATACCGGTCCAGTCGACTGCTTTATGCGGAACGATCCAGAAAGCCAGTCCGCCGTCGGGAATTCGGAATCCGGCTTTTCCTTCCAGGTACTTTTCAAGAAGCGCAGCTGTTACATCGCGTTTGGCTTTATAGTATTGCGTAGCCTTTTTAAGGTGCCGTTTCAGCGTACCATCCTTTATAAGCTGTAAAACGGCCTGTTCCATGATGGCGTCGCCCTGTACGTCGATGATCTTGCGCAGCTTTCCGACCTTTTCTATGAAATCCGCCTCATGGCTGGCCAGGTAGCCGATGCGCAGTGCAGGAGCCACCACCTTGCTCAGCGTACCGATGTATACATGGTGACGCGATTCGGGATAGCTGGCAAGCGGCAGCAGGGGACGGTAACCAAAATGGAACTCGTTGTCGTAATCATCCTCAATGATCGTAAAGCCGTATTCGTTGGAAAGCCGGATGAGTTCGAGTCTCCTTTTAAGGCTCAGGGTCACCGTGGTGGGATACTGGTGGTGCGGCGTAGTATAAACGGCCCGGATGCCCCGGTGCTTTTTAAGGTGTTCCAGCACATCCTCAATAAGCAGTCCTTCAGCATCCACACGCAGCGGCAGCAGGCGGGCACCGGCATTTTCAAAAGCGTCCCAGGCCGGTTTGTATCCGGGATTTTCCACCATAACGTAATCTCCCGGTTTCAAAAGGCAGTGGGCCGTAAGGTACATGGCCATCTGGCTTCCACGCGTAACGCACAGCTGCGTTTTATCCAGCTGCATGCCGCGTTGCAGGTTGAGCATCTTTATGATGGCCTCACGGAATTCACCATCCCCGTATTCGTTTGTATACCCCATCATCTGCCACCTGGCCTTGCGGTTGAAAATCTGCCGGTAGGCTCTGGCAAGCTCGGCTACAGGGGCAATTTTGCTGTCGGGCGAACCGTCGTCAAAATGAATGCGTGGTACTTCACTAGCATCCGCAACCCCCGTTGCAACCGAAGCAGCATTGCGTTGTTGCAGTATGGGCAGCCGTTCCGCAACAAAGGTGCCCCTGCGTTCTTTTGATACAAGCCACTCTTCGTTGATAAGCACGTTGAGGGCTTCTACCACCGTATTGCGGTTTACAAGGAGCTCTTTCGCAAGCGCACGGCTTCCGGGAAGTGCCGTTCCGCTTTTGAGCCGTCCCGACTGTATGTCGGAAATAACGGCATCGGCAATCTGCAGGTAAACGGCTTTGCCGCTTTTAGCGTCGATCTGCAGTTCAAGTTTCCAAGGTCTTAACATCTGGACTATTTGTTTATTAAAAAACTGTGTCAGTATACTGGTCCAAAGTTACCCTAATTTTGACCTGCAATAATGCATAAACCATCAAAATTTTTTTACCATGTCAGAAACAACTTCAAAAACAGCTTTCGGAAACGCGGCAGCAGACACGTTCAGCTCCAAAGATTTCCACCGCACCTTTGCGCGTCCTGTTTATGTAAAGCCGTCGCACTTAATCCATAAAAACGTGGAAAAGGCCGGTGAGCATGATGCTTTTTCAACAGAACGCAAACACCCGGTCTTCTTTGTAGACCTACCGAGTAAAAACGTAAGCATGACCATAGGCGGACTGCTTCCGGACCAGCTTACGAACCGCCACCGCCATACCTATGAAACCGTACTGTACGTGGTAGAAGGAAGGGGCTGGACCGAAATTGAAGACGAACGTGTGGAGTGGCAGGCAGGCGATGCCGTTTACATCCCGTCATGGGCATGGCACCGCCACCAGAACCTGAGCAGTACCGAACCCGCAAAGTACATTGCCTGTGAAAATGCACCGCAGCTTCAGAACCTCGGCGTTGCATTGCGCGAAGAAGAGGGAAGGGACCTTTAATTTTTAACGTTACATAACAAGAAGCATGACACATCAACCATTTAAAGGCATCATAGCCTATCCCATCACTCCTTTTGATGAGGCGGAAAAAGTAGACCTTCCGTTGTTTAAAAAGCTTACCGAACGGCTCATTACCTCAGGAGCCCATGCCATTGCACCGCTGGGCAGTACAGGCGTACTACCGTACCTGTCCGACGAAGAAAAAGAAGCCGTTACCGAAGCAGCCGTAAAGCAGGCCGCAGGCCGCGTACCCGTGCTGGCAGGAGTTTCCAACCTTACTACGGAACGCACCATATACCATGCGCGTTTCGCGGAAAAAGCCGGTGCCGGTGCGGTAATGATCATTCCCATGAGCTACTGGAAGCTTACCGATGACGAAATTTTCAGGCATTACGATGCCGTAGCTTCAAACATTTCCATTCCCATTATGGCTTACAACAATCCGGCTACAGGCGGTGTGGATATGTCCACGGGGCTGCTGAAACGCCTGTTGCAGATTCCCAACGTTACCATGATTAAGGAAAGTACGGGCGATGTGCAACGCATGCACACACTGTACAATGAGCTCGGTGATGAAGCGGCGTTTTACAACGGATCCAATCCCCTGGCACTGGCTGCTTTCGCTGCAGGTGCAAAGGGTTGGTGTACGGCGGCCCCGAACCTTATTCCTGCGCTGAACAAGGCGCTGTATGAGGCCGTGGAACAAAACAACCTGCAGCAGGCACAGCAACTGTTCTACCGACAACTTCCGTTGCTAAGGTTCATCGTAGCCAAAGGACTGCCGCGAGCTGTAAAGGCCGGTTTGCAACTTCTCGGCGAAGAAGGCGGCAGTCTGCGCAGCCCGCTGAATCCGCTGAATCTGGACGAAATGCGCGAGCTGCACATCATCCTTTCGGATTTGGGTGAACGCACGGTGCTGGACCAGCAGTTTATCTGAAATCTGTATCACGGCATTGTAAAACAGTGATACGACCTTTACCTGACCTAACTTTTAATATATACCATATGAAAAAAGCCGTTTTTTATCACGCAGGATGTCCCGTATGTGTAAGCGCAGAACAGGACCTTTTAAACCTGATCCCATCCAATCAGGTAACCATTGTACATCTGGGCGAGGAGCCCTCTAAAGTACTTCAGGCCGGGGAAGAAGGCGTACAGTCCGTTCCGGCACTCGTACTGGCAAACGGAAACGTACTGCACATCAATTTCGGGGCTTCACTGGAAGACCTTAAATAAATTCCGGATGCCCGGAACATACCGGGCTTCCTTTTTTAAGAACACACATAAAAAAACATAAAAATGAACTACATTATCAGAAAAGCAAACCTTGAAGACCTTAATGAAACAGCCGGATTGTTCAACCTTTACCGTATTTTTTACCGCCAGCAACCCGATGTGGAAAAAGCGCGCGAATTCCTTAAAGAACGTTTCCTTAACAGCGAATCGGATATCTTCCTTGCTGTAGCAGACGGAAAAGCTGTAGGGTTCGTACAGCTGTACAAGCTGTTCCATTACACAAAGCTGCAGAAGCAGTGGCTGCTGAGCGACCTTTTCGTACACCCGGATTACAGGGGGCTGGGCATTTCCGTAGCACTTATAGACCGCAGCAAGCAATGGTGTGAAGAAACGGGCGCATGCGGGCTTATGCTCGAAACTGAGAAAACGAACGACATCGGAAACCGGCTGTACCCGCGTTGCGGATTTGAATACGATGCCGCGCATAACTACTATCATTGGTGGAAGCAATAGTTGCGTAAGGGAATGGAATGATTTTTGTATTTTAAAAAGTCTAATTTTTAACCCGAAATACCATGAAAAAATTCGTAAGCTGCCTGGGCATCGTGGCCCTTTTATATGCCTGCAACAAGGCACCCGTAAAGCAGGAAGCCGTTGAAGAACTTCCGGCCGTTACAGAACCTGCAGCACAGTCTGATGTAGCCGGTTCCTACAGTTATGAACAAAACGGTGATACGGTAAGCCTGCACCTTACGGTAAACGGTAAAACTGCTTCCGGACACCTTACGTATGCATTAAAGGAAAAAGACCGTAATACGGGCACCATTGAAGGAAAGATTGAGAACGGGGTGCTGCTGGCAGACTATACCTTTAATTCCGAAGGACAGTCATCTGTACGGGAAGTAGCATTCAGGCTCAACGGAACATCCGCTGTAGAAGGCTATGGCGATATGGAAGAAAAAAACGGAAAAATGGTATTTAAAAATGCTGCAAAACTCGAATTCCCGATGAGCATGGTCTTAAATAAGAAGTAAATGCTATTTGCAACATAAAAAAAGCTCCCCGGCATATTAAATGACGGGGAGTATTTTATTTCTATGGATAGGGTGTTGAATAACGATGTTCTTAAAATGTTAACTGTTGCTTAGGTTATAATACTGTATAGTGTATTGGCGTCATTTTTAAAAACTTTGATCATAATGTCTGCTGCAAGTGCAATGGTAGCGTTTCGGTCGGAAGCCGTTACAAGCTTGATGACCGGAGCCGTTTTGTCTGAACGGTACAACCTTTTGTTGCCATAGGAATGCATGATGAGCCTGATGTTGTTTTTTTCGCAATATTGCTGCAGCTTTGCGATGTAAGGGGACTGTTCCTTTGTAAGCGCTTCAAATTCGAGGTCGAAAAGGTTTCCGTTTTTAAGAAAATACAGACAATCCGTATCATTGGAAGCAATGGCAAAGCGCTGCGGTTCCGTATTGTTTTGAGATAAAAGGTCCAGTTCATAACCAAGTTGGGCAATTGCGAACCGTTTGGTGCGGAACCGTTTTTTTTGCGGATCGGATTCATTGGATGGGGAGCCAAATAATCCGAAAAAGGAAAATTTCATTATTTACGGGTTTTAAAGGTGATTCTTTATAGGGTTGGATGTATTTTACTGATTGAAAACTAATCAGAAAACGTGTAAATATAGTATAATTCTTTATACGGCAAAATGAATTACCGTGTTAAATAATGGAAATATAATAAAGTGCTAACGTGCTTGTTTTTAGGAATGCAGTACAGGTAGGGCAGAATAAGAAAGCAGGGAATTCCGGAATACATACTCCGGAAAGGGGGCGCAAAGGGGGTGTTCTGAAAGGAAGCATATGAAAGGATGCCATTGCGGAGTATTTAAATAAACAAAATCGTTGATGCTTTTAACTGGAACGGTAGGGGTAAAACCCTTTATAAAGTTCTGAAGCTGCTGTTGAAAAAGAGAATCCTTGTTATGGTCAAACATTGTAATTGTAATGAAACAATGAATACCTTACTTTAGCTTTCTAACCATTCAAAATTGATCTATGCAGCATTTTACATCCATACACATTATTCTTTATGTGGACAACCAGCAGGAAAGTACCGTTTTATATTCCAGATTGTTGCGCATGGAACCTTCTTTGAATGTTCCGGGAATGACGGAATTCACATTAGCCGAAAACATAAAGCTGGGGCTGATGCCTAATAAAGGTATTGCTAAGATATTGGGGGATAAAACGCCTCATCCTGATGAAGGAAACGGTATCCCAAGATGCGAACTTTATTATTATGTTGCAGATATTGAAGCAGCTTATGAAAACGCGGTTAAAAGCGGTGCGCGTGTCATAAGTCCTGTAGAAGACCGGGATTGGGGCGACAAAGCCTGTTATTTCGCAGATGGTGACGGACATATCATTGCATTTGCTGAAAAAAGAAGTATAGGATAATGCTCGCGGCCGGTTTACGTTTTAACAACGAAATCAAACAACGACTGCTGTGTGCTGCTGCCCTTGCAGTATTAAAAGAATCATTTGTGGAAAAACGAATCTTAAACCGCCGAATACAGCGTACATTTTATCGGGGTGCTTTACCCTTCCGATAAAATACGTTTAAAGGCGATGTTTAACCGTTTTGGATCAGAGAGTCCAAGTACAGTATATCGAAATTTTAGATACAAAAAGATTTTCAAATTGTTGAAATGAAGAGGGTTATCATAATTTTTTATATATTTATATAATAAAACTCACCTATAATATGAAGAAATTTTTGTTTATAGCATTTTTATTAGTGTCCATAAGTGTTTCAGCACAATCAGATATTAAAAATTCAAAAGAGTTTAAAGAGGTTGTGGCTGATAGTTATGAATTGTTCTCATCTGACAATTATTTAAAATACCATAAACTATACGAAGAGTTCTTTAAAAATATACCTTCAGCTCTTTTAAATACGATGAATGTTTCTTTTGATGAATGGATTGTTGATAATATTGATAAAACAAATTTTAAGTCTGTAGAACAGGCCCGAGAATTGAATTTTGAACTTAATTCGCTAAAAAACGATATTGATTTAAAAAGAAATAAGATTTTTAGTTCATTGCGGATTGTGAGCGAAAAGTTTGAAGGAGAGAAGGTAATGATGACTTATAAAAATATATTGAACAATATAAAAGAGAAAAATAACCTTACAGAACTATATTAACCCCAGTCACTATTACTGTATAATATAGCCATGTTTCCTTATGAAACAAAACACTGTTTCTGAAAAAATCTTTATAAAGAAACAGCAATTCTGTTTAACAGCAATACTTCTTATTTCTGTTAGGGAATCTTTTAAAAAGCGCTTTGGTTTTTCTATAAATGAATACGTCACATCCCGACGGACTTCCGTATCCGATAAAAACTTATTTTTGAATAAACCGAAAGCAGATGGAACCTTCCGATATATTTAAAAAGCACATAAGCAAATTTACCGCCCTGAGCGATGCCGACTTTGAAGAAGTATTTGGCTTCTTTACTGTACACGAAGTAGCCAAAAAAGAAACGCTTATGGAAGAAGGGCAGCTGTGCCGTTACCATTACTTTGTACTGGAAGGCATGCTGCGGCAGTTTTTCATCAACGAAAAAGGAACCGAGCAAACTACGGAGTTTGCATTGGAAACCTGGTGGCTTACCGATAACATCGCGTACGAACACCAGCTGGCCAGCTCTTTTGGCATACAGGCCGTGGAACGTTCGCGCATACTGCGCATCAGCCGGGAAAACCAGGAACAGCTGCTGCAGCAGTTTCCGCAGATGGAACGTTATTTCCGCTTTGTGTACCAGCGGGCATATGCTGCTGCCCAAATGCGTGTAAAATACCTGTTCTCACGTTCCAAGGAAGATTTTTACCGCGACCTGGTACGCAAATACCCCGATTTCGTACAGCGTGTGCCCCAGTACCTTATTGCTTCTTTTTTAGGATTTACACCTGAATATCTGAGTGAAATACGCAAAAAAGATCTTTCTTAAACCAGTTTAAGAAACCACTCTGGCGGAATGCGCAACTTTGCAGGGTAATACTTAAATAAGGAAAAAGATGAAACAACGTATCAACATCAACACGGCACAACCACAGGCACTAAAAGCCATGATGGGGCTTGAAGCGTATCTGGCGCAAACTTCGATCCCTAAAAACATAAAAGAGCTCATCAAGATCCGCGCTTCGCAGATCAACCATTGTGCTTACTGCATCGACATGCACACGAAGGATGCCCTGAAGAACGGCGAAACCGCTCAGCGCATCTTTTTGCTCAACGCATGGCGTGAAGCAGCAGGCATGTTCAGTGAAGCCGAAATGGCCGCACTGGCCATAACAGAAGAAGTAACCCTTATCCACGACCAGGGACTTACCGATGCCACTTACGAAAAGGCGTTGGAATCGTTCTCGGAAAACGAAATAGCCGAACTGCTTATGGCGGTCATCACCATCAACGCCTGGAACCGCATTGCGATCAGCGGTCATTTCAGGGTAGGGAAGGACTAATTATCGGCTCTTTAATAAAAAAACGCAGGCACAGCCTGCGTTTTTTTATTGCATAAAGAGAATCAGTTGCCCGAAATGATCTTTTGGCGGTGGCGCTGTCCCCATTGCTCCATGGCAATGAGCACCTCTTCCAGCGTTTCGCAATACGGGGTAAGGGAATACTCAACAGTAACCGGTTTGGTATCGCATACCTTGCGGCTTACGAGCCCGTTCATTTCAAGTTCGTGAAGCTCTTTCGACAGGATACGCGGGGAAATCCCGGCTTCGCGCGACAATTCGTTAAATTTCTTTTTGCCGCTGCGCAGTATGGTAATAAGCACCAGTTTCCATTTGCCCCCGACCACATCGAGTGTATCCGTAATGGCGAGTTTGGCTTTGGCGCAGCTTTCTGTGGTATGTTCCATTATATACTATTCTTTTTGTAACTACTATCCTTTTTGTAACAGGTAACAAAGGTATAGTATTTATGAAGACATTTGAAATGTAATTATAAAACATCATATATATGTCTCAAAAAACGAGAAACATTATGGGATGGGTACTAAGCGGCCTGTTGGCGCTGGTATTCATTATGAGTGCCTTTATGAAGCTTACGCAGGATGAAGCTGCGGTAGCCCAGGCAGCTGCCTTCGGAATAGATGCCGCTACGTACCGTACCATCGGCATCATCGAAATAGTGTCGCTGGCGTTGTTCATCATTCCGAGAACGGGCGTTATAGGTACGCTGTTGCTGGCAGCCTACCTTGGCGGGGCCATTGTAACACATTTGCTGCACCACGAGTCCGTAATGACGGCCGTAGTGATACAGTGTGTATTGTGGATTACGGCGGTCATCAGGTTTCCGGAACTGTTGCAGCGCCTTATGCCAGCAAAGGACTGATACCGTTAATGTCCGAAGCCGAAGTAGACGCTGAAGCAGATGATGACGAGCACCAACGTGGTGATGAACACGTACAGCCGGTCTTTTTCCAGGATAAAGCTCACAAGTGAAAGCAGCAGCCTGATAAAGGGCGTACAGAACAGTACAAGTATGGCAAGGAAGATGATGGACCGGGCATCGAGCCCGGCCGTTCCCTTAAGCACATCCGAAGTTACCTGGAAGATGCTGTGGTCGTTTTCCGTAAAACGCGTATAGTCTACCGTTTCCGAAGAATGGTCGTACAGGAAGATCGATCCGCCTATGGCCGCGATGACGAGCACGGTACGCACGCCGTATTTGAGTACGTTTCCGATTATTTTCTGTATGGTCTGGTCGGTCATCATTAGAATTTGCCTTTAAAACCGTTGTACATCATGTTAAGGGCGAGGAAAATGATGATAAAGGCGAAAAACTTACGCAGCTTTTTAGGATCGGTACGCATAAGGATGCGCGAACCGATCATGGCTCCTGCAAGCACGCCGATCATCACCGGAAGGCAGATATCAGGTACGATGTACCCTTTCTGTATGTAGATGACGCAGCTGGCCAGTGCCGTAACGCCCATCATAAAGTTGCTCGTGGTGGTAGATACCTTGAACGGGATCTTCATGATGGTATCCATGGCAATCACCTTAAAGGCGCCCGAACCGATGCCGAGCATACCCGAAAGCATGCCTGCAAGCCCCATCATACCGAAGCCTCCGGCCACGTTTTTGGTTCCGTAGGCAATGGGCTGGCCGTTCATGCCGGGATAGGTGGAAGGCAGCTTAAGCCGCTGAGCAAAGCTGCTGGACTGTGTTACCAGGTGTTCCTCTTTCTGACGCAGGGAGTTTGCAGCCGAAAAAATAAGCGCAAGTCCGAACAGTACGGCGATGAACGAAGCGGGGGCGGCGCTTGAAATAAGGGCACCCGCAACGGCACCTGCCGTGGTGGCTATTTCAAGGAACATGCCCATGCGCATATTGGCGATGCCTTCCTTAATGTAGGCGGCTGCCGAGCCCGATGAGGTGGCGATGACTGAAACAAGGGCCGCACCGATGGCGTAGTGGATGTCCACACCCAGTAAAATAGTAAGCAAGGGAATCACGACGATGCCGCCTCCGAGTCCCGAAAGGGAACCTATGATGCCGGCACATACCGATCCCAACAGGGCAATAAGCGTAAATACTAAAACGGTCATAATGGTATGTAATATAAAAGTCCGGATGACCGGATTTTTACGTAAAGGTAGGGAATATAACGGTCTTAAAACAGCCTTTTGCAATTCTAATCTGCATTTAATGTTGCTCTTAACCGCTTCTTAAAGCAGTAGGTGGGCCTAACGCTGTGTGCATAAAAAAACGGGGCAGGATATTCCTGCCCCGTTTTTTACGTTTAATACATTAAAGCTTCCGTGCAAATTCCTGTGCAAAATCGGCCAGCGTCACCGTACCGTCCAGCGGGGCGTTGCGCTGTTCAAAGTCGTGTTGCAGCTTTCCGTCGCGAAGCGCGGCACCCATTTCCGTATACAGCTGTGCCATTTCAGCGTTGAGCCCGGCCTGCTGCATGCCCTCAAAAGCCTGTTCGTCCGTAAATACTACCCATGGAAGTTCCGGTTTGCCGATGGCTTTTCCAAAAGCTGCGGTTACGTCGGTTGCCGTAACATAGCTGCTTACGATGTAGCGGATGTCCGAACCTTTGGCCGTTCTTTGCAGTTCTTCCGCAGCAGCCTGTGCAATGTCCTTCGGGTGTACGAGCGGCAGCCGGGTGTGTGCCGGGAAGTTGGATCCCATGATACCTGCGTTCTGTATGAGGGGGATGTCGTTATAGAAGTTAGTGTAGAAATACCCGGCGCGCAAATAGGTAACGGTCGTGTTTTCAAGCGCAGCATACAGGTTTTCAATATGGTGAAGCCCCGCAATAGGCCCCGTTCCGTTTTCAAGTTCGGCACCGATGCTACTGAGCATCACCACGCGCGGTACCTGCGTGTTGCGGATGGCCTGCGCATAATGCGTACCCGCTTCGGCAGTATTGCGGATGATGTCGGTTGCGCCCATGTTCGGAGGCGTCATAACAAATACGGCATCGGCTCCCGTAAAGGCCTGCGTAAGAAAGGCCGTATCGGTTATGGAACCTATAGCGGCCTGTGCGCCAGCTGCTTCAATGGCGGTTTTTCGGTCGGCACTGCTGCTTACAACCGTTACGTTGTGTTTTTGGCTTACCAGTTTGGTTACCAGGTGCTGTCCTATGTTCCCTAAAGAACCTGTGATGGTGATTTTCATTGTTAAATTATTTTGAAATAGGAAGAAGCAAAGGTATATTTGTACTTACTTTTTTACAAGTACTTACCCTAAAGTATGTAGCATGACGCAGATAAAGGAAGCATCCACCATCCAGCAGAACAAAAAGACGGCGCTTGAAATGTGCCCCGTAACGTATACCATGGAAAAGATAGGCGCCTACTGGAAGCCCATCATCATTTACAACCTGTCCGAAAAGGACATGCGCTACAGCGAACTTAAAAGGGCCATTCCGGCCGTTACCGAAAAGGTGCTCATACAGCACCTGAAACAGCTGGAGGCCGACGGGCTCATCATACGCGAAGCCAAACCCGTGGTACCGCCGTATGTAACGTACAGCCTGAGTGATTCAGGACGGAAACTGCTTCCGGTAATCCACGCAATGGCACACTGGGCCCTGGAGCACAGGTAGCCTAAATTGTTTAAAGCTGTTTTAAAGGTGGTTTGTTTTATTTATTTGATAAACAGTGTCTTGTTTTTTTTTAGTAAATTTAAAAAACATACTCCAATACAAGCATGTCACGCAGCAGCAGCCCGTTTTCGTAAATGGGCTCGCTGTAGTTGTGAAGGTAGAAATCTTTTCGTACGCTGCAATCCTTAAAGCCGTTTTTACGGTAAAAATGAAGCTGGGCATCGGCACAGTCGGGGGTGCCTACGATGAGGCGCGAACAGGTTTCAGCGCATTGTTTTTTTATAAACGACAAAAGCACGCTTCCAATTCCCTTGCCCTGGTACGGCTCGGCAACGGCAATGTTTTTAAGTTCCACGGTAAGCGCATCCATGCGTAAAAGGCAGAAAACGGCCACGGTATGGCCCGATTCCTTTACCGCATATACGTCGGCATCATACAGGTAACGGTCAATGGCTTCCCGGGTTTCATCGGCAAGCAGCAGCAGTTCGTACGGGTACTGTTCCGTAATAAGTTCAAACTCCAGGTGGTATTCCATAAAGCAGGGGCTTAGTTCCTTAAAATCTTTTCCATGGCCCTGCCTTTGGCCAGTTCGTCTATAAGCTTGTCAAGATAACGCACCTTCTGCATTAAAGGATCTTCAATGTTTTCCACACGGTAGCCGCAGATAACGCCTGTAATTTTTGAAACGTTGGGGTTAAGCAGCGGGGCTTCGTTAAAAAAAGTCTCAAAATCGGTTTTGCGGTCAAGCTGCTGCTGCAGCGCTTCCTTGTCGTATCCCGTAAGCCAGCAGATGATTTCATCAACCTCCTCCTTCGTACGTCCCTTTTTCTCGGCTTTCTGGATGTAGTGGGGGTAAACACCCGCAAAAATCATTTTATAAACTCTTTGAGCATCCATATTCTTGCATTTAATACGGAACCGTTGGCGGTTCCGGGTTTGGCACTAAGGTACGTATAAAACCGCATGAATAAAAACTGTTCCTAAAAGCGTGGGAGCCAATTTCTTATGAGGTTCCGAATAAAAATCACGTACTTTTTAATAATTCAGGATAAAATTTTATCTTAGCGACAGAAAAAGAAACATTAATTATTATTGCTATGAAAAAAGGACTTATGACGGCATTCCTGCTGGGGATGTTCATGACTTCGCACGCCCAGATAAACCTGGGGAAAGCGGCCAATGCCGTAGCCAAAGGAGCTAAAGCACTTACCTTTACCAATGCCGATGCGGCAAAACTTTCAAAAGAAGCGGTTGACTGGATGGACAAGCACAACAAGGTGGCCGGGGCCAAGGATCCTTATGCGGTACGCCTGAACCACATCATCGGGAAGCACACCAGTGAAGACGGGCTTAAGCTTAACTACAAAGTGTACCTGGTGACCGACATCAACGCTTTTGCCTGTGCCGATGGCAGCGTACGGGTGTTTTCGTCTCTTATGGACATCATGACCGATGACGAGCTGCGTGCAGTGATCGGGCATGAGATCGGGCACGTTAAGAACGAAGATTCCAAAGACGCCATGAAAAGTGCCTACCTGAAGGCAGCGGCCCTGGAAGCAGGATCGGCCGCTTCGGACAAGGTGGCCACACTTAACGATTCGCAGATAGGGGAAATGGCCAGCGCCATGATGAATGCCACACACAGCAAGAAACAGGAATCCGATGCCGATACCTATTCGTACGATTTCATGAAGAAGAACGGGTACGATGTAAACGCGGCCTACACGGCGTTTAAGAAGCTGGCCCTGTTATCGGAAGGCGCGCAGCAAAGCAGCTTTAAAAAGATGTTCAACTCGCACCCCGACAGCAACAAGCGTGCAGAAGCCATTAAGAAACGCGCGCAGAAAGACGGTTTATGGAAAGATCCGGGAACGGTAACACTTCCCGAAAAGAAGCTTACAAAATAAGAATTCCTTATAACGAAAAGCCGCCTATTGGGCGGCTTTTTTTTGTTTAGCGCTTAACCGGAACTTCATTTTCAGGTGCTTAAAAAGTTTTGTACCGCTTTGCTTTTTTTTCCGATTTAATAGGTAAATTTGAACGTAAATAAAAGGATACTGAAAATGAATACAGCAAATAAGGAAAGCTTTAAATTTCAACGAATTGTAGCTATAGTAGGAGTTGTACTGTTTTTAGTAAAAATGTACGCCTGGTACAAAACAGGGTCCGTGGCCATCTTAACCGATGCGTTGGAAAGTACCATCAACGTTATTGCGGGCTTCATCGGGTTGTACAGCCTGTACCTTTCTTCCCTTCCTAAAGATTACAACCACCCTTACGGCCATGGAAAGGTTGAATTCTTGTCGGCATCCATAGAAGGGGCACTCATAAGCCTTGCCGGAGGCATCATCATTTACGAAGCCATCTCGGAACTGCAGCATCCCAAGGCAGTGGAAAAGCTTGATCTGGGGTTGATTCTCGTAGCCGTTACGGCCGTAGTCAACTACCTGGTGGGGTACTATGCCATTAAAAAAGGAAAAAAGAACAATTCACTCGCCCTCATAGCCAGCGGAAAGCACCTGCAGACCGATACGTATTCCACCATCGGGATCATCATCGGACTCGTAGTCCTTTACTTTACGAAGATTGCGTGGATCGACAGTGTTACAGCACTCGTATTTGCCGGCTTCATCATCTACACGGGATACAGGATTTTACGCGAATCAATTTCGGGCATCATGGACGAAACCGACGAGCTGCTGCTGAAAGAAGTAGTGGAATTCCTCAACGGGGAGCGCCGTGCCAACTGGATCGACCTGCACAACCTGCGCATCATCAAATACGGCAGCACCCTGCATTTTGACTGCCACATGACGGTGCCGTGGTATTTTAATATAGAAGAAGGACATAAAGAGGTAGATGCTTTGGAAGAATCGGTACGCAACCATTTCGGTGACCGCATCGAGCTGTTTGTGCACCTGGATGCATGCAAGGAATACTCGTGTAAAATCTGCACCAAGGCCGACTGTGCCGTGCGGCAGCATGCGTTTGAAGAACGCGTGGAATGGACGGTGGCCAACGTTTCACTGAACCAGAAGCACCAGCAGGGGACTAAAGTACTGTAAACTGCCGGCGTTCCTTGTCGAATACGATATCATCCGTATCAAAAAAACGGTCAAACACCCCTTTGTCAATAAGGTTCTGGGTCGTGTCGTGGTAGAATACGCCGGGCTTTAGCAACATGATCTCGTCGCTTAGCTGCAGCGCAAGGTCCAGGTCGTGCGTGGAAAACAAAATACATTTGTTCTGCTTCGTGCACAGCCTTTTAAGCAGCTTGAACAGGTGTACCTTGTGGTACAGGTCCAGGTGCGTAGAAGGCTCGTCAAGGAAGATGAACGGGGTGTCCTGAACCACGGCGCGTGCAATAAAGGTACGTTGCAGCTGTCCGTCGCTTAATTGCGATACCTTGCGGTGGCGCAGTTCCGAAACCTCACAGTCCCTGAGGGCATTTTCTATGATGGCGTGGTCTTCCTGCGTCAGTACATCCAACCAGTTCGTATAAGGCTGGCGCCCCAGCGTTACAAGCTCCAGTACCGTAAGTTCATGGTTTACATCCTTGTGCGTAAGCACCATGCTGACCCATTTTGAAAAAGCGCTGTTCGAAAGGGACGCCACATCGGTGTCATCAATGAAGAGGCTGCCCGATTTAGGATCAAGCAATTTTGAAATCGTTTTTAAAAGCGTGGATTTCCCGATGCCGTTGCTTCCGAGCAAAGAAGTAAGTACGCCCTGCCGGAGTTCGAAATCAAGGTGTTCCAGTATGGTTTTGTCCTTATAACCTGCGGACAGCTTATGTGCTTTAAAGTAATGCATACCCTTACATTTTTTTCATTACAAAGTAAAACCCGGTGCTGGCAACGGCAATCATAAGGCAGTTGAAGATCCACAGGCTGTTGAACCCGTAGTTCTCGGCAATCTGCGTACCGATGAACGGCGACGTCACGTGCGCAATGGAAAACGAAATGCCGTTGAGCCCCATATACGAACCGCGGTTAAACAGCGTAGACCGGTTTACGGCAACGGTAGAGGCAAACGGCATGATGAGGATTTCCGATATCGAGATCACGAAGATGGAAAGATACAGCACCCAAACGGCATGCGACGGCAGCAGTACCAGGAAGGCCGCCCCGCAGAACAGGCTGCCTACGACCATGTTGGCTGTGAGCGTAAACTTCTTTTCCGCATAATGCACCAGCGCCATTTCCAGCACGAACACCACGATACCGTTGAAAGCCATAAGCATACCCACTTCCTGCTCGTTCATAAGGGCCACCTTTTTATAGAAAAGCGGCAGTGTATTGAGGATCTGGAAGAAGCAGTAGGCATAAATGGCGATGCATAAGCTGAACAGGATGAACTTGCCGTCGGAATAGGCCGTACGGCTTTTTGATGCCTGTTCTGATTTCTCCGATACGGTTTTTTTGATGGCGTTTCCCTTGCGGTTGCGGAAATAGAACAAGAACAGCAAACCGGCCAGGAACGACATAACGGCATTGGTATAGAAAAGGAAGTTGTACGATACGGCAGCCAGGAAACCGCCTATGGCCGGACCTATGGAATACCCGAGGTTCAGCGCCATACGGTTCAGCGAAAAGGCGCGCGTAATGTTTTCGGGTTTGGCGTAATAGGAAACCGAGGCACTGTTGGCCGGGCGGAACAGCTCCTTTACGAAGCTGAGTACGAAAATGGAAAGGCACAGGGCTTCGAACGTCTGGAAAACGGGTAGTATCAGGTAGAACGGGATGCTGGCAAACAAGCTGAACAGCTGTATGCGGAACGACCCGAAACGGTCGGTAAGGTAACCGCCCACAAGCGAACCCAATATGGCGCCCACACCGAAACAGCTGAGTACGATCCCGGCATTTTTAAGGGAAAAATCAAGCACGGTGGTCATGTATACCCCCAGAAAGGGCAGTACCATGGAGCCGCTCTGGTTAATGAACATAACAAGGGCCAGTAGCCAGGTAGCCTGCGAAAGCCCCTGGTAGGAGCTGATGTAGTTTTTCCAGTATCGTGTGATTGTTTCCATGCGGCAAAGGTACTAATAACAACGCAATTTGTTAAAGAACAAAAATAGGAAGTTTTGATGTGCAGTCTTTTAAAAAAGCTATCTTTGTATACTGTAAATTTTATGTATTTATTAATGAAACCTAACACACAACAATTACAAGACCTGGTAACGCAGGTTAGGAGAGATGTTTTACGAATGGTACATGCCGTAAATTCAGGCCACCCGGGAGGTTCCTTAGGGTGTGCGGAATATTTTGTGGCACTTTACCAGGTTCTTATGGACCGTAAGGAAACGTTTGAGATGGACGGCATCAACGAAGATGTCTTCTTTTTATCGAACGGGCATATTTCTCCGGTTTTTTACAGCGTTCTGGCGCGCAGCGGGTATTTCCCGGTAAGCGAACTGGCGACTTTCAGAAAAATTGATTCCCGTTTGCAGGGGCACCCTACCACGCACAGCCATTTACCAGGTATCCGCATGGCATCTGGGTCTTTGGGACAGGGATTGTCGGTAGCCGTTGGGGCAGCACAGGCCAAGAAGCTTAACAACGACAGCCACCTCGTATACGTACTTTTGGGTGACGGAGAGCTGCAGGAAGGACAAAACTGGGAAGCGTTGATGTACGCTGCTGCCAACAAGGTAGACAACGTAATCGCAACGGTTGACCTTAACGGAAAGCAGATCGACGGACCAACAGACGTGGTATTGAACATGGGAAGCCTTCAGGCAAAATTCGAAGCGTTCGGATGGGACGTGGTGATCATTGAAAAAGGAAACGACATCGAATCGGTGATCAGCGGATTACAGGAAGCCAAGTCCAGAACAGGCAACCAGAAACCGGTAATGGTGTTGTTGCATACCGAAATGGGTAACGGGGTAGACTTTATGATGAACACGCATGCGTGGCATGGAAAAGCACCGAACAACGAACAGTTGGAAAATGCGTTATATCAGAACCTACAGACTTTAGGGGATTATTAATATAAATTAAAAAAATGCTTATGAAAAGAATGCTTTATCTGGCTGCGGGCTTAACTGCCGCAGTATCATCGGCCCAGACGGCCAAACAGGTTGAATTTACGAAAAAACTCAATTACCGCATCGAAGCCACACCGGGCAACGCCGACGGGTTCGATACAGAATACGAAAAGGTTTCATACGATCATTACATCGGTAAGAACGCAAAGGAAAGTTTATTGTCGTTTTACTACAATGATGCATCCCTGAACAGTTATGCAAGTGAATCCAACTTTTACGTAAAGAACAACTGGATGGTGCCCGTATCGGTAGGAGGGATATCCAAATCAATCAGCTATACGGTTTATTCGGCCTTTAAGGTGCTCGAAGACCATAAAACGTTTGTAAAGCTCGACCGTAAGGGAACGCTGAACGGGTTGAACTGCCAGTATTATGCCGTATTGAGCGATGCAAGCGACAAGGACAGCTACGACTACTGTATGTGTATAGATGAAAGCAACAAAACCAACAATGCGGAATCGATTTTTCCTGATGCCAAGGTAAAGGGGCTCATCCTTTTTGTTGAACCAAAGGACAACCAGTACCGCCTCGTGTACAAATCGGCCGACAATACAACATTGAAACTCGACCTTGAAGCCGACAAGATGCTGGCTGAAGTGGAAGACTATCAGGCGCAGATGATGGCCGATACGGTAGCGGTAGCAGAGGTTGCACCACCGGATTACGCCACGGCTGTTGCCGCAGGCGATATGTACAGCGACCCGTTGTATACGTATGCGTATGACAATGAAGATATGGATTACAGCCTGTACAACTTCATGAGCCCGGTATACGGTGTTACGTCTACTGCGCTGTACAATACCAAGGAGTACAACGGGGAAGGAAGCGTGGAACGCAAGCAGATTGCGAAGTTTTTTGAAAAAGAATCAAAATCGCTCGTAAAGAACCTGTCTTCTGCGAAGCTTATCACGGCAGATCAGAAAAAGACGCTGCAGAAATATTTTAAAGAGCAGAATAAAAAAGTTAAGGAATACAGCGTAGTGAGCGATGCTGCGGTTGATGCCGCTACAGCGGTAGCTGCGGTTGATTATGCTGATTATGAAGGTGTTGTTGCAGATTCGGCAGCTTATGTTGAAGATTACAGCTATTACACCAAATACGAATCAGTATACAACGACATCCAGAAGGCCGATGTTTCCCTTGCGTACGACATCCTCGACAACGAGCAGTTAAAAGAAAATGCCCCGTCGTACTGTGACGGTTTAAAGGAACGTGTTCCGAATTTCCAGAACAAGGACCTTAAGCACCACGTGTACAACCTTACCGGGCAAATCTGCGACCTTTACCTGTACAACAACGGCGGTAACGTAGATTACTTTTTAACCCTCAACGAAATGCGCAAAAGCCTGCTCGAAATTGAAAAATTAAGAAGTTCATTATCCCAGAAGGACCAGAAGTCGCTTTTGGAATTTTTAAAGAGTTTAGATTAAAAGATGAAAAAGTATACAAACTTAGGAAGTAAAGATACACGCTCCGGTTTTGGAGCCGGTCTGACGGAATTGGGTCAGAAAAACGAAAACGTCGTAGCCTTGTGTGCCGACCTTATCGGGTCGCTGAAGATGGACGACTTTAAAAAGAACCATCCCGAGCGTTTCTTCCAGGTGGGGATTGCCGAGGCCAACATGATCGGTCTTGCTGCAGGTATGACCATAGGGGGGAAGATCCCTTTTACGGGAACGTTCGCGAACTTTTCAACAGGTCGTGTGTACGACCAGATCCGCCAGTCGGTAGCCTATTCTGAAAAGAACGTAAAGATCTGTGCTTCGCATGCCGGGCTTACGTTGGGTGAAGACGGGGCTACGCACCAGATCCTTGAAGACATCGGCCTTATGAAGATGTTGCCGGGTATGACGGTGATCAACACCTGCGACTACAACCAGACGAAAGCCGCCACATTGGCCATTGCCGAGCACGAAGGACCTGTGTACCTGCGTTTCGGACGTCCGGTGGTGCCCAACTTCATTCCGGAAGACATGCCGTTTGAAATCGGTAAGGCAGCCGTGTTGTCTGAAGGTACCGATGTTACCATCGTGGCAACAGGACACCTCGTATGGGAAGCTTTGCAGGCAGCGGAAACGTTGGAGCAGGAGGGAATCTCTGCCGAAGTCATCAACATCCATACGATCAAACCGCTTGATACCGACGCCATCTTAAAATCGGTAGCCAAAACAGGTTGCATCGTAACAGCCGAAGAGCACAACTATTTAGGTGGTCTTGGTGAAAGCATTTCAGGCGTACTGGCACAGAACAAGCCGGCTCCGCAGGAATTCGTTGCCGTTAACGACGTGTTCGGTGAATCGGGAACTCCCGAATCGCTTATGGAAAAATACGGTCTTAATGCCAAAAGCATCATAGAAAAAGCGAAAAAAGCCGTAAGCAGAAAGTAATAAGCCCAGGCCAACACATAGATAAAAAAGCCCCGCATCCGCGGGGCTTTTTTTGTAGAACGAAGCTGCTGTGTAAGGACAGATTTGGATAATTAGAAACTTTCGTGAGGTTATGAAACAGTATTTTATTAAATTTAAGGTAGGAGTTACACCATTTATTTTAAACAGGCAAATATGATAACAGAAAACGATATCCTGAATCTTGAAAACGAGCTTTACGAAGCCATGATAAGCGGTAATGTGGAAAAGCTGGAGGGGCTGCTGCACAACGACCTGCTTTTCATCGTGCCGGGGGGAGCAACCATCACCAAAGAAATGGATCTGGCAACCTACCGCAGTGGAAATTTAAAGCTCGCAGAGCTTGTTCCCGATATGGAACAGCTGCGTATTATGGATGATCTGGCCGTTGTGGTAGTGAAGCTGAAGTTAAAAGGAAGCTATAACGGGGAACCCTTTGAAGCCTTGTACCGGTATATACGTTTTTGGAAAAAGTTTCCCGATGGAATCAAGGTGGTGGGAGGCAGCGGTGTTGCGGTTTAACGGGCAGGAAAAAAAACACCCGCCCGAAGGCAGGTGCTAAACACAAATAATTAACTACTGTTAAATCACCGGTCAGTTGCATAACCGGGAAAAAAGAGGGGATATTAAAGCTAATATCCCCTCCTTCCAATCTAAACAGGTGTGTTTATCTTTTTTTAACGTTAACGGCCATTAAGCCTTTTTGTCCTTTTTCAATGTCGAACACCACTTTGTCGTTTTCACGAACGTTGTTCAACAATCCGCTGTTGTGAACGAAAACGTCGTCTCCGTTATCTTGCGTTATAAATCCGAAACCCTTGGTTTCGTTGAAAAATTTTACTGTTCCTTCGTACATTATTTCTTTTATTTAATGGTTATTATTTTGCAATGTCAATGGCCCTGTAACCTTTCGGGGTCATTTCCTTTTTGTATTTTACCTTGTCGTGCTTTTTCACTTCAAAAGTAAGCTGTGCTCCGTGAAAGAAGATGTTTTCTCCCGTTTCACTTTCGGTGATAAAACCGTACCCCTTATCGCTAAGGAAGGTTACCGTTCCGGTAAACTCTTTATCCGGATCTTCCTCTTCACGCTGCATGGCCTGCTGTGCGCGTGCCAGGTCTTCTTCCCTGTTCTGCAGGTGCGGGGGAACCGAGGTGAAGTTACCGTTAACGTCTACATAAACGATCATATCGTCAAGGCTTTTGCCTTTGTTGTTGTTCGCTTTACGATCTTCCCTTCTTAAGAGTTTATCCTGTTGTTTTTTGTTCTTCTTTTTGTTGTTTTCTTTTTTGGAAAAAGAATCTGCCATATTTAAGTATAGGATTAATGATTTTCGGATGTTGCTGCGTAATAAGCATGTACCGGTTTGTAAATGCCTTAAGGTCTGCTTTGTGTAACACCGGCCATCTTCATCGGAACAGGCAGGGTGCCTGTAGCGGGTAAGGGGAATGCCTTGGTACGGATCTGCTTTCTAAACCGTTTGGCTTATCCGTCTGCCCCTGGCTGGTGGTAAAAAGTCCCGGGATGAACCCGTTCTTAATAGCGTCTTGCTCTTGGACGTGCCTCTTCTTTAGGCTTTGATTCGTTTACTACGATAGAACGCGAATCCAAAGTATAGTCGTTAAGGTTTTCAATCGCGTTTTCAGCCTCGGTCTGGTCAGGCATCTCTACGAAACCGAATCCTTTAGAACGGTTAGAGAATTTGTCGGTAATGATTTTAACCGATGCTACTTCACCGTATGAGCTGAATAAGTCGTTTAATTGTTCTTCTGTCGTCTGAAAGTTCAGGTTGCCGATAAAAATATTCATAAAAATTAGTTTTAAAATAGGCAACTGAAAAAGCAAAAACTGAGAGAGAGAAAAATGATGTTTTGACTATTTCAGAGAAAGACAAAGGCAGAAGCCTGTTATTATTAATGGTACAAAGATATAAAAAATATCCGGATAAAGTGCAATAATGTCAAATAAGGTTTCAAAACGTTAATAGTAACCGCAGAAACCGCAGGTTTACGTATATAAAAAGATGAAATAGGGCAAGATCTTACGTTACATTTCCAGAAATTATGATGAAAATAGTTGTATTTGTTTAATTAACATCGTAATATTGCGATATAAATAATGAGAAATGGGTGTTACCAAAACCGAAATATATACAGACAGGCAAAATCAATTAGCATCGGTACTCAAAGCACTGGGACATCCGGCGCGTATTGCTATACTGCAGTACATCATCAACCGGAAGGCTTGTATCTGCAACGACCTGGTAGAAGAACTGGGACTGGCGCAGGCCACCATTTCGCAGCATTTAAAGGAACTCAAAAGCATCGGAATCATTCAGGGTACGATAGAAGGCAAGTCGGTTTGCTACTGCATCGACGAAACGGTATGGAAACAGGTTCAGGATGATTTTAACGGCTTCTTCAACCAGTCTGTAAAAGTAGACGGATGCTGCCCGTAGTATTTTTTTGCTTTTTAACATCGTAATATTACAATATAACATTATTATATAAACAACTTATTTTATGAAACTATCCGAAATCAAACAAATTTTACCGACGTTGCACAACGTGGAATTTCAGTTGGAAAACGGAACCTTTGTACCCGGACATTTCCACGTAACAGAAGTAGGGCAGGTGCTCAAACAATTTATCGACTGTGGGGGCGTGGTCCGAACCGAAAAGACCGTAAACTTCCAGTTGTGGGATGCCGACGATTACGAACACCGCTTAAAACCGGCTAAGCTGCTGCACATCATACAGCTGTCCGAAGAAAAACTCGGCATGGAAGATGCCGAAATAGAGGTGGAATACCAGGGCGAAACCATAGGGAAATTCGACCTGGACTTTAACGGAACCCATTTTGTGTTAAGAAACAAACAAACGGCCTGCCTTGCCCAAGATGCCTGCGGTATTCCTTCAGAAAAGAAAAAGATAACGCTTTCAGAGCTTAACAATACGTGCTGTACACCTGATTCAAATTGCTGTTAACGGAAAAATAAAGAAAAGATGGAAAATTTTAACAGGAAATCCCATTGGGAAAATATATATGAAAGCAAACCGCTGGAAAGCGTCAGCTGGTATCAGCCCAATCCTGAAACCTCACTGCATTTTGTACATGAGTTCAATATACCGAAGACAGCGAAGATCATTGATGTAGGCGGAGGGGACAGCTTTTTTGTTGATCGCCTGCTTGATGATGGTTATGAAGATGTAACGGTGCTCGATATTTCACAGGCCGCCATAGAGCGGGCAAAACTAAGGCTGGGCGATAGGGCCGGGCAGGTAAAATGGATTGTAACCGATGTAACGGAATTTATACCGCAGGAATCATACGATTTCTGGCACGATAGGGCGGCATTTCATTTTCTGACCAAAGAAGAAGAAATCAATCAATATATTGCAACTGCAGTTAAAGCGGTCTCACATAACGGAATTTTAGTTGTAGGAACATTTTCTGATCAGGGGCCGTTAAAATGCAGCGGTATCGATATCAGGCAGTACACGGAACGTTCCATGACGGAAGTATTTGGGGAATTTTTTCAAAAAACAGCCTGTATAACCGTTGATCATAGAACGCCGTTTAATACGGAACAGAATTTTCTGTTTTGCAGTTTCCGTAAAAAATAAGATCAAACATGTATCCCGAATTAGTAAAAACAATTGGGCAATTAGCGCAACAAAGCCTCAATGCTAACCGCAAAAACAGCTTACAGCCCCTAATAGACTTTATACAGCAAAAGGTAACCGAGGGAAAACCTGTTAACCTCAACTTTATCTGTACGCACAATGCGCGCAGAAGCCATTTGGCACAAATCTGGGCACAGACGGCAGCTGCCCATTTTCACATATCCGGAGTGTACTGCTATTCCGGCGGTACCGAACAAACGGCCCTGCACACGCAGTTAGCGGAAACGTTAAAGGAGCAGGGATTCCAGGTAATCAGGCTTACGCATGCCGATAACCCCGTATATGCCGTAAAATATGCTGCTGCCGCCGCTCCGGTCATCGGGTTTTCCAAAAAATACGACCATGCTTTCAATCCCGTTTCCGGATTTGCAGCTATTATGACGTGTTCAGAGGCCGACGGCGGTTGTCCTTTTATTGCAGGAGCGGAAAAAAGGGTTCCGGTGCCGTATGAAGATCCCAAAACGGCCGATGCTACCCCGCAGCAGGCTCTGGTATATGCGCAGAGAAGCCTTGAGATTGCGGCAGAAATGTGTTATGTCTTTTCAAAAATAAAACCATAGCCATGCAGCCTAAACTTAAATTCTTAGACCGTTACCTTACCCTGTGGATTTTCCTGTCCATGGCGCTGGGTATTGCACTGGGGCATTTTGTTCCGGGCATCGCAACCCTTACCGATGTGTGGACCGTAGGTACCACCAACATTCCGTTGGCCATAGGGCTCATCCTCATGATGTACCCGCCGTTGGCGAAGGTCGATTACAGCCTGCTGCCAAAGATATTTAAAAACAGGAAGGCCATCGGCATTTCCCTGTTTCTGAACTGGATGGTCGGTACCGTACTGATGTTCGGACTTGCCGTATTGTTTTTACGAAAAGAACCCGATTATATGACGGGCCTTATCCTCATAGGCCTGGCGCGTTGTATTGCCATGGTCATCGTATGGAACGACCTGGCTAAAGGAAACCGCGAATATGCGGCCCTGCTCATCGCCTTAAACAGCCTGTTCCAGCTGCTTACGTACAGCTTTCTCGTATGGCTGTTCCTCAACGTGATTCCGTCTGCACTGGGGCTTGCCGATTACGACGTAAACGTTCCCCTGAAGCAGGTGGCCCAAAGCGTGGGTGTTTACCTGGGCATCCCGTTTATAGCTGGTTTTGTAAGCCGGTATGTATTGGTGAAGGTAAAAGGGCAGGAGTGGTACAACCGAAGGTTCATTCCGCGGATTTCACTTGTTACGCTGTACGCCCTTTTGTTTACCATTGTGTTTATGTTCAGCTTAAAAGGAGACCAGATCCTGGAACTACCCGCAGATGTAGTCAAAATAACGGTACCGCTGGTTATTTATTTTGTTACGATGTTTTTTGTAAGCTTCTTTATCAACAGGGCCTTTAAACTTCCGTACGACCAGAATGCCGCCATTGCATTTACGGCCACGGGCAACAACTTTGAACTGGCCATAGCCGTAGCCATCGGGGTGTTCGGCATCCATTCCGCGCAGGCTTTCGTGGGCGTTATCGGTCCGTTGGTAGAGGTGCCCGTGCTCATATTGCTTGTAAAAGCAAGTCTGTGGTTAAAGAAGAACTATTACGTACAATAAACGGAAAAGATCCCGATATTTGCTTTACGCTAACCTACCGCTATGTACAACTTTAAAAACGACTATTCCGAAGGAGCGCATCCGGCCATCCTTCAAAAGCTTATCGAAACCAATTTGGAGCAGCATCCGGGCTACGGCGATGATGTCTATTCACAGCAGGCAAAGGAATTGCTGAAGCAGAAGATGCAGAATCCGCATGCGTCCGTGTATTTCGTATCGGGCGGCACGCAGACGAACCTGTTGGTCATAGCGTCGTTGCTGCAGCTGCACGAAGCCGTGATCAGTGCGCGTACGGGGCACATCTTTTCGCACGAAACAGGTGCTATTGAAGCCACGGGGCACCGCGTTATTACGGTAGATACGGCCAATGGCAAGCTCACTCCCGGACAGGTGGCGCAGGTACTGCGCGATTATGATTTCCGTCCGCATATGGTAAAGCCGCGCATGGTGTACATTTCCAATTCAACCGAAATAGGGACGATCTATACCAAAGCCGAACTTTCCGACCTGTATGCGTATTGCAGGGCGCAGGGATTGCTGCTGTTTATGGACGGTGCGCGTTTGGGCCATGCCTTAACGGCCGAAAGTAACGACCTGGACCTGGCTTCCGTATCGGCACTCACAGACGTATTCTACATAGGCGGTACCAAAAACGGGGCGTTGCTGGGGGAAGCCGTGGTGTTTAACAAGGCAGAACTGGCTCCGCATTTTGATTACGTACTCAAACAAAAAGGGGCTCTATTGGCAAAAGGACGCATACTCGGTATACAGTTTCTCGAACTGTTCCGCGACGACCTGTATTTTAAGCTGGCGCGCCACGCGAACCAGATGGCGTTAAAAATAGCCAAAGCGGTAGAAGCACAGGGCTACGGGTTTTTAACCCCGCCGGCCACGAACCAGCTGTTCCCCATACTGCCCAAAACGCTGATACAGCGTTTAAGCCAGCACTACGTGTTTTTTGAATGGAAGGTTATAGACGAACAGCACAGCGCCATCCGCCTTATCACCTCATGGGCAACTGCCGAAGCCGAAGTGGATCAGTTTATTGGGGAGTTGGTAAAAACAGAGAAATAATGAAAGTATTTTAAAAAATACATTGAAGTATTAAAAATCAAAACACTGTTTACCTTGATATGAGCTTTTTGCTGCTATCCCTCACGAAAGTTCTGCATAAAAAAAGTAATAACTCAACAGAATGAGAATGTTTTTACAAAAAAAGACAGGGATAATACTCAAATTACAAAAAAATAGGGTGAAGACTCTACCTTCACCCCTAAAAACTGTAAAAGTTTTATCGGGGCTTGTGTGTGATAGTTACCAAAATAAACTATAAATTATGGCTTTTAAGAGTATATTCAATTGCTTGAATAATATTGCCCCAAATATTTTAGTAAACACTATGGCCTCGTTTAGTGTTTAGTTCTTTTCCTAAGTCGGTGTCTTTCCAACCATAAAACCATGCAGTAGTATATTGTGATATTTGTTCAATTTCAGTATTCTTATCAGCATTACTAATTCCAGAATCAAAAAACTTTATTTTATCTAAAATTTGGCGTCTAAATTTTTTAATTTCTACATCAGTACTTGCTACATACGGACAAGTTAATACATCTATCAATAAAAAAATATCTTCAGCATTATTTTGATCAAAGTTATTAAATTTTTCTATAATTATTTGCTGTATATCTTGTCTGATGACATCATATTTTTTCTTTTTATCTATATTAATGTAATTCAATAAAGAAATAATTGTGAAGTAGTTTAGATTATAGTTTAATGTTTTGGTACTTTGAATGTCCAACTGAAAAATTCTAAAATGTTTATTAATTAAATCTTCCTCGAAACGATAATTCTCGCCTAATTCATTTATAATTGGTAGCAAATATAAAGTTTCAACTTCTGCATATTCAGATGATAAACTTTTCTGAAAAACAAGAGAAATACCATCATATATTTTTTTGAAAATATTGTGTTTCTTATCAAAATCAAATGCTATATATTTTAATTCCTCTGAATTTGCGGTTGGGAACTTAACTAAATAACTCTGTTTTGTTCGTTCTTGATTTTTAATAAAATCAATAATTCTGAACAATATATGACAAACTTTTATTGAATATGTTACTCTTGGAAGAACAGAATAAATAAAGAAGGTTAGCTCAATCATTTCATTAATATTTTTCAATAATTGATTATAAAATGATTTTACTTCTTTCTTTTGTTCCTTTAAAATTTCCTCTATCTCCTCTAATTCTCCTTGATATTTTGGTTTTTCTTCATCTACAGCTCTATTTAAAGCA
>Ga0153917_1000123_pt1 | contig 76730 bp, 71 predicted proteins | sample TSFL001MetaG_FD_104695 | JGI IMG/M metagenome (GOLD analysis project Ga0153917, IMG submission 104695) | Attine ant fungus gardens microbial communities from Florida, USA - TSFL001 MetaG | ecosystem: Host-associated > Fungi > Mycelium > Unclassified | place: USA: Florida, Paynes Creek Historic...
AATGGCGAGCATCTCCATTCTGCCATCCATCATTGTCTTCTTCCTGGCACAGCGCTACTTCGTACAGGGCGTAACCAGCAGCGGAATTAAAGGTTAAGAGGGAAATATCATGGCTGAAGTTATTTTCAACAAACTGGAAAAGGTTTACTCCAACGGCTTCAAAGCGGTACATGCTATCGACCTTTCTATTGCTGAAGGTGAGTTTATGGTGATCGTCGGCCCGTCCGGCTGCGCCAAATCCACCACCCTGCGCATGCTGGCGGGTCTGGAGACCATCAGCGGCGGCGAAGTGCGTATCGGCAGCAAGATTGTGAACAACCTCGCGCCGAAAGAGCGCGGGATCGCAATGGTGTTCCAGAACTACGCGCTCTATCCGCACATGACCGTACGGGAAAACCTCGCCTTTGGCCTGAAGCTGAGCAAGCTGCCCAAAGAGCAAATTGACGCCCAGGTAAACGAAGCGGCGAAAATCCTCGAGCTGGAAGAGCTGCTGGACCGCCTGCCGCGCCAGCTCTCCGGCGGTCAGGCCCAGCGCGTGGCCGTAGGCCGCGCGATTGTGAAAAAGCCGGACGTGTTCCTGTTCGATGAACCGCTCTCCAACCTTGACGCCAAGCTGCGCGCCTCCATGCGTATCCGTATCTCGGATCTGCATAAGCAGCTGAAGGCCTCCGGCAAGCCGGCCACCACCGTTTACGTGACCCACGATCAGACCGAAGCCATGACCATGGGCGACCGTATCTGCGTCATGAAGCTCGGCCACATCATGCAGGTGGATACCCCGGATAACCTCTACCACAAGCCGAAGAACATGTTTGTGGCGGGCTTTATCGGGGCCCCGGAGATGAACATTCGCGCCAGCCAGCTGGTGGAGCAGGATGACGGTCTCGCCATCTCCATCGGCAACGAAACCATGCCGTTAAGCGATGCGCTGGCGCAGAAAGTAGAAAGCCATAAAGGCCAGCAGGTGTTCTACGGTATCCGCCCGGAGTTTGTCTCCGTCGCCGACAATCCATTTGCCACCGGCGGCTGCACCGGGGAGATGGTGCGCGTCGAGAACATGGGGCACGAGTTCTTTGTATACCTGAAAGTTGCCGACTATGAGCTGACGGCCCGAATTCCTTCTGACGAAGCTAAGCCAATGATTGAAAGGGGCCTTCATCGCAAGGTGTACTTCAAGTTCGACATGAATAAGTGTCATATCTTTGACGCGAAAACTGAACAGAACATCTCTCTCTGACTGGAGTTATAAAAATGAAAAAAGTGCTTTTAAGCGCAGCAATCTCCGCAACCCTGGGTCTGACCGCTTTGCCATCGATGGCGCAGAATGTTGATTTACGTATGTCCTGGTGGGGCGGCAACGGCCGTCACCAGGTCACCCTGAAGGCGCTGGAAGAGTTCCATAAGCAGAACCCGGATATTAACGTGAAGGCGGAATATACCGGCTGGGATGGTCACCTCTCCCGTCTGACCACCCAGATCGCCGGCGGCACCGAGCCGGACGTGATGCAGACCAACTGGAACTGGCTGCCGATCTTCTCCAAAACCGGCGACGGCTTCTACGATCTGAATAAAATGAAGGATGTGATCGACCTGAGCCAGTTCGATCCGAAAGAGCTGCAAACCACCACCATCAACGGCAAGCTGAACGGTATTCCGATCTCCGTTACCGCCCGCGTCTTCTACTTTAACGACGAGACCTGGAAAAAAGCCGGCGTTGAGTATCCGAAAACTTGGGACGAGCTGATGGCGGCCGGTAAAGCCTTCGAAAGCAAGCTGGGTAAACAGTACTACCCGGTGGTGCTGGAGCATCAGGACACCCTGGCGCTGCTGAACTCTTATATGATCCAGAAGTACAACATCCCGGCGGTTGACGAGAAGACGAAGAAGTTCTCCTACAGCAAAGAGCAGTGGGTGGAATTCTTCCAGACTTATAAAAAGCTGATCGATAGCCACGTGATGCCGGACACCAAATACTATGCCTCATTTGGTAAGAGCAACATGTATGAGATGAAGCCGTGGATCCAGGGCGAATGGGGCGGCACCTACATGTGGAACTCCACCATCACCAAATACTCCGATAACCTGAAGCCGCCGGCCAAACTGGAGCTGGGCAGCTACCCGATGCTGCCGGGGGCAACCGACGCGGGCCTGTTCTTTAAACCAGCGCAGATGCTCTCTATCGGTAAATCCACTAAAAACCCGGAAGCGGCAGCGAAGCTGATTAACTTCCTGCTGAACAGCAAAGAGGGTGTACACACCCTGGGCCTGGAGCGCGGCGTACCGCTGAGCAAAGTGGCGGTTCAGTACCTGACCGAAGACGGCACCATCAAAGAGAACGATCCGTCGGTGGCGGGCCTGCGTCTGGCCCAGTCTCTGCCGGCGAAGCTCTCCGTATCGCCATACTTTGACGATCCGCAGATCGTGGCCCAGTTCGGTACCTCGCTGCAGTATCTCGACTACGGGCAGAAAACCGTGGAAGAGACCGCTGCCGACTTCCAGCGCCAGGCTGAACGTATCCTGAAACGCGCCATGCGCTAATCGCAGTTTATTGTGCATACCCCATCGCTCCGGCGGTGGGGTATTTTTTTAGGGAGGAAGAGCAGTGAAAGGCAAAATCATTCCGTTGAATTTTCACACCCGCAGGGACAGCGAAACCGGACACGATGTGATACGGATGACGCCCCCGCACATTATTTGTCACCGCAACTACTTCTATCAAAAATGCTTTACCACCGACGGCAGCAGGCTGCTTTTTGGCGGCGCCTTTGAAGGCCACTGGAACTACTATCTGCTGGATATTGCCCGCCAGCAGGCTACCCAGCTGACCGACGGCGCCGGGGATAACACCTTCGGGGGCTTTCTCTCCGCCGACGACAGCGCCCTGTGGTACGTGAAAAATAACCGCCAGCTGCGCCGCGTGGATCTGGAAAGTCTGGAGGAGCACGTGGTGTACGAAGTCGACCGCGACTGGGTGGCCTACGGCACCTGGGTGGCGAACTCAGACTGCACCCGGCTGGTGGGCATCGAGATTAACGCCCGCGACTGGCAGCCCCTGACCGACTGGAGCAAGTTCCGCGAGTTTTACTTCACCAACCCGGAATGCCGCTTAATCAATATCGATTTACGCACCGGCGAGCGGGAGACCATCCTGCAGGAGAAGCGCTGGCTGGGGCATCCCATCTATCGCCCCTTCGATGACAACACGGTGGCCTTTTGCCATGAGGGGCCGCGCGACGCCATCGATGCGCGCATGTGGCTTATCAATCCGGACGGCAGCAATCTGCGCAAGGTTCGCCAGCACGCCGCGGGCGAGAGCTTTACCCACGAGTTCTGGGTGCCGGACGGCTCTGCGCTCTATTACGTTCAGCACAAAGAGAACTCCCCCCAGCGCTATCTGTGCAGCGCCGATCCCGCGACCCTGGCTAACCGCGAGCTGATGGCGATCCCGCCCTGCTCTCACCTGATGAGCAACCACGACGGTACGCTGATTGTGGGCGACGGCGCGCCGCATAATACCGGCGATATCAGCCTCAACGATCCTTTTATCTGGGTGTTTGATATCAGGCAGGGGACGCAGAAAGCGATTTGCCAGCACAATACCAGCTGGAAGGTGCTGGATGGCGATCGTCAGGTGACGCATCCGCACCCGTCGTTTTCACCGGATAATAAGTGGGTGTTGTATACGTCGGATGCGGAGGGGATGCCGGCGCTGTATCTCTGTGCGGTCTGATGCCCTTACCCAAAGGGCCGAGGGATCCCCACAAAAAATAGTGGCACGATCGGCCCCCTCTCCCTTGAGGGAGAGGGCTGGGGTGAGGGGGAACATGCGGCTCGGGCGGTGGTTCCGTTCACCTCACGTTCACAGCTCCTCTGTCACACCTTTACCGGTGAACGTGCCAGGGTGGCTCAATCGCCACCACCCTGGCGACCCGGGCTCCCGGCAAGAAAATCGCCGCTACGCGGTCCCTTCGGCTTATTCCCTTCGGCTATCGGGTCGGGCGTGATCCTACATCCATGTAGGTCACGCCCTCTCGGCGCATCCATGCGCCTCGCCCCGGCCTGCGGTCAACGCCTCAGCGATTTTCAGCCGGACTGGTGCCGCTATGACATTATCGGTTTCAGAAGTTATAGGATGGCTGTAGCTGACAGGATTGTGGCGCGTATTCAAGACCGCACCGACTATACCCTCTCCCCTTTTGGGAGAGGGTTAGGGTGAGGGGAAAATTACACACCGATGTTCCGCAACTTCTCCCCTGCCATCAGCTTACGTTCAATATGCTCAAGCGTTACCCCTTTGGTTTCCGGGATCAGCCAGAAGGTAATGCCGATAAAGGCTACGTTCAACACCGTATAGAGCCAGAAGGTGCCCGCGGCGCCTATGGCATCCAGCAGCGTCAGGAAGGTGGCGCCGATAATCATGTTCGACACCCAGTTGGTGGTGGTGGAACAGGTAATACCAAAATCGCGGCATTTCAGCGGCTGAATTTCCGAGCACAGGATCCACACTACCGGCGCGGCGCTCATGGCGTAACCGGCAATACACATCATGGTCATACCGACGGAGAGCCAGGAGAGGCCGCTGGAGGCGGTGCCGTTATCAAACTGCATCAGGCAGTAGCCCAGAATCAGGGTGCCCAGCGCCATGACGCTAAAGCCAATCTTCAGGGCCGGCTTGCGACCGGCTTTATCCACGGTAAAGACCGCAATAAAGGTGGCGAACATAAAGGTCAGCCCCACCACCAGGGTGGCGATCATCTGCTGTTCGGTAGTGGTAAAACCGGCCATTTTGAAGATGCGCGGCGCGTAGTACATGATGATATTCATACCGGTAAACTGCTGCATCGCCTGCAACAGCATGCCGAGGAATACCGCCCGGCGCACGTTGCGGTTCACCTTAAACAGCGCCCAGCCGCCCTGCTTCAGCTTCAGGCTCTCGCGGATCTCGTTCAGCTCTTCCCGCGCCTTTTCCGAAGTATCACGCAGCATGCGCAACACCTCTTCTGCCTCGACGTGGCGCCCTTTTTGCGCCAGCCAGCGCGGGCTGTTGGGCAGGAAGATAACCAGCACAATCAGCAGGAGTGCCGGCAGCGCCAGTACGCCCAGCATGGCGCGCCAGTTGCCGCTGTAGCTGAAGTAAGTATCAGATAAAAAGGCCAGCACGATCCCAAGGGTCACCATCAGCTGATACATGCTGATCATCTTGCCGCGCACGTTCTCGCTCGCCATCTCCGACAGGTAAAGCGGCGCCGTGTAAGAGGCAATCCCCACCGCCACGCCCAGCAGCACCCGGGAGAGCAGCAGTACTTCAATGTTGGTGGCAAAAGCAGAGCCAATGGAGCCAGCCACAAAGAGGATCGCACCAACCATCAGGCTATATTTGCGCCCGAGCCGGAACGAGAGCCAGCCGTTAAAGAGTGCGCCAATGGCCGCGCCGAGCATCATGCTACTCACCACCCACTCCTGCAGGCGGTTGCTGAGGGTAAAGTGATCGGTAATAAAGGGCAGCGCACCGGCAATGACGCCAATATCCAGCCCAAATAATAAACCCGCCACCGCCGCGGCGATGGAGACAAACTGATTCATGCGTCGCGTATCGCGCAGCGCGGCGGGCATAAGGGAAGAGTCATTTATCGAAGTCATAGTTTCCTGCCTGAACAGCAAATTCGTTAACTGAAATTAATCGCCAGGGAGAAAAAGTGTCAGGTGGAAAGGGGTGAAGATATGGATTATTTTGCTGGCACACACCGTTCTGTGATGGACATTACACTTTCAACTAAGTATGAAAAATCCCAATATTCTATTAATGAGTTGAATAATAAGAAATAAAAGTGTGATGCCTGTCAGGGACGATTTTAAGATATGGATTATTTATCTTTTATCGTATGGATTATCGCCATTTTGGGCAAAAAAAACCTCCGCCCGGGGGCAGAGGTTATTGGCACTACGCGCTAATTAACGCGCCAGCCAGCCACCGTCAACGGCAATGGTGTAGCCGTTGATGTAGTCAGAGGCACCGGAGGCCAGGAAGACAACCGGCCCCATCAGATCGGATGGCAGACCCCAGCGGCCCGCCGGGATACGATCCAGGATCTCTGCGCTGCGCTGTTCGTCCGCGCGCAGCTGCTGGGTGTTGTTAGTGGCCATATAGCCCGGCGCGATGGCGTTCACGTTGATGTTGTGCTTCGCCCATTCGTTTGCCAGCAGGCGGGTTACGCCCATTACGCCGCTTTTGGAGGCGGTGTAAGAGGGTACGCGGATGCCGCCCTGGAAGGAGAGCATGGAGGCGATATTGATGATCTTGCCGCCGTTACCCTGGGCGATAAAGTGCTTCGCCGCCGCCTGGGACATAAAGAAGACGCTCTTGATGTTCAGGTTCATCACGTCGTCCCAGTCCTGCTCGCTAAAGTTAATCGCGTCTTCACGACGGATCAGACCGGCGTTGTTCACAAGGATGTCGATTTTACCGAACTCGGCCACGGCGCGCTCCAGCAGCTCCGGGATCGCGTCGATTTTACGCAGATCGGCCGTCAGGCTCAGGAAGCGACGACCCAGCGCGGTTACGCGCTCGATGGTTTCAGCAGGTTCAACGATGTTGATCCCCACGATGTCGCAGCCCGCTTCCGCCAGACCTACCGCCATGCCCTGGCCCAGACCGGTATCACAACCGGTAACCACAGCCACTTTACCCTGCAGAGAGAATGCATCCAGAATCATATGTGTTCCTTAATCGTTCAGCGCCTGTCACCAACAGGCAGAGTTATGCTTATCTGCCTGCGACTAGCGCAGATCTTTTACCGCGACGTGGTCCATGTCATCAAAGACCTGGTTTTCTCCCACCATACCCCAGATAAAGGTGTACGCGCGGGTGCCTACGCCTGAGTGGATTGACCAGCTCGGAGAGATAACCGCCTGCTCGTTGTGCATCACGATATGGCGCGTCTCCTGCGGCTGCCCCATCATGTGGAATACGCAGGCGTCTTCTTCCATATTGAAATAGAAGTACACTTCCATGCGGCGCTCATGGGTATGGCAAGGCATGGTGTTCCACAGGTTGCCCGGCTCAAGCTCGGTCAGCCCCATGCTGAGCTGGCAGGTTTCCAGCACATCAGGAACGAAATATTTGTTGATGGTGCGGCGGTTGCTGGTGAGCGGATCGCCAAGAGTGACCGGAGAGACCTCTGCCGGCGTCACTTTTTTGGTCGGATAAGTGGTATGTGCCGGGGCGCAGTTATAGTAGAACTTCGCCGGCTTGCCGCTATCAACGCTGGCAAACACCACCTCTTTGGCGCCCTTGCCTACGTACAGGGCATCCCGGTGGCCGATTTCATAGCACTGGCCGTCAACGGTAATGGTGCCCGGACCGCCAATGTTAATGACGCCCAGCTCGCGACGCTCCAGGAAGTAGCTCACGCCCAGCTGTTTGCCCACTTCGCCGCCCACGGAGACGGTGCTGGTCACCGGCATAATGCCGCCAACAATGATGCGATCAATGTGGCTGTACACCATGGTGTACCGATCGGCGACAAACACTTTCTCGACTAAAAACTCATTACGCAGCCCCTGGGTATCCAGCGTTTTTGCATGCGCACTGTGGATGCTTTGTCTGACTTCCACATTAACCTCCAGAATTGTTCAGACCCAACGGCCCGGATAATTAACAAAACGATGTTCCGTTTTCGTGATGAGCACATACTATCCCCTGCGAAATGGCTTTTCAATTACATTTAAAACGTTGTTTCACTTTTTCTGCATCTTAATGTCAGAAGTGGAATTGCGATCACGATTGTCGGGGAGTTGACAGGCCACAGATTAACGTGACCTAATTAACATCAAATAAAATATTCAATATTTACATACAGTTAAGACCTATAACCCATAAAGGGTATAAATCTCTGTACGGATAATAAATAAGAGGGATAGTTAACTCCGCATCCCTTTTCTTCAGAAGTGCGCCACCAGTCACACACAATGAAACAGTGTTTTGATAATTTAACACCTGGTTTTTAACGTTTGTTTCTTTCAGGGCGTCTGCCCTGCTGTCGATACCAAGGAGCGCATCATGGCAAAAGGTATGCGGGTCAAGCTGAACTATGAGGTCAGCCAGGATCCGGATACGGGCGTGGAAGTAACCCGCCTGACTCCCCCGGAAGTAACGTGTCACCGTAACTACTTCTATCAGAAGTGCTTTTTTAATGATGGCAGCCACCTGCTGTTTGCCGGCGAGTTCGACGGCCACTGGAATTACTATCTGCTGGATCTAAAGAAGGCAGAAGCTATCCAGCTGACCGAAGGGGCGGGAGACAACACCTTTGGCGGCTTCCTGTCGCCGGATGATAAATCCCTCTATTACGTGAAAAACGATCGCACCCTACGGGAAGTGAACCTGCAAACCCTGGAAGAGCGTGAAGTGTACCGCGTGAGCGACGACTGGGTGGGCTACGGCACCTGGGTTGCCAACAGCGACTGCACCAAACTGGTGGGCATCGAAATTGCCAAAAGCGACTGGACGCCCCTCAACGACTGGCAAATCTTCCATGACTTCTTCCATAAGGGGCCGCACTGCCGCCTGCTGCGCGTCGATCTGCAGACCGGCGAAAGCCGCACGATCCACGAAGAGAAGAACTGGCTTGGCCACCCTATCTATCGCCCGTTCGACGACAGTACCGTCGCCTTCTGCCATGAAGGCCCGCACGACCTGGTGGATGCGCGCATGTGGCTGGTCAATGAAGACGGCAGCAATGTGCGCAAGGTTAAAGAGCACGCCGAAGGGGAAAGCTGCACCCACGAGTTCTGGGTTCCGAACGGCTCGGCGCTGGTCTACGTCTCTTACCTGAAAGGTAAACAGGGCCGCACCATTTACAGCTTTAACCCGGACACCGGTATCAATGAGGCGGTGATGCAGATGCCCGCCTGCTCTCATCTGATGAGCAACTTCGATGGCACCCTGCTGGTAGGCGACGGCTCCGGCACGCCGGTAGACGTAAAAGACACCAGCGGTTACACCATCGATAACGATCCTTATCTCTATGCTTTCGACGTGGCGAAAAAAGCCTGCTTCCGCGTGGCCCGTCACGACACCTCCTGGGCGACGGTGGCGAACAGCCGTCAGGTGACCCACCCGCATCCGTCTTTTACCCCGGATGATAAAGCGGTGCTGTTTAGCTCTGATAAAGACGGCAAGCCAGCGCTTTATATCGCCAGACTTCCTGAGCAACCTGAGTTATTGCAACTTTAATTGAGTTAGTGTTTCTGTAACTGGCCTTGCCCTCCTTCGCGGAGGGCTTTTTTTATTTGTGCGTTACACCGCTTTTATTTCAGATATAAAAAAACCGGCTTATTAGCCGGCTTTTTTTTCCGCAGAGGGGGATCAGAATGAATAAGCCACACCCACGCGGAAACGGGTTTGACGTTCGTCGGTCTCTTTCACGCCCACGTTACCGATTTCACCGTACGGGGCCCAGTTTTTATCGATCTTATAAGCCAGCTTAACGTTATATTCCTGGGAGTAGTCTTTGTTGTTATTACGAATAGTCCCTTCGGTGCTTTTCGCGTAAACGTAATTAAGCTCGGTACGCCAGTCGCCCATTACCCAGCCAACCCACGCATCACCACGGTTTACTTTATCATCGTCTTTTTCGGAGCTAGACGGATAACGGGTGTAATCATAGCGGTAGCGGGCGGCCACGTAGAAGCCGTTGTCAAAGCTGTACTGCGCATGGAGATAAGGCTTATAGATAGTGAAACTATCTTTACTTTCAAGGGTAAAACCTGGTGTTAACGCAATATTGGGGGTGGCTTTCCAGCGCCAGCTTATCTGGTCTTCGTGACCGTTACCGACGATATCCGCAAAAGGCTGGTCAGCTTTATCGCCGCCCGATTTCCATTTTGCTTCAACAGAAAAACCAAAACCGTTATCGAAACGGTGCGATACCGACGCGCGGTCAGCGTTCGAGCCGTTATCAATATATTCATGGCGCAGATCCACGGTTACCGCCTGCGCCGCAAAAGATGCACCAATTAAAGAAGCAAGGACCAGAGATTTGTTAAACATGTTCTACCCTCAATTAAAATGATGTTTTGTTTTTATGGAATTGCATTTTATTTTTTAAGTAACTGTATTTTAGTGATCCGGATCGTAATTATTTGTTTCATTTTTTTTGGCAAATATGGACGTGACCCCCATCAACAAAAGCGGCAATTTAAGGCTAAATTTCCGGCCTGAGATCACAAAGATTTTTATATAACAGGGAGGGAAAGGTTGGCAGATAATGAGAACTATTTAGAAATTACTGATACGCGTAAAAATAATCTTCCCTTCGCCCATAAAAAAGCCCCCGCGAGCGGAGGCCTGGTGCCGGGATAAATTTCAGGGCTATCTTTCGATGGCTAACGCCACCCCCTGACCGCCGCCAATGCATAAGGTGGCTAGCCCCTTGCGAGCATTGCGTTTCGTCATCTCATGCACCAGCGAGACCAGAATGCGGCAGCCGGATGCGCCAATCGGATGGCCCAGCGCAATCGCCCCGCCGTTCACGTTGACCTTCAGCGGATCCCACTCGAGCATTTTCCCGACCGACAGCGCCTGAGCGGCAAAAGCTTCGTTAACCTCAATCAGATCTACTTCATCAAGCTCCCAGCCCGCCCGCTCCAGGCAGCGTCGGGTGGCGTATACCGGCGCAATTCCCATCAGGGCAGGATCGACCCCCACGCTGGCAAAGGCTTTGATGCGCGCCAGCACCGGCAGGTTCAGCTCTTCGGCTTTGCTTTCGCTCATCATCATCACCGCGGCCGCGCCATCGTTAATGGAGGAGGCATTACCCGCCGTCACCGAGCCGAGGGAGTCAAACGCAGGATTCAGCATTGCCAGCCCTTCGGCGCTGGTATCGGTGCGGGGCTGTTCGTCAGTATCCACTATCTGGGCGTCGCCGCTGGCGCGGGTCGTCATTACCGGCACGATCTCATCCCGAAAGCGCCCGGCATCGATGGCGGCACGGGCTTTTTGCTGAGAACTGAGGGCATAGGCATCCTGCAGCTCGCGGGTGATGCCATACTCCCGCGCCAGGTTTTCAGCCGTCACGCCCATGTGGTAGTCGTTAAAGGCATCCCAGAGGCCATCGTGCACCAGGCTGTCGAGCAGCTGGCTGTTGCCCAACTGCGCGCCGGTGCGGCTGTCGGTGAGAACATGCGGGGCGCGGCTCATATTCTCCTGGCCACCGGCAATTACCACGTCGGCTTCGCCGCACTGGATCGCCTGGGTCGCCAGGTGCAGCGCCTTCAGCCCGGAGCCGCAGACGTCGTTGATGGTGATCGCCGATACCGTATTCGGCAGGCCGCCCTTCAGCGCGGCCTGGCGGGCAGGGTTTTGCCCGGCGCCGGCGGTGAGCACCTGGCCGAGGATCACTTCATCAATTTCGTGCGTGGCAATGCCGCTGCGATCCACCAGCGCTTTTACCAGCACGCTGCCCAGCTCGACCGCAGAGTGACGCGCCAGCGCCCCCTGGAAACAGCCGATCGCCGTACGCAATGCCCCAACAATGACGACCTCTTTCATCTCAACCTCTGCGCAAAATGACAGCGGCAATAGTAGAGGATTGTTATCAACTCTTAATGTAAATGTTTAAAAAAAGTGAGTCTTATCACAAAGGATCCGCCTTCTGCTGCAGATAGTGACGCAGCCAGTTTCCGGCGGTGCCGGGCGGAGAGCGTTTGTTCCACACCAGATCGATCGCTACCGAGCGCGGCCAGCCCGTCACGTTAAGCTGCACCAGCGATTTCGCCGGGGCAAACTCCTCCACCAGCGCGCAGGGCAGCTCGCACCAGCCGAACCCCTGCACCGCCATGCTCAGCAGCAGCAAATAGTTGGGTGCCGACCAGACCGGCCCCTGCGCCAGGGCGGGCTGCCGCTCCAGATAAGTATTGAGCCGCAGCTCGCGCCAGCCGTGGAGTTCGTCAGCATTAATATGGGCTTGTGCCGCCAGCGGGTGGCTGACGGCGGTGAAGATCGCCATATGGGTCTGCATGGGGAGCCGGGTGGCGCCAATATCGGTGGGATAGCTCTCCCGCGCTTCGGTAAGGCCCACCTGGGCCCGCTCTTTTTGCAGCAGGTCGATGACATCCTCCTCTTCCCCAATCAGGCATTCAAATTCGGTATGGGGGAAGCGTTCGTCAAAGCGATACAGCAACTCTTCCAGCACGTCCGGATGCAGGGTGTCCGAGAGGACAAAAGTGAGCCGCGCTTCGGTCTCCTCGCTGAGCGACACCGCCAGCGCATCCAGCCGCGCACTGGCGGCCAGAATGGATTGCACATAACCCAGCACCTGCCTCCCCTGGGCGGTGAGCACCGGCTGGCGGGCGCTGCGATCGAACAGGGCAAAACCGAGATCCTCCTCCAGATGGGCGATGGCGGTGCTGATGGTGGACTGGCTTTTACGCAGGCGGCGGGCGGCAGCGGAGAAGGAGCCTGCCGCCACCGTCTCAACAAAGGCCGTTAAGGCTTCGGGGGAGTAGCGCATGATCTATCTACTTTAACGATGGTTATTAACTTTTATATATCAGTTTAAACGATAAAAATAGCCACTCTATTATGCCCATCCCGGCACGTTAACGAGGTATCAGGTTATGCAGCACAACGATGTTCAGCGCAGAAAACTGCCGGAACGTATCTTTCACGCCGTCTGTTTTGAGGGTATCGCTACCGCGATCCTCGCGCCGACTACCGCCTGGCTGATGCAGCGCCCGGTGCTGGAGATGGGTGGGTTAACCATTCTGCTGGCGACCACGGCGATGATCTGGAACATTATCTACAACGCCGGGTTCGACCGCTTCTGGCCGGTGCATAAAGTCACCCGTACCGCCCGCGTGCGCGCCCTGCACGCCCTGGGCTTTGAAACCGGCTTTATTTTTATCGGCGTTACCATTGTCGCGCTGGTACTGGGGGTGAGCCTGCTTCAGGCATTCACCCTGGAAATAGGTTTCTTTATTTTCTTCCTGCCCTACACCATGTTGTACAACTGGGCCTACGATACCCTGCGCGATCGGTTTATCAAACGACATCAGCAGCGGCGCGCGTTAAGCAACTAACCCTCCGGCCGGAAATCCTATCCGGCCGCCTTTTCATAACCAAAAATACGTTCGGAACACATAATTATGGTAAATTAGCCTCCTTTTTGTTGGTTTTATAGTTGATATATTTTGCTCATGTCGAAAATTTGGACTAAAGAAGAGACCCTCTGGAGCTTTGCCCTGTACGGCACGGCCGTGGGCGCGGGAACCCTGTTTCTGCCCATCCAGCTGGGGTCTGCGGGGGCGATCGTGCTCCTTATCACCGCCCTTGTGGCGTATCCACTCACCTACTGGCCGCATAAAGCGTTATGCCAGTTCATCCTCTCCTCTAAAACCAAAGGCAGCGAAGGGATCACCGGTGCGGTAACGCACTACTATGGCCGCAAGGTGGGTAACTTGATTACCGGCCTCTATTTTCTGGCCTTTTTTGTGGTGGTACTGATTTACGCGGTGGCGATCACCAACTCGCTGACCGAACAGCTGGCGAAGCGGATAACGGTAGATACCACCGTGCGGGTACTGGTGAGCCTGGGAGTGGTGCTGACCCTGAATCTGATCTTCCTGATGGGACGGCATATTACTATTCGGGTGATGGGCTTCCTGGTCTTTCCGCTGATCGCCTATTTCCTGCTGGTGTCGCTCTATTTAACAGGCAGCTGGCAGCCAGAGCTGCTTACCGGTCAGATGACCTTCGATCGGCATATGCTGCACCAGGTGTGGATCTCCATCCCGGTGATGGTGTTTGCCTTTAGCCATACGCCGATCATCTCCACCTTTGCCGTTGACCGCCGGGAAAAATATGGCGACGCCGCCATGGGCAAATGTACCCGCATTATGAAGGTGGCCTACCTGGTAATCTGCCTGAGCGTGCTCTTTTTTGTCTTTAGCTGCCTGCTGTCGATCCCGCCTTCGTATATTGTGGCGGCGAAAGAGGAAGGGGTGACCATTCTTTCAGCGCTCTCAATGATGCCCTCTTCGCCGTCATGGCTGGGGATATCCGGCATAGTGGTGGCGATTGTGGCGATGTCGAAATCTTTCCTCGGCACCTATTTTGGCGTGATCGAAGGGGCCACCGAGATATTGCGATCCTCGCTCGGCCAGGCGGGCGTGAAGAAGAGCCGGGCGTTTAACCGGGCGCTGTCGATTATGCTGGTGTCGCTGATTACCTTTGCGGTGTGCTGCATTAACCCGAACGCTATCTCAATGATCTATGCCATCAGCGGGCCGCTTATCGCCCTAATCCTGTTTATTATGCCGACGCTCTCGACCTACCTGATCGCCAGCCTGAAGCCCTATCGCTCGGTGGGCAACCTGCTGACACTGATTGTCGGGGTGCTATGCGTCTCGGTGATGTTTATCGCCTAAATGGCCATGCCATAAATGTGCAGCACGCTGGTCTGTTCCGGCGTGCTGAACACCTCATCGCGCAGATGGCGCATACCGTAAGATTCGTAAAAGCGCCTCGCCCCTTCATTTCCCTCCAGCACCTCCAGGCAGAAGTAGCGGCTGCCGCTGCGTTTTGCGCGGGCAACCACGTCGTCGAACAGCGCGCGGCCGTAGCCTTTTCCGGTAGCCGCTTTCGTGAAGTAGAGTTTATTGAGCAGGGTGCCATCGTGCGCCCCCTCCTGCTGGCGGGTGAATTTAGCAAAGCCGACGGGAATATCGGTTACGGCCAGCAACCAGCACGTTGAGCTGTCGCTCAGGCTGGCGGTTACCGCGGCGAGAGAATATTCATTCTCTACCCACTTTTGCAGATCCTCGCCAGAGCGCCAGTAGTGAGAGAAATGGCTGAGATAGGTGGCTTTGCCCAGTGCGGCCAGCACGGCTGCGTCCTCAATCGTCGCCTCTTTGATCTGCAATTCCATATTTCCTCCTGAAAAGTTCTGCGAGGGTAACGGTGAGCTGGAGATGGCACAACTATCAGATTTTGCGGGCGGGGACGGGATATTGTCGTTGAGTAGACGATAGTGCGGCTGCGTCAAAGGCGCTGGCGCAGCCGATAAGGCTCAGGCGCGAATATCGTCGTACTCGCGGGTATTATCGAATTCATGCTTCGCGAAGGGGCAGAGCGGGATAATTTTGCGGTTTTCGGCGCGCATTTTTTCCACTACTTTCGCCACCAGCTGCTTGCCGACGCCCTGCCCTTTCAGGCTCGGATCGACGTCGGTATGTTCAATAATGCTCAGATGCTCGCCTGTCGGGACAAACACGATCTCCGCCACCTGGTTACCGCTGGCATCGTTCACGTAAAACTTGTTATGGCCTTCCTGAATTTGCATGGTTTCTCTCTTATTTATGGCGGTACTTGAGCGCACCGCTCGGGCAGGTATCGATAATGCGTACGACGGTATCTACATCTTCCTGGTCAGGGATAATCCAGGGTTTACGTTTCAGATTAAAGAGCTTGCCGCTGCCGCGCACGCAATTTCCCGCGTGCTGGCAAATACCGGTATTGAAATAGACATCTATTTTCTCACCGGTATAGGCCCGGTAACCTGCTTGCAGGAGATCGTTATCCATGACATTGCCTCGGTAATTATTATGTTCGTTTGTTAGCATAACCCTGGTTGCGGGGCGTGACTATGGTTCTCTTTAGCAATGCAAACCTTCGCGTCTATAACCATACCGACAGAGTGGGTTATCGCGTGCGAAGCCTGGGAAGCAGCTAAAACCCTTAAATCATTTTTACCCGTTTCTTATCTGTAAATCTTAAACCTTCTTAAATCTCCATTTAATGGATTATTATATAATATAAACACAATAAATTAGAACTTAAACACAATAAAAGCACATCAAACAGAATAAAAAACTACACAACTGCAATAGATGATTTCATTTGTTTATAAGATAAATAGCTGGAAAATATCCTTCACAACCTGGCGAAGAACTGCAGGAAAATATAACTCCGGCACCGAGCCGTTATATCTCCACGCCGGCACTTTATATTTCATTTATCTTATTTAAACCGATACCAGTATGAAAAAATTCAAATTAAGCAAAACGGCGATATTAATCAACTGTCTGTTAATGGCCAATATCGCCAGCGCACAAATTTATAATGACGCTGACGGAATTATTACCGGCAGCGGCGTAATATCTGCAGATAGTATTTATAAAATTATCAGCACCTCCGGAGAACGAAACGCTATTTCCGTGGCTAACAACGGCAGCGTTACGATCAACAATCCGGGGGGCACGCCTATTGTCCAGGGCCACGGTGAGTTTGAAGATGGTGATCTTCTCTTAGCCAACGGCACGGTTATTCTGGTTAACAGCGGCACCATTAACCTGGGCTCGGGCTCTACGGTCAACCAGATAACGGGAGATTATATCCCCGGTACCGTTCCGGGTAGACCTGACCTGCCGCTCGACAGAGATTACGACTTTATCGCTGCCGTTAATATTCTCGACGGGGCGGGTTCAAGCGCAAATTATCTTGCACAAAAAGGCCAGATTATTGCCGATAATTTAACCGTCAACTCAAGCCATAAGCGGGATAACAAAGGCAATGTTGGTATTTATGGTGATAAAAATAACGGTGTCTTTACCTTAACCGGCACCACTACCGTAAATACCACGGTCACCGGCGCGAACAGTAATGCTTTTAGCGTTTATGCTAAAGAGGGCACGCTGATTAACGCTGAAGATCTGGTGATAAATACCCAGGGTACCCAGTACGCGGTAGGTCTTTTATCAGAAGCAACTAATGAGAATGACCGCTCCCTGATTCGTTATACCAATGCCAGGGTCACTTCTACCGCCGATCTGTATGCCGATGGCATTAACGCTAACGGGGGCGATATTGAAGCCAGCGGCGATACCTATGTCGATATCACCGTTAACGGCGAGGGCGGCGAGGCCTCCGCCATCTGGCTTTCCGATGGTTATAACAGTACAGATCTGCATGCCTCTATCACCACCGGCGGCACCACCTCATTACTGTTGAAATCAGGCGCGGACAAGACGGTACTCCATGGTGTCGATTCTATGGGCGCTACCTTATACACCGCTAACAATCTCAATATCACCCTGGATGCCCAGGGGCATCAGCAGACCGTCGGCCAGGGCCTTTACGCCACCAAAGATTCAGCCCTGTCACCGGGTAAAATAGAGGTTAATGGCGATCTGGCGATTGATGCTATCGATTCAACCCACAGCGGAGAATGGCGCTATCTGCATGCGAATAAGGGCGGCGAAATAGCCCTGAACGGCGGCGTGCGGCTGGGCGTTGGCTTCAATAACCCGGACGCTACCGCGATCCTTGCAGACAACGCAGACTCCCGGGTCACCATTAACAATCAGAAAACGGAGATCGTTGGCAGCCTCGAAGCCAAAGATTCCGCTCTGATTGACGTAAAAGCCAATAGTCAGTCGCGCATTGAGGGCGGCATCCTGACCAGCGACGGCGCGGTGACCAACCTCTCCCTGGCCGATAGCTCGGTCTGGAATATGACGAAGGACTCGCAGCTCACTAACCTGACGCTGAGCGACTCCACCCTCAACTTTATGTCAGCCGGCTCCGCTACCCGCCAATCGGCGCGCGCTGCGACCGCCTTTAAAACCCTGACGGTGAACGGCGATTACGCGGGCAATAACGGCAATATCGTGATGAATACTCAGCTGGGTGATGATGCCTCGCCAACCGACCGGCTGGTGATTACCGGCAATACCAGCGGTACCACCAGCGTGCAGGTCGTCAACGCCGGCGGCGCGGGCGGTTTAACCACCGCGGGCATTGAGCTTATTTCCGTTGGCGGTAACTCCGAGGGTGAATTTAAGCAGAAGGGACGTATTGTGGCGGGCGCTTATGACTATAGCCTGCAACGCGGTGAAGGCCAGAGCGAAGGTAACTGGTATCTGAGCAGCACCCTGACGCCCGAGCCGGCGGAACCGACCGAGCCGACCGAACCAGAGGAGCCGACCGAGCCGACCAAACCAGAGGAGCCGGTCGACCCCACGGCACCTGCTGAACCAACCGATCCCGTCGCGCCAGAACAGCCAGCGGAGCCGGTGACGCCGGCCCCCACCCCGCGTGAATACGCCGTGCGTCCTGAAGCTGGCCTCTACGGCGTGAATCTGCAGGCCGCAAACAATCTGTTCAACACCCGCCTGCACGATCGCCTGGGCGAGACCCACTACGTCGATGCCCTGACCGGTGAAAAAGCCGTCACCAGCCTGTGGCTGCGTAACGAAGGCGGTCATACCCGTCAGAAAGAGAGCAGTGGCCAGCTGGATATGCAGAGCAACCGCTACGTGATGCAGCTTGGCGGCGATATCGCCCAGTGGTCGTCTGACAACACCGATCGCTTCCACCTGGGCCTGATGGCTGGCTATGCCAACCAGAAGAGCCACGCAAAGAACCAGCGTAACGGTAACCGCGCCGACGGCAACATCAACGGTTACAGCGTCGGCCTGTACGGCACCTGGCTACAGGATAATACCACTCAGGAAGGGGCATACGTTGATGGCTGGGCGCAGTACAGCTGGTTCGACAATACCGTCTCCGGCCGTGGTGTGGAATCTGAAGCTTATGATTCAAAAGGCTTCACCGCATCGTTGGAGTCTGGCTATACCTGGAAGCTGGCGGACATCAGCGAGCGTAATGCGCTCTATATCCAGCCAAAAGCGCAGGTTACCTGGATGGGCGTGAAGGCAGATGACCATCAGGAAGCCAACGGCACCCGTGTGGAAGGCCGCGGCGACGGCAACCTCCAAACCCGCGTCGGCGTACGCCTGTTCGGCAAGGGCCACAGCAAGCTTGATGAGGGAAAAAACCGCACCTTCCAGCCGTTTGTGGAAGCTAACTGGATCCACAACACAAAAGAGTTCGGCACCTCGCTTAACGGTGAAAAGGTCAATCTGGCGGGCACCCGCAACATTGGCGAGCTGAAGGTCGGCGTTGAAGGCCAGCTGAACAAAAATGTCGCTCTGTGGGGTAACGTTGGGCAGCAGGTTGGCGATCAGGATTATAGCGATACCGCAGCAATGATTGGTATTAAAGCGTCGTTCTAAACCCCGCCCCCGGTCGTTATGGCCGGGGGTTATTGTCATTTTACCGACGACCAGAGTTCGACGCAGTTGCGGCCACGGCGCTTGGCGCCATAAAGGGCTTCGTCGGCCGCCTGAATAAGTCGCTCGTAGTCCGGATGGCCGTTATACATGGCAACGCCAATGGAAAGGCTCAGGGGGATAACTTCTCCTGAAGGGGCGTTAACGCGGATTTTTTCCACACGGGCCCGGATTCGCTCGGCGGTACGTAAGGTATCAGCCTGCGCAGCCTCCGTCAGCATAATCAAAAACTCATCGCCGCCGTATCGAAAAACATAGTCGCTGGTTCGGACATGCTCATAGAACGCCGAAGAGACCTTACGCAGGATCTCATCCCCGGTGCTGTGTCCCCAGGTATCATTTATTTGCTTAAATCTGTCGACATCTATCAACAATACGGAAAGCGGCAGGCCCACCCGATTGGCATGACTGATTTCACGTTTGAATATGGTAGGCAAGAAGCGGCGGTTAAGCAGGCGGGTTAGCACGTCCATCCCCACCTCGTGTCGCGCCACCTCTTCAAACAGCTCCCGCAGCAGGGTCGTAATCTGGGAGAGGGTATGGCGGGTTTGTTGCAGAAAGGCAACGCGCTGTGCCCTGTTATTCAGCGTGTTGTTATGTAGCCTGACCTTGCTGAATGTAACGTCGAACTCCTGCATAAGGCGGGATATGTGTCCGGCTTCGGTAATTCCGCTGAAATAGTGGCGGCCCTTGTGGCTGAACCAGAGGCCAAAATCAGATTGGCTGAGGGGAAGGATATTTCCCGCGCTGCCGTCGAGCATCACTTTATAGACCAGCTCCATCTCCCATGATAGAAGCGAGGCAATCTGACGCTCTTTTTCCTCTTCGGCGTTCTCCATAAGCGAGAAAATACGGTAGTTCTCATCCTCTTTTGCCGCGCTGTTCTCGCTGAATACAAATGCCCGCGACATTACCTCCATCGCCAGATCGATAATATTCATCATGTAGTGATAGGCATTCAGCTTCATTTCAGCTGAATGCTGAGAAGCGGTAACTGCGGGAAAAAGTAATTTTTTAAGCACCCGGAACCCCATCTCGACCAGATCGACGGGGATGCCAATTCGGGCATGGACATCGGCCGCGCGCTGTTGGGCCTGTATCAGGTGATCTATGTCCTCTGTTTTGCAGGAAAGGATATCGATTATCCAGCTGTGAAGGGCGTCTTGTAGCTGTCTTTCAACCTGCTCGTTGGTCAGGAATTCTGAAGTATGGGGATCGGCCAGCATGGCACGATAAAATGCTTTACTCAGCTCAGCTGCATGCCGGGTCGCAAGTTCTGTGGTAATAAGCCGCACCTCTGGCGACGCTTCATTAATAAGTACTGTCCATTCATCTTTTACTTTGAGCAGGTAGGTTTCCATATTACAGATCCTTATGATGATCTGGGGCCGTCTGTCAGGATTGCCTGTTAAATTTTAGTCAACTTTTAAAAGATACATGCAGGATGAGGGAGTTGCACAAAAACTGACCGCAGCAGGAAGCATACCGCAGGATAAATGCTCTGACAGTGCCGAATCGAAAGTAATGGGATTACTGCGCAAGGGAGCGATTACAGGAAAGCAGAGGGATTTTACTGATCGTCTGAAAGCTGGAGCGGGCGAAGGGAATCGAACCCTCGTATAGAGCTTGGGAAGCTCTCGTTCTACCATTGAACTACGCCCGCTTTAGAGGTAGCCAAAGCATTATAGACTTTACGCCCCCTCTGGCAACCCCACCCTCTGCTAAGTGGCGATATTATAACCACTTAGCATTTTGGTTTTGCCCCCTGGGCAGGGAGATAACGCTGGGGATCGATAGCGGTGGCGCGATAGCGGATCTGGAAATGGAGGATCACGCTGCTGGCACCGGTGCTGCCCATAGTGGCGATCTTCTGCCCCGCCTTCACGTTCTGGCCGTTGTTCACCAGCAAGGTATCGTTATGGGCGTAAGCGGTAATGTAGTCTTCGCCGTGCTTAATCATGATCAGGTTGCCGTAGCCGCGCAGCTGGTTGCCGACGTAAACCACCTTCCCCGCCCCGGAGGCATAAACCGGCGCGCCGCGCGTACCGGCGATGTCGATACCTTTATTACCGCCCTCGGCGGTAGAGTACGGGGTAACCACTTTGCCGCTGGCAGGCCAGAGCCAACAGCGCTGCCCCACCGGTGGCCATGACGATTTCGGTACGGTGTAGGACGGCGTAACGGCGGCGGTTTTACCGCTGCGTTTACCGGAAGATTTCTTGCCCGCAGTACTGCCGTTCACTTTCAGCTTTTGCCCAATCTCAATGGTATAGGGCGGAGAAATATTATTCAGACGCGCCAGCTCTTTCACGCTGGTCCCCGTCGTGCGCGAGATACGATAGAGCGTATCGCCGCGCTTAACGGTATACACCGCGCCAGAATCGCTGCCGGAAGAGTTACTGCCAGAACATCCCGCCAGCATCAGGGCCAGCGTCAGGCATAACAGAGCAGATAAATTATTTCTCGTCAGGCTTCCTGCAAACAAAACAGTTCCTTATTCAGCGTGAGTGGCCGCCATATCATAGCAGCCCCATCCCCGATGCCCAATCATTGGATCCCGCTCCGGGAGACAAACCCGCCGCTGCTCTTCAGGCTATAATGGCCTGTGCCCGATGGCGCTGGCCTGCCCCCGCATCATCCGGCGTTTTTGTTACTGGAGTAGATATGGATAAACAAGAATACGTCATTTTGCTAGATGCGCAGGGAGAGGCGATTGGCACAGAGGAGAAATACGCGGTTCACACCTCGGATACCCCCTTGCATCTGGCCTTCTCCTGCTGGCTATTTAATTCACAGGGTAAATGTCTGGTTACCCGCCGGGCGCTGAGCAAAAAAGCCTGGCCGGGGGTCTGGACCAACTCCGTTTGCGGCCATCCGCAAACGGATGAAACCTTCGAGCAGGCGATCGAACGCCGCTGCCGTGAAGAGATAGGTGTGGGGATCGCCAGCATCACGGTAGTCGAGCCCGCCTTTCGCTACCGCGAAACCGACCCGTCCGGGATTGTCGAAAACGAGATCTGCCCGGTCTACGCCGCCCTCGCCACCTCATCCGTGCAGCCTAACCTGGACGAGGTGATGGATTACCGCTGGGTGGAGTTCGAAGCGCTCTTGCGCGCGCTGGAGGCAACCCCCTGGGCATTCAGCCCATGGATGGTAAAAGAGGCCGCTGCCGCCCGCGCGGCGCTGCACGCTTTTGCCGCCACCTGCCAATAAAAAAGCCCCGACGCGCGAGACGCCGGGGCTTTTCTCAGGCCTGAGGCCTTATTTTACCGGGCGCATCGCCGGGAACAGGATCACGTCGCGGATGGTATGGCTGTTGGTAAACAGCATCACCATACGGTCGATACCAATCCCCAGGCCCGCCGTCGGCGGCAGGCCGTGCTCCAGCGCGGTAACGTAGTCTTCGTCGAAGAACATTGCTTCGTCGTCGCCCGCATCTTTCGCGTTAACCTGGTCCTGGAAACGCTGGGCCTGATCTTCTGCATCGTTCAGCTCGCTAAAGCCGTTGCCGATTTCACGGCCACCGATGAAGAATTCAAAGCGGTCGGTGATCTCCGGGTTCTCGTCGTTACGACGCGCCAGCGGAGAGACTTCGGCCGGGTATTCGGTGATGAAGGTCGGCTGAATCAGGTGCGCTTCCGCCACTTCTTCGAAGATCTCGGTCACGATGCGGCCCAGACCCCAGCTCTTCTCAACTTTGATACCGATGCTTTCGGCGATCGCTTTCGCAGAGTCGAAGTTATCCAGGTCCGCCATATTGGTTTCCGGGCGGTATTTCTGGATCGCTTCGCGCATGGTCAGTTTTTCGAACGGCTTGCCGAAGTCGAACACCTCTTCGCCGTACGGCACTTCGGTGGTGCCCAGAATATCCTGCGCCAGGGTGCGGAACAGGGATTCGGTCAGCTCGATCAGATCTTTGTAATCCGCATAGGCCATATAGAGTTCCATCATGGTGAACTCTGGGTTATGGCGCACGGAGATGCCTTCGTTACGGAAGTTACGGTTGATCTCGAATACGCGATCGAAACCGCCCACCACCAGACGCTTCAGGTACAGTTCCGGCGCGATACGCAGGTACATGTCCAGGTCCAGGGCGTTGTGATGGGTGATGAACGGACGGGCAGAGGCGCCGCCTGGGATCACCTGCATCATCGGGGTTTCCACTTCCATAAAGTCGCGGTTAACCATGAACTGGCGGATACCGGCCATGATCTGCGAGCGAATTTTGAAGGTCTTGCGGGATTCATCGTTAGAGATGAGATCCAGGTAGCGCTGGCGGTAGCGCGCTTCCTGATCCTGCAGGCCGTGGAACTTGTCCGGCAGCGGGCGCAGGGCTTTGGTCAGCAGACGCAGTTCAGTACAGTGAATGGAGAGCTCGCCGGTCTTGGTTTTGAACAGCTTGCCTTTGGCGCCGAGGATATCGCCCAGGTCCCATTTTTTGAACTGTTCGTTGTAGATACCTTTCGGCAGATCGTCACGGGAGACGTACAGCTGAATACGGCCGCCCACGTCCTGCAGGGTGACGAAGGAGGCTTTACCCATAATACGGCGGGTCATCATGCGGCCTGCAACGGCCACTTCGATGTTCAGCGCTTCCAGCTCTTCGTTCTCTTTCGCGTCAAAGTCTGCGTGCAGCTGGTCTGAGGTACGATCGCGACGAAAATCGTTCGGGAAGGGCACGCCCTGCTCACGCAGCGCAGCCAGCTTCTCGCGGCGGGTTTTCAGTTCATTGTTAAGATCGACGACCGCATCAGCGCCCTGTGCTTGTTGTTCAGACATGTTGGTTCCTCATAACCCTGCTTTCAAACTTGCTTCAATAAATTGATCCAGGCTGCCGTCCAGCACGGCCTGCGTGTTACGGGTTTCGACACCGGTACGCAGGTCTTTGATGCGGGAGTCATCAAGGACGTAAGAACGGATCTGGCTGCCCCAGCCGATATCGGACTTGTTGTCTTCCATCGCCTGTTTCTCAGCATTTTTCTTCTGCATCTCCAGCTCATAAAGCTTCGCTTTCATCTGCTTCATGGCCTGGTCTTTGTTCTTATGCTGGGAACGATCGTTCTGGCACTGGGTAACCAGCCCGGTCGGAATGTGGGTAATACGCACCGCGGATTCCGTACGGTTAACGTGCTGACCGCCCGCACCGGAGGCGCGGTAAACGTCGATACGCAGATCCGCCGGGTTGATTTCGATATCGATATCGTCATCCACTTCCGGGTAAACAAACGCGGAGCTGAAGGAGGTATGGCGACGGCCACCGGAGTCGAACGGGCTCTTACGCACCAGGCGGTGGACGCCGGTTTCGGTACGCAGCCAGCCGTAGGCGTAGTCACCAATGATTTTGATGGTAACGGATTTCAGACCCGCCACTTCACCTTCAGACTCTTCGATGATTTCGGTTTTGAAACCGCGCGCTTCCGCCCAGCGCAGATACATACGGGTCAGCATGCTGGCCCAGTCCTGCGCTTCGGTGCCGCCGGAACCGGCCTGGATATCCAGGTAGCAATCTGCGCTGTCGTATTCGCCAGAGAACATGCGGCGGAACTCAAGCTGCGCCAGCTTCTCTTCCAGACCGTCAAGCTCGGCAACGGCTTCGTTAAAGGTTTCTTCGTCGTCGGCTTCAACAGCCAGCTCCAGCAGCCCGGAAACATCTTCCAGACCCTGAGACATTTGGTCGAGGGTATCAACAATGGCTTCGAGGGAGGAACGCTCTTTACCCAGCGCCTGGGCGCGTTCAGGTTCGTTCCAGACGTCCGGCTGTTCCAGCTCGGCGTTTACTTCTTCGAGGCGCTCTTTCTTGGCATCGTAGTCAAAGATACCCCCTAAGAACGTTAGAACGCTCCGTGAGGTCCTGAATGCGGTTTTTTACCGGATTAATTTCAAACATGGTCGTTTTCTTTTATGGACTAGTCAAAATGCGGTGATAAGAGCGGGATTGTACCCAATCCACGCCCTTTTTTATAGCCATTACTGCCGCTAAATTGGCCAGATATTGTCGATGATGATTTGCAGGGAGCGGTTGCCGCGAAACTCGTTAATGTCGAGCTTATAAGCCAGCTCGACCTCTCGCACGCCATTGTCCGGCCAGATTGAGGTATCCACGTTAAAAGCGATGCCGTCTAATAACGGGCCGCCGCCAACCGGCTCCACCATTACCTTCAGATGACGTTCGCCAACGATGCGCTGTTGCAGAAGGCGAAAACGACCATCAAACAGCGGTTCCGGGAACATCTGTCCCCAGGGGCCGGCATCGCGCAGCATCTGCGCCACTTCCATGGTCATTTCAGCAGGGGTTAAAGGACCATCGGAGAGCACTTCGCCCTGCAGCAGGGCGGGATCCAGCCACTCGGTGACCAGCTCGCCAAACAGCTGCTGGAACTGATCAAACTTCGCCTCTTCCAGCGAAAGCCCCGCCGCCATCGCGTGGCCGCCAAACTTAATCATCAGACCGGGATGCAGAGTATGCAGGCGCTCGAGCGCGTCGCGCATATGCAGCCCCTGAACAGAGCGTCCGGAGCCTTTCAGGGTGCCGTCTCCCGCCGGGGCAAAGGCGATCACCGGGCGGTGAAAACGCTCTTTGATACGCGACGCCAGAATGCCCACTACCCCCTGATGCCACTCGGGGTGATACATGGCCAGCCCGCCGGGCAGCGTCTCGCCGCTGCGCTCCAGCTTTTCGCACAGGATCAGGGCTTCGGCCTGCATCCCCTGCTCGATCTCTTTACGCGTCTGGTTCAGCGCATCCAGCTCGTTGGCCAGCATGCGCGCTTCGCCGATGTTGTCGCAGAGCAGCAGCGCCACGCCGACCGACATGTCATCCAGCCTGCCTGCCGCGTTCAGGCGCGGGCCAAGGGCAAAGCCGAGATCGCTGGCGACCAGCTTCTGCGGATCGCGCCCGGCGATCTCCAGCAGCGCTTTGATCCCCGGCCGGCATTTGCCCGCGCGGATACGGCCCAGGCCCTGCCAGGTAAGAATGCGGTTGTTGGTATCCAGCGGCACCACGTCCGCCACCGTACCCAGCGCCACCAGATCGAGATACTCGGCGAGGTTTGGCGCCGCGATGCCGCGTGAGTCAAACCAGCCTTTATCCCGCAGCAGCGTGCGCAGGGCCAGCATCAGGTAAAACGCCACCCCAACGCCCGCCAGCGATTTCGAAGGGAAGTCGCAATCGCGCAGGTTGGGGTTGATGATCGCTTCGGCCGCCGGCAGGGTATCGCCCGGCAGGTGGTGATCGGTGACCAGCACCGGGAGCCCCAGCTGGTGCGCACGTTCGACGCCGCTGTGGGAAGAGATGCCGTTGTCCACGGTCATGATCATCTGCGCGCCACGGGCGTGGGCCTGATCCACCACTTCCGGGCTCAGACCATAGCCATCTTCAAAGCGGTTCGGTACCAGATATTCAACCTGATCGCAGCCCATCGCCCGCAGGCTCAGGACGCTAAGGGCGGTGCTGGTGGCGCCATCGGCGTCAAAGTCGCCCACCACCATAATGCGGGTGCCTTCACGAAAGGCGTTGTAGAGCATTTCCGCCGCTTGTTCGACGCCGCTCAGCTGCTGCCAGGGCAGCATGCCTTTTACGCTGCGTTCCAGATCGTCAGGTTTTTGTATGCCACGGCTGGCGTACAGCCGACGCAGGAGTGGCGGCAGATCCGCAGGCAGATCGGCCTTTTCATCCACTTCACGTCGGCGGAGCTGTATCGTTGATTTCACGCGAATTATTTACCGCCTGTCTGTTTCTGGTGCGCATCAAGGAAGGCTTTCATCTCTTTCGGCCCCTGATAGCCAGGCACCACGTAGCCGTTATTCAGCACGATAGCCGGGGTACCGGTCACGCCAAACTGCACGCCAAGCGCGTAGTGGTTAGCAATGTCGATATCGCAGGAGGCTGGCTGCACACCTTTGCCGCTCATGGCGTCATCAAAGGCTTTGTTGCGATCTTTTGCACACCAGATAGCTTTCATATCCTGCTCGGGCTGGCTCTGCACGCCCGCACGCGGGAAGGCGAGATAACGCACGGTGATCCCCAGCGCGTTGTAGTCTTTCATCTCTTCATGCAGCTTGTGGCAGTAGCCGCAGGTGATGTCGGTAAAGACGGTAATAACGTGTTTTTCCTGCGCCGCTTTGTAGACGATCATCTCTTTTTCCAGCGCGTTCAGGTTTTTCATCAGCAGCTGGTTAGTAACGTTGACCGGCTGCGCGCCGCTCACATCGTACAGCGGCCCCTGCAGGAAGTGCTTGCCATCCTCGGTGACGTAGAGCACGCCGTTTTCAGTCATCACGGTTTTCATGCCGGCAATAGGCGCAGGCAGGATCTCGCTGCTGTTGACGCCAAGCTTCGCCAGCGACTGTTTAATGGCGGCATCGTCAGCATGCGCCAGACCGGATAACGAGGCTGCCAGCAGGCTGAACAGCACTAAAGACTTTTTCATAACCATTCCTTAAAAATTCGGCACTCACGCGCGTGGGTGGTGCTGTTGGTGTAGCTGCCGCAGGCGCTCCGTTGCGACGTGGGTGTAGATTTGCGTCGTGGAGAGATCGCTGTGTCCAAGCAACATCTGGACCACGCGCAAATCGGCGCCATGGTTTAACAGATGGGTCGCGAAGGCGTGACGCAGAACGTGCGGCGAAAGTTTTTCACTGTCGATACCTGCCAGTGTGGCGTAATGTTTGATGCGATGCCAGAAGGTTTGTCGCGTCATCTGCTGCGCGCGCTGGCTGGGGAAGAGCACATCAATGGAGACGCCGTTTAAAAGCCAGGGCCGCCCATGTTCAAGGTAGGTTTCCAGCCAGTAAACCGCCTCTTCCCCCAGCGGTACCAACCGCTCTTTATTGCCTTTACCCACTACGCGCACAACGCCCTGACGCAGGCTGATATCGCTCATCGTCAGCCCCACCAGCTCGGAAACGCGAAGGCCAGTGGCGTATAACAGTTCAAGCATCGCTTTATCGCGTAACTCCAGCGGCTGGTCAACAACTGGTGCCTGTAATAATCGCTCAACTTGCGCTTCACTGAGATCTTTCGGCAGGCGCTGCGGCAGTTTTGGCGACGCCAGCGCGGCGCTGGGATCGTCAGTACGTAACTTCTCGCGATAGAGATACTGGAACAGGCGACGCACCGCGCTCAACAGCCGCGCCGAGCTGGTAGCTTTATAACCCCCCTCTACGCGCTCGGCCAGCAGCGTCTGTAAATCGTCGCTCTGGGCGGTGATCAGGCTCCGCTCGTGGTGGTGGAGCCAGGCCGCCAGCATCGTCAGATCGCGTCGGTAGGCGCTGAGGGTATTCTCAGCCAGGTTCTTCTCAAGCCAGAGTGCATCGAGAAACTGTTCGATGAGTGCGAGATCCTTTTCCACGTCCGCCCCTTTGGTTCTGCAGTGGGTGCATTATGCCTGAACGAGCCCTGTTTCTGGTACACTAGTTCGCAACGTCATAGCATGTATTGAGACACTTTAGCGATGAATATTGGTCTGTTTTATGGTTCCAGCACCTGTTACACCGAGATGGCTGCTGAGAAAATTCGCGATATTATTGGCCCGGAACTGGTGACGCTGCACAACCTTAAGGACGACGCCCCGGAGCTGATGGAGCAGTACGATGTGCTGATCCTTGGTATTCCGACCTGGGATTTTGGCGAACTGCAGGAAGACTGGGAAGCGGTGTGGGATCGGCTGGACGCCCTGAACCTCGACGGCAAAATCATTGCGCTCTACGGCATGGGCGACCAGTTGGGCTACGGCGAATGGTTCCTGGATGCGCTGGGGATGCTGCACGATAAGCTGGCGGCCAAAGGGGTGACCTTTATTGGCTACTGGCCAACCGAAGGTTACGAGTTCACCAGTAAAAAACCGATCGTTGCCGAGGGCCAGCTGTTTGTCGGCCTGGCCCTTGATGAAACCAACCAGTACGACCTGAGCGAAGAGCGCCTGCAAAACTGGTGCGAGCAGATCCTCGGCGAAATGGCGGAGCAGTTTAGCTAACTCTTACCGCCCGTGCGTCGGTTGTTGAATCATCCGACGCAGATCGCGCCACTCCCCTTCATCCATGCTATCCGCCGACAGCCACAGGTGCTGGCAGCGTTTACCTTCGCCTTTACGCAGGCGCAGCATCATGCCGGAGCTGAGCATCCAGGGCGTGCCGACAATCTCCCACTCGTTCCCCTGCCAGCGCAGGCGGGAATCCATATAGAGTTTAATCTCGCCCTGGCGGGCGTTGATCCGCCGCTGGCTACGCACGCTGTCGAACACCACCAGCGAGAGCAGAAGCAGCCATAGCGGGGTATAGCTGAGCGGCCACGGCATCAGCAAAATCACTGCCGCAACCAGCCCGTGGAGCAAAAGAGACATCCACTGTGAGCGCCACGAGACGCGTAAATCAGATTGCCACAGGACCACGTTCCCGATTCCGTGTTTGAATTAGAAGCACCATCCGTTGCAGCTCGGTGTCGGCGGGTTCGCCGTGATTCATTAGCCAGTTGAATAAATCTGGGTCATCACACTCCAGCAGGCGGATAAACAGCTGTTTATCGTTATCGCTCAGGCTGTCGTAATCATGTTCAAAGAACGGCATGATGGTGATATCGAGCTCGCGCATGCCGCGACGACATGCCCAGTGAATGCGGGCTTTATTATTAATATCCATGTTATTTGTTCCTGCATAACGTTGGGTTCAGGCAGTGCGCCGGGGTCCGGCTACGTGCCGGGTCCGGACTCAATCTAGTGTAACGTGTTTTTTGTCGTTTCTTTACAGGAATATTGCCCCCTGGAAGCGGGCCCGCAGAAAAAAATCACACTAAATAAGCGGATTACACGCTTCTGCGTTACTCCACGCAAAAGCGCATGAAGGCACGATTAGCCTGTTGAAACCGCTTGCATTGACTACAGTCTCTTTTACCATTAGGCATCAACAAAGCGTTAAGCAATTCAGGACATCAATATGGCATTTACACCTTTTTCTCCGCGCCAGCCTGTCGCCTCTGCGCGTCTGCCGCTGACGCTTATTACCCTTGATGACTGGGCGATGGTTTCCGTGACCGGCCCGGACAGCGAAAAATATCTGCAGGGTCAGGTAACGGCGGACGTTGCCCAGATGACGGAGCACCAGCATCTGCTCGCCGCCCACTGCGACGCCAAAGGCAAAATGTGGAGCAATCTGCGCCTGTTCCGCCGCGGCGAGGGCTTTGCCTTTATTGAACGCCGTAACCTGCGCGACGCTCAGCTTACGGAGCTAAAAAAATACGCGGTCTTCTCCAAAGTCACCTTTACGCCGGACGACGAGGTGGTGCTGCTGGGGGTGGCCGGTTTCCAGGCCCGCGCGGCGCTGAAAAACCAGTTCCCCGAGCTGCCGGATGCCGGCAAGCCGCTGGTCAGCGATGGTGCAACCTCCATTTTGTGGTTTGAGTATCCGGCGGAGCGTTTCCTGCTGGTAACCGATGCTGCCACCGCAGAGCGTCTCACCGAGGCGCTGCGCGGCGAAGCGCAGCTTAACGGCAGCCAGCAGTGGCTGGCGCTGAACATCGAAGCCGGCGTTCCCGTCATCGACAGCGCCAACAGCGGGCAATTTATCCCTCAGGCGACCAACCTGCAGGCGCTGGGCGGCATCAGCTTTAAAAAAGGCTGCTATACCGGCCAGGAGATGGTGGCCCGGGCCAAGTTCCGCGGCGCTAACAAGCGCGCGCTCTGGTATCTGGCAGGCACCGCCAGCCGCGTACCTGAGGCAGGCGAAGATCTCGAACTGAAAATGGGTGAGAACTGGCGCCGCACCGGTACCGTACTGGCCGCGGTTAAGCTCGACGATGGCCGCCTGCTGGTGCAGGTGGTGATGAACAACGATATGGAGCCGGACAGCGTGTTCCGCGTGCGTGATGACGCCAACACCCTGAGCATCGAGCCGCTGCCCTACTCGTTAGAAGAGTAATAAAAGCAAGGTAAAAGCAAAAAGGCAGCCAGGCTGCCTTTTTTAGTATTTTCTCCCTCTCTCCGTGGGAGAGGGTCGGGGTGAGGTCAAGGTAAAAGCAAAAAGGCAACGCCAGTTGCCTTTTTTAATGTTTTCCCCCTCTCCCCGTGGGAGAGGGTCGGGGTGAGGGCATCAGGCCGCAGAGAACTAAACCTGCCCCACATACAAATAGATCGCCAGGAAGTGGCACAGGCTGCCGCCCAGCACAAACCCGTGCCAGATAGCATGGTTATACGGAATGCGTTTGCAGACGTAGAAGATCACCCCCAGGGAGTAGACAATCCCGCCTGCCGCCAGCAGCGTTACGCCGCCCGCCGACAGCTTCACCGCCAGCTCATAAATCACTACCAACGACAGCCAGCCCATAGTCAGATAAGTAACCAGCGACAGGATCTTAAATCGGTGCGCGATGGTGAGCTTAAAGATGATCCCCAGCAGCGCCAGGCTCCAGATCACTATCATCAGCCCGCGCGCCAGCGGTGAATTAAGCCCCACCAGCAGGAAAGGGGTATAGGTACCGGCAATCAGCAGATAGATGGCGCAGTGGTCAAATTTCTTCAGCCAGCCTTTGGCCTGCTGATGTGGAATGGCGTGATAGAGCGTCGAGGCCAGAAACAGCAGGATCATGCTGCCGCCGTACAGGCTGTAACTGGTGATGGCCACCGCGCTGGCGTTGGTATCCACCGCCTGCACCAGCAGCAACACCAGACCGACGATGCCGAACACCAGCCCGATGCCGTGACTGATACTGTTGGCTATCTCCTCAGCCAGTGAATATCCCTGTTTGATTAATGGCTTGCTAACCATAGCTGTCTCCGGGAGTACAAAAAATGATGTCTCTCCGACTATGCTAACTGAGAATGATTCCAGTGAACACATGTTAGCTAAAATAAAATAAAAATTAAAACTACCTTAATAAAATCAAAATATTAAGCTTAAAATTCAACTTACACTTATTTGCTTTAACATTTAAAGACATTTGAAATCAATAACATAAAACTGCTGCTGCCCGGGGTAGATGTCGCTAATCACCGCCTTAAGCTCCTGCAGGGTCATATTTTCCTGCTCTGCATGTTTTTCGTTCAGAGTATCCAGGGTGACGGTCGAGGTTCCCACCACTTCTATGGTGCAAAAAAACCCGTCGTCCTCATAACGCCCCACCCGCAAAATATCCCCTGCCTTGAAGTGGGACTCGCTCTCATCGCGTATAGTGATGGTTTTGCGCCCGGCCAGAATGTCCTCCTGGAAGCGCGTAAAAAAAGTGATGTCATTTGGCTGCATGGTATTATTCCTTATCATTGATGCCTGCTATGAGAGTTTTGCCACTGTGAGTATGTTCACCCACGCTGCGATTGCCAGTCTCAATAATCTGGAGATGATGGTCTACAACTTTGTCATCAAAAATCGTGACAAAGTCATGTACATGACCATCCGCGAGCTGGCCGATGCGGCAGGGGTCTCGACCACCACCGTGCTGCGCTTTTGCCGCAAACTTAACTGCGAAGGCTATTCTGAATTTCGCGTGCGTTTTAAATTATTTTTAGAGCAGAACGAGCCGCAGCAGGCAAATTTTGGTGCCAGCGAAATAATCAGCTTCTTTAAAAGCGTGAATAACGAAGAGTTCGATGCTTTACTGGACGACGCGGTAAATATAATTCTCTCATCCGAGCGAATTATATTTGTCGGCGCGGGCACCTCGGGATCGCTGGCGAAATATGGCGCGCGCTTTTTTTCTAATATCGGCAAATTCAGCAATCATATCGACGATCCTTATTTCCCGGTCACTAACGATATGGCCAAAAACGCGCTGGCAATTGTGCTTTCGGTCTCCGGCGAAACGGAAGAGATCCTGCGCTTCGCCAGCCAGTTCAGCCTGCATCACTGCAAGGTGCTCTCTATCACCAGCCATGAACATTCGCGCCTGGCGAAGCTGGCCGATTTTAACCTCTCCTGGCACGTGCCCCAGACGCGCATTGGTGGCGTCTACGATATTACCACTCAGATCCCGGTGATTTATATTCTTGAATCTCTGGGCCGCAAACTGGCGAAGAAATTAACAGAATAAAACAGCCTGTTTTTTGGCTGTAACAAATCACATTTCGGGCAAATTGTTATATCGTGACTTTCTATTCCCCTTTGTTAGACTCGAAATCAGACAATAAAGGGGATTAGCAAAGATGAAAAAACTCACCTTACCAAAAGACTTTTTATGGGGCGGCGCGGTAGCGGCGCACCAGGTAGAGGGCGGCTGGAACAAAGGCGGAAAAGGGCCAAGCATTTGTGACGTGCTGACCGGTGGTGCGCACGGCGTACCCCGTGAAATAACGTCGGAAGTAATCGACGGCAAATACTACCCAAACCACGAGGCCATCGATTTCCACGGCCACTATAAAGAAGACATTAAGCTCTTTGCCGAGATGGGATTTAAATGCTTCCGCACCTCCATTGCCTGGACCCGCATCTTCCCGAAAGGTGACGAAACCCAGCCAAATGAAGAGGGGTTGCAGTTCTATGATGATATGTTCGATGAACTGCTGAAATACAATATCGAGCCCGTCATCACCCTCTCCCACTTCGAAATGCCGCTGCACCTGGTGCAGGAGTACGGCGGCTGGACCAACCGTAAAGTGGTCGACTTCTTTGTGCGCTTCGCGGAAGTGGTCTTCGAGCGCTACAAAAACAAGGTCAAATACTGGATGACCTTCAACGAGATCAACAACCAGCGCAACTGGCGCGCGCCGCTGTTCGGCTACTGCTGCTCTGGCGTGGTCTATACCGAGCATCAGAATCCGGAAGAGACCATGTACCAGGTGCTGCACCACCAGTTCGTGGCCAGCGCCCTGGCGGTGAAGGCGGCCCGCCGTATTAATCCGCAGATGCAGGTTGGCTGCATGCTGGCGATGGTGGCGCTCTACCCGTTCTCCTGCAAGCCGGAAGATGTGATGTTTGCCCAGGAGTCCATGCGCGAGCGCTACGTCTTTACCGACGTGCAGCTGCGCGGTTACTACCCCTCTTATGTGCTGAACGAGTGGGAGCGCCGCGGCTTTAACATCAAAATGGAAGCGGGCGACGAGCAGATCCTGCGTGAAGGCACCTGCGATTACCTGGGCTTCAGCTACTACATGACCAACGCCGTGAAGGCGGAAGGCGGTACCGGGGATGCGATCTCCGGCTTCGAAGGCAGCGTGCCGAACCCACACGTTAAAGCCTCCGACTGGGGATGGCAGATTGACCCGGTGGGGCTGCGCTACTCACTGTGCGAACTCTATGAACGCTATCAGAAGCCGCTGTTTATCGTCGAAAACGGCTTTGGCGCCTACGACAAGGTGGAAGAGGACGGCAGCATTAACGATGACTACCGCATCGACTATCTGCGCGCCCACGTGGAAGAGATGATGAAGGCGGTCACATACGACGGTGTGGATCTGATGGGCTACACCCCGTGGGGCTGCATCGACTGCGTCTCCTTCACCACCGGCCAGTACAGCAAGCGCTACGGCTTTATCTACGTCAACAAGCACGATGACGGCACCGGCGATATGTCCCGCTCCCGTAAGAAGAGTTTCAACTGGTATAAAGAGGTGATTGCCAGCAACGGGGAGAGGCTTTAATTTTTTTCCCCCCTCACCCCGGCCCTCTCCCCAAAGGGGAGAGGGTGAAATACAGACCTGTGCCAGAATCGACCTCTGCGCCTGACAGTCCCCTCTCCCCTTTGGGGAGAGGGTTAGGGTGAGGGGAACTACTTCCCGCCCGCCAGCTCAAGGAAGCTGCCCGTCACGTAGGACGCCTTTTCGCTCAGCAGCCAGACGATCGCCTGCGCTACCTCTTCCGGCTGGCCGCCGCGCTGCATCGGCAGCATCGACTTGACCCTGTCCACCCGCCCTGGCTCACCGCCGGAGGCGTGAATATCGGTATAGATCAGCCCCGGACGCACGCAATTCACGCGGATCCCCTGGGCGGCCACCTCCAGCGCAAGCCCGGTCGTCAGAGAGTCCACCGCCCCTTTCGATGCGGCATAGTCCACGTACTCTCCCGGTGCTCCCAGGCGCGATGCGGCGGAAGAGACATTCACAATCGCCCCGCCCTGCCCGCCGTGCTTAAACGACATGCGCTTGACCGCTTCACGACAGCAGAGGAAATAGCCCGTCACGTTGGTGGCAAGGACGAGGTTGATACGCTCGGCGGAGAGATTTTCGATGGTGCTCTGCTCAAATAAGATCCCGGCATTGTTCACCAGGGCGGTCAGCGGCTCCCCTTCGCGATCGAGGCTGGCAAACATGGCCATCACCTGAGCCTCATCGCTGATATCCGCCCGCAGCGCAAAGGCTTTGCCGCCGGCTTCCTGAATAGCGTTCACCACCGCCGTCGCGGCCTTGATGTTGTGGAAATAATTCACCGCCACGGTATAGCCTTCGCTCGCCAGCTGTAGCGCGGTCGCTTTGCCGATCCCCCGGCTGGCGCCGGTTACAAGTGCAATTGCCATTTACTTCCTCCCAATAAAAAAGCCGGGTGGCGGCTTCGCCTTACCCGGCCTGAATATATAACGTTATCGCAGCGGTTAATGGTATTCGCTCATCGGCACGCAGGAGCAGAACAGATTACGGTCGCCGTATACGTCGTCAAGACGTTTCACGGTCGGCCAGTATTTGTTCGCCACGCCCGCCGGGAAGACCGCCAGCTCGCGGGTGTAACCATGGTTCCACTCCGCCACCAGCTCGTTCTGGGTGTGCGGGGCATTCACCAGCGGGTTGTCGTCCAGCGTCCACTCACCCTGCTTCACGCGGTCGATTTCACTGCGAATAGCCAGCATCGCATCGATAAAGCGGTCCAGCTCCAGCTTGCTTTCCGATTCGGTCGGCTCAACCATCAGCGTGCCCGCCACCGGGAAGGACATGGTCGGCGCGTGGAAGCCGTAGTCGATCAGGCGCTTGGCGATATCCAGTTCGCTGATGCCGGTCTCTTCTTTCAGCGGACGAATATCAAGGATGCACTCGTGCGCCACGCGGCCATCGCGGCCGGTGTAGAGCACCGGATAGGCCTCTTTCAGGCGCGTGGCGATGTAGTTGGCGTTGAGGATCGCCACCTGGCTCGCCTGCTTCAGCCCCTCCGCGCCCATCATGCGGATATACATCCAGCTGATTGGCAGGATAGAGGCGCTGCCGAAAGGTGCCGCGGAGACCGCGCCCTGACGGGTGAGCATGCCTTCGATCTGCACCACGCTGTGGCCCGGCACGAACGGCGCCAGGTGCGCTTTTACGCCGATAGGGCCCATGCCCGGGCCGCCGCCGCCGTGCGGGATGCAGAAAGTTTTATGCAGGTTAAGGTGCGACACGTCCGCGCCGATAAAGCCTGGGGTGGTGATCCCCACCTGGGCGTTCATGTTGGCGCCATCAAGGTACACCTGGCCGCCGTGCTGGTGGACGATGTCGCACACTTCACGGATGGTCTCTTCATAGACGCCGTGGGTGGACGGATAGGTCACCATAATGCAGGAGAGCTTGTCGCTGGTCTGTTCCGCTTTGGCGCGCAGATCCGCCAGATCGATGTTGCCGTTCTTATCGCAGGCTACCACTACCACTTCCATCCCTGCCATCTGGGCAGAGGCCGGGTTGGTGCCGTGGGCCGAGCTTGGGATCAGGCAGATATCGCGGTGCCCTTCGTTGCGGCTTTCGTGATAGTGACGGATCGCCAGCAGGCCGGCGTATTCGCCCTGGGCGCCGGAGTTCGGCTGCATGCAGAGCGCGTCGTAGCCGGTCAGCTTCACCAGCCAGTCGGAGAGCTGATTAATCATCTGATGATAGCCTTCCGCCTGGTCGGCCGGGCAGAACGGGTGCAGCTCGGCAAATTCCGGCCAGGTGATAGGGATCATCTCGGCCGCCGCGTTGAGCTTCATGGTGCAGGAGCCCAGCGGGATCATCGCCTGGTTCAGGGCCAGATCTTTGCGCTCCAGCGAGTGCATATAGCGCATCATCTCGGTTTCGCTGTGGTAGCGGTTAAAGACCGGATGGGTGAGGATAGCGTCGTCGCGCAGCATGCTCTCCTGAATGGAGCGGCTGTCGTGGGCCACCTCTTTATCCAGGGCGTCAATGTCCAGGCCGTGGCCTTCGCCCAGCAGCACGTCAAACAGCACCTGGATATCTTCCCGGGTGGTGGTTTCGTTCAGGGTGATGCCTACGGCGTTCAGGATGTCGCTGCGCAGGTTGATCTCTGCCGCTTCGGCACGGGCCAGCACGGCGGCCTTGTCGGCCACGTCCACACACAGGGTGTCAAAGTAGTGGGCATGACGCAGTTTCTGCCCTTTCTGCTGCAGGCCGGTCGCCAGAATATCGGCAAAGCGGTGAATACGGCTGGCAATACGCTTCAGGCCGGCCGGACCGTGGAAGACCGCATACAGGCTGGCAATATTGGCCAGCAGAACCTGCGAGGTACAGATGTTGGAGTTGGCTTTCTCGCGGCGGATGTGCTGCTCGCGGGTCTGCATCGCCATGCGCAGCGCGGTATTGCCGGCAGCATCTTTAGAGACGCCGATAATACGGCCAGGCATAGAGCGTTTAAATTCATCTTTTGCGGCGAAGAAGGCCGCGTGCGGGCCGCCGTAGCCCATCGGCACGCCAAAGCGCTGGGCAGAGCCGAAGACGATGTCCGCGCCCTGTTTGCCCGGTGCCGTAAGCAGCACCAGCGCCATAAAATCGGCCGCCACGCTGACCACGATTTTGCGCGCCTTCAGGTCAGCAATCAGTGTGCCGTAGTCGTGCACTTCCCCAGTGGTGCCTACCTGCTGCAACAGCACACCGAAGACATCCTGGTGATCCAGTACCTTGTCCGCATCATCGACGATCACGTCGAAGCCGAAGGTTTCGGCGCGGGTGCGCACCACGTCCAGGGTCTGCGGATGAACATCAGCCGCCACGAAGAAGCGGTTAGCCCCCTTCAGCTTGCTGACGCGTTTGGCCATCGCCATCGCTTCGGCAGCGGCGGTGGCTTCGTCCAGCAGGGAGGCGGAGGCGATATCCAGCCCGGTCAGATCCAGCGTCACCTGCTGGAAGTTGAGCAGCGCTTCCAGACGGCCCTGAGAAACTTCCGGCTGATAAGGAGTGTAAGCAGTGTACCAGCCCGGGTTTTCCAGCATGTTGCGCTGGATAACCGGCGGCAGCTGCACCGGGGCGTAGCCCATGCCAATATAAGACTTAAAGCGCTTGTTGAGGCCGGCAATCGCCTTCAGCTCCGCCAGCGCGGCGTATTCGGTTGTGGCCTCGCCCACCTGCGGCGGGGTGGCAAGCTGAATGTCTTTCGGCACGATCTGGCCGATCAGGGCGTTTAACGAATCCGCGCCAACCGTCTTCAGCATCTCCTGCTGTTGCTGAGCATCCGGCCCGATGTGACGTTCAATAAAGGCGCCACGGTTTTCAAGCTGGCTTAAAGTCTGTGTCATGAGCGATGGTTCCTGAAACGTGCGGTGAATCGTATTTGGAATTAACTGATACGCTAAATCATTCGCGTTGCAGGAAGGCGGCGACGCAGCGAATCCCCGGGAGCTTACTCAGGTAAGCGACCGGGGTGAGCGAGGAAGCCAACGCGCCTGCAACGTGAAGGATGACGCGTATTTATTCGTCTTCTAACAGGGCTTCGTATGCGGTGGCGTCCAGCAGGGCGGCAACTTCCGCTTCGTCGCTGGCTTTGATCTTGAAGATCCAGCCGCCGGCGTACGGCTCGCTGTTTACCAGCTCCGGCGAATCGCTCAGCGCGTCGTTAACCGCTACGATCTCGCCGCCAACCGGGGCATAGATGTCAGAGGCCGCTTTTACGGACTCGGCTACCGCGCAGTCATCGCCTGCGCTTACGGTGGCGCCCACTTCCGGCAGATCGACAAACACCATGTCGCCCAGCAGCTCCTGCGCATGCTCGGTGATCCCGACGGTGTAAGTGCCGTCTGCCTCTTTACGCAGCCACTCGTGTTCTTTGCTGTACTTCAGTTCTGCTGGCACATTGCTCATGGAAATTCTCCTGATAAAAATAGTTAGGCGACCGGTTTACCGGCGCGAACAAAAATCGGTTTGGTCACTTTGACCGGCATTTCGCGATTGCGGATCTGCACGATGGCAGTCTCGCCAATGCCGGCCGGCACGCGCGCCAGCGCAATGCTGTAGCCGAGAGTCGGGGAGAAGGTGCCGCTGGTAATAACGCCTTCGCGATGATTACCATCCGCGTCGGTAAAGCGCACCGGCAGTTCGCCGCGCAGCACGCCTTTTTCGGTCATCACCAGGCCTACCAGCTGTTCGGTGCCTTTTTCACGCTGCATCTCCAGCGCTTCGCGGCCGATAAAGTCGCGTTCGGCCGGCTCCCAGGCAATGGTCCAGCCCATATTGGCCGCCAGCGGAGAGACGCCTTCGTCCATCTCCTGGCCGTATAAATTCATGCCCGCTTCCAGACGCAGCGTATCGCGCGCGCCGAGACCCGCCGGCTTCACGCCCGCTTCTACCAGTGCCCGCCAGAAATCGGCGGCTTTCTCGTTTGGCAGGGCAATTTCGTAGCCCGCTTCACCGGTATAGCCGGTAGTGGCGATAAAGAGATCCCCCGCCTGCACGCCGAAGAAGGGTTTCATCCCCTCGGTGGCCTGACGCTGTTCGTCGCTGAACAGGGAGGCGGCTTTCGCCTGCGCGTTTGGCCCCTGCACCGCAATCAGCGCCAGGTCATCGCGGACGGTGATCTCAATGCCGTAAGGCTCGGCGTGTTGGGTTACCCAGGCGAGGTCTTTTTCGCGGGTGGCGGAGTTAACAACGAGGCGGAAGAAATCTTCAGAGAGGTAGTAGACGATCAGGTCATCAATGACGCCGCCGGAGGCATTCAGCATCCCGGAGTAGAGCGCCTTGCCGGGGGTTTTTAGCTTTGCCACGTCGTTGGCCAGCAGATAACGTAAAAATTCCCGGGTGCGGCCCCCGCGCAGATCGACAATGGTCATGTGAGAGACGTCGAACATACCGGCATCGGTGCGCACCGCGTGGTGCTCATCGATTTGCGATCCGTAATGCAGCGGCATCATCCAGCCATGGAAATCCACCATGCGCGCGCCACACTGCTGGTGCTGGTCGTACAAAGGAGTCTGTTGAGCCATCTTTTCCTCGTTGAATAAGCGGGGCTATCATGCGTTTCGCGCGTTTTTACCGCCACGAAACCTGGCATCGGCATCACTCCTGGATGTCGACGCAAACGTTCTCTTTCCTCTGAACTTACCACCGAAAACGGCGGCAAACCATAAGTCAGAATGGGCCATCACATTAGCTTATGACCAAATCGACGCCGAAAGCCTACAGAGTTATTCACTGGATTAATGCGATAAGGGCCGCACAAATCTATGGCGACTGCGCTTTGATTTAGCTGAAGGTGGTTTTTAATCTGGAAAAAAGGGAGGATTTTCCACAACATAAAAAACAGCACATTAGTTTATCTAATGCGAAAAACGCGGTGAAATTAGATTATTTCAAATGAGAGGCGAGAACCGGCCCGCAGGCCGGGAGAATAAAGTGTGACGGGGATCGATATTAGCGCAGCCACTCCGGCAGATCGTTCAGACCCATCGCCTGGCGAAGGAGCTGCGGTTTTACGCCAGGAAGGGTGTCGGCCAGCTTGAGGCCCACATCGCGCAGCAGTTTTTTCGCCGGATTAGCCCCGGCAAAGAGCTCCCGGAACCCCTGCATGCCTGCCAGCATCATCGCCGCGCTGTGTTTGCGGCTGCGCTCGTAGCGGCGCAGATAGAGATGCTGACCAATATCCTTGCCCTGCCGGTGCAGACGACGCAGCTCGTCCACCAGCTCAGCGGCGTCCATAAAGCCGAGGTTCACCCCCTGCCCGGCCAGCGGATGGATGGTATGCGCGGCATCGCCCACCAGCGCCAGACGGTGAGCGGCAAACTGACGGGCGTAGCGCCCCATCAGCGGGAAGACCTGGCGTTCGCTTTCCACCGTACACAGCCCGAGCTTGTTATCAAAGGCCACGCACAGGGCCTGATTGAAGGCCTCCGGCGTGGCCTCCTGCATCTCCTTAGCCTTCTCCGGGGAGAGCGACCAGACGATAGAGCAGAGATGCGGATCGCTCAGCGGCAGGAAGGCCAGAATGCCGTCGGTATGAAATACCTGCCGCGCCACGGCCTGGTGCGGCTCAACGGTGCGAATAGTCGCCACCAGCGCATGGTGGTTGTAATCCCAGTAGGTCAGCGGAATATCGGCTTTCTCGCGCAGCCAGGAGTTGGCGCCGTCGGCCCCCACCACCAGACGCGCGGTAAGCATGTCGCCGCTTTGCAGGGTAATAAAGGCTTCGTTCTCGCCCCACGCCACCTGCTGCAGCTGTGCCGGCGCCATCAGGCTGATATCGCTGCACTGCCGGGCCTTCTGCCACAGGGCGTGGTGGATAACCGCGTTTTCAACGATATGCCCGAGATGGCTGTAGCCCATGCTCTCGTCGTCAAAAGCGATATGGCCGAAGCTGTCTTTGTCCCACACTTCCATGCCGTGATAACAGCTGGCGCGGCGGGCGACAATATCGGACCAGACGCCAAGTCGGGTGAGCAGTTTCTCACTGGCGGCGTTGATCGCCGACACGCGCAGCCCGGGTGCGGCATCTGCGGCAACGGGCTGCGGCGGCTGCTGTTCCAGAACCGCCACGCGCAGGCCGGTGCCCTGCAAACCGCAGGCCAGCGCCAGCCCCACCATTCCGCCACCCACAATAGCAACATCAACATTCTGCACTTTGATAACTCCTTAGCGAGCGACCCAACCGAGGGTCCTCTGCGCCAGCACATCGCGTGCCGGAATGAATAGTTCCATCGCCATCAGCCCGGCGTTACGCCCTGCCACCAGCGGCCCCCAGCGGTTGGCAAAGAGATGCACCAGCCCGTCGGTCACGCCGATAGTGGCCTCTTTGTCGCGCTGACGGCGCTGTTGATACTGGCACAGCAAAGACCAGGCGCCGCAATCCTGCTGGCTGGCGTAAGCCTGCGCCAGCGTTTCGGCCAGGGTCATCACATCGCGCATCCCGAGGTTAAAGCCCTGTCCGGCGATGGGATGCAGGGTCTGGGCGGCGTTGCCCACCAGCGCAACGCGATGGGAGACGGATTGCGAGGCGGTGGTCAGCGCCAGCGGATAGTGCGCGCGCTGGCCGGCATGGATGATACGCCCCAGCCGCCAGCCGAAGGCTTTTTGCAGTTCGTCGCAGAAACGTTCGTCTGACCAGCTTTTGATCTCATCCGCTTTTTCCAGCGGATGGCACCACACCAGCGAGCTGCGCCCCTGGGACATGGGCAGCATGGCTAAAGGCCCATGCTCGGTAAAACGCTCAAAGGCGCGACCGCCGTGGGCCACCGCGGTGGAGACGTTGGCGATAACCGCCAGCTGATGATAAGGCTGCTGCTGCCACTGAATGCCGCACTGCTGGCCCAGCGCCGAGCGTGAGCCATCGGCGGCTACCAGCAGTTCGCCGGTCAGCGTCTGGCCGTCGTCAAGGGTGACGCTCACCGCCTCCTGGCTGCGGCTAAAGCTGGCGACGCGCGCCGGGCAGTGCAGAGTCACGCCGGGCGCCTCTTTCAGCAGGCTGAAGAGCCGCAGGCCGAGGTCGTGAAGTTCAACTACCTGACCCAGGGCATCGATGCGATAGTCCTGAGCTTCAAGGGTGACAAAACCGGCGTGGCCGCGATCGCTGACGTGCACGGTTTTGATTGCCGTGGCGCAGTCGGCTATCGCCTGCCAGATACCAACGCGGGCCAGCTGCTGACAGGTCCCCTGCGCCAGCGCAATGGCCCGGGCATCAAAGCCCGGATGCACGCTGCTGTCCGGCGCCACGGCCTCAATCAGATGTACCGGCAGTTTGCCTTCGGTCAGCCGGGAGATCGCCAGCGCCAGGGTTGCGCCGGTCATGCCGCCGCCAACGATGATCACACTCATAAGCGTGCCGCCGCCATCAGCGCCTCGATATCGTCGGCCTTTTTCACTACGGTAGCGGTGAGATTTTCATTACCTGATTCGGTAATCACGATATCGTCTTCAATGCGGATCCCGATCCCACGGTACTCCGCAGGCACGTCCGCATCCGGGGCGATGTACAGACCTGGCTCTACGGTGAGCACCATGCCGGGTTCAAGCACGCGGGAGCGATCCGGACCGTAGTAGCCCACGTCGTGGACATCCAGCCCCAGCCAGTGGCTCAGGCCATGCATAAAGAAGGGGCGGTGGGCGTTATCCGCCATCAGCTGGTCCACGTCGCCTTTCAGGATCTCCAGATTGACCAGGCCGGTGACCATAATGCGGATCACCTCCACGGTCACCGCCTGAATGGTGGTACCCGGGCGGAACAGGGTCAGCGCCGTCTCCAGCGATTGCAGGACGATATCGTAAACCGCGCGCTGGGCAGGGGTGAATTTGCCGTTTACCGGGAAGGTGCGGGTAATATCGCCCGCATAGCCTTTGTACTCGCACCCGGCGTCAATCAGCACCAGATCGCCATCGCGCAGCTCGCACTCATTTTCGGTGTAATGCAGGATGCAGCCGTTCTCGCCGCCGCCAACAATGGTGTTATAGGAGGGGAAACGGGCGCCGTGACGGGTGAACTCATGCAGAATCTCCCCTTCCAGCTGGTATTCGAACATCCCCGGCTGGCATTTCTCCATGGCCCGGGTATGCGCCAGGGCGCTGATCTCACCGGCGCGGCGCATCACCGCTAGCTCTTCGGCCGATTTAAACAGGCGCATCTCATGCACCACGGGGCGCCAGTCGGTAATGCTGGCAGGCGCTTTCAGGTTCTGGCGTGAACCTTTGCGCAGCTTATCCAGCGCCGCGAAGACAATCTCGTCCGCATAAGCGTATTCGCCCTGCGCGTGGTAGACCACGTCGAGGCCGTTCAGCAGCTGGAACAGCTGTTCGTTAATTTCACTGAAGGCCAGCGCCCGGTCGACGCCCAGTTTTTCCGGCGCGGCCTGCTGGCCCAGGCGGCGGCCAAACCAGATCTCGGCGGTGAGATCGCGTACGCGGTTAAACAGCACGCTGTGGTTGTGGGTGTCATCACTTTTAATCAGTACCAGCACCGCTTCCGGCTCGTTAAAACCGGTGAAGTACCAGAAATCGCTGCTCTGGCGATAGGGATACTCACTGTCATTGCTGCGCGTGGCTTCCGGAGCAGCAAAGATAAGCGCGGCGCTGCCCGGCGCCATTGCGGCCAGCAGCGCCTGACGGCGACGAAGATACTCTTGCTGAGTCATGACACCCTCCTGTGGTGTAATTAATGTAAGGTCGGCTTACGGACTTCCGGTGCTGTCGGCGTGACGCGGGTAAAGGTATCGTGGCAGAGCAACGAGGCCACGCGCACGTACTCGATAATCTCCTCCAGCGACATCTCCAGCTCTTCCTGGTCTTCCTCTTCGTCATAACCCAGCTGGGCAATGTTACGCAGATCGTCGATGGCCTCACCCGCTTCACCGGTGACCTTATCCAGTTTAGGCTGCGTTACGCCAAGACCCAAAAGGTAATGGTTGACCCAACCGGCCAGCGCATCCGCACGGTCGAAGACGCTCACGTCGTCGCCATCGGGCAGATAAAGCTGAAAAAGGAAGCCGTCGTCCTCCAGCGAGTCGCTGGTGGCGGCGTGCATTTTGCGCAGCGCTTCGGCCAGCTCGTGGCCAAAGGCCAGGCCTTCGTTGGTCAGGTCGTGAACCAGCGGCAGCCATGAGCTGTCGTTGTTTCCGCCACACAGCATCCCGCTGATCAGACCGTGCATTTCAGCCGGCGTTAAACCCACGCCCTGCTGGTTCAGTAACTGGCCAATTTCGTTGTAACCAGGCATTTCGTTCTGTATAGACATGCGCATTCGTCATCATTGGGAGGAATATTCATGATATGCTACCACTTTGGACCCTGGTGACACCAGAAAAGGGCTTGTATGTTCACATCAGGGTAGCTATAGTGTCGCCCCTTCGCAGCCCGGTGGCCGTGAAGGCAGCGCAGTCAAACAGCAGGAAGGTGGCATGTCTGCACAACCCGTCGATATCCAAATATTTGGCCGTTCGCTGCGAGTGAATTGCCCGCCTGAACAAAGGGATGCTCTGAATCAGGCTGCGGACGATCTGAATCAGCGGTTGCAAGATCTAAAAGAACGCACTAGAGTCACAAATACTGAGCAGCTGGTTTTCATCGCCGCGTTGAATATCAGCTACGAACTGGCTCAGGAAAAAGCGAAGACCCGCGATTACGCGGCGAGCATGGAACAACGCATTAAAATGCTCCAGCAGACCATTGAACAGGCACTCCTTGATCAGGGTCGCATTACCGAAAGGACGGGGCAAAACTTTGAATAACACTTCACAGTTGACTATGGTAGAGTGACTGTGAAGAACAAATTTCTCTGAGATGTTTGCATGCGGGCCAGTCCCCTGAGCCGATATTTCATACCACAAGAATGTGGCGCTCCATGGTCGGTGAGCATGCTCGGTTCGTCCGAGAAGCCTTAAGACTATGACGACACATTCACCTTGAACCAAGGGTTCAAGGGTTACAGCCTGCGGCGGCATCTCGGAGATTCCCTCTCTTCTTACTACCACCCCAACATCATGACGCAACTTCCTGAAGTGCCTTCATCACGACACGCTATTCGCCAGTTAATTCGTCAACGCCGTCGCGCCTTATCTCCCGAACAACAAACGCATTTTGCCCAACAGGCCGCCGCCCGCATGATGGCCTATCCGCCCATGTTGCTGGCCCGTACCGCCGCGCTGTTTCTCTCGTTTGACGGCGAGCTGGATACCCAGCCGCTTATCGACCAGCTCTGGCGCGCCGGAAAACAGGTTTGTCTGCCGGTACTGCACCCGTTCAGCCCGGGAAATTTACTCTTTCTGCACTACCATCCGCACAGCGAGCTGGTGGTGAATCGTCTGAAAATCGCCGAGCCGAAGCTCGACGTGCGCGACGTGGTGCCTCTCTCGCAGATTGATGTTTTGGTCACGCCGCTGGTGGCGTTTGATGAGCAGGGCCAGCGCTTAGGTATGGGCGGCGGTTTTTACGATCGCACCCTGCAAAACTGGCAGCAGTATGGCCTGCAGCCGGTGGGATATGCCCATGATTGCCAGGGCGTAGAAGCCCTGCCGGTAGAGCAGTGGGATGTTCCGCTGCCGGCGGTGGTGACACCGTCGAAGTTATGGGAGTGGAGGTAAAAGCAAAACGGTAACGCCAGTTACCGTTTTTGATATTTGCGCCCTCTCCCCGTGGGAGAGGGACGGGGTGAAGGCACCAGACCGCACAAATCAGTACAACAGGCGGGCGCGAATGGTGCCCGGGATCGCCTTCATGCCCTGCAGTGCTTTCTCTGCCACATCTTCATCGGCTTCGATATCGATAACCACGTAACCCATCTGCGCATTGGTTTGCAGATACTGGGCGGCAATGTTGACCCCCTGCTCGGCGAAGATCTGGTTGATGGCCGTCAGCACGCCCGGACGGTTTTCGTGGATGTGCAGCAGGCGGCGCCCGCCGTGCAGCGGCAGAGAGACTTCCGGGAAGTTGACCGCAGAGAGCGTGGAGCCGTTGTCGGAGTACTTGCTTAGCTTGCCCGCCACTTCCAGGCCGATGTTCTCCTGTGCTTCCTGCGTGGAGCCGCCGATGTGCGGGGTCAGGATCACGTTGTCGAATTCGCACAGCGGAGAGGTAAAGGGATCGCTGTTGGTTGCCGGCTCGGTCGGGAAGACGTCGATAGCCGCTCCCGCCAGGTGTTTGCGCTTCAGGGCGTCACACAGGGCCGGGATATCCACTACGGTGCCGCGCGCGGCGTTGATCAGCAGCGAGCCCGGCTTCATCAGCGCCAGCTCTTCTGCGCCCATCATGTTTTTGGTAGAGGCATTTTCCGGCACATGCAGGCTCACCACGTCGCTCATGTTCAGCAGGTCGGAGAGATGCTGGACCTGGGTGGCATTGCCCAGCGGCAGCTTGCTTTCGATGTCGTAGAAGAAGACGTTCATCCCCAGCGACTCCGCGAGAATGCCAAGCTGCGTGCCGATGTGGCCATAGCCGATAATACCCAGCTTTTTACCACGCGCTTCAAAGGAGCCGGAGGCCAGCTTGTTCCAGACGCCACGGTGCGCTTTGGCGTTTGCTTCGGGAATACCGCGCAGCAGCAGCAGCAGCTCACCGATCACCAGCTCCGCCACCGAGCGGGTATTGGAGAATGGCGCGTTAAAGACCGGAATACCGCGTTTTGCCGCCGCGTTCAGGTCAACCTGGTTGGTGCCGATGCAGAAGCAGCCAATGGCAACCAGCTTTTCCGCCGCGGCAATTACGTCTTCAGTCAGATGGGTACGGGATCGCAGGCCAATGAAGTGGGCATCACGGATCGACGCTTTCAGCTGTTCGGTATCCAGCGCGCCTTTATGAAATTCGATGTTGGTGTAACCCGCCGCACGAAGGCTATCCAGTGCTTTCTGATGCACCCCTTCGACGAGCAGAAATTTAATCTTGTCTTTCTCCAGTGATACCTTTGCCATTTACCCGACCCTGTCTGATTGTCTGAACTGATGTTGTGCTGGATTGAAATCCGCTCCAGCCAACATATCAAAAAAAACTATTGCAGCAATATGAACGTTTGCGTCAGGTACCTGAAGAAAAGTCATCCAGCGTGAAATAGCAGAGGAAAATGCTGGAGAAAATTATGAATCCGGCAGGATCCGCAGAGGAGGCGCAAAAACGTGATACAAGTCACCGAATTTGCCTTTTGCAAAATATTTCGCGGGGGGAGGCCTCCCCCCGACAGATCATTTTGTGATGGTTTTGACCCCTTCCGGGGTGCCGATCAGCGCTACATCCGCGCCACGGTTGGCAAACAGCCCGACGGTGACCACGCCCGGCAGCGCATTGATGGCATTTTCCATGGCGACCGCATCGAGGATCTCAAGTCCGTGCACATCAAGAATAACGTTGCCGTTATCCGTCACCACGCCCTGGCGGTATTCCGGGCGGCCGCCCAGCTTAACCAGCTCGCGCGCGACGGCGCTGCGCGCCATGGGAATGACCTCTACCGGCAGCGGGAAGTTGCCCAGAATATCCACCTGCTTGGAGGCGTCGGCGATGCAGATAAATTTATCGGCAACCGAGGCGATGATCTTCTCGCGGGTCAGGGCCGCACCGCCGCCTTTAATCATCTGCATGTGGCCGTTGATTTCGTCCGCGCCATCAACGTAGATGCCCAGACGATCCACTTCGTTGAGATCGAAAACGGTGATCCCGAGGCTTTTGAGTTTTTCGGTGGAGGCGTCGGAGCTTGAGACCGCGCCCTCGATCTGGCCTTTCATGGTGCCCAGCGCATCAATGAAGTGTGCGGCCGTCGACCCCGTGCCCACGCCAACAATGGTCCCCGGCTGTACGTACTGGAGAGCGGCCCAACCTACTGCTTTTTTCAGTTCATCCTGTGTCATGATCTTCTGCCTGTGGTGACTTCGCGTGACGCGCATTATAGAGCATTCGCCTGCCCGGTGTGATCGGCACGGTCACCAATTTCGTCTGTATCAAACATAAATTTATGTCATAGTGCGGCGTATGAATTTTTTGGGAGTCAGCCAGAGCAATGAAACGTCCGGACTACAGAACACTTCAGGCGCTTGATGCCGTTATTCGTGAACGCGGGTTTGAACGCGCGGCGCAAAAGCTGTGCATCACGCAATCCGCCGTGTCACAACGAATCAAACAGCTGGAGAACATGTTCGGACAGCCGCTGCTGGTGCGTACCGTACCGCCGCGCCCCACCGAACAGGGGCAAAAGCTGCTGGCGCTGCTGCGTCAGGTGGAGCTGCTGGAAGATGAGTGGCTGGGGGATGAGCAGACCGGCTCCACGCCGCTGCTGCTGTCGCTGGCGGTGAACGCCGACAGTCTGGCGACCTGGCTGCTGCCGGCCCTGGCGCCGGTGTTATCCGACTCCCCTATTCGCCTGAACCTGCAGGTTGAAGATGAGACCCGCACCCAGGAGCGACTGCGTCGCGGCGAAGTGGTGGGCGCAGTGAGTATCCAGCCTCAGGCGCTGCCAAGCTGCCTGGTGGATCAGCTGGGGGCGCTGGATTATCTGTTCGTGGCCTCAAAAGCTTTTGCCGATCGCTACTTCCCCAATGGCGTGACCCGCGCGGCGCTGCTGAAAGCGCCGGCCGTGGCCTTCGACCATCTGGATGATATGCACCAGGCCTTTTTACAGCAGAACTTCGACCTGCCGCCGGGCAGCGTGCCCTGCCATATCGTTAACTCGTCGGAAGCCTTCGTGCAGCTGGCGCGTCAGGGCACCACCTGCTGTATGATCCCGCACCTGCAGATTGAGAGAGAGCTGGACAGCGGCGAGCTGATCGACCTGACGCCGGGGCTTTATCAACGCCGGATGCTCTACTGGCACCGCTTTGCGCCGGAAAGCCGAATGATGCGCAACGTCACCGATGCGCTGCTGGCGCACGGACGTAAGGTGTTGAGACAGGATTAAGAACGTAGCCCCTTTTCTGCAAAGGGGCTAAAAGCGTTACTGCTGCGGTTTTACTGCGGTATCTTGCTGCTGCTGTTGTCCCTGAGCAGGCTGTTGCTGTTGAGCCGGTTGCTGCTGAGTCTGCTGTTGACCCTGAGCCGGATCCAGCTGGAACACCACATCTACCTGATCGTCAAACTGAATGGTCGGCTGCTCGTACGTTTCCTGCGCGGAAACCGGGGCGGCTTCGGCCTTCATCATGCGCACCATCGGGCTCGGCTGGTAGTTAGAGACGTGGTAACGCACGCTGTATACCGGCCCCAGCTTGCTGTTAAAGCCGGCGGCCAGCTGCTGCGCCTGACGCACGGCATCATCAATCGCCGCTTTACGCGCTTCGTCTTTGTACTTCTCAGGTTGCGCAACGCCCAGCGACACGGAGCGGATCTCGTTCAGACCCGCTTTCAGCGCGCCATCCAGCAGGGAGTTAAGCTTATCCAGCTGGCGTAAGGTCACTTCCACGGTACGCACCGCACGGTAACCTTTCAGAATACTTTTACCGTTCTGGTAGTCGTAATCCGGCTGGGTGCGCAGGTTGGCGGAGTTGATATCTTTTTTCGCTACGCCATTCTGCTCCAGGAAAGAGAGATATTGCGCAACGCGGTCGTCTGCCTGTTTTTTGGCAGTGGCTGCGTCTTTTGCCGCCACGTTGACTTCAATGGCCAGGGTAGCGATATCCGGTACTGCATCCACGCTTGCGGTGCCGGAAGTAACGATGTGCGGGCTGTCAGGCAGCTCGCTGGCCTGAACGGAAGCGGTGCCAAAAGCCATTGCTGCCGCCAGGGCGATAAGGTTCAACTTCACTTTTATTCCTCCATGTTGCGAAGAGTGCCCTGTTTCAGGGCGAATGCCAGCAAGCTTAGCGTCTGCTGGCCTATTGTCCATAAGACAACGCTTATTTGAATAGTTCATGAACGTGATGAACGCCCTCTTTCGCCAGCTGAAAGGCGATAAACCACATCACTATCCCTACCAGGGTATTAATGATGCGCTGGGCCTTCGCCGTACGCAGGCGCGGTGCCAGCCAGGCGGCGAGCAGCGCCAGACCAAAAAACCACAGGAAGGAGGCGCTGATGGTGCCCAGCGCAAACCAGCGTCTGGACTCAACGTCCAGTTGCCCGCCCAGGCTGCCCAGCACCACAAAGGTATCCAGATAAACGTGCGGGTTGAGCCAGGTCACCGCCAGCATGGTGACGATAATTTTCCAGCGCCCCTGCTTCATTACTTCCGCGCTGGCCAGCTCCAGATTGCTGCTCATGGCGGTTTTCAGTGCGCCGAAGCCGTACCACAGCAGAAACGCCACCCCGCCCCAGGTGACCAGCGCCAGCAGCCAGGGGGACTGCATCAGCAGGGCGCTGCCGCCAAAGATACCGGCGCAGATCAGCAGCATGTCGCTCAGGGCGCAGAGTGTTGCAATCATCAGGTGATACTGGCGGCGGATGCCCTGGTTCATGACGAAGGCGTTTTGCGGGCCAAGGGGAAGGATCATGGCTGCACCTAATGCAAGCCCCTGAAAATAAAAAGATAACATGACAACAATCTCACAAAATAGTCCTGGGGGCAGACTATACTGCGCGATCGACATTAGAGGAAATGGATAATTTTAATCATCGATTAATAAAACTAATTATTACCCGGCGGTGCTTTGCGCCCCGCCGGGCCTTATCAGCCGATTACTGCGTCGGCTCTTTTACGCGTTTAAAGTTCACGTCCATCTGCGGATACGGGAAGCTGATGCCGTGGGCATCAAAGTCGCGCTTAATGCGTTCCAGCACGTCCCAGTAAACGCTTTGCAGATCGCTGCTGTTGCTCCAGATACGCACCACAAAGTTAATGGAGGAAGCCCCCAGCTCGTTGAGGCGTACCGTCATTTCACGATCTTTTAAGATGCGATCGTCGGACTGAATAATATCGGTAAGCAGTTTTTTCACCAGCTCGGTGTCAGAGTCGTAGCCCACGCCAATGATCAGTTCGTTACGGCGAACCGGCTCGCGGGAGAAGTTGGTGATGTTACCGTCGATCACCTTCTTGTTCGGCACAATAACAATTTTGCCGTCCGCAGAGCGCAGGGTAGTGGAGAAGATCTGCACGTTCAGTACCGTCCCCGCGGTGCCGCCCAGGTCAACATACTCACCGGAGCGGAACGGGCGGAAGGTTACCAGCAGCACGCCGGCCGCGAGGTTTGCCAGCGAGCCCTGCAACGCCAGACCCACGGCCAGACCGGCGGCACCCAGGACCGCAATCACCGATGCGGTCTGAACACCCACGCGGCCCATTGCGGCGATAAGGGTAAAAGCGATAATCGCGTAGCGCACCAGCGCCGAAAGAAAATCGGCGACGGTTGCATCGATATGACGCGCGAGCATCACGCGGTTAACGCCTCTGGCCACCGTACGGGCCACGATCATCCCCACCACGATAATGGCGATTGCCGCCGCGATATTAACGGCATAGCTGATCAGCAATGCCTGGTTACGCACCAGCCAGGAGCCAGCGTTATTGATGCTATCTACAACACCGAGATCTTCCATCTATCTTTCCTTATGCACATAAAGACCATAATCAGCCAGCCCATAGAGCGAGTGGCAAGTGTGTAAAGGGTAAACAAAAAGCCTGCCTTTTGCCAAACAGATCACAAAATCAGTTGGTGCAGCTTATTGAAAACGCATAAAAAAAGGCCCGCAAAATGCGGGCCTTTTTGAGGCTGTCAGCAGCACAAATTACAGAACGTCTACCGCGTTCAGCTCTTTGAATGCCTGCTCCAGACGAGTCACCATAGAGGTCTGGGCAGCACGCAGCCATACGCGCGGATCGTAGTATTTCTTGTTCGGCTGGTCTTCGCCTTTCGGGTTGCCCAGCTGGCCCTGCAGATAAGCTTCGTTCGCTTTGTAGTACTGCAGGATACCGTCCCAGGTTGCCCACTGGGTGTCGGTATCGATGTTCATTTTGATCACGCCGTAGCTTACGGAGTCTTTGATTTCCTGAGCAGAAGAACCAGAACCGCCGTGGAAGACGAAGTTCAGGCTGTTGTGCGGCAGGTTGTGTTTCTTGGAAACGTATTCCTGAGAATCACGCAGGATAGTCGGGGTCAGAACCACGTTGCCCGGCTTGTAAACGCCGTGGACGTTACCGAAGGAGGCCGCGATGGTGAAGCGCGGGCTGATTTTGCTCAGCTCGGTGTACGCGTAGTCAACGTCTTCCGGCTGGGTGTACAGGGCAGAAGCGTCCATGTGGCTGTTGTCCACGCCGTCTTCTTCGCCACCGGTGCAACCCAGTTCGATTTCCAGGGTCATGTCCATTTTGGCCATGCGTGCCAGGTACTTAGAGCAGATCTCGATGTTCTCTTCCAGAGACTCTTCAGACAGGTCGATCATGTGAGAAGAGAACAGCGGTTTGCCGGTTGCGGCAAAGTGTTTTTCACCCGCGTCCAGCAGGCCGTCGATCCACGGCAGCAGTTTCTTCGCGCAGTGGTCGGTGTGCAGGATAACCGGAACACCGTAGTGTTCAGCCATCTGGTGAACGTGGTGCGCGCCAGAGATAGCACCCAGGATAGCCGCACCCTGAGGAACGTCGGTTTTCACGCCTTTACCAGCGATGAACGCAGCGCCACCGTTAGAGAACTGAACGATTACCGGTGCTTTAACTTTGGCAGCGGTTTCCAGTACGGCGTTGATAGAGTCGGTACCCACGCAGTTAACTGCTGGCAGAGCGAAGTTGTTTTCTTTAGCTACCTGGAACACTTTCTGAACGTCATCACCGGTGATCACGCCAGGTTTTACGAAATCAAAAATTTTAGACATGTTGCGAGTCCTGTATCTTCGGCCTTGGAAACTTAAGCGGGCTTATAAAAGCGCGCTGAAAATTGGGCAGGTTTCCCTGCCCCTGAATGGCTTACTTCTTAGCACGCTCTTCGAGCATCGCTACAGCCGGCAGAACTTTGCCTTCCACGAATTCGAGGAATGCGCCGCCGCCGGTGGAGATGTAGGAAATCTTGTCAGAAATACCGAACAGATCGATGGCCGCCAGGGTGTCGCCGCCGCCAGCAATGGAGAAAGCGTCGCTGTCTGCGATAGCGTTCGCCACGATTTCGGTACCTTTACGGAAGTTCGGGAATTCGAACACGCCAACCGGGCCATTCCACAGAATGGTTTTGGCATTTTTCAGGATTTCAGCCAGTTTCTGTGCAGAAACGTCGCCCAGGTCCAGAATCTGCTCTTCATCTTTGATGTCGTTAACAGATTTCAGGGTAGCGGTTGCCGTTTCAGAGAACTCGGTCGCCACGCGAACGTCGGTCGGAACCGGGATATCGCAGGTGCCCAGCAGGCGCTTGGCTTCGTCAACCAGATCCGCTTCGTACAGGGATTTACCCACGTTGTGGCCCTGAGCAGCAACGAAGGTGTTGGCGATGCCGCCGCCGACGATCAGCTGGTCAGCGATTTTGGACAGGGAGTCCAGCACGGTCAGTTTGGTAGAAACTTTAGAACCACCAACGATAGCAACCATCGGACGAGCCGGCTCTTTCAGCGCTTTGCCCAGTGCGTCCAGCTCTTCAGCCAGCAGCGGACCTGCGCAAGCAACGTCTGCGAATTTGCCGATACCGTGGGTAGAAGCCTGAGCACGGTGAGCCGTACCGAACGCGTCCATTACGAACACATCACACAGCGCAGCATATTTTTTGGACAGGGTTTCGTCGTCTTTCTTTTCGCCTTTGTTGAAGCGAACGTTTTCCAGAACAACCAGTTCACCTTCAGCCACTTCAACGCCGTCCAGGTAGTCTTTAACCAGACGTACCGGATTGGACAGTTTGTCTTTCAGGTAATTAACAACCGGCAGCAGAGAGAACTCTTCGTTGTACTCGCCTTCGGTCGGACGGCCCAGGTGGGAGGTTACCATCACTTTAGCGCCCTGTTTCAGAGCCAGTTCGATGGTGGGCAGGGAAGCACGGATACGCGCATCGCTGGTCACTTTCCCGTCTTTAACCGGTACGTTCAGATCTGCACGGATGAAAACGCGTTTACCAGCCAGATCCAGATCGGTCATCTTAATTACAGACATGGTGAATCCTCTCGTTGATTCTTAAAGTTTTGCAGACGCCCTACGCGCCTTACCTGAAACCTTTAGCGGCCATTGCTAACGTCGTGTCGAGCATTCGGTTAGCAAAGCCCCATTCATTATCACACCAGACCAGCGTTTTGATCAGATGCGCCCCACTCACTCGCGTTTGCGTGCCATCGACGATGGCGCTGTGCGGATCGTGGTTGAAATCAATTGAGACCAACGGTATTTCCGTATAGTCAACTATACCATGAAATGCCTGCTGTGCCGCCTTTTGCAGCAACAGGTTGACTTCACAGGCTTTTACCGGCTTCTTCACGGTCACGCTAAGGTCGATTGCCGTCACGTTAATGGTGGGTACACGCACGGCAATGGCTTCAAACCGGTCGTTAAACTGCGGGAAAATTCGGGTAATGCCGGCCGCCAGTTTCGTGTCTACGGGAATGATCGACTGACTCGCCGCCCGGGTGCGTCGCAGATCCGGATGATAGGCATCGATAACCTGCTGATCGTGCATGGCGGAGTGGATCGTCGTTACGGTACCCGATTCGATGCCGTAAGCATCATCTAACAGCTTAATGACCGGAATAATGCAGTTGGTGGTGCAGGAGGCGTTAGAGACAATACGGTGGTCGGCATGCAGATCGTCATGATTGACGCCAAAGACCACGGTGGCGTCGAGATCGTGGCCGCCGGGATGAGAGAAGAGCACCTTTTTGGCGCCCGCCGCCAGATGAGCCTCGCCCTCTTCGCGGCTGCCGTAAACGCCGGTGCAGTCGAGCACCACGTCAACGCCCAGCTCACGCCAGGGTAGCGCATCAAGGCTGCGCTCGTGCAGGACGCGAATCGCGTCGTCGCCGACGAAAAGCTGCTCTCGCTCCTGACGAACTTCCCAGGCAAAGCGCCCATGGCTGGTGTCATATTTCAACAAATGCGCCATGCCCGCAGCATCGGCCAGTTCGTTGATTGCCACCACGGTAATTTCCGCCCGACGCCCGGATTCATATAAAGCACGAACCACGTTGCGTCCGATGCGACCGAAGCCATTAATCGCTATGCGTACGGTCATAAGTCTCCTGCAAGGCTATCCCTGATTCGAGGTGGCTGACAGAGTAATCCAGCAACGCTTCGAGGGGAATCCTCGCCTGTCACAAACTCCAACTGATTGGTCATTTGTCGAACGTTTAATCGACTGAAACGCTTCAGCTAAAATAAGCGAAACGTGGAATAAAGGGAATGTCTGTCCAGATCAATAAGCTAGCTATATGACGTACGTCACATTTTAAAGCGCAGTCATTGCCATTTTTATTCCATATTCCAGAATTGAGAATAAGCGTAGCAAGATGTTTTCATTGTCGCGGCGTAAATCGTGATTTATATCAGAAAGCCCTGCCCCCGCCACCGATATGATGTGCGCCACGTCCGAGTCTCGGAGTCCTGCACATTATGACTATGCTTAACGCCTCTTCATCAGAAGCCCGCTTTTACGCCCTTCGTCTGCTGCCAGGCCAGGAAGTGTTTTCGCAACTACACGCTTTTGTGCAACAGCACCAGCTGCGCGCCGCCTGGATTGCCGGTTGTACCGGTAGCCTGACCGATGTTGCGCTGCGCTATGCGGGTCAGGAGGCCACGACTCTGCTCACCGGCACCTGGGAGGTCATCTCCCTTAATGGCACCCTTGAACTGAACGGGGAGCATCTGCACCTCAGCGTTTCCGACCCAAAAGGCACCATGCTCGGCGGCCATATGATGGCGGGTTGTACCGTGCGCACCACCCTTGAGCTGGTTATCGGCGAGCTAAAAGATCTGGCGTTCAGCCGCCAGCCCTGCGCGCTTTCCGGCTATGACGAGCTGCATATCTCCCCCGTTAATTGACTACTCTGTAAGAGGTTTTCTATGTCGCGTCGCCCCTTTTCCAGCCAGGCTTTGGTCCTGATTGTGATCGCCATTGCCATCAATATGATCGGCGGCCAGCTGATCTCCATGCTTAAGCTACCTGTTTTTCTCGACTCCGTTGGCACCTTAATTAGCGCCGTGCTGCTCGGCCCGGTCATCGGCATGTTGACCGGTCTGCTAACCAACCTGCTGTGGGGGCTGTTAACGGATCCCATTGCCGCCGCCTTTGCCCCCGTTGCCATGGTCATCGGGCTGGTCGCCGGCTGGCTGGCGCGGGCGGGCTGGTTTCGTACCCTGCCGAAGGTGGTGATCAGCGGGGTCATTATTACTCTCGCCGTTACCCTGGTGGCGGTGCCGCTGCGCACCGCGCTCTTTGGCGGCGTGACCGGTGGCGGTGCAGACCTCTTTGTCGCCTGGCTGCAGGCCGTCGGGCAAAATCTGCTGGAGTCGGTCGCCATCACCGTGCTGGGCGCCAATCTGGTGGATAAGGTGCTGACCGCGGTGCTGGTGTGGATCCTGCTGCGCCAGCTGCCCCTGCGCACCACGCGCCATTTCCCGACCATGGCCGCCGTGCGCTAAATGCATCCCTTTACCTCGTTAACCCTGTGGGCGCTGGCGGCGTGCAGCACCCTGCTGCTGCCGGCCCGAACTGTCCTGCCCCTTTACAGCCTGGCCACTTTTCTCTGCCTGCTGATGCTAAAACCCACCCGTCGGCGGGCAAAGTACGTTGCCTTGCTGATGATCCCGCTGGGTATGGGGCTGTGGCTGGTGCATGGCGGTACGCTGGTGGCGTGGTTTGGCGGTCAGCCTCACGATGCGCAGCGCTGGGAACATGCCATCACCCTGTGGCTGCGTATCCTGGCGATTGTCTCGACGGCACAGCTGTGGATGGCTTTTGTTCCGGTGCAGCGCTTTATTCGCGCGCTCTTTGCCTCCCGTCTGCCGCCGGGCGTGGCCTACCTGTTTGCCGGCCCGCTGCTGGTGGTTGAACAGCTTAAACACCAGCTGGCGATTATCCACGAGGCCCAGCGGGCGCGTGGTGTGCCGCTGGACGAAGCCTGGTATCAGCGCCTTGCCGCCATCCCCGCCCTGATAATACCGCTCACCCACAATGCGCTTAACGATTTAGCCGTGCGCGGTGCCGCGCTGGATATGCGCGGTTTTCGCCTGCATCGCACGCGCACCACGCTGTGGGCCCCGCAGGACAGTGCCCTGCAGCGCCTGGCGCGCTACGGCATGGTGCTGCTGATGGTGACGGAAACGGGAGTCTGGCTATGGTTACGCTAGAGCAGTTCCGCTTTCGCCCTCTCCATTCACCCCACCCGGCCTCATGCCTGGATTTTCACTGTTCCGCGCCGGGAATGGTGGCGATTTTAGGGGATAACGGCAGCGGAAAAAGTACCCTGGCGCAGCTGATGGCCGGCTGGTATCCCGATTTTCTGCCCGGCGAAATTGCTGGCAAGGGTCTTTTGCTGGGAACCCCCATCGGAGAGCTGTCCCTCGTGGAGCGAGCCTCTACCATCCAGCTGGTGCAGCAGTCTCCCTATCTGCAGCTCTCCGGCTGTACTTTCAGCGTGGAGGAAGAAGTGGCGTTTGGCCCGGAAAACCTCTGTCTGAGTGAAGCGGAAATTTTGCAGCGCGTTGACGCGGCGCTCACTCTGACCGACTGTCAGCCGCTGCGCCATCGCCATCCCGGCACGCTCTCCGGCGGCGAAACCCAGCGCGTGGTCATCGCCAGCGCGCTCGCCATGCTGCCCCGGCTGCTCATCCTCGATGAAGCCTTTAGCCGCCTGACCGCGCAGGCCACCGACAGGCTGCTGGCGCGACTGTCACGCTGGGCGCTGGAGCACCAGGCGCTGATTGTGCTTTTCGGGCGCGACCCTTCTCCTTACCTTTCTTACTGCCTGCAGGCCTGGCAGCTGCGCGACGGAGCGTTACACCCTTATGTTAATCCTTAATCAGATCAGGTATCGCTGGCCAGGCGCCGACCATGACTGTCTGCGCGATATTTCCCTTGAACTCAGGGAGGGGGAATGGCTGGCGATAACGGGTGATAACGGCGCGGGGAAATCCACGCTGCTACGCATTATGGCCGGGCTTCTTACTCCTTCCTCCGGCAGCGCGATCTTCAACGATGAACCAGTCGCGCAGCTGAAAAACCGTCGACGCGCCCGTCACCTGGGCATGCTGTTTCAGGAGGCGGAAAACCAGATTTTCCACAGCAGGGTTGCCGACGAGGTCGCCTTTGGCCTGAAGCTGCAAAAATTACCGGCGGAAGAAATCACACGTCGCACCCAGGCCGCGCTGCGGCTGTGCAAGCTGGAGGAGGTGACCGACGCGCATCCACTCGATCTACATACGGCCCAGCGGCGGATGGTGGCCGTCGCCAGCCTGGAGGCGATGGCGCCCGAGGTATTGCTGCTGGATGAACCGAGCCGGGATTTTGATAGCCACTGGCTGACGGTATTTGAAAACTGGCTGGAGGTGTGCCGTCAGCGGGGAACCAGCGTCGTGGCGATCGGTCATGACCCGGCGTTTATCCGGCGCCATTTCGCCCGCGTGGTTCGTCTGGAGGCGGGTCGTTTATCCCAATAAAAAAGGGCCGCTTGCGCGGCCCTTTCTCTGCTCTGCCGGTGATTACAGCAGTTCTTTCGCTTTCGCGACTACGTTCTCAACGGTGAAGCCAAACTCTTCAAACAGCAGCTCCGCCGGCGCAGACTCACCGAAGGTGGTCATGCCAACGATAGCGCCGTTCAGGCCCACATATTTGAACCAGTAGTCAGCGATACCCGCTTCGATAGCCACGCGGGCAGAAACGGCTTTCGGCAGCACGGATTCACGGTAGGCGGCATCCTGTTTGTCGAACGCGTCGGTAGACGGCATGGAAACAACGCGCGCCTTCACGCCTTCGGCGGTCAGTTTTTCCCACGCGGCCACGGCCAGCTCAACTTCAGAACCGGTCGCGATGAAGATCAGCTCCGGCTGGCCAGCGCAATCTTTCAGCACATAACCACCGCGGGCGATGTTCGCCAGCTGCTCTTCGGTACGCTCCTGCTGGGCCAGGTTCTGACGGGAGAGGATCAGGGCGGTCGGGCCATCCTGACGCTCAACGCCATACTTCCACGCCACCGCAGATTCAACCTGGTCACACGGACGCCAGGTGCTCATGTTCGGGGTGACGCGCAGAGAGGCAACCTGCTCTACCGGCTGGTGGGTCGGACCATCTTCGCCCAGACCGATGGAGTCGTGGGTGTAGACCATCACCTGACGCTGTTTCATCAGCGCGGCCATACGCACGGCGTTACGCGCGTACTCGACAAACATCAGGAAGGTAGAGGTGTATGGCAGGAAACCACCGTGCAGGGAGATACCGTTGGCAATCGCGGTCATACCAAATTCGCGCACGCCGTAATGGATGTAATTACCGGCGGTATCTTCGTTGATCGCTTTAGAGCCGGACCAGATGGTCAGGTTAGAAGGCGCCAGGTCAGCGGAGCCGCCGAGGAATTCAGGCAGCAGCGGGCCAAAAGCTTCGATGGCGTTCTGGGATGCTTTACGGCTAGCGATTTTAGCCGGGTTGGCCTGCAGCTTAGCAATGAACTCGTTCGCTTTGGCGTCGAAGTCTGCCGGCATATCGCCCTTCATACGACGGGTGAACTCTGCGGCTTCCTGCGGGAAGGCTTTCGCATAGGCGGCAAACTTCTCGTTCCAGGCGGACTCTTTTGCCTGACCCATCTCTTTGGCGTCCCACTGAGCGTAGATCTCAGACGGGATTTCAAACGGAGCGTATTTCCAGCCCAGCTGTTCGCGGGTCAGGGCGATTTCAGCGTCGCCCAGCGGCGCGCCGTGGGAGTCGTGGGTGCCTGCTTTGTTCGGGGAGCCGAAGCCGATGATGGTTTTGCACATCAGCAGGGACGGTTTATCCGTTACCGCACGCGCCTCTTCTACCGCGCGTTTAATCGCGTCAGCATCGTGGCCGTCAACGCCACGCACTACGTGCCAGCCGTAGGCTTCGAAACGTGCAGCGGTATCGTCGGTGAACCAGCCTTCGATATGGCCGTCAATGGAGATGCCGTTGTCGTCGTAGAAGGCAACCAGTTTGCCCAGCTTCAGAGTACCGGCCAGGGAGCACACTTCGTGAGAAATGCCTTCCATCATGCAGCCATCGCCAAGGAACGCGTAGGTAAAGTGGTCAACGATGTCGTGGCCAGGACGGTTGAACTGCGCTGCCAGGGTTTTCTCGGCAATCGCCATGCCCACGGCGTTAGCAATACCCTGTCCCAGCGGACCGGTAGTGGTTTCAACGCCTGCGGTGTAACCCACTTCCGGGTGGCCCGGGGTTTTGGAGTGCAGCTGGCGGAAGTTCTTGAGTTCTTCAATCGGCAGATCGTAGCCGGTGAGGTGCAGCAGGCTGTAAATCAGCATAGAGCCGTGGCCGTTAGACAGTACGAAACGGTCGCGGTCAGCCCATGACGGGTTTTGCGGGTTGTGGTTCAGGAAATCACGCCACAGGACTTCGGCAATGTCAGCCATGCCCATCGGGGCGCCCGGGTGACCGGATTTGGCTTTTTGTACTGCGTCCATGCTCAGCGCACGAATAGCATTTGCAAGCTCTTTACGTGAGGACATTTTGACTCCAGATCGGACTGTTAAAGGCCATACCCTTGACGACAGCGCGTTTTGGGCTACGCCGGAAAAAAGTGCCAACAATGTAACCCAAGCGACAAAGCATGTACATGGAGCATTCTTTTGCCTGTTAAGAAATCTCTGGAACAGGTTCGCATGTTGCGCAATCTTCTCGCCCGCCCTTCTTTATATTCTTTATACTGAGTAAAACTCCGGCAGCGCTGCGCTGGAGTACTTTCAGAATTTATCGAATTTAACGGGTACGGAAGCAACATAATGAAAATGCGTACAATTGCGCTGGCTCTGGGCACCACTATCCTGCTGAGCGGCTGTCAGAACATGGATTCAAACGGCCTGATGAGCTCCGGAGCCGAGGCTTTCCAGGCCTACTCCCTGAGCGATGAGCAGGTCAAAACCTTAAGTGATGAAGCCTGTAAAGAGATGGACGGCAAAGCGACTATCGCGCCGGCCAGCAGCACCTATACCCAGCGCCTGAACAAGATTGCCTCCGCGCTTGGCGATAACATTAACGGCCAGCCGGTGAACTACAAGGTGTACATGGAGAAAGACGTTAACGCCTTCGCCATGGCTAACGGCTGTATCCGCGTCTACAGCGGGCTGATGGATATGATGACCGACAACGAAGTGGAAGCGGTTATCGGCCACGAAATGGGCCACGTGGCGCTCGGCCACGTGAAGCGCGGCATGCAGGTGGCGCTGGGCACCAACGCCGTTCGCGTGGCCGCCGCCTCTGCCGGCGGGATCGTCGGTAGCCTGTCGCAGTCGCAGCTAGGCGATCTGGGTGAGAAACTGGTGAACTCACAGTTCTCCCAGCGCCAGGAGTCTGAGGCCGATGACTACTCCTACGATCTGTTGCGCAAACGCGGTATTAATCCGTCGGGCTTAGCCACCAGCTTCGAGAAGCTGGCGAAGCTGGAAGCGGGTCGTTCAAGCTCGATGTTTGACGATCACCCGGCCTCTGCCGAGCGCGCGCAGCACGTGCGCGACCGTATGGCGGCTGACGGTATTAAATAATTGTTCTGAGGAGGCGTTCGCGCCTCCTTTTTTATTTCGCACCAATTGCTAAATTAATCGCACGGATCGTTAATATTTAGCACCTGCGCTGAAATTAATTAATTCAGGCTTTGTTGTTGTCGCAGTGAAATATAGTAAAAGAAAAATCTTCTGCCGTTTATATCGCTGGCAGTCTCCCTTCTGCCAAAATATAAAATAGTCCAGCCCCTGAGACTATGCGCAACAGATCAGGCGGCGCGGCCCGCCGCCGCGCGTCACATAATGATTGCATTCACCGGACATTTGGGTAACTATCAAATACGCAACAATTCAATTTGATATTATCCAGAAAGAGAAGTTCCCTCAGTGAAAAAAGAATTATCGTTAATTGCATTAAGTTTATTCGCCGCTATTCCCGCCGTAGCCAGCCAGCAATCTGACAGTCAGGGTTTTATTGACGACAGCCATTTAGATCTGTTTTTACGCAATGCCTATATTAACCGCGACTATCATCAGGGCCAGCAGGACAAAGCCGAATGGGGCCAGGGCATCGTTGCCACCTTCCAGTCTGGCTATACCGAAGGGCTGGTAGGCTTTGGCGTGGACGGCATCGCCCAGTATGGCGTACGCCTGGACGGCGGTCGCGGCAAGAGCGGCGCGGGCGGTATCGACTTCTTTAAGCAGGATGACGATGGCCGGGCGAAGTCCGACCTGGCGAAGTTTGGCGCCACCGCCAAAATGCGCATCTCCAATACCGTGCTGAGCTACGGTACCCAGCGTCCTGAGTTACCCATTATCAACTCAGACGCCTCCCGCCTGCTGTTTGAGAGCTATACCGGCGCCATGCTCACTTCAAAAGAGCTCGACGGGCTCGAAGTGAACGCGGGCTACTTTACCGATGAGCAGCGTAAAAGCGACGATCGCCACGACAGCGGGCTCAAAAGCCTCTCCTTTGGCGGCGCGAGCTATCAGTTTAACGACCAGTTCAGCGGCGCGCTCTACGCCTCCCACGTGGAAGAGGTGCTGAACAAACAGTACCTGGGCCTGAACTTCAAACAGCCGTTCAGTACCGGCCAGCAGCTGGTACTGGATTTCAACGGCTATAACTCCCGACTGGATCAGGGCTACGCTAACGATCTGAATACCGGTCGCAGCAACAGCATCTGGAGCCTGGCGGCGAGCTATATCTGGGATATTCACACCTTTAAGGTAGCGTACCAGCAGAGCAGCGGCAGCACCGGCTACCACTACGGCAGCTACCGTGACCAGGGCGGCGTGGGCGATGGCGGCAACACCATCTGGCTGGCGAACTCCTACTGGTCTGATTTTAACGGCGAAGACGAGCGCTCCTGGCAGGCCTCTTACGGGCTGGACTTTGCCGGCCTCGGCTTACCGGGTCTGAGCTGGACCACCGCTTACGTGCGCGGCGATAACATCAAGACCGCTGAAACCAGCAACGGCAAAGAGCATGAGTGGTTCAACCAGGTGCAGTACCAGGTGCAGGATGGCCCGGCCAAAGATCTGAAGCTGAAGCTGCGTTACTCCGTGCTGCGCGTCTCCAGTAATGCCAGCGATTACAACGTGGGCGGCAACGAAGTTCGCGTGTTTGCGGAATATCCGTTGAATCTGTTCTGATTATGTTCCCCTCACCCTAACCCTCTCCCCATAGGGGAGAGGGGACTGGCCAGTGCAGACCTTTAGCTCGTCCTGCTCCGGAAAGAAAGAAGGAGCGCACGGGCGATCTTTTCCCCCTCGCCCCTTTGGGGAGAGGGCCGGGGTGAGGGGAAACCGCGAACTCTAGTAAAGCGTCTTCTGCGGCGGGCCGGCAAACTTCAGGGCGCCAATCTGCCCCATCCGCACCTCTACCACCGACGGCCCCGGGATCGCCAGCGCTTCGGTCATCACCGCGTCAAAGTCCTCCGCCCGCTCAACGCTCCAGGCCTGCAGGCCAATCGCCTGTGCCAGTAGGGTAAAGTCCGGCGTATGCAGCTCGTTGTAATACTGGCGACCGCCAAAATATTTATCCTGGATGCCGCGCATCACGCCGTAGCCGCCGTCGTTCATCACCAGCAGGGTGACGTTGGCCTTCTCCTGAGCAAGGGTCGCCAGCTCGCCCAGATTGAGGCTCAGCCCGCCGTCGCCCACCAGGCCCACCACTTTGCGCTGCGGGTTGGCTATTGCGGTGCCAATCGCCATCGGCAGACCCATGCCAATCGCCCCGGCCAGGGAGTGAATATTCATAAGCGGCCCGTGGGCGCGGAACAGGCGGCTGCCCCACAGGCTGCCGGAGACCGTGATATCGCGCACCAGCAGGCCATCCTGCGGCAGGGCTCTCTCAATGGCGTCGTTAAGCTTCGCGTAAGCGCCGCACTGCTCGCGCAGCCCCTGCTCTGCTTCGGCTACCGCCTGCTGCACCCGTGCATCCCACTGGGCGCTGCCCCACTCGCGCCCCTGCGCTTTATCCGCCAGGGCATTCAGCAGCGCGGCGCAGTCGGCAACCAGGGTGTTATTCATCAGATAGTTACGGCTTGCCGCCGCCGGGTCGATATCAATCTGTACCCGCGGATGGGGCAGCTCCAGCGTCCAGGAGCGGGTCTCGTTGCTGCGCAGGCGCGAGCCCGCCACCAGCGTAAAGTCGCAGCGGGAAATTATCGCCTCAACCGACGGCGAGTTATGGAATGCCCGCAGGCTGGCGCGATGGCTATCCGGCAGCACGCCGCGCGCGTGGGTGCTGGAGATAACGGTGATGCCCGCATCCGCCAGACGTCTGACCGCCTCTGTACAGCCCAGCGCCCCGCCCCCCAGCCACAGCAGAGGCTGTTTTGCCTGCTTAAGCTGCGCCCAGAGCGCGTCCACCACCCCGGCATCCACTGCGGCAGCCGGTGCCGGTTTCACCGCCGCGGTCACCAGCGACAGAGGAATTTTCGCGCTCTGAATATCAATCGGAATCTCGACAGAAACCGGCCCGCACGGCGGCGTCTGCGCCTCCTGAATGGCTTTGTGCAGGATAGCTATCGCCTGGCCGGCGTTGCTGATGCGATACGCCCGTTTGGAGCTGGCCTTCAGGAAGCTGAGCTGATCGCGGGTTTCGTGGATAAAGCCGGTATCGGCGTCCAGCCAGGCCTTTTCTACCTGCCCGGTCAGATGCAGCAGCGGGGTACTGGCGTTCATCGCCTCCACCAGCGCGCCCACCGCGTTGCCCGCTCCGGCACCGGTGCTGGTCAGCGCCACGCCGAGGCCGGAAAAACGCCCGTGAGCATCGGCCATGGTGACGGATCCCGCTTCCCCGCGAGCGGGTACAAAGCGGATATTTCCCCGCTGCCCCACCGCATCGGCGATGGGCAGGTTATGAATGGAGATGACGCCGTAGATGGCCTCAACCTGATACTGCTCCAGCGTTCTGGCGATGGCGTCGCCGACGGTTATCATTTCGCTCATTGCTTACCCTTTTCTCAGTCGCACCAGTGGTTGACGCTGTTACCCGTCGCCAGATAAATGCTCTTTTGTTGCATCCAGGCTTTCAGCCCCTGAATGCCCTTTTCGCGGCCCAGACCGCTCTCTTTAAAGCCCCCGAACGGGGTCGAAATGGCAAACACCTTGTAGGTGTTGATCCAGACGGTGCCCGCCTCCAGCTGCTCGCTTAAGCGCAGGGCGCGACCGGTATCCCGCGTCCAGATCCCCGCCGCCAGGCCGTACACCGAGTCGTTGGCCTCGCGGATAAGCGACGCTTCATCTTTAAAGGGCATGGCCACCAGCACCGGGCCGAAGATCTCCTCCTGGCAGGCGCGGGCGCTGTTGCTCAGCCCCTCGATAAGGGTCGGCTGGAAGAAGCTGCCGTTTGCCAGCTCAGGATCGGCCGGAGCCTCCCCGCCGCACAGCACCCGCCCGCCTTCGCGCTGCGCCAGCGCCACGTAGGCCATCACGCTCTGGCGATGCTTCTCGTTGATAAGCGGCCCCAGGTGGGTACCCGGCGTGAAGGGATGGCCGACCCGCAGGCCGCGCGTTAATTCCAGCAGCCGCGCCATCAGCGGGGCATAAATACTCTGATGTATAAAGAGGCGCGAACCGGCGATGCACGCCTGCCCCGCCGAGCTGAAGATGCCGTAGCAGATCCCGCGCGCCGCCTGCTCAATATCAGCGTCTTCCAGCACGATGGTCGGGGATTTCCCCCCCAGCTCCAGCGAGGCTGGGATCAGTTTTTCTGCCGCCACGTGGGCGAGATGGCGACCGGTGGTGGTCCCGCCGGTAAAGGAGATTTTGCGCACCCGGGGGTGGCGGGCCAGCGCATCGCCAATCACCGAGCCCTTGCCCGGCAGCACGCTCAGCAGCCCGGCGGGCAGGCCAGCCTGTTCGAAAATACGCGCCAGCTCCAGCGCCATCAGCGGCGTGGCTTCGGCAGGTTTAAGCACCACCGCATTACCGGCGGCAATGGCCGGGGCCACTTTCTGCATTTCGCTGGCGATCGGTGAGTTCCAGGGGGTAATGGCCGCCACCACGCCGAGGGGCTCGTAGCGGCTGAGTGTCAGCAAATCCGCCTGGCGCGGGGTGGGCAGCTCGCCCTCCAGCAGCTCGCAGGCGGCGGCAAAATAGCGCGCAGTGCCCGCGGCGCTCATCACCAGGCCGCGCGCTTCCGCCAGCGGTTTGCCGTTATCGCGGCTCTGCATCTGCGCCAGCTCGTCAACGCGGGCTTCAATCAGATCCGCTACCTTGTGCAGGATCTTCGCGCGCATATGCGGCAGGCTGTTGCGCCATGCCGGGGCACGCCAGGCGCGCTCCCCGGCCTCGATGGCCTCGTCCAGATCCGCAAGGCTCGCGGCATGCAGGCTGGCGTTAAGCGAGCCGTCGGCGGGAAAATGGCTCTGCATCGGCTCGCCGAGGCCCTCTCGCCACTGACCGCCAATAAAAATCTTCAGATCGTTCATCGACGCTCCTCAGGCCAGTTCGCGGCAGGCGCGCACCGCGCTGAGTGCCGCCAGGGTGGAGGTTTTCGGATTAGCGGCAAGGGGCAGCCCGCTCAGCTCCAGGTGGAACTCGCCAAACAGCCCTTCGACGTGCAGGGTATGGGTATTCCGCTTTGTCTCTGGATCCACCATCAGCTGCACGCGGGTCTCGTCCATGCCCACGCCGCCAAGCGCCACGGTCGCCGCCACGTTGGCGTTGGCCGGGAACAGGCGAGCCGCTTCGCGGGCGCTGCCCTCAAAGAAGATTTGCGCCTCGGAGACGGCATTAAGATCGATAAGCTGCTCGGCGTAGCTGCCGCGCCAGCTGGCCGGGCTTTTGCGCGACCGGTAGGTGACGCGCTCCAGGCCGCCCTCCTTCGCCGCTGCCAGGCCGTCGATACCGGCTACCGCGCCGGAGAGCAGGGTCAGTTTGCCGCCCGCGTTCAGCAGGCGCTGCTCCAGCGCGCTGTCGGCCAGCGCCCCGGTGGAGATCACTGCCAGATGCCAGCCGCGGCCTAAAATCGCTTCGCCAAACTCGGCCACCGCCTGCTGGCTGGCGCACTCCAGTACCAGATCCGGGGTATCCGTGCAGGCCATCGGAGAGGTAAGGGCCGCCACCGCATCGCCAAACTGCTTATAAATCGCCGCGTGGTGAGATTCACGCGCCACGATCCAGCCGATAGCGACACCGGCAGGCAGGCGCTCAATCACCGCCTGCGCCATGGCGCCAAAACCAATTAACATGATTTTTTTCATGATGCGTCCTTACAGATGGCGGCAGAAGCCGCCGGAAACGTCCAGCGCGGCGCCGGTGGTAAAAGAGGCCAGCGGCGAGGCGAGGAACAGCAGCGCCCGGGCGGGCTCCTGCGGTTTGCCAAGACGGCCCATCGGAATGCCGCGTTTGCGGGCGATCTCTGCCGTCCACTCAGGCCAGCTCTGGTTTTTATCCGCCCGGCTCTCAAAGCGGCGCTGCCACTGCCCGGACTCCACCATGCCAAGCAGGATCGAGTTAACGCGAATGCCTTTGCCCACCAGCTCTTTCGAGAGGGTCAGCGTCATATTGAGCAGCGCCGCGCGGGCGGCGGAAGTGGCAATCATGTGCTCCTCCGGCTGCAGCGCCAGCAGGGAGTTCACGCAGGTAATGGAGGCGATGTCCGACTGCTCCAGCAGCGGCTGAAACGCCTGCACCGGGTTAATTACGCCAAAGAGCTTCAGCCCGGCTTCGTTTAGCCACGCCTCGCGTGGGGTGTCGTGGAAATGCGCCACATAGCCCTGGCCGGCGTTATTGATTAACAGATCCGCCGCGCCAAACCGCCCCTGCACCGCATCGGCGAAGGCCTGGACCTCGTCAGGGTTCAGCACGTCGCAGCGGTACGAGAAGATCTCCCCCTGCGGATAGTCGTTTTGCAGCGCCGCATGGGCGCTGGCGAGCCGGTCCGGGTTACGGCCGCAGAAGGCGACCTTCGCCCCTTCCCCCAGCAGCAGGCGCAGGGTTTCAAAGCCAATCCCGGAAGAGCCGCCGGTGACCACCGCGACGCGTCCCTCAATTTGTGCATTCATCGCGCACCTCTTCATTTATGCGTAAAAGCTGTTGGTTAAAAAAGGCGTCGTTGTCGAGATAGCTCGCATGCCCGGCCTGCGGAATAGTGATAAAAGGCATGGCGTAGCGCACCGCCAGCCCGGCCACCCGTTCCGGCTGGGTGATGGCATCCTGCGCGCCGCACCAGACCTCAAATTTGCCGCGCCAGGGCTTCAGCCAGCCGTGAATATCGTCGTGGGCCAGCATCCAGGCGGCGGCGAGATAGCCTTCTGCACGCAGCCGACGCATGCCCGCCGCCACGGTGGCGATATCCTCCGGCCGCGCGCCGGGGCGCAGCAGGCTGGCGGCCCGGGTCTGAGCCAGGATCTCGCCCCCCAGCGCTATCTGCTGCTCCCGGCTGCGCCAGATCTGTTCGCGCTGCTCCGGCGCCGCCTGGCCGTAGCCCTGGGCGGCGTCCGCCAGCACCATGTGCAGCACGCGCTGCGGGAATTTCGCCGCAAAGGCGCAGGCTACCAGCGCGCCAAGCGAGTGGCCGACGATGACCGCCTGCCAGACGCCCGCCCGGTCGAGCATCGCCGCCAGCGCGTCGGCGTAGTCGCCGGCGTTGGCCCGCTCTACCGCCAGCGCCGGGCTGTCGCCATAGCCGGGCATGTCCCACGCCAGCACGCGATAACCGTCCAGCGCCATCTGTTTATGCCAGGAGGCGGCGCCGGAGCTGATGCCGTGCAGCAGCACCAGCGGCGTGCCGCTCCCCTGTTCACGAAATTCCGTCATGGTGCCCCCTTAGCTCCGCTTCACTTTCGAGAGCGGATGATCGGCTGGATAGGTCGGGATCTCCGGCTTGTTGGTGCCGAGCATGACGCACATCAGCGCCTCCTCTTCGCCGTGGTTAAACAGCCCGCGGTAGATGCCCGGCGGAACGGAGATCAGGTCACGCTCGCGCAGCACGGTTTCGGTGTAGTTGTCCCCGTCCTGGATCATCAGGGTGATCTGCCCTTTCAGCATGAAGAACACCTCTTCCACGTCGTCGTGCAGGTGCAGCGGCCCTTCGCATTTTGAAGGCAGCACCATGGTGGAGAAGGTGAAGTGCTCGGCCTGCACGGTGTTGGTGTCGTTGGCCACGCCGGTGGCGCCGGTACCGATGTAGCGCATCTGGGCGCGGCGGTATTTCGGGTCGAAATCAGCCTGGAACTTCAGCGCATTCCAGTCATATTTGCGCCCTTCAAAGCGCGCCACGCGCGATTCGATCCACTCTTCCATGGTCAGATGGTCAGGTTTAATGCCCGGTTTTGCAGTTACGGTTGAATCAGTCATTACGCTCTCCTCAGTAACGTCTCAGCAGCGGCAGTAACAGAAGGCAACCCACCGCCGCCATCACCGCCAGAAAAATCAGCCCGGAATCCATGCTGTGGGTGAAGGCGATCAGCGCCCCCATCACCGCCGGCGACAGCGCGCCCGCAAAGTTTCCCAGCCCGTTGAAAATGCCTCCCGCCGTGGCGCTCACCCGGGGATGGGTAGCCTTGGCCAGCAGGGCGAAGATGTTGGGGGCGCCCGTTCCCCACATAAAGGTGCTGAAGCTCATGGCGGCGATAACGGCGAGCGGCGTATCAAGCTGCATTACCGCCGCCAGCCCCAGCGCCGCCCCGGCCATGGAGATAAAACAGGCCGCGGCGCGTTTATCGAGCCGGTCCGAGAGCCAGGCGCCAATCACCTCGCCTGCCAGCATGGCGATAAAGGGCATCGACGAGAGCCAGCCCGCGTGCTCCAGGTGAATGCCTTTGCCCTTAATCAGGTAGCCCGGCAGCCAGCCGTTGATGCCCCACAGATAGGTGAGAAAGGCGATATTAAAGATGCAGATGATCCAGAAGTGCGGGCTGACAAACAGCTCGCGCCGGGCCGCACGCCGCTCATCCTGCGAGGCCTCGGTGGTGGCCGGTTTCGCATCCAGCCGGATCCCGCGCAGGCCGATACGCACAAAGATCAGGACCGGTACGGTAAGCATCGCCATCACAAAGAAGGTGCTCTGCCAGCCGAAGGTATTCAGCAGCCAGAGGGAGAGCGGAAAACCGATGGCCGCGCCAACGGGCGTACCGAGCAGCCACAGCATGGTAGCCCGCGCCTGCAGATGCTGCGGGAAGTTGTGGCGCACGATGGCGAACGCCAGCGGGAACAGCGGCCCCTCCGCCACTCCCAGCAGGATGCGCAGGACGATCATCAGGGTGTAGTTATGGGTGAAGCCCATCGCCACCATTAGCACGCACCACACCGCCATCATCCCGGTGAGCAGGCGTAGGGGGGCGATCTTATCCCCCAGCCCGCTTAAAAAGACTGAGGAGAAGCCGTAGCTCAGCAGGAAGGCGCTCATCAAAATGCCGAGGCGCGTGGTATCAAAATCGATGCCCATCGCCTGCTGGAAATGGCCGTCGGAAAAGAGCGCGGCAATACTGATTTTGTCGAAAAACGCCAGCAGCACGCAGGCCAGCAGCGACAGCGGAATGGCCCAGCGTACCGCTTTTTCGGGCGTGCGGACGCCCTCGCCGCTGGCCTCTGAAGGCGCGGCGTTGGTCTCTAATGTGGTCATCTCTCCCCCTGTGGGTGGGCGTTGGCTATCGCAGTGACATTAGTGAAAAAGAGGGATCGGCGAGCGGCACGGCGGAAAGATCCCGCCCGTTCGCCATCCAGCGCTTCGCCAGCTTGACGGTACGCGCATCGTTAAAAGCCACCAGCTGGGTCAGCCGTCCGTTATCGTCGAGCGAGAAGTACAGCGAGTCTTCACGCACGAGGGTTGTGCCGCCCGGCTGCGGAATACCGAGGATCTGAATGTTGTGCTGGTATTGATCCGACCAGAGCCAGGGCGCTTCGTCGTAGCCCGGCGCCTGCGGATCCAGCATTGCTCTGGCCGTCACCACCGCCTGGTTCTGGGCAAAGGCCCAGGACTGAATGCACAGACCGTAGTGATGGTGCTGGGCCACGTCACCGGCGGCAAAGATAAAGGGATCCGAGGTGCGGCCCTGGGCATCCACCACGATCCCGCGTTCGGTACGCAGCCCTGCCTCCCGAGCCAGCTCGAGATTAAGATCGACGCCGACCCCTACCACCACCGCGTCGAAGGTTTCCCTTCTGCCGTCGCAGTGGATCGCCGGCAGGCCGTGGTCATCTTCCAGCTCCAGCGCGCCGCAGCCGGTGCGGATCTCTACGCCCTGCTCCCGGTGCAGGCTTTCCAGCCGCTGAGAAACCTCAGCGCTTACCGAGCGCATGCAGAGGGCCGACTGCTGCTCGAAGAGAGTAACCGCCACGCCGCTTTTACGCGCCGAGGCGGCAATTTCGAGGCCGATCCAGCCGCCGCCGATAATCGCCAGGCTTTTACTCTCCGCCAGGCGGCTTTTCAGACGCCGGGCGTCGTGCCAGTGGCGCAGGGTGTAAACCTGCGGATGCGCGGCCCACGCCTGCCCCGGCAGGCGTGCTCGTCCGCCGGTGGCAATCAAAAGTATGTTGTAACTAAGCTGCTCGCCGTTGCTCAACACCACCTTTTTCGCGTCGCGATCGATCTGCTCCGCGCGCAGGGGCCGGTGCCAGGTCAGGTTCAGCGCCTGCTGCGCCTCTTCGGTAAAGAGCCTTGGGAGCGAGGCATCGGGCTCCAGCAGCGCGGCTTTGGAGAGCGGCGGGCGCTCGTAAAAATCCCAGTCCTCTTCCGCAACTACGGCAATCTCGCCGTCAAAGCCCTGGTCACGCAGGGTTTTCGCCGCCCAGCCGCCCGCCTGGCCGCCGCCGATAATCACAATGCGCGAGGTCATACCGCCTCCGGCTTCTTCTGCTGGCGACGGGTGTCGTGGTCAATCCCCCCTTCCACCGCCCATTCGGTAAAGGAGACCAGGGAGTGCTCCAGCTCGCGCGGCTGCCAGTTTTCGGTCAGGTAGTCGTCGTTGGTGTAGTACTCAAAGGCGCCGCCGGTCGGGCTGTTGACGTACCAGAAGTAGGCCGACGACACCGGATGGCGGCCCGGCCCGATAAAGGTGCTCCAGGCGTTTTTGTTCATCGCAATGCCGCCGCCAATCACCTCGTGGATGTCGCGCACGGTAAAGGCCACGTGGTTGAGGCCGCGCTTGCGGTTGGGCAGTTGCAGTAAAAAGAGGTTGTGATGGCCGCCGCGCACGCCGCAGCGCAGGAACACCGCCCGGTTGACATAGCGGTCGGAGACCTGGAAGCCGAGCACCTCGCGGTAGAATTTTTCTACCGCCGCCAGCTCCTCCACGAAGAAGACCACGTGGCCGACGTTGATCGGCTGGGCGCGATCGTAAACCGGACTGGGGGTGTCGATCCGGCGGGCATCGCCCCACTGGTTGATTGGCTCGACGTTCAGCTCGACCTCCGTCTGCTGGCTTACCTGCACCCGCAGGGTCATGCCGTTGGGATCGATGCACTCCAGCGCGTCGCCCACTTCACGAAAACCGGGCTGCTGCGCCAGCTTCGGGCGCAGCGCGTCAAGATCGTGCTGGGTCGCCACCGCCCAGGTCATACGGCGCAGGGTGTTGTCCGCTTCAAAGGCCGGCGGCAGCTCCGGGCTGTCGATGGGGTTCAGCTCCACGCGCGCGCCGCTTAAGGTAGTAAAACGCTGGCCGCTGGCATCGCCCGTCAGGCCAAAATCACGCATAAATTTGGCGCAGTGCGTCAAGTTTTCAACGCCAAATTCCAGCTTCTCAATTCCGGTTACACTCATGATTCGTTGCCTCGTTTAGCCCGATTCGGGCGTAAAACATGCCCGACGCCGTTAAGCGCCTGACGTTAACTCACTGATTTAACTGGCCTGAGACAGATACCCTAAGAAGCCAGAAATTTTATCCGCCGCCAGGCGAACGTCGTTTTGCAGACGCTCCCGATCGCTCTGCGGGATCTCCTCGGACGGCACCAGAATGCTCACCACCGCCGCCACCCGATGGCTGCGGTCATACACCGGGTAGACGATGGAGGAGATGCCGTGGCGGAAGAAGGATTCGCCAATGACATAGCCACGGGCTTTGTCCTGCTGCACCATCTGCCACAGGGCCTCGCGGTCGTGAAGCTGGCCCGGCGTGTTGCCCGGCAGGCGCTCGTGGGGGAAAAGCTGTTCGAACTCCGGGCGCGACACGTCGGTGAGCAGCATGCGGCCCAGCGAGGTGCAGTGCACCGGCAGACGGGTGCCGATGCTGACCTGGTTGATGCGTGACCCGGCGGCGCTGACCCGGGCGATATAGATGATGTCGCGCCCGTCGCGGATCGCCAGATGGCTGCTGCACTGGCTCAGGTCGCGCAGCTGCTCGATAACCGGCTGGCCCACCTGCGCCACGTCCAGCGAGGCGATGTACTCAAAGCCCAGGCGCAGCACGTTCATCCCGAGTGAAAAGGTGTTGGTGCGGGTGTTACGCTCCAGAAAGCCCATATACTCCAAAGTCTGCACCACGCGGTAAGCGGTGGCTTTTGGCATATCCACCAGCCGGTGCAGCTCGGCAAAGGTCAGTTCGCGGTGCTGCTCGCCAAAGGCCAGCAGCAGCTGTAAACCGCGCTCCAGCCCCGGCACCAGGTACTTCACTTCCTGAACCTTTGTCATACTTGCCTCACCCTTAGTTAAAGACAAAACCGCCGTTGACCGGAATCAGCTGCCCGGTAATAAACCGCGACAGATCGCTTAACAGCCATACCACGCTGCCGGTCACGTCCTCCGGCTGCTGGGCACCCGCCAGCGCGCGGCCGTTTTCATAAAGCTGATGGCGCTCGGCGGGCACATATTCGGTTGCCTCGACGCGGGTTAACCCCGGCGCGATGGCGTTAATGCGAATGCGTTTTTCACCCAGCTCCCGCGCCATTGAGCGGGTCATGGCGATCACTGCGCCCTTGCTGGCCACGTAGGCCATCAGGCGCGGCGCGCCCCACAGGGCGGTGTCGGAGGCGACGTTGACGATCCCCGCCCCCTCCCGCAGCAGCGGCACCGCGGCGCGGGTCACCAGCCAGGTGCCTTTGACGTTGACGCGCATTACCCGATCCCAGAGATCCGGATCGTAATCGAGCATGTCTTTACCGCCCACGCCGGTGGCCATGGCGGCGTTATTGACCAGCCCGTCGATTTTTCCCTGCCCGCCAATGGCGCTGAACGTCTCTGCAATAGAGTGGGGATCGGCCAGATCGATAGCGTAAGATTCGATCGCATACCCCTGTTCGCTCAGGCCGTGGGCGCTTTCGGCGAGCTCCCCTTTGAGGATGTCGCACATCACCACCGCGGCCCCCTGCTCTGCGCAGGCTTTGGCAAAGTGATAGCCCAGCCCGCGCGCGGCGCCGGTCACCACGATGCGCTTGCCGCTCAGCAGCCCGTTCATCACGCGGCCCCCTGCTGTGCTTCGCGGGCGGCGAGCTGCTCTTTGGCCGTTTTTTGCATCATGCGGCGCAGGCGGGAGAGGCCAACGTCGTGCTGATAGAGGTACTCGTGATCCCGGGCGTTCGGCGCCAGGCTTTCGAGCACCACGCGATCCTGCTCCAGCACTTCCCAGTGCAGTTTTTCCAGACGGTTGCGGTACATAAAGCGCCACATATCGCGCTGCCAGCCCTGCACGCGGCGGATACGCCAGAAGAAGACCCGGCAGTTGTCGTTATCTTCCGGCACCACCATGCCAACGATGAAGAAGTGGCCGCCCGGCCCGAAGCGCTTTTTGTAGGGAATAGAGAGGCGCATCCAGTAAGTGCCGCTGTTGCCCAGCTCCACCCAGTCGAAGTTGATCCCACTCTGCCCCTTCTTCTCGAAGATAAAGCCGGTTTTGGTCGGCTGCAGCACCATGTCGGCCTTGCGATCCCCTTCCGCCATGGAGTGGGACGACGAGTGCAGGTAGGTGCCATGCATCGGATCCATGACGTTTTCCAGCGCGTACTGGTAGTTGCACTGCCAGCCGGCGGTGCAGAGGAAATTGCTGTAGTTTTCGCTGTCGGCCAGCTCCGCCGGGAAGCTCAGCTCGTCCGGCTGCTGTTCGGCGGTGACGCCAAACCAGAGGAAGATGGCGCCGTGGGCCTCCTGCACGTTGTAGCTGCGCACGCACTGCTGGCCCACCAGCGGGCATTTGTCTACCGCGGGCACATCTTTCACTTCGCCGTTGCCTGCCACCTCCACGCCGTGATACCAGCAGGCGATGCGGTCGCCCAGGTTCCAGCCCATCGACAGGCGCGCGCCGCGGTGCGGGCAGCGGTCTTCCAGGGCCTGCACCTGGCCGTCTTTGTTACGCCAGACCACAATCTGCTCGCCCAGACGTGTGATGCCCACCGGCGCGGACTGCACCTCCCAGCTCGCCAGCACCGGATACCAGAGGCCGCGCAGGCCTTTATCAAGATAGCTTTGTACGCTTGTTGTCATTCCCCTGCCCTCAGTAACCGTTAACCTGTAAAAATGCCCCGAAGCTGGCTTCGCTCCACGGCTCGCCCTGCTGGTCGTGCATTTTGCGGGCGTTAAGCCCGTTCACCAGCTCGGGCAGCGTCTCGGCCCCCTGTTCGAAGAGTTCTTCCAGGGTGGCAATCAGCTTAAGTTCCCAATTTTCCGGCACCCGGCTGCGGGTCTGCCAGATGAGGTTGGTATACTGGCCCGGCTTGTGGATGGAGCCGTTACCGCCCTCTGCCGGCGGGGCAAACTGACGGCTTTCCGGCAGCGCCGGGTTGAAATTCAGGGTGTCGCTCATGCCACGGTCTCCTCGACAAAGGTAATCTGGATCTGGTTTTCAAATACCCGAACCGGGTAGCGGTTGAGGTTACGACCGCCGGGACCGTGCAGGCACTGGCCGGTTTTAACGTCGAAAACCGCTTCATGCAGCGGGCACTCAACTTTACCGTCTTCCACGAAACCCTGGCTCAGCAGGGCGTAAGCGTGAGGACAGACGTCTTCCAGCGCGTAATAGTCGCCGTCGATTAAATAAACGCCGATCTCTTTGCCTTCGACGTTGCCGCTAAAAGGGAAATCTTCCTGTACTTGTTCTGCGTCACATACGCCTATCCAGCTCATCACGATCCTCCAGGCTTTTGTTTCATATATGAAACTCTGTTTCTTATTTAATACG
>Ga0153917_1000124_pt1 | contig 76411 bp, 59 predicted proteins | sample TSFL001MetaG_FD_104695 | JGI IMG/M metagenome (GOLD analysis project Ga0153917, IMG submission 104695) | Attine ant fungus gardens microbial communities from Florida, USA - TSFL001 MetaG | ecosystem: Host-associated > Fungi > Mycelium > Unclassified | place: USA: Florida, Paynes Creek Historic...
GAAGAACTGGGTGCGCAAGGAGATCGGCCCGATCGCCTCGCCGGATGTGATCCAGTGGGCGCCGGGGCTGCCCAAGACCCGTTCGGGCAAGATCATGCGGCGCATCCTGCGCAAGATCGCCACAGGTGAATACGATGCGCTGGGAGACATCTCGACGCTGGCCGACCCTGGGGTGGTGCAGCATCTGATCGACACCCACAAGGGCATGGCGTTGGCATCGGCCTGATATCGCCGGGGGTTGTGAAGCGGCCTCGGGGGGCTCAAGCCTTGCGCTCGAGCTGCCGCTCGATCATGTATTTCACCGCCAGGCGCCGCTCTTTGAGGCGACGCAGATCGTCATCGCCAAGAACGCCCGCCGAGATCGATTCGGCCGCCAGGACTTGGTTGTCGATGTCCACGTATTCATCCAGCAGCCGGTCCAGCGTCTTGTCCTGTTGACGGCGTTGCTGGACGATCTCGCGGGGGTAGTGCAGGTCCTGGTAGATGTCATGGGAAACTGGCATGGCGCCCTCCTTAGTAATGCGCAGGTTCTGCCTACCTGATTGGAAGGGGCGAAGACGCAGTTGTTAAAGCGAGGCGTGGAAAATACGACGGATGGCCAGGGCAAGCTGGGGTGCAAACCTGGAACCGAAGACTAACTTGCTGTTTTAAGGCAATTTTTTCACTCCAGGGGTTCCCAGGTGAAAAGAGTATTGGTATAGTGCCGCCCATTCCAGCACAGCGGCTCAACGCCATTGTCAGCGAATCATCAACGGCAGTGTGTTCACACTCGTCGCATCGATACAGGGGCGTCGCCAAGCGGTAAGGCAGCAGGTTTTGATCCTGCCATGCGTTGGTTCGAATCCAGCCGCCCCTGCCATTTCCAAGATTTTCTCTTCGATTTTTCTCCGTACCCGGTGGGTATCCTTTCTTGTCTTTCGTTCGCCAGGCCGTTCAGTCTTGTGGCGCCAATTCGGCTGCCATCGTGGGACAAGCCCGCTCCTACAAAGGCCGGTGACGTACCTTGTAGGAGCGATAGTGTCAGCCCCTTCAGCGCAGATCCTTGACCATTTTCGCCAGGGTTTCCAGCACCGCACCCGCCAATGCCTTGGAGCGCTCGCCTGACCATCCGGTAATGGCGTTGGGTGCGTCGTCGTGGTCCTTGAACGGCATCTCCAGCGTCAGCGACAGGCAGTCATAGGCCTGACCCACGGCATTGCAGGCCAAGGTCATGTTGGCCTGGCCAGGCTCGTCGCGGGTGTAGCCGTGCACGGTCTGGAAATCCGGGGTGATGCTGCACAGTGTCGTACGGAACTGTTCCTCCAGCTTCGCCAGCCGCGGCGTGTAGCCGGGGTTGCCTTCGCAGGCAGCGGTGAAGACGTGCGGGATTTCCTCGTCGCCATGGGCGTCAATGAAGGCATCGACACCGTACTGCTTCATCTGGCTCTGGGCGAAGAACACCTCGGGGCTGAGCTCGACGCTGGCGTCCTGCCAGGCGCGGTTGAGGTCCTTGCCCTTGAAGTTGGTGCGCAGGTGGCCGAGGAAGGCGCCGTCGGGGTTCATGTTGGGAATCAGGTACAGATCGGCGGCGGCGAGCAGGGCCTGGACCGTGCTGTCATTGGCCTGCAGACGGTCGATCACGCCCTCCATGAACCACTCGGCCATGTGCTCGCCCGGATGCTGCTGGGCGATCAGCCACAGCTTGCGCTTGGCCGGTGCGCCGTTGCCAGCGCGCAGCAAAGGGATATCGCGGCCTTGCACGCTACGTCCACAGGCCAGCAGCTCGACGCCAGGCAACTGCTTGGCGCGCTCGATCAGTTGATTGTGACGGGCGCGTGGGTAGGGTTCGAAATAGGCGAACCAGGCTTGGCTGCCCTGGGCCTGAAGTTCGAACACCAGCGCTTGGCCGTCGAACTGGCTGGGGACGCGGAACCAATGCTGCTGGTCATAGGACGCCACGGCCTGGTAACCGTGCCAAGCCTTGTTGTAGGACGATTGGCTGGCGTTGTCCAGGCTGAAACGGTGGGTCTGGCCTGGCGTCAGGCCACTGACTTTGAAGTGGAACCACTGGAAATGGCCACTGTTTGTATCGGGACGGATGGCCAGGCGTACCCGGTTCGGGTCGCTGGCGTCCAGTACCTGGATATTGCCGGAATCGAAATCGCAGTCGATCTGCAGTGGGGACAGCGTCACGGTCATTGCCAGACTCCTGTGGCTTTGTTGTGACGTAACTCTACACCGCTTGGCTCCAATGCTGGGTGACTAAATCCCTGTAGGAAATGGCTGAACCGTTAGCTGGTAGGGCGCCTGCTCTGGATTGCAGGGCCGGCCCCATTCGCGGGTAAACCCGTGCCTTCGAGTATCACCATACAAGCGGGTTCACCTGCGAAGAGGCCAGTGCAGGCCATACAGGCCGTTGCGCCCACAGGGCGGGTGTAGGCTCAGGCCCAGAATGCGAAGAGGGCCAGGGCCGCGACGCCAAGGCCGACGGCCACCGAGCAACCGCCCAGCGACAAAGCCGCCCGGCCATGGCGGTACCAGCCGTCCTGGCCCAGCTGGCGGGCGGGGACGAGCAGGCTGCGCCAGCGCAGTTCGGTGTCATGGAAGGCGTGCAGGTGCTCGGGCGCCGCGTCCAGCCAACGGCGAAAGTCGATGCGTTCGCTGGCGGTGACGTCGGGGCTTTGCAGGCGCATGTACCATTGGCCGGCCAGGCTGGCCAAGGCATCGGCGGGTGCCTGGGTGATTCGTAGGGCCTGGTTCAGGTGACGTTCGATGGCCGGCAGGGGCAGGTCGAGGCGCTCGGCGATACTGGCGAAACCCAACTGGTCGAGGCGACTGAGCAGAAAGACCTGTTGCACGCGTCGGGGCAGGCGTTTCAGGCCATGGAGCAGGGCATCCCCGGAAGGGGCCTGCAAGGAAGGAGCGTGATGTTCAAGGGGCAGTAGCAGACGGGCCATGGACAGCTCCTTGCTCAAGGTGGGAGAGGGGGCATCTTCCTTGATGCGCACACAGGATAATTTTAACGATATTGATTCTCAAGTGCTGATTGCGCAAAGCGCTGTAACAACCGTTCACGAATTGATACACCTTTGCTACCATCGCGGCCATCAAGCGGTACCGATCTTAATTAGCCTGAAGAGCCAAAAAAATGACCCGGCAAAAAGCCGGGTCAAAAACCGTGATTAGCCTGATGAGGAGATAATCTGAGAGTCCGACCTAAGGGCTTCCAGGTTATCCAGCGGGTCTCGCGACCAGCTGAGTGCAATAGTAATTGTTATCATTTGCAAGTCAAATGAATTTTCATCTGCCCGGTAAAAAACTTTACCGAGGTGTTGAGTTGGTGGCGGCTTTGGCGCCTGCGCTACATTGCACTCGCAAGAAAACCAATCCCAAATGAGTCGTTTCTGGTGCCAAAGAGGACGCCATGAGAGATTGTCGTTTTTGCCCAGTTTTGTGGTTCTTCGACACTCAATCGGCTCTAACGTGCATGTTCCCTGGGGGCAAAGCAGTGCTCCGGGGAAGGTCACGTTCTCCGTTCCCGTCCCTCACGGTCGTCGAAATCGATCTCCTTTGCACCTGCCATTCGCGATGAGCGTCGCGTGCCCAGGCCGCGTTGTCGTTGGTGATGATGCGTGGGCCGGGTCGAGTTGGCGACCAGCGGCTGTCCGTCGACGCCAAGGGCCGGCAGCGCTTCAGCGGTGAACGACGGATGTGCCTTTGGCCTTCGCGCGAACGCATTTCATACAGACCTCAGTGCCGGCACACCGCGCTCAGCCTGAAGTGAGATCGAGTGGTACCGGTGCACGTGCAAGCCATAGCGAGCCTGAAGCAGGTCGCTGGCATGGGCCCCGGCCATCTCAGGGGGCGAAAAGCTTGAGCGGTGGGCAAGGGGCTCAACGGCATGGCGCAAACGTCGCTACTTGCGTTTTTCCTTATCTCGTAACCGATACCATCAATAAGCAAGGGCCCTGCAAGAGGGCCAGGTAGATGTGGACAGCACTCCATGAGTGCAAATACAATGATGGGCTCTTTTGTATGGAAAAAACATGGCACATATTGACGTAGCCTCGCGAGCAGACGCCTGTGCTCTTTCCAGTCGCTGGGTCATGTCGAGCATTTCAGCCATGCGTTCGATCGCCTTGTGCGGTGCAGCTTTTTTTTATTGTCAAGGTGGCTTTGAACTGACTGAAGCAGGTCTTTATTTAAACTGGATGGTCAGCTCTTATGTCTACAGTTGGTCAGCTTCGCGGTTTGGTTTCATGTACCACTCTTTTTATTATTTTCTGGATGGCAACATTGAACTGCGTCTTGCGTTCAACCTGACTTTGTCATACCTGCTCGTCTTCCTGCTTTCCGCGCTGGCCCGGTCCAGCTTGTCAAGCAGGTCGCTCCCCGCAGAGGTTCGCTGGATACTTGCCAGTGCAATCGCCTACGGCGCACTGGCGCAATCCAACTTCTTGAACATTATTCCGACTTATAGAAATCTTAATTTTCAAGTGCAGCTGATAGCACTTGTCGGTGTACTGCTTATCTATATTGAGGAAGCCAAGTACCGAGCCAACGTCGCAGGCTTAAAGCCAGGGAAAGGCCTCATCGATCTCTTGGCCATGTCGCCTACACTGCAGCCATGGACCATCGGCGGCTATCCGGGGGGAGGGGAACTGGCTAGGGCTTTCATGGCGCAGTTCAACTGCGGCAGGCTTGCATCGGCATGGCTGTTGGTCGAGAGCGCGGGACCTCGCAGTATTTCTGCCGAGGCGTTGCACACTTTCGGTGCATCGCTCGGCGAAGGTTATCAAGCCGTGGTGTCCTGGTTTGCGCCTGTCAATGCTGGCGGCTCGTCCGGTCAAACCCGGCAAACGCTATACAAGCCTTCCCTGTCATCTCAGGTACGAGATCAATACACAAACCTGCGCAAGGGGCCGGGAGCATGAAGAAGAGCGTCGCGATCCTGCAATCCAATTACATTCCATGGAAGGGTTACTTCGACCTGATTGCCGCCGTGGATGAGTTCATCATTTATGACGACATGCAGTACACCAAGAATGACTGGCGTAATAGAAATAAGATCAAAACCCCTCGCGGGACCGAGTGGCTGACAGTGCCTACCGGCCAGAATATAAATCGACGTATCCGTGATGTTGAGATACCGGTGGGCAATTGGCAGACAAAGCACTGGAAAACGCTGACCGCCAATTATGCTAAGGCACCGTTCTTCCAGGAGATCAGTGCCTGGTTGGAGCCTCTCTACCTGCAACAGCAGCACACCCACCTCAGTCAGTTGAACATCGGGCTGATCAGGGAAATCTGCCAGTACCTCGGTATCAAGACCGTCATCACCTGTTCGTGGGATTACTCGTTGGCGGATGGAAAGAGCGAGCGGCTGGTCGAGCTGTGCCGCCAGGCAGGTGCCAGCGAATACCTGTCTGGCCCTGCTGCCCGGGACTACCTGGATGAAACGCTGTTTGTCGAAGCAGGACTGGGGCTGTCCTGGTTCGACTACGACGGCTACCCGGAGTATCCGCAGCAATGGAGTGAGTTCACCCATTACGTGACGATTTTGGATTTGCTTTTCAACTGCGGGCCACAGGCCGCCAAGTATATGAGATTCGTAGCCAAATGAAGCTCTCTATTGTCAGTACCCTGTACAAGTCCGAAAACTTCATCAGTGAGTTTTGTGAGCGCATCAGCGCCGCCGCGCAACAGTGGGCAGGTGCCGACTTCGAACTGATTCTGGTAAATGACGGCTCTCCCGATGCTTCACTGGAGTGTGCCCTGGCGATTCGCAGCAGCAATCCACATGTGAAAGTCGTAGACCTCTCGAGGAATTTTGGCCACCACACTGCGATTGTCGCTGGTCTGGAGGTTGCCAAGGGTGATTACGTGCTGCTGATGGATTGCGATCTCGAAGAACAACCCGAGTGGTTGTCCGTATTTGCCGAGAAGATGCATGACGAACAGGCAGACGTGGTCTTCGGCGTGCAGAAGCAACGCACGGCATCAGCGACTTCGAACTTTTTGGGCGAGACGTTCTGGTCGATGCTCAACTTCATGTCGCATGTAAAAATTCCCGCCAATCCGATGACATGCCGACTTATGAGTCGACGCTACGTCAATGCATTGCTGAGCGTGCAGGACAGAGTGCTTTATCTGGCCGGAACCTTTGCATGGACGGGCTTCAAGCAGGTTTCCGTACCGCTTACGAAAACCTCGCGACTACACTCCCAGGCATCCAGCTACAACCTGTCGAGAAAATTGATCCAGGTCGCAGATTCGTTTGCTTCCTTCAGTGCTGTCCCACTCACGATGCTGTTCGTTATCGGTTTCTTCATCTGGGCGGGTTCGATCGGCTTCGCCTTTTTCATCCTCCTGGAAAAACTGCTGTTCCCTGAGACGATACTCAGCGGGTTCACCTCCATCATGATTTCCGTCTGGTTCCTTGGCGGTTCAATAATTCTCGGTTTGGGGATATTAGGCCTTTATATCGGCAAGATCTTCCAAGAAGCCAAGCGGCGCCCCCAATTTATCGTTCGCGATATTTATAGGTGTAAAAATGAGCAATAAACTAGATAGCTTCATCGGAGCCTATGGCGACAACTTCAGCTTCTCCTTCGACAACAATATCATGCTCAATTGGTACCCTCAGCGCATCATGGAACTGACCCGCCCGTCAGACACGCTGCTGGAGCTTGGCATCGGTCATGGGTTTACGACTAATCGTTTCTCCCAGCATTTCCGACGTCATGTCGTCATCGATGGATCCGCCTCCGTCATCGAACAGTTCCAGATGCAATTCCCTTCCAACAAGGCGGAAATTGTCGAGAGCTACTTCGAACACTTTGATACAGATTTAAAGTTTGACTTGATTGTCATGGGCTTCGTACTCGAGCACGTGGACGACCCTGCACTGATAGTCAAACGCTTCAAGCAGTTCCTCGCCCCCAGTGGGCGTTGCTTCGTGCTTGTACCGAATGGAGAGTCGCTACACCGCCGCTTTGGGCATGCTGCCGGGCTGTTGCCAGACATGATGACTCTAGGCGAGGGTGACCATGCGCTGGGCCATCAGCGCGTCTATTCGACATGCAGCTTGTCCGAAGAGCTGGAAAACGCTGGGTACCGGATTGTGCGTAAGGAAGGACTGTTCCTTAAGCCATTTACCACCAGTCAGCTGCAACAACTGGCGCTTGACGATGAGATTACCAAGGCCATGTGCACGGTGGGCATCGACTACCCGGAGCTCTGTTGCGCAATGATGTTCGAAGTACAAGCTGAACACTCGTGAAAAGCTTAGTCATCGGCAGCACGTCATCGATCGGCAGGGCGATAGCTACTTCGCTCGCATCGCTGGGTGAAGTGAGAACAGCAGGGCGTCGAGACGCAGACTTCCTGCTGGACTTGAGCTCGGCCGATGCCGTGCCATTTGATGTTGGCCAATTTGATACGGTCGTCCTGTCGGCAGCCGCATTTGGAGGCATCACGACACCCGCCTTGATTCAAGCAGAACAAGTGAATGCCGTAGGTACACTCCTGGCCTGCCATTTTGCGGAGCAATGCCAGGCGAAGCACATCATTCTTCTGTCTTCTGTCTGGGCGAATTGCACACCGGGCTCGCCGGACTACAATATCTACGCGTTGTCCAAGCGCCATGCAGAAGAGCTGGCAGCACTTTTCTGCAAGCAACACGGCATCGACCTGACCATTCTGCGCCCTAGCCAGGTCTACGACAGCGTCGGGGCCTGCCGTAAACATCAGGGCTTGCTCTATTCAATTGCAGAAAATGCTCGTCGCGGCGGTCCGGTGACGTTCTACGGCAATCATGACGCGCGCCGAAACTACTTGCACCTTGATGACCTGGTCGAGATGATTGCGCGAATTGCACAACGGAGGGTCGCGGGTCAATTCAACTGCGTTCACCCTGAGAGCCCCAGGCTTTCAGAAATTGCCTTGGCCGCATTTGACGCGTATGAAAAAAAACCGGTCATTCAATTTCTGGTCGAGCAGCCCGACATCATCGACCGCCTGATCCTTCCTGCCGATGATGCTCTGCATGATGCGATAGACTATACGCCTCGAATTGATATGCGGGCGGGTATGAGATTGATCCGCCAAAAGATGGAGAACATGCAGTGAGTGCGGTACTGATCACGGGTGTCGGGGCGGTCATGGGCTACGGGTTGCTGAGGTCCATCCGCGCGGTATCACCTGATATTCGACTGGTTGGCGCCGACATCTACGATGATGCCGCCGGGAGAGCCTGGTGTGACGCGTTCGTTCAAGCGCCGCTGACCTCATCCGGCAATTATTGCCAATGGCTGGAAAGTTTGATCCGAAGCCATGACATCGATCTGGTGATTCCGGGCATCGAGCAAGACCTTCACTGGTTTTCGGATCAAAGAGAACAGGTCCGTGCGATGGGCTGCGAAATCGTTCTGAATACACCTCGGTTGATTGACCTATCCCGTGACAAATGGTTGATGGATCAAGAGCTTGTCGAGATCGATGAACCCTGCAGAATCCCTAGCGCGCTGACCGGGGACTTCAACGATCTCGCCGCGCAGTTTGGTTTGCCATTTCTGCTCAAGCCTCGCTGCAGCTATGCCTCCAAAGGGCTAGTGTGGGTCCGGGACCGAGATGATTTTGAACCCCATGCAGGCGCTCTTGGGACTGAGCTGATGGCGCAACCTATCATTGGTAGCGCGGATCGGGAGTTCACCGTGGCTGTGTTCGGCGACGGAAAAGGAAACAGTTTTGGTTCGATCACACTGCAGCGCAAACTGGCAGCGGATGGCTCGACTGCCAAGGCCTGGGTGCGTGAGGAGCCTTCACTTGACGAAGTGGTGGCACGATTGTGCCGGCACTTCAAGCCAATGGGCCCCACGAACCTACAGTTTCGCCAAGCCGACGATCGCCAATGGAAGCTTCTGGAAATCAACCCCCGGATTTCGTCGTCAAGCTCCATTCGCCGTGCGTTTGGCTTCAACGAAGCTGCAATGTGCCTTGCATTTTTCCTAGAAAAGCGCGCTCCCGAGTCCCCCGTAATTCGCCCCGGCTTCGCTGTGCGCTACATAGAGGAGCATGTGGTCTATGATCGGGATCATTTCTGACATACATGGTAATTATCCGGCCCTCTGTGCAGTGCTTGAAGAACTTGAGTGCCTGGGGGTATCGGAAATCGTCTGCCTGGGTGATGTGGCAGGTTACTACTGTCACATCAATGAATGCTGCGACCTGTTACGTGAACGCCAAATCCCCACGATTATGGGGAATCATGACAATTATTTGGCCGAGCATATGGACTGCCCTCGATCCAACAGCGCCAACGCCTGTCTGGCCTACCAACGGCAGACGATATCTGCTGTGAACCTTGCCTGGCTCGCAGCACTCCCGGAACATGCCAATGTCGCGGGCGTCTCCATGGTCCATGGTGGCTGGAATGATCCTCTGGACGAGTACCTGGTGCCCTCCGAACAGTATTTCGACGCGTTGCCCGGCAAGTACTTTGCGTCGGGCCATTCCCATGTGCAGATCATTTGGAGGGGCAGGGATAAGAGTTATTGCAATCCTGGATCCGTGGGACAGCCACGAGACGGCAATCCCTTGGCGGGCTTTGCCACCTGGGACGGAAGCAATTTTGCTCTGCACCGAGTCGCCTACGACATTGGACGCATGCAGGCCGCTATGCGCCAGGCTGGATTCACCGATTACTTTTCAGAAAACCTGAGTCACGGAACACAGATTGGTGGAAGAATCAGTGCCTACTAAAGCCATTATGCCGGGATCGGTCTGGTTGCAATTGCTCAGGTACGGCTTCATCGGACTGGCCAGCAATACGGTGGGCTACCTGCTCTATCTAGGGATCACCTATCTGGGCACCCCTCCCAAGCTGGCAATGACTTTGCTGTATGTATCGGGTGCGGCACTGGGCTTTTTCGGTAACCGCCAGCTTACTTTCGCCCATCAGGGCAGCATCCTGAGTGCCGGGCTACGCTACGTTCTGGTCCATACACTGGGGTACTTCCTCAACCTGACAATTCTGCTGGTATTCGTCGATCATGCAGGCTACCCGCACGAGCTCGTACAAGCCATGGCCATCCTGATCGTGGCGATATTCCTGTTCCTGACATTTAAACTTTTTGTTTTCCGGAGCCCTTCATGACGACCCCAGAACAAGCCCCCTTTCCTGTGGAGTCGTTCGAAAAACTTGCGGCGCTCGAAGCCGGTAATTGGTGGTTCCGCGCCCGCAACAAAGTACTGATTTGGGCGTTGAAAAGACATGTAGGCGAAGTGCGAAGCTTCCTCGAAATAGGCTGTGGAACTGGCTTCGTGCTCGAAGGCATTCACAAGGCCTTCCCCAATGCGCAGCTACAGGGGTCGGAGTACTTTCACGAAGGCCTGGTCCATGCCAGAAAGCGTATACCGTCTGCCCACTTCAAACAGCTGGATGCGACGCTGATGGATGAAAAAGACCAGTACGATGTCATTGGTGCGTTTGATGTCATCGAGCACATCGAAGAAGATCAGCTGGTTCTCAACAATCTGGCACGCGCCCTGAAACCGGGTGGTTCAATTATTGTTTCAGTGCCCCAGCATCGCTGGCTCTGGTCGAAGGTGGACGAGTACGCCTGTCACCAGCGCCGCTATGTACGGGCCGAGCTTTTGGAAAAAATCAGTTCCAGCGGCCTGCGGAGTATCTATGTCACCTCTTTCGTTAGCCTGCTCGTCCCTCTGATGTGGCTTTCGCGGGTACGCTCAAACAAAAGCCGCGACGGCGCTGCTTATAATCCGGAAAGCGAGTTTCTCATTCCCGGATGGCTCAACGCCTGCCTGACCGGGGTCATGCAGTTTGAGCTCTGCCTCATCAGGCTTGGTCTGCGACTACCTGTCGGTGGCTCCTTGCTTGTGATCGCCCGCAAGGGATAACCCAGAATACCCCCACTCGATGCCACCAACAAACTAGCACCAAGGATCGACTGCATGAGCAATGCGCATATCCCGTTCAATCGCCCGCACATGACTGGCAAGGAGCTCTACTATATTGCCGAAGCCAAGTTCGGCAATATGTTGGCTGGTGACGGTGCGTTCACCAAGCGTTGCCATCGTTGGATAGAAGAAAGCACCAACTGCGCCAAGGCACTGCTGACCCACTCTTGCACCGCAGCCCTGGAGATGTCGGCGCTGTTGCTGGATATCCAGCCGGGCGATGAGATCATCATGCCTTCATACACTTTCGTATCCACAGCGAACGCTTTCGTGCTGCGCGGAGGCGTGCCGGTTTTCGTCGACATCCGTGAGGACACGCTCAACCTTGACGAGCGTCTGATCGAGGCCGCCATCACACCGAAGACCAAGGCAATCGTGCCGGTACACTATGCTGGTGTCGCCTGTGAGATGGATACGATCCTCGAGATCGCTACCCGCCATGGCCTCAAGGTGGTCGAGGATGCCGCGCAGGGCGTCATGTCCCGCTACAAGGGAAAAGCTCTGGGAAGCATTGGTGAGCTGGGCGCCTTCAGCTTCCACGAAACCAAGAACGTCATTTCTGGCGAAGGTGGCGCACTGCTGGTCAATGACCCAGAACTGGCGCTGCGAGCGGAAGTCATCCGTGAAAAGGGCACTGATCGCAGTCGCTTCTTCCGGGGTGAAGTCGACAAATACACCTGGCAGGAAGCAGGCTCATCGTTCTTGCCGGGAGAGCTGATCGCGGCCTTTCTCTGGGCTCAGCTTGAAGAAGCACAAGCCATTACCGCCAGTCGCCTTGAATCCTGGAACTATTACCATACAGCACTCGCTCCCCTCGAGACCGACGGCGTACTGCGCAGGCCGATCATCCCTGAGGCGTGTGAGCATAATGCGCACATGTACTATATTCTGCTCGCTCCGCAGATTGACCGCCAGGCGGTGCTGGCAGAGCTCAAACGCCATGAAGTGTTCTCGGTATTCCACTACGTTCCGTTGCACTCCTCGCCAGGAGGCCAGCGCTACGGGCGTACGCACGGGCCGATGACTGTAACCGACATGCAGTCTGAGCGATTGATCCGCCTTCCGCTCTGGTGCGGCTTGGCCCCGGAACAACAAGACTACGTAGTGGAAACCCTCCGCCGCGCATGTCAGAGCATTTAGCAACAGAGATGTGTAGTTGCTCGCTGGGTTTCCATCCGCCTTCATCCGAGGCACCCGGGCGAGTGGTGTTGCTGGGGCGCGACTCGACCTGGCCCGGCTCTGGCAGCTGCGCATGCCGTTGCACCAGTGGCGACGTCGCCCCCGTGCCTTACGCGCGGTGGACCAGGTCGAGAGTGAGCCCCGGCTGGCCCAGGCCGGCAAACTGTTGTTGATGGACAAGCGCCGTCGGGCGATGGCTGTGGAACTGGTGTGCGACCTGCCTGAGGCTACGTTGTGGGCGCAGACCGGCAATGCCCGCCTGTACGGTGTTGGGCAACCTGCTGGACAGCGCCCGGGACGCCTCACCGAGTCGACTCACAAAGCCTTCACCGTTTGTCGGCCATCACGCTCCCTTTAGATCCCCTCCTTTTGTGATGCGTGCTCGTGCTCCAGCAGTGCCCTGGCCATGTTCATCATGTGCATCAATGCGAACATCACCTCGCGGGTCGTCCCCATTGGCTGGTGATCGGCGGTCTCGTGGGCGGTGGCTGCCGCGCAGCGCAACAGCGCCAAGGCATGGTCGTGGGCCTGCCTTGCGGTGACGCCCTCGTGCAGGGTCCAGATCTTGGTGTCGAGGTTGGGGCGCGGTGGTGTGGGATTGAGGTAATAGTCCAAGGCGCGGCGGGCGGCTTCGCTGTCTATTTCTGTTTCTTCGCTTTTCGATGGTTTCATCCTGATACCTGTTCAGTGTCACGTAGAAGGTTGGAATATCGAGCATAGGTCGTATTGTATTATTTATCTCATCCAAGATAATTCGGAATGTGTATTGATGCGTCAGGTGCAGTCCGTATTGTTCTCGGCCATGGAAAACTGGAACGAATTTCTCGCGCGCTACAAGCGCGAACACAAGCTCAATCAACTCAAGCTCGCCGAGCGCCTGGGGATGACCCAAGGCGGCGTGGGGCATTGGCTGCGCGGCACACGAAAACCAACACTGGCGACGATCAACGAAAAACTCGAAATGCTCGGGCTGGTCTACCTGCAAGCCCAGGTCATGGTGGTTGAGCGCGATCTTTTGCGTGAAGCCCCGGCCACCTATGCTTCAGAGCGGCCGATATCGAGCGAAGCGTTGCGCTATGCCAGTTTCCGCTTTCCGGTGCTGGCTTGGGCCGACCTGCAAGGGCCGTTTCCCGACGCCGTGGACGAGCTCGAGCAAACCGACTACATGCCAGCGGGCAATGCCTTCTGGCTGCCGGTGGAAAACGACTCAATGAACGCCTCGAGTGGCGCGAGCGTGCCTCAGGGGATGCTCATCCTGGTAGATACCGGCCTTGAGGTGGTACCGGGGAAACTGGTGATCGCCCGTCAACCGGGTAAGGCGGCAGTGCTGCGGCAAATGATCGAGGAAGGCGGAGAGCGGATGCTCAAGCCGCTGAATACGCGATATCCCACCGTCCTTTGCGAAGACGGCTGCGAGTTTCTGGGGGTCGTGGTGCGGATGCACGGCAAGTTCTAGAGTGTCGGAACACCTGTTCGCGGGTAAACCCACAGGTACAGCAGAGCCTTTAAGGGCTTGCGCAAGACATGTGGGAGCGGGTTTACCCGCGAAGGGTGCCCCTACGATTACTCGGCCAGCTCCACCAGTACAGCCCCCTCGCCGACCATATCCCCTTCCTGACAGAACAGCGCCTTGACCGTGCCGGCATGGGGCGCGCGGATGCTGTGCTCCATCTTCATCGCCTCCAGCACCACCAGCGCGGTGCCGGCCTCCACGGTCTGGCCAGGCTCCACCAGCACGCGCACGATGCTGCCGTTCATGGGGGCGCTCAGGCCGCCCTGGTGGCTGTGGCTGGCTTCGGCCTCGGCAATCGGGTCGAAGGCGCTGACCGCGTGCATTTCTCCGTCCCATTGCAGGTACAGGGCACCACCGCGGCGAATGGCCAGATGGCGGCGACGCAGGCTGTCCTGGTCATGGCACAGGTACTCGCCGTGCAGTTGCCAGGTCGCTGGTGCACTGTGCTCCAGCGCCACGGCCTGGTCCTGGCCACCGCAGACCAGATGCAGGCTGCTGCGCGCCGGCAGGCCCAGGCGCAGGCCGTCGTGACGGGCCCAGGGCGAGGCGGGGTCGTCCTGGCGCTGCTGCGCCGGGCTGCCTTGCAGCCAGGCCTCGGCGGCGGCTTGCCAGAAGCTTGGCGGCAATGCGCTCGGCGTTGGCAGCAGCTCGGCCTGGTGGCGTGGGATGAAGCCGGTGTCCAGTTCGGCGTCGGCAAAGGCCGGGTGCGCCAGGATGCGCCGCAGGAACGCGATGTTGGTCTTGAGCCCGCCGATGGCGAACTCGTCGAGCATGGCCAGCAGGCGCAGGCGGGCCTGTTCGCGGTCCTGGCCCCAGGCGATCAGTTTGCCCAGCATCGGGTCGTAGAACGGCGAGACGACATCGTCCTCGCTGACGCCGCTGTCCACCCGGCGGCCTTCGCCCGGCGCCGATTCGCGGTACAGCGTCAGGGTGCCGGTGGCCGGCAGGAATTCATTGGCCGGGTCTTCGGCGTACAGCCGCACCTCGATGGCATGACCGATCAGCGGCACCTGTTCCTGGGTGATCGGCAGCGGTTCGCCACAGGCCACGCGGATCTGCCAGGCCACCAGGTCCAGGTCGGTGATGGCTTCGGTGACCGGGTGCTCCACCTGCAGGCGGGTGTTCATCTCCATGAAGAAGAACTCGCCACGGGCGTCGAGCAGAAACTCCACGGTGCCCGCCCCGACATAGCCGATGGCCTGCGCGGCGCGCACGGCCGCCTCGCCCATGGCCCGGCGCAGCTCAGGCGACAGGCCCGGGGCCGGGGCTTCTTCGACCACCTTCTGGTGGCGACGCTGGATCGAGCAGTCGCGCTCGTTGAGGTACAGGCAGTTGCCGTGCTGGTCGGCGAACACCTGGATCTCCACGTGGCGTGGCTTCAATACGTACTTTTCCACCAGCATGCGCGCATCGCCGAACGACGATTGCGCTTCACGCTGGGCGGAGGCCAGGGCATCGGCCAGCTGGTTTTCTTCCTCGACCACCTTCATGCCCTTGCCACCACCGCCGGCACTGGCCTTGAGCAGCACCGGGTAGCCGATGCGTTCGGCGGCGGCGCGGAAGGTGTCCAGGTCCTGGGCCTCACCGTGGTAGCCGGGCACCAGCGGCACCCCGGCGCTTTCCATCAGCGCCTTGGCCGCCGACTTGCTGCCCATGGCATCGATGGCGCTGGCGGGAGGGCCGAGGAAGATCAGCCCGGCTTGTTCGATGGCGCGGGCAAAACCTGCGTTCTCGGAGAGAAAGCCATAACCGGGGTGGATCGCCTGCGCGCCGCTGGCTTTGGCGGCGGCGAGCAGTTTGTCGATCACCAGGTAGCTTTCGGCGGCCTTGCTGCCGCCCAGATCGATGCGGATATCGGCCTCGCGGCTGTGGCGGGCGTCACGGTCGGTGGCGCTGTGCACGGCGACCGTGGTCAGGCCCATGGCCTTGGCGGTGCGCATGACCCGGCAGGCGATCTCGCCACGGTTGGCGACCAGCAGGGTGGTCAGGGTGGGACGGCTCATGGGCGCGGTTCCTTCTCGTTGGCTTGCCAGGCAGGGCGGCGCTTTTCCAGGAAGGCGCGCAGGCCCTCCTGGCCTTCGGCGCTGACGCGGATGCGGGCGATGGTGTTTTCGCAGTAGCGACGAAGGGCAGGGCTCAGCTCGCCGTCGTCGACTTCGCGCAGCAGGTCCTTGGTGACGCGCAGGGCCTGGGGACTGTTCAGCAGCAGGTTGTCGACCCAGGCCTCGACCTGAGCGTCCAGCTCGGTGGCCGGATAGACCTCGGCCAGCAGGCCCAGCTCGCGGGCACGCACGCCGCTGAAGCGCTCGGCGGTCAGGGCATAGCGGCGCGCGGCGCGCTCGCCGATGGCCTTGACCACGAACGGGCTGATCACTGCCGGGGCCAGGCCGATGCGCACTTCCGATAGACACAGTTGCGCGTCTTCGGCGCCGATGGCCATGTCGCAGCAGCTGATCAGGCCCAGGGCGCCGCCGAAGGCCGCGCCTTGCACCACCGCCAGGGTCGGTGCCTTGAGGCGGTGCAGGGCATGCATCAGTTCGCCCAGTTCATGGGCGTCGTCCAGGTTGGTGTTGAAGTCCAGCTGGGCCGACTGCTGCATCCAGGCCAGGTCGGCACCTGCGCTGAAGTGCCGGCCACGACCGCGCAACAGTAAGAAACGCAGGCTGGCGTCTTCGGCGAGCCGGTCCAGCGCGACGATCAGTTCGCGGATCATCTGCGCATTGAAGGCGTTGTTCTTGTCTTCGCGGCTCAGCCACAGGGTGGCGAAGCCGCGAGGGTCCTTGATGACTTCCAGGGTGCTGAAATCGCTCATGGGTCACATCCGGAAAATGCCGAAGCGGCTCTGTTCGATCGGGGCGTTCAGTGCGGCGGACAACGCCAGGCCTAGCACGTCGCGGGTCTGTGCCGGGTCGATGACGCCGTCGTCCCACAGTCGCGCGCTGGAGTAGTAGGGGTGGCCCTGGCGCTCGTACTGGTCGAGGATCGGCTGCTTGAGCCTGGCCTCTTCCTCGGCGCTGAAGGCGGTGCCGGCACGCTCGCTCTGCTCGCGCTTGACCTGGGCCAGCACACCGGCGGCCTGTTCGGCACCCATCACGCCGATGCGTGCGTTCGGCCACATCCACAAGAAGCGCGGGTCGTAGGCGCGGCCGCACATGCCGTAGTTGCCGGCACCGAAGCTGCCGCCGATGATCACCGTGAACTTGGGCACCTGGGCGCAGGCCACTGCGGTCACCAGTTTGGCGCCGTGCTTGGCGATGCCGCCTTCTTCGTATTTCTTGCCGACCATGAAGCCTGTGATGTTCTGCAAGAACAGCAGCGGGATGCCGCGCTGGCAGGCCAGCTCGATGAAGTGCGCGCCTTTTTGCGCGGCCTCGGCGAAGAGGATGCCGTTGTTGGCCAGGATCGCCACCGGGTAGCCGTGCAGGTGGGCGAAGCCGCACACCAAGGTCGTGCCGAACAAGGCCTTGAACTCATCGAACACCGAGCCGTCGACCAGGCGTGCGATCACCTCGCGCACGTCGAAAGGTTGCTTGGCGTCGGCCGGGACCACGCCGTACAGCTCCTGGGCGTCGTACAGCGGTGCGATCGGCGCCTGGCGCTGCACCTGGCCGAGCTTGTGCCAGTTGAGGTTGGCCACGCTGCGCCGGGCCAGGGCCAGGGCGTGTTCGTCGTTGTCGGCGTAGTGGTCGGCCACGCCGCTGATGCGGCAGTGCACGTCGGCGCCGCCGAGGTCCTCGGCGCTGACCACCTCGCCGGTGGCGGCCTTCACCAGGGGCGGGCCTGCGAGGAAGATGGTCGCCTGCTGACGGACCATGATCGCTTCGTCGGCCATGGCCGGCACATAGGCGCCGCCTGCGGTGCACGAGCCCATGACCACGGCGATCTGCGGGATGCCCAGGGCGCTCATGTTGGCCTGGTTGAAGAAGATCCGCCCGAAGTGCTCGCGATCGGGGAAGACTTCGTCCTGGCGTGGCAGGTTGGCGCCGCCCGAATCCACCAGGTAGATGCACGGCAGGCGGTTCTGCAGGGCGATGGTCTGGGCGCGCAGGTGCTTTTTCACCGTCAGCGGGTAGTAGGAGCCGCCTTTGACCGTGGCATCGTTAGCCACGATCATGCATTCGACCCCTTCGATGCGGCCGATGCCGGCGATCACGCCGGCGGCGGGCACATCCTCGCCATAGACCTCATGGGCGGCCAGCTGGCCGATCTCGAGGAAGGGTGAGCCCGGGTCGAGCAGGCGGTCGATACGCTCGCGCGGCAGCAGTTTGCCCCGCGAGGTGTGCCGCTCCTGGGCCTTGGGGCCGCCGCCCTGTGCGACCTGGGCGAGCAGGGTACGCAGGGCCTGGACCTGTTCGAGCATGGCCGTGCTGTTGGCGGAAAACTCCGCCGAGCGCGGGTTGATCTGGGTATGCAGGATAGCCATGGACGCCGGTTCCTCGTGCTCAGCGGGTTTCGTTGAACAGTTCGCGACCGATCAGCATCCGGCGGATCTCGCTGGTGCCGGCGCCGATTTCGTACAGCTTGGCGTCACGCAGCAGGCGGCCTGCCGGGAATTCATTGATATAGCCATTGCCGCCGAGGATCTGGATCGCTTCCAGGGCCATCTGGGTGGCGCGCTCGGCGGTGTAGAGGATCACCCCGGCGGCGTCCTTGCGGGTGGTCTCGGCACGGTCGCAGGCCTGGGCCACGGCATACAGGTAGGCGCGGCTGGCGTTGAGCTGGGTGTACATGTCGGCGATCTTGCCCTGGATCAGCTGGAACTCGCCGATGCTCTGGCCGAACTGCTTGCGGTCATGGATGTAGGGCACCACCAGGTCCATGCAGGCCTGCATGATGCCGGTCGGGCCGCCGGAGAGCACCACGCGTTCGTAGTCCAGGCCGCTCATCAGCACGCGCACGCCGCCGTTGAGCTGGCCCAGGATGTTTTCCTCCGGGACTTCCACGTCGTCGAAGAACAGCTCGCAGGTGTTGGAGCCGCGCATGCCGAGCTTGTCGAACTTGTTGCTGCGCGAGAAGCCTTTCCAGTCACGCTCGACGATGAACGCGGTGATGCCGTGAGGGCCCTTGTCCAGGTCGGTCTTGGCGTAGATCACGTAGGTGTTGGCGTCGGGGCCGTTGGTGATCCAGGTCTTGCTGCCGTTGAGCACGTAGTGGTCGCCGCGTTTTTCGGCGCGCAGCTTCATCGACACCACGTCGGAGCCGGCGTTGGGTTCGCTCATGGCCAGGGCGCCGATGTGCTCGCCGCTGATCAGCTTGGGCAGGTATTTCTGCTTTTGCGCATGGGTCCCGTTGCGGTTGATCTGGTTGACGCACAGATTGGAGTGGGCGCCATAGGACAAGGCCACCGAGGCCGAGCCGCGGCTGATTTCTTCCATCGACACCACGTGGGCCAGGTAGCCCAGGCCGGCGCCGCCGTACTCTTCCGGCACGGTGATGCCCAGCAGGCCCATGTCACCGAACTTGCGCCACATGTCGGCGGGGAACAGGTTGTCCTGGTCGATCTGCGCGGCGCGCGGGGCCAGCTCGGCGGCAACGAAGGTGCGCACCTGGTCGCGGAGCATGTCGATGGTTTCGCCCAAAGCGAAGTTCAGGGTGGGGTAATGCATGCGGGGCACCTTCTTGTTCTTGGAATGGGGGAGGTCACACCGTCCCTGTGGGAGCGGGCTTGCCCGCGAATACGTCGGCAGAAGCAACCGTGTTGCCTGAGCGGTCGTATTCGCGGGCAAGCCCGCTCCCACAGGGTAGGTGCAAACCTGCGTTTGTTTTTCACCTTTACGTTAACGTAAGCCTGTGCTTCGGGGCTGTCAATCGCCGCGTCACCTTTACGTTAACGTAAGTTCGCAGATGACGGTGACCAGGAAGGTGCAGAAGTTCAGCATGCAGGAAATCAGCCTGTAATTTGTGCTGGGCACACTGGCCTTCCAAGATCAGGGCCTTGTCTATCCTTTGCCTTTCACCGGTGGCTCCTCGCTCGGCGGATCCCCCACGGTCGGCGGTACGGTCGGCTTGATCGGCAGCTCGTCCGGCTCCTCATCCGGCAACGGCGGCGGCAAGGTCGGGTCGTCGATGTTCGGGTCGGGTGTCTCCGGTGGAATGGGAATGTTCATGGCCTGGCCTCCCGGGGGAAATGTAGCGTCGTTGCTGGCTTTGACCCAGCCCTGTGCCGTTCGCTCATTTTTTTGAACCCCGGCAGCTCCCACGGCTCTGAACCCTTACCGCCACCGCAAAAGGGAGCAAGGTTCGATGTCAGGAAATGAGCCCTTCGACAGCGTGCCCATGGCCAACGATCACCCCGACCAGGCCATCAGCCTGTCCCAGGCGCTGCTGGCGCCGCGGATCGTGATCGAGGCCACGCAGCCCGTGCTCGATGCCGGCACGTTCGCCACCAAGGCGGTGCGTGGCCAGCGCGTGGCGGTGAGCAGCAAGGTCTACAGCGACGGCCACGACCGCCTGGCGGTGATGCTGCACTGGCGCCAGGCCCACAGTCGTCGCTGGCACAGCGTGTCCATGCACTCGCCCGGCAACGACCTGTGGCTGGCCGAGTTCATCCCCTTCGAGCTGGGTCTTCACCTGTTCAGCATCGAAGCCTGGGTCGACCCCTTCGCCACCTACTGCCACGACCTGGAGAAGAAGTACCATGCCGGGGTCGACGTCACGCTCGAACTGGAAGAGGGCAGGCTGCTGCTGGGCAAGGGCGTCGAACGCAGCGATGGCCAGTTGCGCGAGCAGCTCGGGCAGTTGCAGCAACGCCTGGCAACGCTGCCTGCGGACGACCAGGTGGCGCTGTTGCTGCGCCCCGACACCGCCTCGCTGATGGCCGACGCCGAGCATCGCAGTTACCTGACCCGCAGCGCCGAGTTCCCGGTGGACGTGGACCGTGAGCAGGCCCTGTTCGCCAGTTGGTACGAACTGTTCCCCCGCTCGGTCACGAGCAGCCCCGAGCGCCACGGCACCTTCAACGATGTGCACCAGCGCCTGCCGATGATCCGCGACATGGGTTTTGACGTGCTGTATTTCCCGCCCATCCATCCCATCGGCAGCAAGCACCGAAAAGGCCGCAACAATGCCCTGCGGGCCGAGCCGGGCGACCCGGGCAGCCCTTACGCCATCGGCAGTCCCGAAGGCGGCCATGATGCCATTCATCCGCAGTTGGGCAGCCGCGAGGACTTCCGCCGCCTGGTGGCCGCCGCGTCCGAGCATGGCCTGGAGATCGCCCTGGACTTTGCCATCCAGTGCTCCCAGGACCACCCCTGGCTGACCGAGCATCCCGGCTGGTTCAGCTGGCGCCCCGACGGCACCATCCGCTACGCCGAGAACCCGCCGAAAAAGTACCAGGACATCGTCAACGTCGACTTCTATGCCGCCGACGCCGTGCCGTCCCTATGGCTGGCCCTGCGCGACGTGGTGGTCGGCTGGGTGGAGGAGGGCGTGCGCACCTTCCGCGTCGACAACCCGCACACCAAGCCGCTGCCGTTCTGGCAGTGGCTGATCGCCAATGTGCGCAGCCGCTACCCTGACGTGATCTTCCTCGCCGAGGCCTTCACCCGCCCGGCGATGATGGCGCGCCTGGGCAAGGTCGGCTATGCCCAGAGCTACACCTACTTCACCTGGCGCAACAGCAAGCAGGAGCTGCGCGAGTACTTCCAGGAGCTCAACCAGCCGCCCTGGTGCTGGTGCTACCGGCCGAACTTCTTCGTCAATACGCCGGACATCAACCCTTACTTCCTGCAAACCTCCGGCCGCGCCGGGTTTCTCATCCGCGCCGCCCTGGCGACCATGGGCTCGGGGCTGTGGGGCATGTATTCGGGCTTCGAGCTGTGCGAAGGCACGCCGCTGCCGGGCAAGGAGGAATACCTGGATTCGGAAAAATACGAAATCCGCCCACGGGACTTCACCCAGCCCGGCAACATCGTCGCCGAAATCGCCCAGCTCAACCGCATCCGTCGGCAGAACCGCGCCCTGCAGACCCACCTGGGCGTGGAGTTCTTCAACTGCTGGAACGACAACATCCTGTACTTCGCCAAGCGCACAGTCGAGCGGGACAACTTCATCCTGGTGGCCATCAGCCTCGACCCGCACAACGCCCAGGAGGCGCACTTCGAGCTACCGCTGTGGGAGCTGGGCCTGGACGACAACGCCGACACCCTTGGCGAGGACCTGATGAACGGCCACCGCTGGACCTGGCACGGCAAGACCCAATGGATGCGCATCGAGCCCTGGCACCTGCCGTTCGGCATCTGGCGAATCGAAAAGGCCCCGTAGGAGCGGCCACGCAATTTGGCAGCGTCGCTGAAATCCTGGGGCCGCTGCGTGCCCCTTTCGCGACACAAGGCCGCTCCAACAAGGGGCGTGCCGAACTCGGAACTGGAAGGAGTCCCCCATGGCCAAGCGTTCTCGCCCGGCAGCCTTCATCGACGACCCGCTGTGGTACAAGGACGCAGTGATCTACCAACTGCACATCAAGTCCTTCTTCGATTCGAACAACGACGGCATCGGTGATTTCGCCGGGCTGATCGGCAAGCTCGACTACATCGCCGAGCTTGGCGTCAACACCCTCTGGCTGCTGCCGTTCTACCCCTCGCCACGGCGCGATGACGGCTACGACATTGCCGAGTACAAGGCCGTGCACAGCGACTACGGTACCCTGGCCGATGCCCGGCGCTTCATCGCCGAGGCCCACAAGCGCGGACTGCGGGTGATCACCGAACTGGTCATCAACCACACCAGCGACCAGCATCCCTGGTTCCAGCGCGCCCGCCACGCCAGGCGCGGCAGCAAGGCGCGGGACTTCTACGTGTGGTCGGACGATGACCAGAAGTACGACGGCACGCGGATCATCTTCCTCGATACCGAGAAATCCAACTGGACCTGGGACCCTGTGGCCGGCCAGTACTTCTGGCATCGCTTCTATTCCCACCAGCCGGACCTGAACTTCGACAACCCGCAGGTGATGAAAGCGGTGATCGGGGTCATGCGCTTCTGGCTCGACCTGGGCGTCGATGGCCTGCGCCTGGATGCCATCCCCTACCTGATCGAGCGCGACGGCACCAACAACGAGAACCTGCCCGAGACCCACGACGTGCTCAAGGCGATCCGTGCCGAGATCGACGCCAACTACCCCGACCGCATGCTCCTGGCCGAGGCCAACCAGTGGCCTGAAGACACCCGGCCGTATTTCGGCGAGGGCGATGGCGACGAATGCCACATGGCGTTCCACTTCCCGTTGATGCCGCGCATGTACATGGCCTTGGCCATGGAAGACCGCTTCCCGATCACCGACATCCTGCGCCAGACCCCGGAGATCCCGACCAACTGCCAGTGGGCGATCTTCCTGCGCAACCACGATGAGCTCACCCTGGAGATGGTCACAGACCGCGAACGCGATTACCTGTGGAACTACTACGCCGAGGACCGACGCGCGCGCATCAACCTTGGCATCCGTCGACGCCTGGCGCCGCTGTTGCAGCGTGACCGTCGGCGCATCGAACTGCTCACCAGCCTGCTGCTGTCGATGCCCGGCACTCCGACGCTGTACTACGGCGACGAGCTGGGCATGGGCGACAACATCTACCTGGGCGACCGCGACGGCGTGCGCACACCCATGCAATGGTCGCCGGACCGCAATGGCGGTTTTTCCCGTGCCGACCCACAGCGCCTGGTGCTGCCGCCGATCATGGACCCGCTCTACGGCTACCAGACCGTCAATGTCGAGGCCCAGTCCCACGATCCGCACTCGCTGCTCAACTGGAACCGCCGCCTGCTCGCCGTGCGCAAGCAGCAAAAGGCCTTTGGCCGCGGCACCCTGAAGATGCTCACCCCCAGCAACCGGCGCATCCTCGCCTACCTGCGCGAGTACACCGATGCCGAGGGCAATACCGAAATCGTCCTGTGCGTGGCCAACGTCTCGCGTGCCGCCCAGGCGGCTGAGCTGGAACTGTCCGCCTATGCCGACAAGGTGCCGGTGGAAATGCTTGGCGGCAGCGCCTTCCCGCCCATCGGGCAGTTGCCGTTCCTGCTCACGCTGCCGCCCTATGGCTTCTACTGGTTCCTGCTGGCCTCGCGTGATCGCATGCCCAGTTGGCACATCGAACCGAGCGAAGGCCTGCCGGAGCTGACCACGCTGGTGCTGCGCAAGCGCATGGAAGAGTTGCTCGACGCACCCTCCCGCGACACCCTGGAAAACGCCATCCTGCCCCAGTACCTGCCCAAGCGCCGCTGGTTCGCCGGCAAGCAGGGGCCGATCGACCAGGTGCGCCTGAGCTATGGCGTGCGCCTGGCCACCACTACCACGCCGGTGCTGCTCAGCGAGCTGCAGGTCCACAGCGACGGCACGGTGCAGCATTACCAACTGCCGTTCGGCCTGCTGCCCGAGGAGCAGATCAACAGCGCCTTGCCCCAGCAACTGGCGCTCTCGCGGGTACGCCGTGGCCGGCAGGTCGGGCTGATCACCGACGCCTTCGTGCTCGAGCCGTTCATCCGTGCCGTGCTCGGCAATTGCCAATCGCGCACGCGCCTGGCGTATGGCGCGGGCGAGCTGCGTTTCGACTGCACCGAGCAACTGGCCACGCTGGCGCTCGACGAAGAGAGCGAAGTGCGCTACCTCAACGCCGAGCAATCCAACAGCTCGGTGGTGGTGGGGGGCAGCCTGGTGCTCAAGCTGATCCGCCGGGTCAATGCAGGCATTCATCCGGAGCTGGAGATGAGCGCCTACCTGACCGCCGCGGGCTTTGCCAATATCTCGCCGTTGCTGGGCTGGGTCAGCCGGGTCGACGACCAGGGGCAGCCGCACCTTCTGATGATCGCCCAGGGCTACCTGAACAACCAGGGCGATGCCTGGGAGTGGACCCAGAACACCCTGGAGCGCGCGGTGCGCGACGAGATGGAGCCTGCCAGCGTCGAGCCCGAGGCGCACACCGATGCCCTCGTCGAACTCACAGGCTTTGCCGCCTTGCTGGGCCAGCGCCTGGGCGAGATGCACCTGCTGCTGGCGGCGCCCAGCGAGGACGAAGCCTTCGCCCCGCGGCCCAGCAGCGGCGAGGACTGTGCCCGCTGGAGCACGCAGGTCAGCGCGCAGCTGACCCACGCCCTGGACCTGCTGGCCAGCCACCGCGACAGCCTCGACCGCGACAGCCAGGCCCTTGTCGACGACCTTGCACAGCAGCGCGACGGCCTCACCCAGCACGTCGATACCCTGGCCCGTCAGGCCCGGGGCGGGCTGTTGATGCGCGTGCATGGCGACCTTCACCTGGGGCAGGTGCTGGTGGTGCAGGGCGATGCGTACCTGATCGACTTCGAAGGCGAGCCTGCGCGGCCGCTGGAGGAGCGCCGGGCCAAGCACAGCCCGTACAAGGACGTCAGCGGCGTGTTGCGATCCTTCGACTATGCTGCTGCGATGATCCTGCGCAGCGCATCGGCGGTAGATCTCTGCGACGCCGCTCGCCAGGCCCGGCAACGCGTCGCCCGGCAGTACCTGCACCAGTCGCGCCATGCCTTCGTCGAAGCCTATGGCCTGGCCACCGCCGGCATGCCCCACGCCTGGGAGCAGGCCGAGGGCGAGCGCGCCGCGTTGGAGCTGTTCTGCCTGGAAAAAGCCGCCTACGAAATCACCTACGAAGCCGAGAACCGGCCTGGCTGGTTGGCTGTGCCTTTGCATGGGCTGCATGGACTGATCAGTACCTGGGGGGAGCCATGAACCTTTCATGTTTGACGTGTCCTCTGTGGGAGTGGGCAAGCCCGCTCCCACAGGTTTTGGTGCACTCTCAAATAACATCTGGAAAAAGGGCTGAACGATGAATGCAACCACGCGTGATAACGGCGGCCTTCGGCAACGGGACCTGGACGCCCTGGCCCGCGCCGAGCACGCCGATCCATTTGCGGTACTGGGCCCGCACGCCGATGGTGGTGGTCTGTTCGTCCGCGCCTTCCTGCCCAATGCCCTGAGCGTCCAGGTCCTGGCGCGCCACGATGGGCGCGTACTGGCCGAAATGGTGCAGGGCAGCCTGCCGGGGCTGTTCACCGCGCACCTGGATGAAGCCCACCCGTATCTGTTGAAAATCGGCTGGGCCGGTGGCGAGCAGATCACCGAAGACCCCTACAGCTTTGGTCCGCAACTGGGCGAAATGGACCTGTACCTGTTCGCCGAAGGCAACCATCGCGACCTCTCCGGGCGCTTCGGCGCCCAGCCAATGCGCGCCGATGGCATCGACGGAGTGTGCTTCTCGGTATGGGCGCCCAATGCCCGACGCGTGTCGGTGGTGGGCGACTTCAACAACTGGGATGGTCGTCGTCACCCCATGCGCCTGCGCCATGACGCCGGTGTGTGGGAGCTGTTCGTGCCGCGCCTGGGCGTTGGCGAAACCTACAAGTTCGAGGTACTCGGCCACGATGGCGTGCTGCCGCTCAAGGCCGACCCGCTGGCGCGTGCCACCGAACTACCGCCGAGTACCGCCTCCAAGGTGTCCGGCCCCCTCGATCACGCATGGCAGGACCACGACTGGATGGCCCGGCGCGCCGAGCGCCACGCCTACAATGCGCCGCTGTCGATCTATGAACTGCATGCCGGTTCCTGGCGCTGCGAGCTGGACGATGGCGGCGAGGTGTCGCGCTTCTACAACTGGCGCGAACTGGCCGAGCGCCTGGTGCCCTACGTGCAGGAGCTGGGGTTCACCCATATCGAGCTGCTGCCGATCATGGAGCACCCGTTCGGTGGCTCCTGGGGCTACCAGCCGCTGTCGCTGTTCGCGCCGACCTCACGCTATGGCAGCGCCGAAGATTTCGCCGCCTTCATCGACGCCTGTCACCAGGGCGGTGTCGGCGTGATCCTGGACTGGGTGCCGGCGCATTTCCCCACCGACGAGCACGGCCTGGCGCGCTTCGACGGCACCGCCCTGTACGAGTACGACAACCCCCTGGAGGGCTACCACCAGGACTGGAACACACTGATCTACAACCTGGGGCGCAACGAAGTGCGCGGCTTCATGCTGGCGTCGGCCCTGCACTGGCTCAAACACTTCCACATCGACGGCCTGCGGGTCGATGCCGTCGCCTCGATGCTCTACCGCGACTACTCGCGCAAGGCCGGCGAATGGGTGCCCAACCGCCATGGCGGGCGCGAGAATCTCGAAGCCATCGACTTCATCCGCCACCTCAACGGCGTGGCCGCCGTGGAGGCGCCGGGTGCCTTGATCATCGCCGAGGAGTCCACCGCCTGGCCCGGTGTCAGCCAGCCGGTGCAGCAGGGCGGCCTGGGCTTTGCCTACAAGTGGAACATGGGCTGGATGCACGACACCCTGCACTACATCCAGAACGATCCGGTGCACCGTACCTATCACCACAACGAGATGAGCTTCGGGCTGATCTACGCGTATTCCGAGCACTTCATCCTGCCGATTTCCCACGACGAAGTGGTGCATGGCAAGCATTCGCTGATCGACAAGATGCCGGGTGATCGCTGGCAGAAATTCGCCAACCTGCGCGCCTACCTCACCTTCATGTGGACCCATCCCGGCAAGAAGCTGCTGTTCATGGGTTGCGAGTTTGGCCAATGGCGCGAGTGGAACCACGACCACCAGCTGGACTGGTACCTGTTGCAATACCCGGAGCACCAGGGCGTGCAGCGCCTGGTGGGCGACCTGAACCGCCTGTACCGCGCGTTGCCCTCGTTGCACGAGCAGGATTGCCAGCCCCAGGGATTCCAGTGGTTGGTCGGCGATGACGCGCACAACAGTGTGTACGCCTGGCTGCGCTGGAGCAGTGCCGGTGAGCCGCTGCTGGTAGTGGCCAACTTCACCCCGGTGCCGCGTGAGGGGTACCGCATCGGCGTGCCGTTCGGCGAGCGCTGGCAGGAGCTGCTCAACAGCGATGCCGAGCTGTACGCCGGGTCGAACGTGGGCAACCTGGGGGTGGTGGCCAGCGAGCAGGTGGCCAGCCACAGGCAACCCTTGTCGCTGGCCCTGAACCTGCCGCCGTTGGGGGTTCTGGTGATGAAACCGGCCTGAGGTGTACCGGGGGCCGCAAAGCGGCCCCGAAGTCTCACCAGCGCATTCTCACGCCCAGGCTGCCGATCAGGCCATTGAGGTCATTGCCGTCCACATCGCTGCTGTAGTCGGCGCTGACGAACAGCGCCACGCTCGGCGTCACCCGTGCCACCAGCCCCAACCCCAGGTCGACTGTGGTCGAGTAGCGGGAGCTCGAGATCTTGTCCACCTGGTCCAGCTTCACCGTGTCGGAATCCGTGAAGTCGTACCACACGTTGGTCCGCACATAGGGCTCGATCGGCATCCCACGCACGCTGTAGCGGCCCGACAACTTGGCGCCCACCCGGCCGCTCCAGCTCGGCTGGCTGTCGAACGCCTGCAGGGTTTCTTCCTGGGCCCGGTTGCCGGGGAAGAACTGCTGGTTGATCAACTGCGCCTGGGGCTCGATCACCCAACCGTCGCCCAGGGCAATGGGGTAGCCGCCCTCCACCGAGAAGGTCATCGCATGGCCGCTGTCGTCGACACGCTGGCCGCTCTCTCCACGGCCATTGACGTCGATGCGTGTGCCCATGGCCACGGCATCGACGTGCCAGCCTTGTTCGTGGGTCATGCTCCAGTACACCCCCAGGCTTTCCCCGCTGAGGTTGACGGCGTTCTTCTGCTTGTCGCCGAGCAACTGGCGCATGCCGTTGAAGCTGCTTTGCAGGTTGTTGTGCCCCACGAAAATCCCCGCCCTGTGCACATTGCCCTCGCTGGTTTCACGCACGAACAGGTCCGGGCCGATCGTCAGTTGCTGGCTGGGCGCCTCCAGTTGCGCAGGCACCTGGGCTCCGGGCCTTGCGCTGCCTGGGAAGAACTGTGACCACTGGCTGGCGATCACGTCCGGGGCCGCCAGCGCATGGCGCTCGTTCATCCGCTCGGAGAAAGCATTGAGCGTCCCCAGGCTAAGGCCGCTGGCGCTTACCGGATCGAGGGACAGCTGCGGCACTGGCGGCGGTTGCACAAAGCCGACGGGCGCAGTCCCCTCCTGCAATTCGAGCGCGAAGGTTTCCACCGGGGTTGCCAGGAGCAGCGACGTGGAAACCGCGCAGAAAATCGCGTCGAAGCGCAAAGGGTTCGAGGTTCTTTTCATGGCGGATCTCCTCTGTTGTTGTGTTGTTGTGTGTTGGTACAGCCCAAGGACCTGGCCTGATGTCACGAGCTGTACGGCACAAAAACAGAGGGCGACCCAAACCAGCATGCCTGGGCTCGTGGACACGCACAAAGGTGCGCGCTAGAGGCCCGGCGCGAGTTTTTTACGACATGTTGTAAAGTTCAGCTAAGGAGAGGTCGGCGCTTGCGTCAAGAAAGCGTGAAAAGCCTGTCCAGGCTTTGTGTGAGTGGTCAACCCATTGATTGGAAAGAAAAACAAAGCACTCATAGCAAGGTTCGTTCTTTGCCGTGGACGGGCTATGCCGAATCATTGCTAGAGGCGTACTTTGGAGGCACAGGACCGAACGATCCGCCCTGGGTTCACTCCTCGTCGCGCTGCAACGCCATCAGCAGCAATGAACGCCCCTTGACCTCGAACAGCGTGTCGAACGCCAGGTGCTGCGGCTTGCGCAGCTGTGGCCGATCGGTGTCGACCAGGCAGCTCCAGTGGTCGCCTTCAGGCACCGACGGCAGTTGGAAGGGCACGGTGTCGTGGTAGGCGTTGACGATCAGCAGCAAGGTCGCCTCACCGCCTGGCCTGGCGATGCCGCTGACCTGGGCCCGGCCATCCATGAGCATGCCCAGGCAACGGCCATGAGGGTCCTCCCACTGCTCCACGCTCATCTCGCTGCCGTCCGGCGCCAGCCAGGTCACGTCCTTGACCCCGATCGCCTCGTTGTAGTCGCCCACCAGAAAGCGCGAACGGCGCAGCACCGGGTAGGCCAGGCGCAGGCGGGTCAGGCGCTTGACGAAGGCCAGCAGCTCGGCGCCTTCCTGGTCCAGGTCCCAGTTGATCCAGCCGATCTCGCTGTCCTGGCAATAGGCGTTGTTGTTGCCGTGCTGGGTCCGGCTGAACTCATCGCCGGCGACGATCATCGGCGTGCCCTGGGCCAACAGCAAGGTGGCGAAGAAGTTGCGCATCTGGCGCAGGCGCAGGGCGTTGACCTGGGCATCGTCGGTGGGGCCTTCGATGCCGCAGTTCCAGGACAGGTTGTTGTCGGTGCCGTCCTGGTTGTTCTCGTCGTTGTCCTCGTTGTGCTTGTCGTTGTACGACACCAGGTCGCGCAGGGTGAAGCCATCGTGGGCGGTGATGAAATTGACCGAGGCATAGGGGCGCCGGCCACGGTTGTTGAACAGATCGCCCGAGGCGGTCATGCGCGAGGCGAAGTCGGCCAGCTGGCCTTCGTCGCCTTTCCAGAAGGCGCGCACGGTGTCGCGGAAGCGATCGTTCCACTCGGCCCAGCCAGGGGCGAAGTTGCCCACCTGGTAGCCGCCCGGGCCGCAGTCCCAGGGTTCGGCGATCAGCTTGACCTGGCTGAGCAGCGGGTCCTGGCGGCAGGCCACCAGGAAGCTGTGACGCTCGCTGTAGCCATCGTGGTAGCGGCCAAGGATGGTCGCCAGGTCGAAGCGAAAGCCATCGACGTGCATCTCTCCGGCCCAGTAGCGCAGCGAGTCGGTGACCAGTTGCAGCACGCACGGATGGCTCAGGTCCAGGGTGTTGCCGGTGCCTGAATCGTTGATGTAGTAACGCTTGTCGTCAGGCATCAGCCGGTAGTAGGAGGCGTTGTCGATGCCACGCATGGACAGCGTCGGGCCCAGTTCGTTGCCCTCGGCGGTGTGGTTGTAGACCACGTCGAGGATCAGCTCCAGACCGGCGTCGTGCAGGTGCGCGACCATCTCCTTGAATTCGGCGACCTTGCCGCTGGCCAGGTATCTGGGGTGAGGGGCGAAAAAGGCGATGCTGTTGTAGCCCCAGTAGTTGTTCAGGCCCTTTTGCAGCAGGTGCTGGTCGTTGACGAAGGCGTGGATCGGCAGCAGCTCGATGGACGACACGCCCAGCTCCTTGATGTGCTTGAGCAGCTCGTCGTTGGCCAGGCCGGCGAAGGTGCCGCGCAACGCCTCCGGCACAGCCGGGTGGCGCATGCTGATGCCGCGGGCATGGGCTTCGTAGATGATGGTGCGCTCCCAGGGGATCTGCACCCGCTGGTCGCGCCCCCAGGTGAAGGCCGGGTCGATGACCTTGCATTTGGGCACGAAGGGCGCGCTGTCGCACTCGTCGAACGAGAGGTCGCCGTCGGGGTGGCCAATGGTGTAGCCGAACAGCGCTTCGGACCATTGCAGCCCGCCCACCAGTTGCTTGGCGTAGGGGTCGATCAGCAGCTTGTTGGGGTTGAAGCGGTGGCCGTTCTCGGGCTCGTACGGGCCATGGACCCGATAGCCATAGACCAGCCCGGGGTGGGCGTCGGGCAGGTAGCCATGGTAGATCTCGTCGGTGTATTCAGGCAGCTCGATGCGTTCGAGTTCGTGCTCGCCGGTGGCGTCGAACAGGCACAGCTCGACCTTGGTGGCGTTGGCCGAGAACAAGGCGAAGTTGACCCCCAGGCCGTCCCACGTGGCACCGAGTGGGAAGGGCAGGCCTTCGCGGATGCGCGATGGGGCGACGGAGCGGGTTTTCTTCGGGGGGCGTGGGCTCATGGCTGTCCTCGAGGGGCCGGGTGGGAGGGCTGGACCGATGCATCCATGCCGACCCCTTCGCGGGTAAACCCGCCCCCACAGGTCTTCACCTGGCCAACGGGTGGCGGCAATCGCTGTGGGAGCGGGTCTACCCGCGAAAGGGTCGGCACAGGCTCAGCCGGCAGTGGGCTTCTTCACGGCCCTTGGCTTCTTGGCCGCGGCCGGCTTGCCCCCAGGCAAGGCGGCCGCTTTCGGTTCGGCGGGCGCCTTGGGCTCAGCCGCTGCCTTGGGCTTGGCCGCGGGCTTTTTGCGCGGCGTCGCCTTGGGTGCCAGCGCCTCGGCCTCGGCCAGCTTGCGCGCCATGTCCCAGTGACGTTCCTCCTGGCCTACGGGTTTACCCTCCGACTCCCAGATCTGGTAGGCGAACTCGCGAATGCGTTTTTCATCGACACTCATCATGACGCTCCTGATGTTCAAGATTGTTGTATCAGCAGGTTGACCGGAAACTCCGCCAGCACAGTGTTCAAATTCAGCTCCTTTGAAGGGCTGACCGCGGTGCTGGAGAAAAGTCCCGAACAAGTGGCAGGCGACAAGGCAAACGGCAGGATCAGCCGGGTATCGTCCCAGTTCTGCGCGGGGATCAAGGGGGTAGGGGCGCCGCCAAGCAGCGCGCTGCAAAGGCGCGGCACCACCACGATGGCCTGGGCATCCTCGCCCAGGCGTGCGAAGGCCAGCACCTTGTCGGCATGGCGGCCCTGCACGGTCAGGGGCTGGTAGCCCCCGCGCTGGAACAGCTGCGGATGGGCCTGGCGGGCGTCCAGCACCCGCGCGATCAGCGCCTGCTTGATGCGCCCATCGCGCCAGTGTTCCAGCAGCCCGGTCAAGGACGCGCTGTCGTCCAGGCTGGCCCGCCGCCTGGGGTAGTCCACCGGACGGCGGTTGTCCGGATCGACCAGGCTCAGGTCCCAGTATTCGTTGCCCTGGTAAAGGTCCGGCACGCCGGGGGTGGTCATGCGCAACAGGCACTGGGCCAGGCCATTGAGCGCGCCTGGGCAGGCGATGCGCTGGGCGGCCTCGTGAAGCGACTGGCGCAACTGCTGGTTCTGCGGGGCCAGCAACAGCTCATCCACATAGGCTGCGCAGGCCTGCTCGTAGGCCTGGTTCGGCGCGCTCCAGGTGCTGCGCAGCTTGGCCTCGCGCAGGGCCTTCTGCTGCCATTGGCGAATGCGCGCGGCGTAGCGCTCCAGGGCCGTGAGATCGTGTGGGGCCAGGTCCAGCGGCCAGCTGCCGAGCAAGGTCTGGTAGAGCAGCAACTCGTCCGCCGGGCTCGGCGCCGGGCCATCGTCCAGCGCCTGGCGCAGCGGTGCGGCCAGTTCACGCCAGTGCTCCACGCGGCTGGCGAACCAGCTGCCGTGCTCGCTGAGCACCGCCAGCCGTGCGCGGCAATCCTCGCCCCGTTTGTGGTCGTGGGTGGCGGTGGCCAGCAGGTTGTCCGGAAAGTCCCGCAGGCGCCGCTGGGCCTCGTCGTGGAACCACGCCGGATCAGCACTGAAACGTTCGGCCTCGAAGCCCACATCGTTGCGCGACAGCAAGCGGCCAGAGCGGTAGAAGGCCGTGTCCTCCACGGCCTTGGCCGCGCTCGGGGCCGTCAGTTGCTGAAAACGCACGCAGGCATGGCGCAGGCGCTTGCGCGCCTGGCCCGGTGGCTGTCGGCGCCAGGGCTCGCCGCCCAGCCAGCGCTGGAGATGGTCGAGCAGCGGCCAGTCGGCCTCGCCAAGGCTCTGCCGGGCGCCGGCCAGGGCCTGTTGGAAATACGCCTCGTCTTCAGGCGGGCGACCGCAGGCATTGATGTAGGTGCGGTACACCGGGTAGTGCTCGACCAGCGCCTGCAAGGCCCGACGGATCGCGCCGAGGGTCAGGTCGCGGGTCATCAGGTCGTCCCGGGCCACCTGCAGCAGGGCCTGGGCGACCGACTCGCAGTCGCCGGCCAGGCTGGCGTTGAGCACCAGGTGCCGGGCCTGGCGCACTTCCTCGGGAAAGTCCGGGCGTTCGCTGACACCGCTCCACAACTCGGTCAGAGGCGCTTCGCCGAGCGGGTCGTGCTGCAACAGCGAGACCTGGTTCATGAACTCGTAGCCGGTGGTGCCGTCGGTGCGCCAGTCGCGGTGCAACTGCTCGCCGGCACCGAGGATTTTCTCCACATAGATCGGGAAGTGCTCCACGGCCGCCTGGAGAGGGCGACGTGCGAGCAGGTCATCGACCCGTCGACGCAGCTTGCGGCAGTAGTGGCGTGGGTCGGCCAGGCCGTCGATATGGTCGATGCGCAGGCCGTCCACCAGGCCGCGCTCGATCAGTTCGAACAGCTTGGCGTGGGTCGCCTCGAACACCACCGTACGCTCCACCCGCAGCCCGCCGAGTTCGTTGATGTCGAAGAAGCGCCGCCAGTTGATGTCATCGGCGGCGGTGCGCCAGCTCGCCAGGCGGTAGACCTGGCGCTCCAGCAGCAGGTGCAGTCGCTGGAAGCCCGTCTCGGTGCGGCTGTCGAAGGCGGCCAGGGCGCCGTCCAGGGTCGCGCCCTCACGGGCCAGGCGTGCCAGTTCGGCGTGCAGGGGCAGGCTGTCGGCCAATGGCTCGGCGGCTTCGTGCAGGGCGCTGAAATGCTGGGCCAGTGCCTGCAACGACGGATGTTCGCTTTGGGCGAGGATGCGTCCGTAATCGAGCGGGCAGATCGGAAAACGGTGCTCGTGGTGGGCAATCTGCAGCAGGCCCTGGGTGGCATCGAACGTCAGCGGGATCTCGCCGTTGTGCAACGCCACGCCATAGTCGCTGCCCAGGAACGGCAGCAGCAACTGGCCCTCCAGCAGCGGATCGCTGGAGTGCCACTGGATATCGAAGAACTCCGCGTAGGGGCTGCGCCGACCCCAGGCCAGCACACTCTGCCACCAAGGGTTGTCGGCGCCGCCCACGGCCATGTGGTTGGACACCGTGTCGAGGATCAGCCCCATGCCGTGCTGGCGCAGCGCGGCCACCAGGCGTTCCAGCGCCGCTTCCCCGCCCAGTTGCGGGTTGACCCGGGTCGGGTCGACCACATCGTAGCCATGCCGGGAGCCGGCCCGGGCCTTGAGGATCGGCGAGGCATAGACGTGGCTGATCCCGAGGCGGGCGAAGTAGGGCACCAGCGGCACCGCGTCGTCGAGGGTGAAGTCGCTGTGCAGTTGCAGGCGCACCGTGGCGGTCAGCGGCTTCATCGGTCACGCTCCCAGGCTTGTTCGCGAGCCTGGGCCAGCAACTCCAGGCGGCGGGCGGCGTCTTCGTCATCGAGCAGGTCACGCACCGGGCGGGCGAAGCGGCGGCGCCAGTTGGGGTGGCCGTCGGTGGTGCCGGGCAGGTTGGCTTGCTCGTCGCAGCCCAGCAGGTCCTCCAGGGGCACCAACACCAGCGGCGCACGGGTATGGCCGACGTAGCGGATAGCGGCGTCGATCAGCGCGTCGTCGTCGGCCAGGGCGCCGTAGTTCTGTTCCAGGGTGCGGCGCAGGCCGTCGCGCTCCAGTTGGCGGCTGTGTCGCCAATGCAGTTCAGCGGCGGCATCCACCAGGTGCAGACGGTGGCTCCAGTCGATGTCGCGGGCCTGCAGCCAGCCGGCCAAGGGTGCCAGGTCATGGGTGCCGGTGGTGGCCAGGGCGTTGTCCGGCCAGTCGAGGATGGGAGTGAAGTGCCCGGGTGGCGATTGCTCGAAGGGCAGCACCCGCATACCCAGCACGGCCTTGGCCGCCAGGGTTTCGCGCAGGCCTTCGGGCACCGTGCCCAGGTCTTCGCCGAGGATCACTGCCCGGTGGCGCACCGACTCCAGGGCCAGCAGGCGCAGCAGGTCGTCCAGCGGGTAGTTCAGGTAAGCGCCCTCGCTGGGGCGGGCACCGCGTGGGATCAACCACAATCGGCGCAGCCCCATGACATGGTCGATGCGCAGGCCTCCGGCATGGGCGAGGTTGGCCCGCAGCATCTCGATGAAGGCACGGTAGCCATTGCGCTTGAGGCCCTCCGGGGAGAAGGCGCAGATGCCCCAGTCCTGCCCCTGGCGGTTGAGGATGTCGGGCGGCGCGCCGACCTTCAGATCGGCCAGCAACTCATCCTGGCGACTCCAGGCCTGGCTGCCGGCACCGTCGGCGCCCACGGCGAGGTCCGCGATCAGGCCCACGGCCATGCCGTTGCCGCGTGCCGCCTCCTGGGCACGTTGCAGGCCGCGCTCGGTGAGCCACTGGCAGAACGCATAGAACTCCACCTGCGCAGGGCAGGCATTGGCGAAGGCTTCCACCTCCGGATGGTAAGGGTCGTGCCAAGCCGTGGGCCAGTTGCGCCAGTCCGCGCCCAGGCCACGGGCCATGGCTTCGGCCTGCAGCACCTGGAACCGGCAGTGGTGCATCAGGGCCTGGCCACCGGCCTGGCGGAAACTGTCGAAGTCCTTTTGCAAGGGGTGGCCGCTTCGGCTGAAATCCTTGTACAGGGCCTGCAGCAGGCGTTGCCTGGCCTCGGCGGCGCGAGGCCAGTCCACCAGCGGCAGGTGTTCCAGTTCATCGAGCAGCGGCTGCAACCGGCAGGCCTCGATCGCCATGCGCACCTCACGTTCGCCCAGCAACGCCGCCGGGCTGGCGTACAGCGCGTTGAGCAGCAGGCGGCTGGAGGGGGAGTAGGGGCTGTAATGGCCCGGGTCCACAGCCGATAGGGCATGGATCGGGCTGATCGCCAGGGCATCGGCGCCCCGCTCGGCGGCGGCGCGGGCCAGTTGCTCCAGGGCCAGGCAGTCGCCATAGCCGCCGTCACCTGGGCGGCGCAGGCTGTACAGCTGCACCGACAGGCCCCAGCAACGGGGCGGTGGCTGCCCGACGGCGTCTTCCAGGGCATGGCAGCGCGGCGGCGCCACGGCGAGGGTGAAGCGGTGCCCATCGATGGCCAGTTGGTGGTAGCCGATCGGCAGTTCGCCCGGCAGGCACGCCTGCCTGTCGAGGGCCAGCGCTCGCTCGCTGCCATCCTCAAGGGTGCAGCGCACCGCGCTGCCAGGCGGAAAGTAATGCATCAGGTCCAGCGGCAGGCCGGCATCGGCGGTGAGCAACGGTGGCAGGTGATCGACCTCTTCGGCCTGATCGAGGGCGTGCAGGCTGGCGGCGATGGTGGCCTCGTTCTCGGCCGGGTGGCCAAGGCCTGCGAGCACCCGGCGCAACACATCGTCGCTGACCTGCTGCGGGCGGGCATTGGCGTCGAGCCAGTCGCGGGCCAGGCCCACCCGGGCGGCCAATCGATGCAAGGGCAGTTCGCTCATGGCGTCTCCTGGGTGGGTGGCAGCAGGCTGACCACGCAACTGTGCGCGGGCAGGGTGGTATCGAGGTGCGCGGTGTCGCTGCTGTCGAACAGCCAGTGTTGCACCGGGGGCAGTGCCACGGGCTGTGGCTGCAGGGCGAGGTTGAGGTCGATGCGCAGCTCGTGGCCGTTGCCCAGGCGCCAGCGGGCGGTCAGGGCACGCTCGCCCAGCACTTTGGTACCCAAGGCGCGGCTGCCGGGCAGGTGAGGGGTGACATGCAGACGGCGCAGTGTCAGCAGGCGCTGGTACAGCCCATGCCAGCCGGCCAGTACCTCCCGGGCCTCGAGCCTTGAGGCGTCGAAGGTGGCCTGGGCGTTGGGGTCGGGAATGCGTGCGCGCTGTGCGGGCTCGGCGAACGCGGCAAAGTGGGCGAACTCGGCGCGGCGGCCTTCGCGTACCGCGTCGGCCAGGTCGTCATGATGGTCGGTGAAGAACAGGAACGCTTGGCGGCTGCCTTGCTCATCGCCCATGAACAGCAGCGGGATCATCGGCGCCAGCAGCAACAGACCCGTGGCCGCGCGCAGGGCCGCAGGCGGGCAGAGGCGGGTCAGGCGTTCACCCAGGGCGCGGTTGCCGATCTGGTCATGGTTTTGCAGAAACAACACGAACGCGCTCGGCGCCAGGTGCCCGCTGGGCTCGCCGCGAGGCGTGCCGTGGCGGTTGGTCTGGCCCTGGAAAATGAAGCCCTCGCCCAGGCAACGGGCGAGCTGGTCGATCGGGCGGTCTTTATAGTCGGCGTAGTAGCCTTCGGTTTCGCCGGTCAGCAAAACGTGCAGGGCGTTGTGGCCGTCGTCGTTCCACTGGGCGTCGAAGCCTTGCTCCAGAAGCGAGGCCTGGTTGTGCTCGTTTTCCAGCACGAGCCAGATGTGGCGGTGGCCCTCATCGCGGGGCAAGCCCGTTCCCACAGGGGCTGTGTTGTCTTTGGTAGGGGTCGTGATAGCGGTGCCTGATCCGGTCGCCGCCCGCACCCGCGCCGCCAGTTCGACGAGGAAATCCGGCTGGTCGATAGCATGCACCGCGTCCAGGCGCAGGCCGTCGAAGCGGTAGTCGCACAGCCACATCAGGGCGTTCTGGATGAAGAACTCGCGCACCTGGGCCTTGCGAAAATCGATGGCCGCGCCCCAGGGCGTGTGCCGGTCCTCGCGAAAGAAACCACTGGCATATTGGTGCAGGTAGTTGCCGTCGGGGCCGAAGTGGTTGTAGACCACGTCCAGCAGCACCATCAGGCCGTGGCCGTGGGCTTCGTCGATCAGCCGGCACAGCTGGGCCGGGCTGCCATAGGTGTGCTGCGGGGCGAACGGCAGCACACCGTCGTAGCCCCAGTTGCGCGTGCCGGGAAACTGCCCCAGGGGCATCAGCTCGATGGCGGTGATGCCCAGCCCGGCCAGACGTGGCAGCTCGCGGATGACCCCGGCATAGCCGCCGAGCAGGCCGACGTGCAGTTCCTGGATCACCGCTTCGTGCCAAGGGCGGCCCTGCCAGGGATGACGCCAGGGGTGGCGGGCCGTGTCCAGCACCTGGCTGGGCCCGTGCACACCTTCGGGCTGGTAGCGCGACGCAGGGTCGGCCACCTCCAGGAGGTCATCGATCCGGTAGCGATAGCGTTCGCCCGCCTGGCAGGCGGCAAGGCCTGTGAACCAGCCGTCCCCCTCCGGCAGCAGTTCGACCGCAGGTTGTCGCTCCAGCAGCAAGCTCACGCTGCGCGCATCCGGCGCCCAGAGGGCGAAGCGCGCCGACGTGGCGTCCAGCACGTGTGCGCCATGCCTGTGCATCTTCGGTGCCCTCGCTCAGTAGTGGTCGACGTGGGCCTGGCAGACCAGCTCCTCGTACAGCCTGGCGTAGGGCTCCACCGCCTGGCACCAGTTGAACGGCTGGGTCATGGACAGGCAGCGCATGGCATTGAGCAGGTCTTTCTTGCCATGCACGTAGAACGCCCGGGCAAGCGCCTGGCGGTAGCTCTGGACCGTCGATTCGTCGAACAGGAAGCCCGTGACGCCATCCTCGATGGTGTCGGCCAGGCCGCCGGTGTTGCGCGCCACCGGCAGCGAGCCGAAGCGCTGCGCATACATCTGGCTCAGGCCGCAGGGCTCGTAGCGCGACGGCATGAGGAGGAAGTCGCTGCCGGCGAACATGCGCCTGGCATCGGTTTCGTTGAAGCCGATGCGCACGCCGATGCGGCCGGGGTAGCGCAGGGCCAGCTCGCGCATGGCCTGTTCTTCCTCGGGTTCGCCCCGGCCGATGATGGCGATCTGGCCACCCTGATTGACGATGTAGTCGGCCACGCCCAGGGTCAGGTCCAGGCCTTTCTGATAGACCAGGCGCGAGACCACGGCGAACAACGGCCCGTCCGATGCATCGAGTTGGAACAGCGTGCGCACTTCTTGTGCATTGCGCGCCTTGCCGTCCCAGTCGTTGAGGCTGAAGTTGTGCTGCAGGTGCTTGTCGGTGGCCGAGTCCCAGCTCTCGTCGATGCCGTTGGGAATGCCGCCGAGCAAGCCTTGCTGGGCCTTGCTGGCCAGGAAGCCATCCAGCCCGCAGCCGAACTCGGGCGTGGTGATCTCCCGGGCGTAGGTGGCGCTCACCGTGGTGATGTGGCTGGAGTAGGCAAGCCCTGCCTTGAGGAACGACAGCTTGCCGTAGAACTCCATGCCTTCCTGTTGCAGGGCATGGTCGGGAATGGCCAGTTCCGGGCAGCAGCCACGGCTGAACACGCCCTGGTAGGCCAGGTTGTGGATGGTGAACAGGGTCGGGGTGTTCAGGCCGCGCCAGTGCATGTAGGCCGGGGCCAGGCCGGCTGGCCAGTCGTGGGCGTGCACCAGGTCGGGGCGCCAGTGGATCATGCCTTCGCCTGCGGCGATCTCCGCGGCTGCCAGGCCCAGGCGGGCGAAGCGGATGTGGTTATCCGGCCAGTCGCGGCCGTTGTTGGCGCCATAGGGCGTGCCGTCACGCTGGTACAGCTCAGGGCAGAGCAGCACGTAGATGACCAGGCCATCGGCCAGGTCCATGCGTCCGATCTTGCAGGGCGGTAGTGCCGCATGCCCACCCAGTTCGCCGACGATATGGATGGGGTTGTCGCTTTCGACCACCTGGCGGTAGCCAGGGATCAACACCCGGACATCATGCAGGTGGGACAGCGCCCGCGGCAGGGCCGAGGAGACATCGCCCAGCCCCCCGGTCTTGACCAGGTCGGCGATCTCCGAGGTGACGAACAGGATCTTGCGCTTGCGCGGGTTCTGATGGCGCTGGGCGCCGGGTGCCTTGGCTGTCGTGGCGAACGCTGGCGGCAGCGGTTCGCGGTTGTCCGGGGTGAATGCATCTACGTGAGGTTCGACAGCGGCACTGATCATACTTCTCTCCGTCCCTTGTATCGGGTGGCTGGCACCCTTTGGCGTTATATCGTGTGGGTTCTCTCTGGTTCGTTCGTATCTTCGTAGTGCGGTCCATGCCCCGGGTCGTGCGCAAAAGCACCGTGCAATCAGCGTTCCAGCCGAAGGCAGTTGAGTGGTTTGGGGTGTGGGTGGGCCGAGGCGGGGAGGTCCCCTTTGCATTGGCCTACTTAGTTCCTGACCTGCCGCTTTATTGGAAAGTTTCGTTTTTTTTCCGTCGGGTTACCCAGACGGTCTGGCGGGCGGAATCCCGAGTGTAGGAGAGGTTTCGTTACAAATGTGACCCGCTGGTCATTTAAATGATGACCGTGGAAGTGCGCAAACGTTGGCGGGTTGTCACAAGATGTGAATGAGCAGCCCGTCGCGACTGCCGTGCGGAGTTTGAAGAGGAGGTCGAGCAAGGTGGGAGCCGAACAGCTCCCACGAAGGGGGGCGAATCAGTGGCTGATGGCGTTGTCCACGGCGCGGGCCTGTTCCAGCAGTTCGTTCAGTTGGGCGACCTGCTGGCGCAACCGGTCACGTTCATCCTGTAGACGGCGCAGCTCGTCACGGCGCACGGTGACATAGAGGGTCTGGGTGGGAGTGGCAGGCATCAGGGTACCCATGGGAACACCTCGCGGTTTGGCTGGTGGCAAATTCAAGCGTAGACGCTTGGCGCGGCGGCATTCTGAATTCTTTTCCTGGCCTTGGGAACTTTTTTGTTTATCGTTGTCGCCCCGTTCGTCGGTGAACCCTCGGGCGGAGCGCTGGACTAATCTGAAAACCTGAACCGCGTTGTCATCCATTTCATAAGGGGAGCATCGACACATGCAACTGGGAATTGTCGGGCTGGGCCGCATGGGCGGCAACATCGCGAGACGGCTGATGCTTGCCGGGCATCGGACCGTGGTCCACGACCGTAACCGCGAGGCGGTGATGACACTGGAAGGCGAGGGCGCCCAAGGGGCCCATGACCTCGGTGCGCTGGTCCGGAAACTCAAGGCGCCGCGCGCGGTGTGGGTGATGCTGCCCGCTGGCGAGCCCACCGAGCAGACCATCGCTCAACTGGCCGGGTTGCTGGAGCCGGGTGACGCGATCATCGACGGCGGCAACACCTTCTACAAGGACGACATGCGCCGCGCTACCGAGCTGGCCAAGCAGGGCCTGCACTACCTGGATGTCGGCACCTCCGGCGGCGTCTGGGGCCTGGAGCGCGGCTACTGCATGATGATCGGCGGCGAGAAGGATGTGTTCGAGCGCCTGGAGCCCCTGTTCAAGGCACTGGCCCCTGGCGTCGGCGACATCCCCCGCACCCTGGGCCGCGAAGGCGAGCATGGCCGCGCCGAGCACGGCTACATCCATGCCGGCCCCGCCGGGGCCGGGCACTACGTGAAGATGGTGCACAACGGCATCGAATACGGGCTGATGCAGGCCTACGCCGAAGGCTTCGACCTGCTGCGCAGCAAAGGTGGCAATGAACTCCCCGAAGACCAGCGTTTCGACCTCGACGTGGCCGAGATCGCCGAAGTGTGGCGGCGCGGCAGCGTGGTCACTTCCTGGCTGCTGGACCTGACCGCCGACGCCCTGGTGGCCGACCCGCAACTGGCCCGGTTCAGTGGCTCGGTGTCCGACAGCGGTGAAGGCCGCTGGACCATCGACGCCGCCGTCGAGCAGGCCGTGCCGGTGCCGGTGCTCTCCAGCGCGCTGTTCGCACGCTTCCGCTCGCGCCAGCAGCAGGGCACCTACGGCGACAAGATCCTCTCGGCCATGCGCCTGGGCTTTGGCGGCCACGTCGAGAAAGGCAAATGACGTCACAACGCATCCCCGCCGCACCGCCCTGCACGCTGTTCCTGTTCGGCGCCAATGGCGATCTGGTCAAGCGCCTGTTGATGCCGGCGCTGTACAACCTCAGCCGCGACGGCCTGCTGGACCGCAACCTGCGCATCGTCGGCGTCGACCACAACCCGGCCACGGCCGCGGCGTTCGCCGAGCGCCTGCATGCGTTCATGGTCGAGCGCGACAAGGGCGGCGAGGGTGCCAGTAAGTGCCTGGACGACAAGGTGTGGGCACGCCTGGCCAAGCGCCTGGACTACCAGACCGGCGACTTCCTGAGCCCCGCCACCTACGAAGCCATCGGCAAGCGCATCGACAAGACCGCCCACGGCAATGCCATCTTCTACTTCGCCACCTCGCCGCGCTTCTTCCCGGAAGTGGCGCAGCGCCTTGGCGATGCGGGCCTGCTCGACGAGTCCGGTGGAGGCTTTCGCCGGGTCGTGGTGGAAAAGCCTTTCGGCACCGACCTTGCCAGCGCCGAGGCCCTCAACGCCTGCCTGCTGGGGGTGATGAGCGAGCGGCAGATCTACCGGATCGACCATTACCTGGGCAAGGAGACGGTGCAGAACATCCTGGTCAGCCGGTTCTCCAATGGCCTGTTCGAGTCGTTCTGGAACAACCACTATATCGATCATGTGCAGATCACCGCCGCCGAGACCGTAGGTGTCGAGACCCGTGGCGCCTTCTACGACAACACCGGCGCCCTGCGCGACATGGTCCCCAACCACTTGTTCCAGCTGCTGGCCATGGTCGCCATGGAGCCGCCGGCGGCCTTTGCCGCCGACGCCGTGCGCAGCGAGAAGGCCAAGGTGATCGGCGCCATCCGCCCCTGGTCGCAGAAGATGGCCCTGAAGAACGCCGTGCGCGGCCAGTACGTGGCCGGCAAGCAAGGCCGCAAGCGCCTGTCGGGGTACCGCGAGGAGCCCAACGTCGCCAGCGACAGCCACACCGAGACCTACGTGGCGCTGAAGGTGATGATCGACAACTGGCGCTGGGCTGGCGTGCCGTTCTACCTGCGCACCGGCAAGCGCATGAGCGTGCGCGACACCGAGATCGCCATCTGCTTCAAGCCTGCACCTTATGCGCAGTTCCGCGAGTCGGAGCTGGAGCGGCCCAAGCCCAACTACCTGAAGATCCAGATCCAGCCCAACGAAGGCATGTGGTTCGACCTGCAGGCCAAGCGTCCCGGGCCGGAGCTGGTGATGGAGAACGTCGAGCTTGGTTTTGCCTACAAGGACTTCTTCAAGATGACCCCGGCGACCGGCTACGAAACCCTGATCTATGACTGCCTCACGGGCGACCAGACTCTGTTCCAGCGCGCCGACAACATCGAGAACGGCTGGCGCGCCGTGCAGCCGTTCCTGGATGCCTGGGCCGGTGGCGGTGATGTCCATGAGTACCCCGCCGGCGAGGATGGCCCCGAGGCTGGCAGCGAACTGCTCAGCCGTGACAAGCGCGAGTGGCACACTTTGGGTTGATGGCCGGTCGCGCGACAAATCGGGACGCTGTAGCTGTGGGAGCACTGTCTTGGGATAAGTGAAGCCTGCCGATCCGGGGCCGCGCCTACAGGTACAGTGCAATTGCGTGATTCAGCAGTAACCATCCTGCAGGAGCGGCCTTGCGTCGCGAAAGGAGCGCAGTCAGTCCAACAGAGGAGCCCCCATGCCTGCCCCGATCGAAGACTATGCCCTGCTGGGCAACTGCCGCAGCGCCGCCCTGGTCAGCCGTGACGGCTCCCTCGACTGGCTGTGCGTCCCTCGCTTCGACGCCCCTGCGGTCTTCGCCGCGCTGCTTGGCAATGAGGAAAACGGCCGCTGGCGCCTGGCGCCCAGCGACCTGGTGGAAACCGTCACCCGTCGCTACCTCGATGACACCCTTGTGCTTGAAACCACCTATACCACCGGCAGTGGCCGTGCCCGCGTCATCGATTGCATGCCCCTGGGCGAACACAACGCGGTGCTCCGCATCGTCGAAGGCCTGGCCGGTGAAACGGCGTTCGAGATGGACCTGGTGCTGCGCTTCGACTATGGCCGCAGCGTCCCCTGGGTGGAAAAGCTCGATCCCCATACCCTCAGCGCGGTCGCCGGCCCCGACCGGCTGATCCTGCGCAGCACCGAGCCTGTGCACTCGCGCGACTATCACAGCGTCAGCCGTTTTCGCGTCCTGGCCGGCCAGCGCCAGGTGTTCAGCCTGCGCCACCAGCCGTCGCACCTGCCGCCGCAACCGGCGTTCGACGTCGACCGGGCCCTGGAAAAAACCGTCACCCAATGGCAGGCCTTCGCGGCCCGCTGCCCTGATGTCGGCCCCTGGACACCCTTGGTCCGCCGCTCCCTGCTCACCCTCAAGGCCCTGACCTATGCCCCCACCGGTGGCATCGTCGCTGCCGTCACTACCTCCCTGCCCGAGCGTGTGGGCGGGGAGCGCAACTGGGATTACCGCTATTGCTGGCTGCGCGACGCCACCATGACCCTGCTGGCCCTGATGAACCTTGGCTATTTCGACGAAGCCCTGGCCTGGCGTGAATGGCTGCTGCGCTCGGTGGCCGGCAACCCTGAGCAGATGCAGATCATGTACGGCCTGGCCGGTGAGCGCGATCTGCAGGAGTTCACGTTGCCGTGGCTGAGCGGCTACGAGCATTCCCAGCCCGTGCGCGTGGGCAACGCCGCCTCGGCGCAAGTGCAGTTGGACATGTACGGCGAGCTTGCCGACGCCATGACCCAGGCCATCCGCGGCGGCCTGCCTCGCCATCCGCGCAGCTCGGCCATCGCCCGCGCGATACTGCCGTACCTGGAGCGCATCTGGCGCGAGCCGGACGAAGGCTTGTGGGAGGTGCGCGGCGGGCGACAGCACTTCGTGCACTCCAAGGTCATGGCCTGGGTGGCGTTCGACCGCGCCGCGAGCCTGGCCGAAACCACCGAGGAGGACCGCGAGCGGGGCAGGCACTACCGACACGTGGCCGATGAGATCCACCACGAAGTGTGCCAGCAAGGGATGGACCCCAAACGCCAATGCTTCGTGCAGGCCTACGGCTCCAGCGAGATGGACGCGAGCCTTTTGCAGATCGCCCTGACCGGCTTCCTGCCCGCCGATGATCCACGGTTCCTGCGCACCCTGGCGCAGATCGAAAAACGCTTGTTGCGCAACGGGTTGCTGCTGCGCTACGACAGCGACAGTTGCAGCGATGGGCTGACGCCGGGGGAGGGGACGTTCCTGGTGTGTTCGTTCTGGTTGGCGGACGTGTACGTGCTGCTCGGGCGGCAGGCGCAAGCCCGGGCGCTGTATGAGCGGCTGACGGGGTTATGCAATGACGTGGGCCTGCTGGCCGAGCAGTACGACCCGGTGGGCAAGCGCATGCTGGGGAATTTTCCGCAGGCGTTCAGCCATATCGGGATCATCAATACGGCATTGAACCTGCACCGGGCGCAGTGTCCGGTGCGGGATCGGGCGAGCAGCGGATAGACCTGAGGGGCGTACTAGGTACCGCGCGATTCGTGTGGGAGCGGCCTTGCGTAGCAGCCCCTTTCGGGCTGTCCCGCCCACAAGCGATCAATCGTGATGCTTGTGCTTGTGCTTGTGTTTGTGTTTCTTGCCGGAGTTGTGGCTGCTGTGATGATCGTCATCGGCCATGCTGTTGCCGATGGCGCTGCCTGCCGCGCCGCCCAGGCCTGCACCGACGGCGCCGCCAGTGGAGCCGCCGACCTTGTTGCCGAGCACCTGGCCACCTGCTGCGCCCAGGCCACCGCCGATGGCGGCTTCGGTTTTCTTGCCATCCTTGGCCGACACTGCGCCGCCCGCCGCGCCGCCTACACCGGCACCGATCGCGGCACCCGTGCTACCACCGATGGCCTGACCGACCACGCTGCCCAGTGCACCGCCAAGACCACCACCGACAGCGGTGTTGGTGGTTTCGCCTGCGATGGCGTACGAGCTTGCCATCAGTGTGAACAGTGCAATTACAGGAAACGACTTGCGCATTTTTACAGATCTCAGGATGAAAGATGAAACACAAACGCGAAGTCTGCGGTGCATGGGATATTCGGTCAATGAATAACGCGTTGTTATCGGACGTACGTAGACGCGGTCTGCCGAGGAGATGCCTCCTCCTGGATCGGCCAGGGTACCTACAAGGATTACATGGACGCCGGGAGCGCCACCTGTATTGCCGATGAGCCCGAGTGCAAGCTGCCCAAGTACTTCCCGAGCGACATCCGCGGTTAACCCAGGCCACGCCGGCCAGAGCAGGTCCAATTGCTCTGGCTATGGCACGTTGGCTGGAGCAAGGCGCCCGTCACGCCCCATATGGTAGCGCTGCAAGTCTTTCGCCAGGATCAGGTTGCCGCTGTAGTGCGCCAGGGCCTCCTGGTGCACATCGTCGATGGACGGGCTGCGTCGCGGGTCGGGCTGGTAGCGGGCGCTGAAGTGGGTGAGCACCAGGTTCGCCACGCCCGATTGCTCGGCGAAGCGCGCCACGGCGGCGGCGGTGCTGTGGCCGAAGGTCGCGTGCGTACGCTCGATCAGGGGCTGGGTGAAGGTCGCTTCGTGCACCAGCACATCCACGCCTTGTGCCACTTCGGCGAGCAGGCCTGGGGTGTCGTTGTCGCCGCAGACGATCACCCGCCGAGGTGCACGGGACGGGCTCAGGTAGTCCCGGGCGTTGAGTATGCGCCCGTCATGTTCGACAGGGTTGCCATGTGCCAGCTCACCCCACAGCGGACCGCGAGGGATGCCATCGGCCTTGAGGCGCGCAATGTCCAGGTGTGGCTCGGGGTTGATCTCGGTGAACACATAGCCATGGCTAGGCACCCGGTGGGACAGCCTCACGGTGTTCACCTGGATGTTGTCGTTGTGCCAGGTATCGAGGGTTTCGACCGCCAGCAGGCGCAGCTCGAAGGTCAGGTAGGTCTCGCTGACGGCAAGGCTCAGGCGTACCCAGTCGTGCAGCGCCGCCGGCATGATCAGGTCCAGGGGCTCGGTGCGTCCGGACATACCGGCGCTGGCCAGCAGGCCCGGCAGGCCGAAGCAGTGGTCGCCATGGACATGGGTGATGAACACGCCGCGCAGGTCGCGGATCGACAGCGAGGTATGCAGCAACTGGTGCTGGGTGGCTTCACCGCAATCGACCAGGTACCAGTGGCTGCCCGTGGCTTCGATGACGGCGGTGCCGGTGACGTTGCGTGCCTTGGTGGGCACGCCGGCCGAGGTGCCCAGGAACTGCAGGTCCATTGGCTGGCTCCGGTTGGGTGGGTGCTTGCATTGTCAGTGCTGTGTCCGGTGCTGGACAAGCCCGTCGCGCCGGGGCAGCGGTCTTGGACGGATGGCCCCCTGGGCCCAAATGCCGCCGGCTTCGCCGGTGAACCCGCTCCGGCAGGAGCCCGTGAAGGCCTCCCACGCCAAGCCATGCAACCTCATCCGTCGCCATGGGCGCGATAGCGGCTGGGCGCTTGCCCGGTCCAGCTCAGAAAGGCCCGCCTGAACGCGGCCTCGCTGGCAAACCCCAGATGGCCGGCGATGCGGCCGATGGACCAGTCGGTATCGCGCAGGCAGCGCTGCGCCGACTCGCTCAGGCACAGCTTGCGCAGCGCCTGGTAGCTGGTGCCCGCGGCCGCCAGGCGTCGGCGCAAGGTCGGCTCGGTGGTGTCCAGGGCCGTGGCGATGCTGCTCAGGGTGGGCAGCTCCAGCTCATGGCTGAGCGCCGCCTCCAGAAACCCTCGCACTTGCTGGGTGACCGAGACCGCGCTCGGCGGTGCGCCGATCAGGCGGAACGGGAAGTCCACCAGAAACGCCGCCAGTTCGGCAGGCTTGCGTATCACCTGGCGGTTCAACAGCGCGGCGTCGAAGCAAAACCCATAGGTACGCTTGCCCACCGCCACCGGCGCATCGAACAGACCCAGGAAGGGCGCGGCGTCCTGGCGCTCGGGGTGGGCGAGGAAGACCTGGTGCGCGCGCAATGGCTGACCGATCAGCCAACCGAACAGTTGCAGGTAGCAGAACAGCCCGGTCAGGTCGACCAGGCAGGCCGCCGAGCTGCGTTTCTGGCGCAGCGAGTCCATGTGGAAGGTCGCGACCTTGCCCTGCACGTCCAGGCTCAGGCTGCCGGCGCGGGGTTCGAGCATGGCGCAGAACTGCGCCGCGCAGAGGATGGCCTCGCCGAGGTGGCCGCAACTGAGCAGACAGCGGCACATCAGGTCGACTTCGCATTTGCGCATCGGTGGTTGACCTTCACCCTGGGCGACCTTGGCCTCCAGTTGCTCGATGGCCTGGCGATACAGCGCCACGAAGCTGTCTGCCGACTGGGGGGCGAGGGTGCTCGCCTGCTGTGGCGCCAGCAGGTTGTTGCGTTGCAGCTCCGCCAGAAGCCGGGTGTCCAGGCCCTGGGGTACGCGAACGGGCGGTGTCGGGGATGAAGGCATCATCAATCTCGCCGGGTGATCGTTTCGGTAACGGTGGGTGATTGAACCGGTGGCGGTGGGCCCTTGGGCGCTATGGCTCAATGACTGCAGGCCAGCGCCGACGTCGCAGCCAATCCTGCAGCTTGTATGGAGCACCGACAACGTGAACATCGCGGTCCATCGATTTTCGAGTCGCACCAGCCTGTCACCTGAGGGGAGGACGGGCAAGCCATGATCCAGATATTGGATGAAATCCTTCTCGCGCCGGAGCACCTGTCCGCAGTGCTGGCGCTGCTGGAGGAGCACTACCTGCCGCACACCGCCGCACGCGGGCTGACCTTGCAGCAGCGCTGGGTGTCGCCACCGGTTGCGGTGGCCGGTGAGCCCAACCGGCTCTGGCTGCTGTGGCAGGTGCCCGACGTATGGGGTTATTACGGCATGCGCCTGGGCGCTGGCGCCGAGGTGGTGGCGTTCTGGAGCGCTGTCGATCGGTTGTGCCAGCACCGTGCGCGTCATGTACTGGGTGCTGCCGGACAACCGCTGGCGATACCTCGGGAGCACGACGATGTGGCATGAGACCGCACAACTTCATCTGGCGCCAGACGTAGCGGCAGAGGCCGTGGAGGCGCAACTCAGGCACTGCATCCAGCGCTTGCCGGGTCTGGTGTTCTTCAATCTGGGCCGCAACCTGCCTGGCAGTTGGGGCAGCGGCGAGATGACCCTGGACCTGTGTTTCACCAGCGCCGCACACCAGGGCAGTACCGAGGCAGGCCTTGCGCAATTGCCTGGTGTCGTGCGCGTGGACCGCGTGGCCTACCAACGTGTGGGCGGTGGCCAGCGTGCCGTCGGCTTGCAGGGCGGCATCTGGCGCACCCTGATGTTTCGTGTGCGCGCCGGTTGTACGCCGGAGCAGGTCCAGGCCCTCGAGCGCGACCTGCTGCGCATGCCGGACTACATGCCCGGCATCCGCAATTGGCAGTTGGGCAAGGTCTGCGCCGGCAGCGGCTGGACCCACGTCTGGCAGCAGGAATTCGCCCATGTCGAGGACCTGCAGGGTGAGTACCTGACCCACCCGTTCCACTGGGGGTGGGTGGATCGCTGGTTCGACCCTGAGTTTCCCGAGTGGTCGGTTGATGCGCTGTCCCATGCGTTTTGCCCTCAGGCCGCCAGCCTGCTGACCCGTCCGCTCTCCCATCGTGCTTCCGACAGCAAGGAACTCTCATGACTGAAGTCTCGCAATCACTGTCCGGCAAGATCGCGCTGATTACCGGCGCCAGCCGTGGCATCGGCCGTGCCATTGCCCAACGCTTCGCGGCCGAAGGGGCGACCGTGGTGGTCAGTGCCCGCAGCCTCCAACAGACCGCCAGCGTCGCGGGAACCTTGGCCGAAACCGTCGAATTGATCACCCAGGCGGGCGGTCGGGCGATTGCCCTGACCGCCGACCTGGAAGTCCCGTCCGAGCGCGACAGCCTGGTTGCACGTGCGGCCGAGGCGGCGGGTGGGCTGGACATCCTGGTCAACAACGCAGGCTTTGCCGAGTACTGCCCTGTGGAAAGCATGCCGCTGGCGATGTACGAACGTACCCTGGACCACTACCTGCGCGTGCCTTTCGTGCTCAGCCAGGCGGCGATTCCGTTGATGAAGGCCCGGGGCGCGGGCTGGATCCTCAACCTGGGTTCGGTCACGGCCTTGTCGCCGGTGCGTCCCTTCCACGACTTCGAGCGCCTCGGCGGGATCGCGGTGTACGCGGCCGCCAAGGCGGCCATCAATCGCTTCACCCAGGGCCTGGCCGCAGAGCTCGAGGCTGACAACATCGCGGTCAATTCGGTGGGGCCGAGCACCGCGATCCGTACGCCCGGTGGGGAGCGCTACATCCCTGAGGATTACCCGTCGGAGCCCGTCGAATACCTGGTCGAGACTGCCTTGGCCCTGTGTCGGTTGCCCGCGCGCAAACGCACCGGCCTGGTCGCCCACAGCCTGCACTTCCCCCTGGCCCACCAGTTGCCGGTGCGTTCGCTGGATGGCCGTGAGGTGCTGCCTGAGGCGACGATTCCGGCGTGGGCGCATCCTGCCATCGAGCCGATGGGTACTTGAGATAGGCATTTGTCGTTTGAACAGCAAGGCGTGTGGGAGTAACGGTGTTGTGTTGCCTGCTCCGGCCCTTTCGCGGGTAGACCCGCTCCCCAGCGCTGCGTAAATCAAGCATTTGGAGGAGGACAAACATGCGTGCAGTGGTAATGGACCGCTTGGGCGGCGCCGAGGTATTGCGCCTTTCGACACTCGAAAAACCCCGGCCAGGGCCTGGCCAGGTGCTGGTGCGTGTGCATTGCGCCGGGGTTAATCCTGCGGACTGGAAGTGCCGCGAAGGCTACCTCGGCGCCTTCCTGGAGTACCGCTTTCCGTTCGTGCTGGGGTTCGACCTGTCCGGAACCGTCGCCGCCGTGGGAGAAGGCGTCGAGGGCCTGGCCGAAGGTACGCGGGTATTCGCCCAGAGCGATGTCGGGGCAGGCAAGTGGGGCAGCTATGCCGAATATGTCTGCGTCTCCCGGGACTCTGTGGTGCCCATGCCCGAGAACCTCGATTTCGCCCAGGCGGCCGCAGTGCCGACACCGGCACTGGCGGCGTGGGCGGGCCTGTTCGACGAGGGGGGCCTGAAAGCCGGATGGACCGTGCTGGTGCATGGCGGGGCGGGGGCGGTCGGCACCTTCGCGGTCCAGTTCGCCAAGGCGGCTGGTGCGCGGGTGATGGCGACCTGCGGCGCGGACAACGTCGAATTCGTCACGGCGCTTGGCTGTGACCAGGTGATCGACTACCGCGCCGACGATATCCCCGCTGCCGTGCGCACCGTGGCGCCAGACGGTGTCGACATGGTCCTCGATTGCGTGGGCAGTGCGAGCTTGCCGGGTGTCCTGGACATGCTGCGCCCTGGCGGCCTGCTGATGGCGATCCTGACCCTGGCGCCAGGCGATGCCGGCCCGGATCACGCCGCTGCCGCCCAGCGCGGGCTGCGCACCGGGGTGGCGTACAGCAAGATGCCCAGCGGCGGGAACCTGGCCAAGATCGCGGCGCTGCTGGCCAGCGGCCAGGTGCGTCCGCCGCGGATCGAGACGATGCCACTTGCCCAGGTCGGCGCCGCCCATGAGCTGCTGCAGGGCGGGCGGGCCAGGCGCAAGCTGGTGTTGCAGGTGATGGAGCCGGTGTGACCGACAGTACCGGTGCCGAGGCAGGCTCGGCACCGGTATCGGCGCTCGGCAAAGGCTGGCGCTACAGCTCGCTGGCTTCGATGGTCTCTTCTTCGGAGCGAGCGCGCTTGACGGCGGATTTCTTTTCCTGGACGACGATGTAGAACTCTTCGCCGTGCTTGACCGCGCCATACAGCACGGCCTTTTCGATCAGCTCGTTGCCGCGCAGGTGGCGCAGCATCATCGGGTCACGGCGCAGGTCGCGGTACAGCGCCAGGCACAGCAGCACCATCACGATGACGAAGGGCAGGGCCACGACGATGGTGAGGTTCTGCAACCCCGTAAGGGCTTCGCCCGGGTTGGCCGGATCGCCGATTGCCAGCATGATCGCCGCCACCGTGCCGGTCAGCGCGCCCCAGAAGATCACCGTGGCGCGGGACGGCTCCGTGGTGCCGTGCTCCGACAGCGTGCCCATCACCAGAGACGCGGCATCGGCGCCAGAGACGAAGAAGATACCCACCAGGATCATGATCAGCACCGAGGTCAGCGAAGACCACGGGTAGCTTTCCAGCAGCTCGTAGAGGGCGTGGTTGCTGTTCACGGCGCCATTGACCAGGGTGAAGGTGCCTTCCTGCAGTGCGTCGATGCCGGCGCCGCCGAAGATGGTGAACCAGATCAGGCTCACCAGGCTCGGCACCAGCAATACACCGGTGACGAACTGGCGGATGGTGCGCCCGCGGCTGATGCGCGCGATGAACATGCCGACGAAGGGCGTCCAGGAAATCCACCAGGCCCAGTAGAACACGGTCCAGCCGGCCAGCCAGTTGTCCATCTGCTCGCCACCGCTGGCGCTGGTGCGGGCCATCATTTCCGGCAGCATCTTGATGTAGACACCGATCGAGGTCGGCAGCAGGTTGAGCATCAGCAGCGTCGGGCCGACCATGAAGGTGAACAGCGCCAGTACCAGTGCCAGCACCATGTTGGTGTTGGACAGCCACTGGATACCCTTGCCGATGCCGGACACCGCCGAGGCGACGAAGGCCACGGTCAGCAGGGTGATGATCGAGATGTAGAAGACCTTGCCCGGGTGCTCGATCCAGCCGTTGTACTCCAGGCCGCCGGCGATCTGCAGGGCGCCCAGGCCCAGGGAGGCGGCGGAGCCGAACAGCGTGGCGAAGATCGCCATCATGTCGATGACGCGACCGATGGGGCCGTTGGCGTGGCGGCCGATCAGCGGGCGGAACGCCGTGGAGATCAGCTGCGAGCGCCCACGCCGGAAGGTGCCGTAGGCGATGACCAGGCCGACGATGGCGTACATGGCCCAGGGGTGCAGGGTCCAGTGGAACAGGGTGGTCGCCATGGCCACCTGCATCGCTTCGCTGGTCTGGGCGGGGGCGGTTCCCGGAGGCGGGGAGACGTAGTGCGACAGCGGCTCGGCAACACCGAAGAACATGAGGCCGATGCCCATGCCGGCGCTGAACATCATCGCCACCCACGACACGGTGCGGAACTCGGGGGCCTCGCCGTCCCGCCCCAGCGGGACCTTGCCGTAGCGGCTTGCGGCCAGCCACAGCACGAACACCACGAACAAGGTCGAGGTGAGGACGAAGAACCAGCCGAAGTGGACGATGACCCAGGACTGGGCCGTGGAGGCGCTGCTGGCGAGGCTCGCCTGGCTGACGAAGCCCCAGATGACGAATGCGATTGCGAGGATGCTGGTGATGCCGAAGACAATCCAGTCGATCTTGCCTTCGAGGTGACGATCCTTCTTGGCTTCTTCGGTTTGCGAAGGATCCGTCACGCCAAGAGCGAGTGTTTCAACGTTCTCTTCCTTTGCCATGTGTCGTTATGCCCCTTTTTTGGGTGCCTGGCCGCTGCAGGTTTGTTGTTTTTGTGCTTGCCGCTTTGCGACGACCAACCCGAGGTCAGGCCGAACCGTCAAGGCGCGATTATCCGGTCGTGAAAAGGGGGGGGCCTATTCCGAGACCGTCCTGGCACATCCTTGAAACGACCCCCTGCTGGGACCCGGGTGCCGCTTCGCACTCATCCCGCCGACGGCACGGCGGCCTGGATTTCAAGGCGCCTGTCGATTTCGCCCGGCGCCGTTCGACCATGGGGTAGGGAAGGCATACAGGCCTTTCAATGACTGGAGAACCGATCCATGCGCAAGCTCATCGTCGCGGCTTTCATCTCCCTCGATGGCGTCATGCAGGCCCCGGGCGGGCCGAACGAGGACACACATGGCGGGTTCCGTTACGGCGGCTGGGTGGTGCCCTATGCCGACGAAGCGTCTGGCCAGGCCATGCAGGTGCTGTTCTCACGGCCGTTCGAGTTGCTGCTGGGGCGGCGAACCTACGAGATCTTTGCCGGCTACTGGCCTCATGTGAACGCAGGGCATCCGATTGCCGACCTGTTCAATGCAGTGCCCAAGCATGTGGCCACCCATCACCCCGAGACGCTCGCCTGGCAGAACAGCCATGGGCTAGGGGATGACATGGTGGAGGCGGTCAAGGCGCTCAAGCGCCAGGACGGTGCCGATCTGCTGACCCAGGGCAGTGGCGAACTGGTGCGCCAATTGCTGGCGGCGGGGTTGGTGGATGAGCTGCGCTTGATGATGCACCCCATCCTGCTCGGGACCGGCAAGCGGCTGTTCGGTGACGATGCGCAGGCGGCGGCCTTCAGGCTGGCGAGTTCGACCGGTACGCCAGCGGGTGTGGTGATCGCCCATTACGTACGCGAGGGTGAGGTGCGCACGGGGACGTTCGAGAACGTGTGCTAGTCAGGGGTGAGTCCAGTGGGCATGGCCCTGCACCGCGTCGCCTGCTTCGCGGCGGTTCGACGCCTCGATAAACCCGCTCTCACCCAGCAGACGGTGATCCCTGTGGGAGCGGGTTTACCCGCGAAAGGGCCAGGGCAGTCGATGCAATATGACTGCCCTGGCTCAGAGCCAGTAGGTCACCGCCCACCAGCCCAGGCCCCCCATGACCACGGTATAAGGCAAGGCCATCCACACCATCCGCCCGTAGGACAACCGCACCAGCGGCGCGATCGCCGAGGTCAGCAGGAACAGGAACGCCGCCTGCCCGTTGGGCGTGGCCACGCTGGGCAGGTTGGTGCCGGTGTTGATCGCCACCGCCAGGGTCTCGAAGTGCTCGCGGCTCATGGCACCGTTGAGGAACGCCTGTTTCACCTCGGTGATATAGATAGTGGCAACGAACACGTTGTCGCTGATCGCCGACAGCAGGCCGTTGGCCAGGTACAGCATGCCCGGCTGCTGGTCGGCCGGCAGGGCCAGGACCCAGGCGATCAGCGGGCTGAACAGCTGCTGCTGATGGATCACCGCGACCACCGCGAAGAACACCACCAGCAACGCGGTGAATGGCATGGCGTCCTGGAATGCGCGGCCCAGGCGGTGCTCGTCGGTGATGCCGGTGAAGGCGGTGATCAGCACGATCACCAGCAGGCCGATCAGACCGACTTCAGCAATGTGCAGGCCCAGGCACACGATCAGGATCAGCGCGGCGAGGCCCTGTACCAGCAGCGCGGCGCGCTGGGCCGGGGTACGCGCGGCATCGTCCTCGGCCGCATAGCCTGCCAGCACCTGGCGCACGCGCTCCGGCATCAGGGTGCCGTAACCGAACAGGCGAAGCTTCTCCAGCAGCACGCAGGTCACCAGACCTGCCGCCAGCACCGGCATCGACACCGGCGCCACCTTGTGGAAGAAATCGGCGAAGTGCCAGCCCATCTCATGGCCGATCAGCAGGTTCTGCGGCTCGCCCACCAGTGTGCATACACCGCCCAGGGCCGTGCCCACGGCGCCATGCATCAACAGGCTGCGCAGGAAGGCGCGGAACTGGTCCAGGTCTTCCCGGTGCAGTTGTGGTACCTCGTGATCACTGTCGAGCTCGGACTCCTCGCGCGGGTTGGTGCCGGAGGCGACGCGGTGGTAGACCGCATAGAAGCCCACCGCGGCGCTGATGATCACCGCCGTGACGGTCAAGGCATCGAGAAACGCCGAGAGAAACGCCGACAGCACGCAGAACAGCAGCGCCAGGATGGCCTTCGAGCGCACGCCCAGGAGGATCTTGGAGAATAGGAACAGCAGCAGTTCCTTCATGAAGTGGATACCGGCGACCATGAACATCAGCAGCAGGATCACCGGGAAGTTGTGCTGCAACTCTTCATACAGCGCCTGGGGCGTGGTCATCTCCAGCAACAACGCCTCGATCAGCAGCAAGCCGCCCGGCATCAAGGGGTAGCACTTGAGCGCCATGCCCAAGGTGAAGATGAACTCGATCACCAGCACCCAGCCGGTGGCCACCGGGCCGAGGGTTGCCAGCAGCAACGGGTTGAGCACCAGGAACAGGCAGATGACGGCCTTGTACCAGAGCGGCGACTGGCCCAGGAAGTTGTGGGCGAAGGCGCCGGTCAGGGAGCGGGACATGAATTTGTATCCTTTTGATTCAGCAGTGGCGCAAGGTGCACGATGCGGGCGTCAGGTGCAAGGCGTTCAGTCCCGCTTTTGGCACAAGCACGGCCTGGTGGGTGCGTTATAGTCCGGCGCGTGAACCTTTTACCTACAGGAGTACCGCCCGTGACCGAGTACCGCGCATTCAAGGTTGAACTGACCGATAACATCGCCCATGTGCAGATCAACCGCCCGGAAAAGCTCAACGCCATGAACGGCGACTTCTGGAAGGAAATCATCGACATCTTCCAATGGGTCGACGACACCGACGCGGTGCGCGTGGTGGTGCTGAGCGCCGCGGGCCAGCACTTCAGCGCCGGCATCGACCTGGCCCTGCTGGCTCAACTGGCCGGGCAGATGGGCAAGGATGTGGGCCGCAACGCGCGCCTGCTGCGGCGCACCATCCTCGGGCTGCAGGCCTCGTTCAATGCCGTGGACAACTGCCGCAAGCCGGTGCTGGCGGCGATCCAGGGCTACTGCCTGGGCGGGGCGATCGACCTGGTCTCGGCCTGTGACATGCGCTACTGCAGCGTGGACGCGCAGTTCTCGATCAAGGAAATCGACATGGGCATGGCCGCCGATGTCGGCACCTTGCAACGTTTGCCGCGTATCATCGGCGACGGTGTGATGCGCGAAATGGCCTACACCGGGCGCCATGTGCTGGCTGACGAAGCCCAGCGCATCGGCCTGGTCAACCAGGTGTTCGACGACCAGGCCGCGCTGCTCGACGGAGTCTTTGCCTTGGCGGCGCAAATTGCGCAAAAATCGCCGATTGCCGTGGGTGGCACCAAAGAGATGCTCAACTACATGCGCGACCATCGCATCGACGATGGCCTGGAGTACATCGCCACCTGGAACGCCGCCATGCTGCAGTCCGAAGACCTGCGGGTCGCCATGGCAGCCCACATGAGTAAACAGAAACCGACGTTCGCCGACTGACCGGGCCGGGGGACGCGCTTCAAGGATCCCGAACATGTCAGCACGCTGGACTACCGCAGTACTCGACCCGCAGATCACCGGCGGCCTGGCCGTCGCCCGCGGCCCGGAAGGGTTCCTGGTGGATGACAAGGGGGCGCTGTTCCCCCGCGATTGGCTCAAGCGCCAGGACCTGGACGTGCTCTGCGAGCACGGCATCGGCCACCTGGACGGCGAGCCGGTGTTCCTGCTCGAGCTGCGAGGCAGTGCCGACGTGCCGGGCTGCACCTGGCGCGGCCTGCGTCAGTTCATGCTCGAAGGCGACATGCAGACCTACACGGTCCTGGGCTATGCCGCGCAGGTCGGCACCTGGGCCCGCGAGCATCGCTTCTGTGGCAGTTGCGGCCAGCCGATGACCCAAATCCTCTGGGAGCGGGCCATGTACTGCCAGCCGTGCGACCTGCGCAGCTACCCGCGCATCTCGCCGAGCATGATCGTGCTGATCACCCGTGGGGATGAGGTGCTGCTGGCACGTTCGCCGCGTTTCGTCACCGGCGTCTACAGCACCCTGGCCGGTTTTGCCGAGCCGGGCGAGTCGGCCGAGGACTGCCTGATACGCGAGGTGCGCGAAGAGGTATCGGTGGAGGTGAAGAACATCCAGTACGTGGGCAGCCAGTGCTGGCCGTTCCCGCACTCGATGATGCTGGGCTTCCATGCCGAGTACGCCGGCGGTGAAATCGTCATGCAGCCGGACGAGATCGAGGACGCCCAGTGGTTCAACGTGCATGACCTGCCGCCGCTGCCCGCCGGGCGCTCCATCGCCCGTTACCTGATCGACCTCTACGTGGCGCGTCGCCTGGGCCTAGCCGACCCAGTGCTGCCAAACTAGGCGCACGGTCAGCGCCAGCACCACGGCGATGAACACCGGGCGGATGAACTTGCTGCCGCCACTGATCGCCGTGCGTGCGCCGAAGAAGGCCCCGACCATCACCGACAGGCCCATGCACAGGCCGACGATGTAGTCCACCTGCCCGGAAATGATGAACACCGTCAGCGCCGCGATGTTGCTGACGAAGTTCATGCTGCGTGCCACGCCGCTGGCACGGACCAGGTCGATGGGGTAGAGCAGCAGCGTGCTCACCGTCCAGAACGCCCCGGTGCCTGGCCCGGCCACGCCGTCATAGAAGCCCAGGCCAAAGCCCTGGGGAAACTGCCACTTTTTCTTGATCGGCACATCCGCATCCAGGGGGGCCTTGGGCGTGCCGCCGAACAGCAGGTAGACGCCACAGGCGAAGACGATCACCGGCAGCATCTTGTTCAGCCAGTCGGCCGGCATGTAGTGGGCGGCCACGGCGCCCAGCAGCGCGCCGGCCAGGGTGCCGAGCAATGCCCGGCGCCATTGCCCGGGGTGGAACAGCTTGCGCCGGTAATAGGTGAAGCTGGCGGTGGCCGAGCCGAAGGTGGAGCTGAGCTTGTTGGTGCCCAGTACCAAGTGGGGCGGCATGCCGGCGGTGAGCAACGCCGGGGTGGTGAGCAGACCGCCGCCACCGGCGATGGCATCGATGAAACCGGCGACGAAGGCGACCAGGGCGAGGATCAGCAGGGTGAGCGGTTCTACAGTGAGTTCGAAAGGCATGGGGCTTTGGCAGGCAGGGAGGCGAGGGGCGGCAAAAGGCCGTGCTAGAGGCTGTACAGGGTAGTCCTCGCAAGTAGGGATTGCCAGTCATGCCTTCAGCTGAGCCTTTGCAATCCCTGGGGCTGCAGCGCAGCCCTTTCGCGGCGCAAGGCCGCCCACAAGGATCGCCGCAAGCGCTCAACGACATCCATGCCTGGCGCTGCGGCTGTGTGCGGCCTTGCGGCGCGAAAGGTTGATGTGCAGTGCTGCGCTGGCCTCAGACATAGTCGCGTAACCGGTACCACGCCTTCGCTGCCGCCTCCAGGGGCGCGGCCATCAGCTCGCCGCCGGGGAAGCGGCCATTGGCGATGCCCTGGTACAACGCCAGCAGGTCGTCGTCGCCGAGGATCGCATCGCTCACCGCCCGGGCCCCGGCCAGGGTCGGCAGCACGCCATGCCCGGAGAAGCCCTGCAGCCAGTAGCGTTGGCCCTGGCGACCGATGTCCGGGGTACGTTGCATGCTGCAGTCCAGATGTCCCCCCCAGGCATAGTCCAGGCGCACCCCGGTGAGCTGCGGGAACACGCGCTCCAGGTAGGGACGGGTGGCGCTGGCGACGTCCTTGGGGATGCCGCCCAGGTAGGTGCAGCCGCCACCGAACAGCAAGCGATGGTCGGGGGTGAGGCGGAAGTAGTCCGGGACGAACTGGTTGTCGATCACGCAGCTGTTGCGCGGCAGCAGCGACTGGGCCAGGGCCGGGTCCAGGGGCGCGGTGGCCACTTGGTAGGAGCCCACCGGCAGCAGGCGGCGCGAGAGGCCACGGTCGAGGCGGTCGATGTAGGCATTGCAGGCCAGCACCAGCACCTGGCTGCGCACTTCGCCCTGGCTGGTGCGGGCGACGAAGCCGCTGGCGCTTTCATGGTAGTCGAGCACCTGGCTCTGCTCGAAGATCCGCCCGCCGGCGGCTTCGAGGGTGGCGGCCAGGCCCTGGGCCAGTTTCAGTGGGTTGAGGTGGGCGCCGTTGGGGTCGTACAGGGCGGCCTGGTAGCGTGGGCTGTCGATCCACTCCGGCAACTCGTCACGGCCGATCAGGCGCAGGCAGTCGTAGCCCCATTTCTGTTCGGCCTCGTGCCTGGCCTCTTCGAGGATCTTCACGCGGCGGGGCATCACGGCGGCCCACAGGCTGCCGACCCGGTAGTCCACATCGAAGCCGTGGCGCCCGGGCAGCTCGCGCATTTCTTCGGCGGCCCAGCGCATGCTGTCCCACAGGCGCCGGGCATGCTCCACGCCCAGGGCCTTTTCCAGGGGCGGCATGTCGCAGGACCAGCCCAGCAGCGCCTGGCCACCATTGCGCCCGGAGGCAGCCCAGGCCACCCGGCTGGCCTCCAGCAAGACCACGCGCTTGCCGGCCAGGGCCAGACGCAGTGCCGTGTGCAGGCCACTGAAGCCTGCGCCGATGATCAGCACCTCGGTGTCCAGGGTCTCTTGCAGGGTAGGGCGCAGGGGAATCGCGGCAGGGTAGGTCTGGGCGTAGTAGCTGGCGACGTGCTGCGCGGATTGCTTGAACATGCGGACCTCATGAAATTTGTTGTTATTAATTTCATGAAAAAATAACACGAAAATTTCATGATGCCAGCCACCTTTTAAAAATCTGTCTTTGACCGGGCTGCGGCGAACCCGGGAGCACGTGTCTTCGTGTTGCCTGTCCTGACGCTTTCGCGGGTAAACCCGCTCCGACAGGATTTGAACCGTTCGCACGTATCGGGCATGCAGGCCCATGCGGTACCGAGATTCCGAAGGACGCCGCAAATGGGCGGCAACGCCGGCAAAAGGCTTAACGGTGGCCTGGAAATGCCCCTATGATTCGGCTCCGACTACCTCGAACCAGCGGAATACCTCCATGCGCCGCCTGCCTTCCCTGACTGCCCTGCGCACCTTCGAATGCGCCGCCCGCCATGGCCACTTCGGGCGTGCCGCCGCCGAGCTGTGCGTGACCGACAGCGCGGTCAGCCACCAGATCCGCCAACTGGAGGAACAACTCGGCGTGCCGTTGTTCGAGCGTGCGGGGCGGCAGGTGCGCCCGACCACCGAGGCCGAGCGCCTGGTGCACCACTTGCAGCAGGCCTTCGAGCTGATCGGCAAGGCCTGCGACGAGCTGCGCGATCCGGCGTCCCAGGCGGTGCTGAGGGTCGCGGTGACCGCCGAGCTCGCGCAGAAATGGCTGGTGGCGCGGCTGGCCGACTTCAGCAGCCGCTGCCCGCACATCACCCTGCATCTGCACGAACAGCCGATCAGCGCTGGCGCTCCGGCGCTGGATATCGACATCGCCATCACCTACGGCACCAGCGCGCTGGATGCCAGCACCCACTTCGTCCGGCCGTTGCCGCTGTTGCAGTTCTTTCCGGTGTGCAGTCCGGGCCTGTTCAACCAGGGCGGCCTCAAGCGCCCGCGTGACCTGGTGCGCCATTGCCTGCTGCACGACGACCAGGACGGTCGCACCTGGACCACCTGGCTGGCCACCCACGCCGAGGACGCCTTGCCTACCCGCCAGCTGTACTTCCCCCATGCGGCACTGGCGCTGGAGGCGGCGGTGCTGGGGCAGGGCGTGGCCATGGGTGACAACCTGACGTGCCAGGCCGACCTGCAAAGTGGTCGCCTGGTGCGCCCGTTCAGCGCCAGCGTGACTGCTCAGGGCCAATACGCGCTGGTCTGCGAGCGCTTGCGCCTGGAGCGTGGCGCGGTGGCCGAATTCATCGAATGGTTCACCGAACAGATCGCCGAACCCTGAATTAAATTCACCTGTTCGCAAGTTTTCATCGTTGGAAGCCTGCGCCGGTGCGGCGTAGCGTGCAGTCATCACTCACCGATGACGAGGTTGACCAATGGCACGTTCGCTCACCACCACTCCAAAGGCCGATGGCTTCCGCCTGCCTGGCGAATTCGAACGCAAGGCCCGTTGCTGGCTCGGCTGGCCGGAGCGCCCGGATGTGTGGCGCAACGGCGGCAAGCCTGCACAGAAGGTCTGGGTCGACATCGTCACCGCCATCGCCTCCAGCGAACCGGTGACCGTGTGTGCCTCCGCCGCCCAGTACGCCAATGCCCGACGCCTGCTGCCTGCCCATGTGCGGGTGGTGGAAATGACCTGCAACGACACCTGGTTCCGCGACAGTGGCGCATGCTTCGTGGTCAATGACGGCACCGGCGAGGTGCGTGGCGTGGACTTCGAGTTCAACGCCTACGGCGGCCTGGACGGCGGTCTCTACTACCCTTGGGACAAGGACGACCAGATTGCCCAGAAGATGCTCGAGATCGAGGGGCTGGACCGCTACCGCGCCCCGCTGATCGCCGAACTGGGCGGTATCCAGAGCGACGGCCAAGGCAGCCTGCTGACCACCGAGCAGTGCCTGCTCAACCGCAACCGCAATGCCCACCTGGGCAAGGATGAAGTCACCCGCCGCCTGCAGGACTACCTCGGCGCCGAGCAGGTCATCTGGCTGCCGCGTGGCTGCAAGTTCGACGAGACCGATGGCCACGTCGATGACCTGGCCTGCTTCGTGCGTCCAGGCGAGGTGGTGCTGCAATGGACCGATGATCGCAACGACCCGCAGTGGGAGATCTACCAGGAAGCCTATGACATCCTGCGCAGCACCCGTGACAGCCGTGGCCGCGAACTGAAGGTGCACAAGCTGCCGCAACCGCAGGTGCTGGAGTGGACCGCCGAGGAAGCGGCCGGCCTGGACCAGGTCGACGGTACCCACCTGCGTCAGGCGGGCACCCGCATCTGCGCCTCGTACATCAACTACTACGCCGGCAACTCGGCCATCGTCGTGCCGCTGTTCGGTGACCGCAACGACAGCGTGGCCCAGGCTACACTGGCCGAGCTGTTCCCCGACCACCGCATCATCGGCATCGAGAACTCACGGGAGATCCTGCTCGGTGGCGGCAACGTCGCCTGCATCACCATGCCGCAATACGCCGCTGGAGGCCGCTGATGAAAATCACCCCACTGGCCCTGGCGGTCGCCCTGGGCTGCGCAGCGTCGGCGGCCCAGGCAGCCGACGCACAACAGCCGACCGTCAACCTGTACATCTGGGGCGAATATCTCGCCCCGGACACCCTGGCCAACTTCGAGAAACAGACCGGCATCCGCGTGGTGGCCGACCACTTCGATTCCCTGGAAACCGCCGAGACCAAATTGCTCACCGGCGGCAGTGGCTACGATGTGGTGCTCAGTGCCGGCCAGCACCTGAGCCGGGCGATTGCCAGCGGTGCCTTGCAGCCGCTGGACAAGAGCAAGCTGCCGCACCTGGCGGGTATCGGCGAGGAGTTCCGCCAGCACATGGCGGTGTTCGACCCGGGCAACCGCTATGCCGGCACCTACGCCTGGGGCACCACCGGCGTGGGTTACCAGCAGCAGGCGGTGGCGGCGCGGCTCAAGGATGCGCCGAGCGACAGCTGGGCGATGTTGCTCGATCCGAAAGTGGTGGCGAAGTTCGCCGACTGCGGGGTGAGCTTCCTCAACGACCCCAACGAGGTGTTCGCCGCGACGATGCGCTACCTGGGGCTGGACATCAACCAGCAGCGCCTGGAGGACCTCAAGACCGCCGAGGCGCACCTGCGCAAGATCCGGCCCTACATCCGCTATTTCGACAACGACCGCAACATCAACGACCTGGCCAACGGCGAGACCTGCGTGGCGATGTCGTGGAACGGCAACGTCGCCATCGCCGAGGCCCAGGCCGAGCAGGCCGGCAAGCCGTTCACGCTCGACTACAGCATTCCCAGGGAAGGCACCTTGATCTGGCTGGATGCGCTGGTGGTGCCCAAGGATGCGCCACATCCGGAGGCCGCCTGGAAGCTGATGGACTACCTGATGCAACCGCAGGTGATCGCGCCGATCACCGACACCATCCACTATGCCAATGCGATCACCGCGGCGGACGCTCTGGTGGATGCACAGATCCGCAACGCACCGGGGACCTATCCACCGGCCGAGGTGAGGGCGCGGCTGTACAGCAAGAATGACAACGGCAAGGCGTTCAACCGGGAGCTGACCCGGGCGTTCAGCCGGCTCAAGAGCGGGACCTGAGCCAGACGTTGACGGGGTGGTAGCCAAGTACCGGCTGTGGCGGGTTTGGGGTGACTAGTCTCGCCCCTCCAACACAGCCGGAGGCAGGCACATGGGCAATGCTCCCCAACGCGTGGATACGCTGGCGATCGCGCAACAGTTCCAGGATCGTCTGATTGCCAGGCGGTTGCCGACCTGGCTTACCCAGGTTCACGATCACCATTACCCTGACCTGGTCGAGGCGCTGCATGATGGCCTGATGTGCCGCCAGTGCCTGATGGCGCTCTGGTCCAAGGTGGAAAAGGTCGACGACTTCGTCAGGCGAAGGCTGCAGGCGACGATGCGCGAGCGTCATGGTGACGCTCTGGACATCGATGCCCTGTATTTCCGTCAGCAATACTTCTACATTTCCCACCGGCAGAGTCCATGGGCCGGGCGCTACCCTTTGCAGGACACCGACCACTATGACGTTCCCCTGCTGAGTGCGGCGCTACGCAACTTCACCGCTTTCCAAGCCAGCCCCGAGGTCCAGCCGAAGCACAATGCGCTGGTCGACGAACCTGGCAACCTCGTGGCACAACCCAGCGCACAGGCATTCGCCAAGCTGTGCCGTGAGCTGGACCTGGGCGCACGGTATCAGCAACACCTGGACTCGATCCTCAAGGCCCCGGCGCACAACGGCTGGGACTTCAAGAAGTCGGTTGCCCGGCAGCAGCGCTCCTCCCTGTTGCTCGATGCCCTCAAGGCCTGGACGCAGGGTGTCCTGACCTGGCCTGAGCTGGAGATGGTGGTCAGGCTGTATCGTCACGGCAAGCCGGGGGGATTGGCAGGGGCACCGGTCATTGCCCGCAGGCTGAGTGTACTCGGTTGCGATCTGCAACAGATCGTCGTGCTGGATGTCATCGAAGAGCATTGGTTGCGAAACACCAGCAAACGGGTGCTGGTCCACATCCCTGGCGATCCGCACGGCCCCTGGAGCGCGGCGCGCAACATCACAGCGTTCGTCAAGGACACACTGGCCAAGCGCTTGGAGCAGATCGAGTATCGGCGGTTCTTCGCACGCTTCGTGCGCTTGCGCGACAGCCAGCGGTTCTTTTCCACGGTTTCTGATCGCCTGAAGAGCACGACGGATCTGAAGATAAGAGGGCTGGATGAAGGCATGGCGGCTTGTCCGGCGCCGTTGTTCGAGCATCTGGCGCAAGCGCGTATCGCCCAGATCAAGAGCGATGCGGCGATGATTGCCACGCCGGTGGCCCAGCTGGACCGTGCGCGGCAGGAGTCTCATGACGCGCTGCTGGAAGCCCAAGGTAGGACGCTGCTGGAGGTGGCGGGTCGGTATGTGCCGGAAATCGGCGCACTATTGCATGTCGCCCATGCATGGAGCCTGCTGAAGGAGGTCTTTCAGGCCATCGAGGGCTGGCGTAGCGGGGATACCAGCGCTGCGCTCGATCACCTGATGCATGTCGTGGAAGAGGTATCGCTCAATGGCGGGCTGCCAGAGGAGTTCGAGGCCTTTCGCTCGACCTGGGAGCGTGCCGGTGTGGTGGACCAGCTGGTACCGGCCCTGCTGGAGGACGGCAGCGAGAAGCTGTGGAACCAGGACCTGGCGCCGTTTCGCAGCGAGCCGCCACCGGCCGAGGCGGCCCTGGATGAGTGTGGGCTCTATCGCCTGGAGCACCGCAACTGGATCGAGATGGATGGCCACTTCTATGAAGTGACCAAGCGCGATGAGGATACCTGGCATTTGCCCACGCGGGACCATCATGCTCCCGAGCTCGTGCACAACGGCGCCGGGGCCTGGCGGCTGTGGAGCGAGCAGCCGGCGCAGTGGTCCGATACCCGGCGGATGTTCCGGCGCCTCGGTGGTGCGTTCAGCCATCTTCGCGATGCACAGATCGATCAGGTCCTGAACCTGTACGGCATGAATGACAGCCATCTCAGAGGTCTGCATGTGTACGGCAGGGCCCCGGAGGCTGAGCTGGTCGATACGGTGAACCGGGTGTGGCTGGCCAACCGCGTGCAGGACCTGGTGGAGCGGTTGCGCAGTGGGCGCACGGTCGTGGACCTGGCCTTGCTCGCCCAGGCGCGGGGCTTGGTGCCGGAGGGCGCTGAAGATGACCAGGTCCTGGCCGAAGCCATATGGGCCCGGCGCCGGAGAGTGTTCCAGCACCTGTACGACGAGCAGAACCCGATGACCGACGATACCCGTGCCTTGCGCCGGGACTTTGCCAGCCTGCACCGTCCGGCGGCCGAGCAGTTGCTGCTTGCGGCAAGCGATGACGATCTGCAGCGCATGCGTGAAACCGGGCGAGTGCCGTTGCACCTGGCGAGGTTGGCCAGGGTCCGTACCTTGCGGATCCGTGGCGCTCGCGTGTTCGAGGCCTTGTGCATCGACACCCCGCAGGGCCTGGACCTTGCGCAGGTGGTGCTCAGGATGCTCGAACGCTTGCCGGGCGCCGTGGCCGGACCGCGCTGGGCGCTGTTCGAGGGAGAGGGATTCGCCCCCTTGCTGACGACCGCAGGCGACGGTGAGTTGCATCGACTGGTTCATCTGGATGGACAGTTCGTGTTGCGTGACGGGCAGGGGGCCGACATGGGCGCGCCGGGGGAGTTGTTCCAGACCTTGGCCGACACCTTCGATGAACGACAGCGAGCGGACCTGGCCCTGGCTGGTGATGCGTCTTTTGCCCAGGCGTTGCGGCATCGTCTGCTGCAGGAGGTGATGTCCCACCGGCACGAGGTTCAGCGAGCACTGGGCTGGCATGAACCCGTTGGCGCCTTCCTGGCGCCCCTTCAAATCAGCGATGGGCGTGTCGGCTATCCATTGAGCGGCGGTTGGTTTCGTCTTGGCGCTCGCAGGCCCCGCGCGCTCGAAGTACGTATCCACCGCCTTTATCCGGCGTTCGACGACGAGGATGTCGCCAACTGGATGCAGACCGTACAGCAAGCAGGGCGTAGCCCCGAGGCGGTGCTAGATGAACTGGATACCCAGTACCGTGCACTGCGCAGGCGGCTCAAGATCTGGCAACTGACAGCCCTCGGTGCCGACGAGAGGCGCTGCCGGCGCTTGGTGCGAAAAGACCTGATCGGGTTCTGGCGCTGTCTGACGCTGGTGCAGGTCAGGGGGCAGGGTGGGCACCCTTATACATTGAGCATCGTGGGGGCACGTTTTCGGCCGTTGACCAGCCTGCCGAGCCTGCCCTCGGATGTCGTCTTCGACCAGGTGTCCACGTTGACGATGCGTGGATTGGGGCTGGAGACCGTACCGGACGGTTTTCTGCGGGCATTTCCCAATCTACGGGACCTGGAAATCACCCACTGCAAACTGCGGGCGCTGCCATTGCATCCAGTCTTTGCCGGCCAACTGCAGATACTCGACCTGCTGGGCAACGACATCAGCCTGGACGAAGACCAGGTGCGACGGGTCGAGCGTTGCCGTTCGCTTGTCTATCTGAATCTCAGTGAAAACCCGTTGTACGTGGCCCCTTCGGTCATCGACATGCCTGCCCTGAATACCTTGAAGCTGCGGGATGCGCAGTTATGGAGCATGCCGGAGGGGGTGGAGCACAGCCTGTCCCTTTTCAACTTTGATATCCGTCGTAACGCACTTCGCTATATACCTGCAGGCTTCATGTATTCATCCGTTTGGCGCAATGGCAGGGTTCGCCTGGATGAGTTCGAGGGGCTCGACCCTGCGCCGCAGCAGCGGGCCTGGAACGAACGCAGGGAAAGCCGGGTACCGCAACACCTGAGGTGGCTGGACTTCGTCGACCCCGTGGATCGTGACGACATGGCGCAGGTCTGGATCAATCTGCGGACCGTGCCCGAGGCGGGGGGCTTTTTCCAGCTTGTCGCATCCCTGGAGCAGTCGGCCGGCTTTTCCACCGATGTCGGTGCACGCGACCTGGCCAACCGGATGTACCGGATGATGAGCGCCATGCTGGACAACCCGGAGATACGGCAGGCGTTGTGTGACAACGCTGCAATCACCGGTTGCGATGACAATGCCACGCTGCGCTTTCTTGATCTGGAAGTGAGGATTCGCGTCTGGGGCATCCTGCAGGGCGATGAGGGCGCGGACAGTGAACAGGCGCTGCTGGGGTTTGCGGGTCAGCTCTGGCGATTGGCGCGCCTGGATCGCTTTGCACTGAATCATGCATTGAGCATGGAGAATCAGGGGCAGGAGTCGGTTGAGGTCGTGCTGGCCTACCGCATCGCGTTGAATGATGTTCTGGACCTTTGCCTCAACGACACCAGCATGCGCTATGCCTATAGCGCCGGTATCACGCTCGACGACATCGAGCGCGCCCGGGATGCGGTGGCCAACGAGCAGACAGAGAGCGCGCTTGTCGTCTGGATCGCGGAGCGGGAGTTCTGGCAGCGCTACCTGGCTCAGCAGTACGAGCCGCAGTTCCAGGTACCTCAAAGCCATTACGATGAGCTGGAGCGCCTGGAGGATGAGGGGGGGATACAAGGCGACATGGAGCGCCTCCAGGCACGTGAAGTGCAGCGGGTGCTCGAGCTGCGCCTGAAGCTGACCCGTGAGGCATTGGTATGGGGTGGCGCAAACTGGAAGGTCCCGGTCATTTTCGACACGCCCCCTTGAACCCTGCGATCAGGTCGTTTTCACCCGACGCTGTCTCGGCTTGCCGCTGGCCACCTTGGCTGCGCCAGCGGTCTTGCTCTTGCCGGTACCCCTGCGCTTTTTCTTCCACGGCGCACCTTTGCCTCCAGCGGGTACCGGTGGGCCGCTGATGGTCAGGCGCATGCCGCTGCAACGTTGCACCAGCTTGCCCATCCATGCCGACTGCCGGGCAACGAACTCTTCCAGGCTCATCTCGCCGCTCTGCACCATGTCCAGGGCCTGTTCCCAGATGGCGGTGGTACCCGGGTCGGCGATGGCCCGGGGCACCGCATCGATGAGGCTGAAGGCCGCCGGAGTGGCGGACAAGGCCTTGCCGTTCTTGACCAGGTAGCCGCGATCGAGCAGGCCCTGGATGATGCTGGCGCGGGTGGCCTCGGTGCCGATGCCGGTGGTTTCCTTGAGCTTTTGCTTGAGCAGCGGGTCGTCCACCAGCTTGGCGACATTCTTCATCGCCTTGATCAGGTCGCCTTCGGTGAAGGGCTTGGGTGGCTGGGTCCACAGGTCCTTGAGTTGCAGGCCCTGCACTGCGCAGGCCTGGCCCTGGCTCAGGGTGGGCAGGACCTGAGGGGGTGGCGCCTCGCGGCCTTTGGTCGGGGTCAGCGCCTCGGGCAGCGCACGGCGCCAGCCGGGCTCGACGATCTGTTTGCCCACCGCACGCAGTGCATGGCCGGCACAATCGAACTCGGCCTGGGTGCGGTCGTACTCATGGTTGGGCAGGAACTGCGCCAGGTAGCGGGCGCGAACGAGGGTATACACCGCCTTGTACCTGGGCGGCAGACGCGAGGGGTCACTGGCGGCGGCGGTGGGGATGATGCCGTGGTGGGCGCTGACCTTGGCGTCGTTCCAGGCCCGTGATCGGCGTTGCGGCTCAAGGTGCGCCTGCAGGGGCGCGAGGCTGGCGTCCGCGCGTTGCAGGGCGGCCAGGATCGCCGGTGCCTCACTGTGCTGGCTGAGCGGCAGGTAGCCGCAGTCGCTGCGTGGATAGGTGATCAGCTTGTGGGTTTCGTAGAGGGCCTGGGCGATGTCCAGGGTTTCCTGGGCGCCGAGGCCAAGCTTCTTCGAGCAGACCTCCTGCAGGGTGCCCAGGTCGAAGGGCAAGGGGGCGGCTTCGCGCATGCGTTCGGTGGCCACTTTGGTCACCTGGGCGCTGCCGGCAGCGTTCATGTCGGCGGCGGCCTGTCGGGCCAGTGCCGGATTGAGGCAGCGGCCCTGGTCATCACAGGTGTCCTCCGGCGCGCGCCACTGGGCAGTGAAGACGCTGCCGGCGCTTTCCAGCTGCACCTCGATGGCCCAGTAGGGCACCGGCACGAAGTCGGCGATGCTGCGGTCGCGGTCGACCACCAGGCGCAGGGTCGGTGTCTGTACCCGCCCCACCGGCAGCACGCCCTGGTAACCGGACTGGCGACCCAGCAGGGTGAACAGGCGGCTCATGTTCATGCCGATCAGCCAGTCGGCACGGGAGCGGCCCAGGGCCGAATGGTACAGGCTGAAGGTCTCCTGGCCCGGCAGCAGGCGCGCCAGGGCCTTGCGGATCGAGGCGTCATCCAGCGCCGACAGCCACAGGCGCTGGATCGGGCCCCGGTAACGGCAGTGCTCCACCAGTTCGCGGGCGATCATCTCGCCTTCGCGGTCGGCGTCGGTGGCGATCACCAGCTCGCGGGCTTCGCCGAGCAGGCGCTTGACGGCCTTGAACTGGCTGGCGGTCTTGGGCTTGACCAGCATCTTCCACTTTTCCGGAATGATCGGCAGGTCTGCGAGGTTCCAGCGTTTGTAGCGCTCGTCGTAGCTGTCGGGCGGGGCGGTCTCGAGCAGGTGGCCGATGCACCAGGTCACGCAGACGTCGGTGCCTTGCCAGCAGCCGTCGGCCTTGCGGGTGGCACCGAGGACCTTGGCGATGTCTTTTGCCTGGGAGGGTTTTTCGCAGAGGAACAGGCGCATGACCGGGAATGCTTCATCGGGAAATGACGGGCACTAGGATGCGCAAGCCAGGACGTGTAGGCAAGCTTTATCTGGATGGATATACAGTTTTCTGGTGGGCGCGGACCTGGAGCGGCCTTGTACCGCGAAAGGGCCGCAAGGCGGCCCCAGGTTCCAGCGTCGTCGCGCAGGGCGCCAGGGCTGCGATGCAGCCCTTTCGTGGCACAAGGCCGCTTACAGGTGATATGAGGCGGGGCTCGCCGTCAGGCCAGCTCGCGTGAGTCGCGCACCATGTCGACGTGAGGGATTCCGGCTTCGAGGAATTCCTCGCTGACCACGCGGAACCCCAGGCGCTCGTAGAACGGTGTGGCATGCACCTGGGCGCTGAGCATCTGCTGCTTGAGGTCGCGGTTCTGCGCCTCGATGATCACCGCGCGCACCAAGGTGTCTCCGACCTTCAGGCCGCGCCAGTCCTTGAGCACCGAGATACGGCCGATGGTGCCGTCGGGCAGCAGGCGGGCGGTGCCGATCGGGTAGTCGCCTTCCAGGGCCAGGAAGTGCAGGGCATCCTGGTCTTCGGCGTCGAACTCCAGCTCCGGCGGAATGTGCTGCTCGGCCACGAACACCGCTTCGCGGATGCGGCGGATATCGGCGTTGTCTTTATGCCAGTCGGCGAGGCGAACGCTGATCTTATTCATTGGCGAATCCCAGGCTTCCTTGTTTGACCAGCTGGCACAGCAATGTCAGGCCTTCTTCATCCTCCAGCCACTGTGCAAGGTTCTCGACGTGCAGTGCGTCGGCGGCGCAGACCAGCTTGAGCAGCTCGCGCAGGTGGCCCGAGAGCAGACGGCTCTGGCCGCTGGCGAACAGCAGCAGGTTGTCGTCGACTTCCGACCAGGCCATGCGTGCGCTTGGGTTGCGGATCAGGATGGCGCCCTGCTCCAGGCTGTCGATCAGGTCTTCTTCGCTCAGCTCTTCACCGGACACCAGTTCCGGATAGCGCGGCTCGGTCATGAACTGGCCGAACCAGGTCAGCAGCAGACGCTCGTCGCCCATGTGCTCGGCCAGCAGGGCCTTGAGGCGGTCCAGGGCGTCGTGCTGGATCTGGTGCGGGTCCGCGGCTGGCTGGGCGTCGGCGTCGCTGTAGCGCTCTTCGTCCGGCAGGAACTGGCTGAGGAAGTCGGTGAAGTGGGTCAGCACTTCGGCGGCGCTCGGCGCGCGGAAGCCGACCGAATAGGTCAGGCAGTCATCCTCGGCCACGCCGTAGTGGGCCAGGCGTGGCGGCAGGTAGAGCATGTCGCCCGGCTCCAGGGTCCACTCGCCGCTCTGCTCGAACTCGGCGAGGATGCGCAAGTCGGTGTGCTCGAGCAGCGGGCTGTCGCTGTCGCACATCTGGCCGACTTTCCAGTTGCGCTTGCCGTGGCCCTGGAGCAGGAACACGTCATAGTTGTCGAAATGCGGGCCTACGCTGCCGCCGGGGGCGGCGAAGCTGACCATCACATCGTCGATACGCCAGCTCGGCAGGAAGCGGAAGTGCTCCAGCAGCTCGGCCACTTCCGGGACGAACTGGTCCACGGCCTGGACCAGCAGGGTCCAGTCGCGCTCCGGCAGCGTGGCGAAGGCGTCTTCGGCGAACGGGCCGCGACGCAGCTCCCACGGGCGCTCGCCGTGCTCGAGCACCAGGCGCGACTCGACTTCCTCTTCCAGGGCAAGGCCGGCCAGTTCGTCAGGGTCGATCGGGCTTTCGAAGTCCGGGAAGGCCTGGCGCACCAGCAGGGGCTTCTTCTGCCAGTAGTCGCGAAGGAATTCACGGGCCGTCAGGCCGCCCAGCAGCTGCAGTGGAGTATCAGGATTCATGTTCAACCTATTGAAAAAACGTAGTTTTCGTCCGGGAATAAAAACGCCCGGCCAGGCCGGGCGTTAATCACGGGGCGCAGGTCAGATGCGTTTGGCCTGGGCCGCCGCGTTGCCAATGTAGGTAGCCGGGGTCAGCTGCTTGAGCTCGGCCTTGGCGTCGGCTGGCATGTCCAGCCCATCGATGAACGCCAGCAGCGCTTCAGGGGTGATGCCCTTGCCGCGGGTCAGCTCCTTGAGCTTCTCGTAGGGGTTCTCGATGTTGTAGCGGCGCATGACGGTCTGGATCGGCTCGGCCAGGACTTCCCAGCAGGCGTCCAGGTCGGCGGCGATGCGCGCTTCGTTGACTTCCAGCTTGCCGATGCCTTTGAGGCTGGCCTCGTAGGCGATGACGCTGTGGGCGAAGCCCACGCCCAGGTTGCGCAGCACGGTGGAGTCGGTCAGGTCACGTTGCCAGCGGGAAATCGGCAGCTTGCTGGCCAGGTGCTGGAACAGCGCGTTGGCGATACCCAGGTTGCCTTCGGAGTTCTCGAAGTCGATCGGGTTGACCTTGTGCGGCATGGTCGAGGAGCCGATCTCGCCAGCGACGGTCTTCTGCTTGAAGTAGCCCAGGGAGATGTAGCCCCAGACGTCGCGGTCGAAGTCGATGAGGATGGTGTTGAAGCGGGCAATGGCGTCGAACAGCTCGGCGATGTAGTCGTGCGGCTCGATCTGGGTGGTATAGGGGTTGAACTGAAGGCCCAGCTCGTCCTCGATGAAGGCGCGGGCGTTGGCTTCCCAGTCGATCTGCGAGTAGGCCGACAGGTGGGCGTTGTAGTTGCCCACGGCGCCGTTGATCTTGCCCAGCAGCGGTACGGCGGCAACCTGGGCGATCTGGCGCTCCAGGCGGTAGACCACGTTGGCCAGCTCCTTGCCCAGGGTGGTCGGCGAGGCCGGCTGACCATGGGTGCGCGACAGCATCGGCACATCGGCGTGGGCGTGGGCCAGGGCGCGGATGGCCTGGGCGATCTGGCGCATCAGCGGCAGCAGCACTTCGTCACGGCCGGCGCGCAGCATCAGGGCGTGGGACAGGTTGTTGATGTCCTCGCTAGTGCAGGCGAAGTGGATGAACTCGCTGACCTTGGCCAGTTCAGGCAGGGCCGCGGCCTGCTCCTTGAGCAGGTACTCGATGGCCTTGACGTCGTGGTTGGTGGTGCGCTCGATTTCCTTGACGCGCTCGGCGTGCTCGAGCTTGAAGTCGGTGGCCAGGGTGTCCAGCAGGGCGTTGGCTTCGGCGGAGAACGCCGGCACTTCGCCGATCTGCGGGTGAGCGGCCAGACGCTGGAGCCAGCGCACCTCGACCAGGGCGCGGAAACGGATCAGGCCGTATTCGCTGAAGATGGGGCGCAAGGCCTGGGTTTTGCCGGCGTAGCGGCCGTCTACAGGGGAAACCGCAGTGAGCGAGGAGAGCTGCATGGGGTGTTCTCGGACAGTCAGGCTTTTGGAAGGGCGCATATCATACATGAAAATTGCCTGTGGGAGCGGGCTTGCCCGCGAATGGCCAGTGAAACCAGTAGAGCATTCGCGGGCAAGCCCGCTCCCACAGTGGGTGATGCAATTCGTCGGAATCAGCCACGCATCATGTCGTACAGCTCGTTGAGCAGCTTGCGCCGGCTGAACACGAGCTGCCAGCGGTGCCCGCCCAGCTGGCGCCACAGGCGTGCGGCACGGATGCCGGAGAGCAGCAGGGCGCGGATCTTCGAGGCATTGCCGGCCTGCTGGAGGAAGCGCATGTCGCCATGCACCTGGATGCGCTGGCGCAGTGTGCTCAGGGTGTCCTGGTACAAGGCTCCGCTGGACGCGATGACATTATCGTGAACCAGGCCGAAATGGTCGGCCTGGGCCTGGATCTGCGGCAGGCGTTTGCCGATGGTGTCGAGCATGTCGTCGCGCTTGGCCAACTGGCGCTCCAGGCCGAGCATCGACAGGGCATAGCGCAGGGGCTCGCGCTGCAGGCTGCTGGGGTCGCGCTCCAGGGCGCCGACCAGGGCGCGATAGCCATCGCGCAGGTTCAGGTCGTCGCCGCCGAACACCTCCAGGGTGTCCTTGGGGTCGCGCACCAGCAGGCTGCCCAGCATGCAGCCGATGTTGGCCTCGCTGGCCTGGCCGGTGCGGGCGATGCGGTCGACCAGCACCGCGGCCTGGAACACGCCGCCGAGGGCGACCAGTTGCTCCTGGATGTTGTTCATTGACGCGGACTCCAGGGCTCGGCGGCCTCGATCACGCCGCCGCCCAGGCACACCTCGCCGTCGTAGAACACCACCGACTGGCCCGGGGTGACGGCGCGTTGTGGCTCGTCGAACACCGCGCGATAGCCGCTGGCGGTGCGCTCCAGGGTGCACTGCTGGTCGCCCTGGCGGTAGCGCACCTTGGCGGTGAGCCTGCGGGGGCTGCCCAGGTCGATCGGGTTGACCCAGAAGATGTCCGAGGCGAGCAGGGCGCGGGAGAACAACCAAGGATGTTCGTTGCCCTGGCCGGCCACCAGCACATTGCGGGTCAGGTCCTTGTGCAGCACGTACCACGGCTCGTCGCCGGCATCCTTCAGACCGCCGATTCCCAGGCCCTGGCGTTGGCCGATGGTGTGGTACATCAGGCCGTGGTGGCGACCGATCACTTCACCGTCGGTGGTCTCGATATCGCCCGGCTGGGCCGGCAGGTATTGCTTGAGGAAGTCGCTGAAGCGGCGCTCGCCGATGAAGCAGATGCCGGTGGAGTCCTTTTTCTTGGCCGTGGCCAGACCGTGCTTTTCGGCGATGGCGCGGACTTCGGGCTTTTCCAGTTCGCCGACCGGGAACAGGGTGCGGGCGATTTCCTTGCCGCCGACGGCGTGCAGGAAGTAGCTCTGATCCTTGTTCGGGTCCAGGCCCTTGAGCAGCTCGGTGAGTTCGCCGGTGTCGCGACGGCGCACGTAGTGGCCGGTGGCGATCAGGTCGGCGCCCAGGGACAGGGCGTAGTCGAGGAAGGCCTTGAACTTGATTTCACGGTTGCAGAGGATGTCCGGGTTCGGCGTACGCCCGGCCTTGTATTCCTCGAGGAAATGCTCGAACACGTTGTCCCAGTATTCAGCCGCGAAATTGGCGGTGTGCAGCTTGATGCCGATGCGGTCGCACACGGCCTGGGCGTCGGCCAGGTCTTCACGGGCGGTGCAGTATTCGGTGCCGTCGTCCTCTTCCCAGTTCTTCATGAACAGACCTTCCACCTGATAGCCCTGCTCCATGAGCAGAAGGGCGGAAACGGAGGAGTCCACGCCGCCGGACATGCCGACGATAACGCGGGTCTTGGCGGGGTCTTTGAGTGCTGGGCTGGTCATGGCTACCGGTGTGTATCTGGGGGAAAAATTCCGATTCTATCAGGCCAGGGGCTGTACGTCAGTCGCGCAGCAGGGCGAGACTGTGCAGCGGGCCGGTCAGGTAGTCGTCGATGCAGCGTGGCACCAGCTCGCTGCGCCAGCGGGCAGGGTCGGCCAGCAGTTGTTCGCGGGTCAACCAGACGGCGCGGACAATGTCGCTGTCCAACGCTCGGTCTGCATGGTGGTGCACGGGGCGGGCGGCGAAGCAGATGCGCTGGTAGGTCACGCCGTTGCTGGGTGCGGTATAGAGGTAGATGCCTACAACGCCTGTGAGTTCGACTTCCCAGGCGGTTTCCTCCAGGGTCTCGCGCAGGGCGGCCTGGGGCAGGGTTTCGTTGGGTTCCAGATGGCCGGCGGGTTGGTTGAAGACGTGTTGGCCGGCCTTGAATTCTTCGACGAAGAGGAACTTGCCTTCATGCTCGACAATGGTGGCGACGGTGATGTGGGGTTGCCAGGTCATGAACATCTCCAGAAAGTGCGACGCGGACCCTGTGGAGCGGGCAAGCCCGCCCCCACAGGGTTCTCTGTTGTGTCACATATAGGACCAGAAAGCACAAACCCCGGTGCGTGGCCGGGGTCTGTGGTGTTACTTCAAGTGAACCTTACAGGGCGGCAATGGCGCTGTTGAGGGTCTGGCTTGGGCGCATCACCTTGGCGGTCAGCTCGGCATCCGGAGCGTAGTAGCCACCGATGTCGGCTGGCTTGCCCTGAACGGCACCCAGCTCGGTGACGATGGTCGCTTCGTTCTCGGCCAGGGTCTTGGCCAGCGGTGCGAAGCGCGCCTGCAGGGCAGTGTCGTCGCTCTGGGCAGCCAGGGCCTCGGCCCAGTACAGGGTCAGGTAGAAGTGGCTGCCGCGGTTGTCGATACCGCCGACTTTGCGCGATGGCGACTTGTTGGTGTCGAGGAACTTGCCGGTGGCCTGGTCCAGGGTGTTGGCCAGGACCTTGGCGCGCGGGTTGTCGTAGGTGTTGCCCAGGTGTTCCAGGGAAGCGGCCAGGGCCAGGAACTCACCCAGCGAGTCCCAGCGCAGGAAGTTCTCTTCGACCAGTTGCTGCACGTGCTTCGGAGCCGAACCGCCGGCGCCGGTCTCGAACAGGCCGCCGCCGTTCATCAGCGGGACGATCGACAGCATCTTGGCGCTGGTGCCA
>Ga0153917_1000125_pt1 | contig 75755 bp, 80 predicted proteins | sample TSFL001MetaG_FD_104695 | JGI IMG/M metagenome (GOLD analysis project Ga0153917, IMG submission 104695) | Attine ant fungus gardens microbial communities from Florida, USA - TSFL001 MetaG | ecosystem: Host-associated > Fungi > Mycelium > Unclassified | place: USA: Florida, Paynes Creek Historic...
AAGTAGTTGGGGGTTGCCCCCTGTGAGATATGGTAAATGCCAAGTGATTGGGAGTTTAGCTCAGCTGGGAGAGCATCTGCCTTACAAGCAGAGGGTCAGCGGTTCGATCCCGTTAACTCCCATTGAATATGTTATAATATATTCAATGACAATTAAATAGCGGAAGGGTAGCGAAGAGGCTAAACGCGGCGGACTGTAAATCCGCTCCTTCGGGTTCGGGGGTTCGAATCCCTCCCCTTCCATAGTTTTACGGGCATAGTATAAAGGTAGTACAAAGGTCTCCAAAACCTTTGGTGTGGGTTCAATTCCTGCTGCCCGTGTTTGTATTATGGCGGATGTGGTGAAGTGGTTAACACACCAGCTTGTGGCGCTGGCACTCGCGGGTTCGATTCCCGTCATCCGCCCTTTTAATGGGGTATAGCCAAGCGGTAAGGCAAGGGACTTTGACTCCCTCATGCGTTGGTTCGAATCCAGCTACCCCAGTTCAAATATTTTATTTGAGAAAAGTCTGTTGCCGAAGTGGCGGAATAGGCAGACGCGCCAGACTCAAAATCTGGTTCCTTCACGGGAGTGCCGGTTCGACCCCGGCCTTCGGCATAATAGAAAACAGTCAGTTCCTTATAGGTGACTGTTTTTTTATTTTTTGTTCCCAATTTGTATCCATGAAGATGAGTAAATAAAATGATATTAAGAAATTTTATATAAAATGTAAAATAGTAGTTGGATTATAATGAATTAACATTGTTTTAATATGGTATAATGACAGTAACTTATATTTATTATAAAGTATTTAATTAAAAAGGAGTGATATAGTCATGTTTAGAGTAGTTATGAACAATCTTGCTGGAGGCAAAGAGTATTTAGACGAAACTTTTGATACATATGATGAAGCTTATGACTATGTTCGTGAAAGTGAAAATGATATGGCTGTTGGAGCAGAAGTATTAGAACTAGCTAATGAGGACTTTGAAAGTCCAGAAATGTTTGAGTTTGAAGTTGAAGAATTCGAGGAGTAAATAAAATGGCGTTTCTAGATTTTTTAACTGACTTAGTAGATAATACAAAAGAGGAGCGTTTCCCAGACATTGATTGGTATTGTGATAACTGCAATGAGTATTTAAATATACAAGATGGATTTAATGACAGAAAATATATCTGGAAATGTACAGAGTGTGGATTTAAAAGTAGTATTTCAAGAGACAACATTTTTTATTAAATTAAAGTATAAAATAACTATTAAGTATCTTGATATAAAAACAGCTAACTATAAGGTTTAGCTGTTTTTTGTTTTGAAGCTAGGAGATTTCCCTATACTCATGTGTTAGAAATCTTGAACTACTTTTCTTATTTGTTCATTTTCCTCATCATGTAATTCTTTAAGAACATGACCATAAGTATCTATATACGCTGTATATTTTTATGACAGTTCTTTTGCTGTTGTAAAAGCTTTTTAAGAATATCAATTACATCTCGACTTACTGGAATTTCACGAACATAATTATAAAAACCACTTTCACTAAAAGCGAAAGTGGTGTAATTTATCTTAGGCAAGGAAAGTTTTGTTTGCCTTCTTGATGAAGAATTTTTCAAGTTCTATTACAACAAAGATCAGAAGTGAGAGGAGTATGGCAATAAGCCAGTGTGTTGTTGTGAGGGGGACAACATCAATGAATGATCGTAAAGGTGTAAGTGTGAAGACAAAGGTGATGAACAAGGATATAATAGTTGTCCAGAAAATTGTTTTATTTGAATATAAACCATCTTTAAATATGGAATCGTTACTCCGAGCATTAAAGATATGGTAGGTTGAAGCAAGAGCGAGGACGAGAAATGTCATTGATTGTCCGACTTGCATACTTGGAGTTGTTCCCGCTATTTCTACAAATCTTCCAATATAGAATCCGATCAGCGAAATAATGATAAAGGTTGTGGACGATGTGAGGATACGTTGTGAAACGCCCCTAGAGAAGAGGCTTTCGTTTACATCGATAGGTGTTTTTTTCATAATGTACTTATCAGAGGTTTCTCGGCTTAAGCCAAATCCAGGAATACCATCTGCAAGGACATTGATATAGAGAAGTTGCATGCCTGTAAGTGGCAGACCCCAACCAATTATAGCCCCAAACAGCATGATAAGTATTTCGGCAACATTGGCAGAAAGAAGATAATAAATCGTTCTTTTAATGTTAATGTAAACACGACGTCCTTCAGCAATTGCACTCACAATCGTCGCAAAATTATCGTCAGCTAAGATAATATCAGAGGCATTTTTGGCTACTTCTGTTCCAGCGATTCCCATTGCGGTTCCGACATCTGCCGCCCGCAATGAGGGAGCATCATTGACACCGTCACCAGTCATGGCAACAATATGTTTTTTATCCTGCCAAGCTTTCACAATTCGGAGTTTGTCTTCAGGCGAGACACGTGCATAGACTGAAATTTTTTCAATCTTTTCCTTGAGCTCCTCATCGGTCATGTTGGCCAAGGTAATCCCATCTACGACCAAGTCCCCCTCACGGTAAATATCAAGTTCCTCTGCGATTGCTTTAGCAGTTAAGGCATGATCCCCTGTAATCATTACAGGAATAATTCCAGCAGTACGGGCTTCGGCTACGGCATGTTTACTTTCAGGTCGTGGAGGATCAATCATTCCAATAATTCCTAAGAATGTTTGGTTTTCTTCCAATAATTGATGATTTTCTGGAATCTCTTCAATTACTTTGTAGGAAAGAGCAAGGACACGCAAAGCATTTTCTGCAAAGGTGTCGTGAATATTATGTGCTTCGCTAAAATGATCCGGGACAAGCCGATCAAAGGCTCCTTTTGTAATAACGAGGTAGCCTCCGCTTTCGTGAGGTACAACAACCGTCATTTTTTTTCTGGTCGAATCAAAAGGAAGTTCCAAGAGACGTGGGGGATTATTATCGGGCTGATAAGCATTATGCGCGATGAGGAAGTTGATGATGGCTGTTTCCGTTGGATCGCCGTGAGTGACCCATTTTCCTTCGTCTTGTACGGCTGTCGCATTAGATACTAAACCAAACTTGTAAATTAAATCTTTCTCTTTATCCGAGAGTTGGTCCTTATGCCAAATTTCTTCTCCTTGTACCCAGAGTCTTTGAATAGTCATCTGGTTTTGAGTAAGTGTTCCTGTTTTATCGGAAGCAATGACAGAAGCATTTCCGAGGGTTTCAACTGCAGGAATGTTACGAATGATGGCTTTTTTATACGCCATATTTTCTACACCATAAACAAGGGATAAGGTCACGATGACTGGAAGGGTTTCCGGCACGGCAGCAATACCAAGAATAACAGCTGTCATCATGTTTTCACTGAAAGGAATACCACCGTGCAATAAGTTGACAATAAAGATGATTGCACCCGCGCCAAAAGCAATTGCGGCAAGACGCTTTGCTAATGAATCAATGCGTTTTTGTAAGGGTGTTTTCCCTTTAACCTGGTCTTCTAAAAGTTGGGCAATCTGTCCCATTTGACTTTTCATTCCTGTAGCAACAACAATACCCTTCGCTGTACCATTAAGCACATTTGTTCCCGAGAAAACCATGTTTACTTGGTCTCCCAAAGGCACGTCTTCAAGAATCTCGCGTGAAGCATCTTTTTCTATTGGTTCTGATTCCCCTGTGAGTGAAGATTCATCGACTTGTAAGCTATTTGCTGAAAGGAGACGAACATCAGCACCAACCTGTTCGCCAGCGTTGAGCTGAAGTAAATCCCCGACAACCAATTCCTCAGAAGGAATGGTGCTTAGCTTCCCTTCACGTATAACCGTAGAATTAGGGGCTGATAATTTCTTGAGGGCGGATAATGCTGTTTCGGCACGTTCCTCTTGCATATGGGCAACGATGACATTGATGACAACGATTAACAGAATAACGATGGGTTTAGTGTAGTTACCAGTATCCATCGAGAGGTAAAAAGCAGGAACCGAGACAATGATTAAAACAAGATTCATTACCTCAAGTAGATGCTTCAAAAGCTTTTGAAAAATACTTTTTTCTTTGGCTTCTTGAAAAACATTGCTGCCGTATTTCGCTCGGTGAGCGGTAACTTGCTCTTTATTTAAACCCTCTGAAGTGCTGGTTTTATAGTACTCTTTAATCTTTTTTATATTACTTTTCTTATAATTCATAAATCCTCTATTCTACTTTTTGTCCTAATTTATAAAATGTTTTATAATATAATTATAATATTTTTATCATTTGTTACAAAACGATTTAGCGTTCAGAAAAAGCTGTATAAATAGCTAAAAATGTGGTATTATGGTAGATATGGAAACGAAAACAGTAAGTGAACTTGCAGAACTTTTTGGTGTGACTCGCCAAGCGATGAATAAACGCATCAAGCAGCTAGACGAGCAATATGTAGAGAAAAATGAAAAAAATGTTACTGTAATTAATGAGGGCGGCATTCATGAACTTGAACGCCTTTATGGCAAAGTTGTGACAGCGCAGGCGGAAGTTGTTGATGATAAGGATAACACACAAGAACTTTCAACATCGCCAACGGACACAGCTGTTTTTGAGTTGGTTTCAAATCTGATGAAAGACAAGAATGCAGAAATTGAACGCCTTAATCAGCAATTGATGGCCAAAGATGCACAAATTGCAGAAAAAGATAAGCAAATCAACCGTCAACAAGAACTGATGGAAAAATCTTTGAGTGATAATAATCAATTTTTACTTGAAATGAAGGCGGAATCAGAAAAAGGTTTCTTTGCCAAACTTTTCGGAAAATAATAACAGTGGCAATACTGTTATTTTTTTATTAGAAATATGTGGAAGTAGACAAATGTAAACGTTTTCCTCTTCGTTCCCACGGTTGTGCCTATTTTCCGGCTTTTATGTTTGCAAAATCTCAAAAAAGTGTTAAAATGTAAGAGTAAGTTAAATGATTAACTTAGTGATAGAGAATTTCTCTATAAACAAAATTTTAAACCTATAAGGAGACTTACTCATGGTAGTTAAAGTTGGTATTAACGGTTTCGGACGTATCGGTCGTCTTGCTTTCCGTCGTATTCAAAACGTTGAAGGTGTTGAAGTAGTAGCAATCAACGACCTTACAGATCCAGCAATGCTTGCTCACTTGTTGAAATATGACACAACTCAAGGTCGTTTCGACGGTGAAGTTGAAGTTAAAGATGGTGGTTTCGAAGTTAACGGTAAATTTGTAAAAGTTACTGCAGAAGCTAACCCAGCTAACATCAACTGGGCTGAAGATGGTGCAGAAATCGTTCTTGAAGCAACTGGTTTCTTCGCAACTAAAGAAAAAGCTGAACAACACTTGCACGCTAACGGTGCTAAAAAAGTTGTTATCACAGCACCTGGTGGAAACGATGTTAAAACTATCGTTTTCAACACTAACCACGAAATCTTGACTGGTGAAGAAACAGTTATCTCTGGTGCATCATGTACTACTAACTGTCTCGCACCAATGGCTGATGCTTTGAACAAAAACTTCGGTCTTAAAGTTGGTACAATGACAACTATCCACGGTTACACTGGTGACCAAATGACTCTTGATGGCCCACACCGTGGTGGTGACTTCCGTCGTGCACGTGCTGCAGCTGAAAACATCGTACCTAACTCAACAGGTGCTGCTAAAGCTATCGGTCTTGTATTGCCAGAATTGAATGGTAAACTTCAAGGTCACGCACAACGTGTACCAGTTCCAACTGGTTCATTGACAGAACTTGTATCTGTTCTTGATAAAGAAGTTACTGTTGAAGAAGTAAATGCAGCTATGAAAGCAGCATCTAACGAATCTTACGGTTACAACGAAGATGAAATCGTTTCATCTGATATCGTAGGTATCTCTAACTCTTCACTCTTTGACGCTACTCAAACTGAAGTTACTACAGCTGACGGCGTTCAATTGGTTAAAACAGTTGCTTGGTACGATAACGAAATGTCTTACACATCTAACCTCGTTCGTACACTTGAATACTTCGCTAAAATCGCTAAATAATTCTGTTATTTAACGTTAGAAACAGAGAAGCTTAGCTCCTCTGTTTTTTTGTTGTCTTTATTTTTTAGTGAGTCTTTGAGATTTTTTTCATAATATAGTACACTATAGGGAGATACGTACAAGGAGCAGGGTTGGAGAAAGCGAGGATAGGAGCATGGATAAAAAGCCACAAAAGAGAAGGATTATTTTAGGAGGACTTCTTGCAGGTCTTTTACTTATTGGAATAGCTATATTTCTGATTGTTGTTTTCTCTCCTAAACCTAAAAAAGACACTGCGCGAGCTTTAAATCAACACAGAACTTCAGAAAGTTCGCTAACGAGTGCGAGTTCAACTCAAGCGAGTAAATCAGATCCGATATCCACAGCTTTAACAGAATGGAAAAGCTTGGCTCTTAACCAACAAATTGCTTTATTGGCCCAATCCTATGCTCAATTGAATCCTCAAACCACGATTTTGTCATCGGACCATATGGCAATGACAGGGGATCTTGAGGAGGGTGCAATAGAGTGGTATGATTCAAACAAAATTATCCATAAAGTTAATGTAAAAATTAACCAAGCGACGGTTAAATATAATTATATCAATGCTGAAACATGGGAAACAGAAGAGCAAACAACAAAAATAAATAAAGTTCTTGCAGATTATTTTGAAACACCCGCAGCGAAACAAGCGACTGAAAAAATAGCTTCCAGAGTAATTGATTCTGTCCAATTGACAAACTTAAATTCTGAGATGAATTTAGAACAAATTGCTCAAGGTGATTATTCAAGTGTCCAAGGGACTTGGAAAGCTTTGAACGGCAGCACACTAACTTTTGAAAATAATCAGTGTTACATTGTAGAGGATGGACGGAAAACCAAACTTGTTCTTACTCCTCTAACCGCAGATAATCTGCAAAATCAAGGCTTTCTCATGGTAAATAGTAATCCTGAAGGTTCTCCTGCTGGAGCAGGACTCTCCTTTATTCCAACAGATTATGATTGGGCAGATACAGACAAAGCAAAACCACGTCTTTGGCTGTCCAACACTTTTGGTCCAAGTGCGCAGAGCCTTCCAGAAAGACAAAAATTAGCAGTGCAACAAGCAATTTTCTATAAAGTAGATTAAACGTATAATAAACAATACCAACAATTAAAACCAGAGAATGGAGAAAAAATGGAAACACCTAAATGCCCAACTTGTTCAAGTGAATATACCTATGAGCTGTCAGACACGACATTTGGCTGCTCAGAATGTGGTAACGAATTTACACAAGCAGATTTAGAAGCAGACAAATTTGTGGTGCTTGATAGTGTGGGACAGCCTTTAGCTGATGGAGATGCTGTAATTATCATTCAAGATCTCCCCGTCAAAGGAATGCCAAAACCCATTAAAAAAGGTACAAAGGTTAAAAATATCCGCATCAATGAATTTGGGAAAAATGAACACTATATAGACTCAAAAATTGATGGTTTTGGGGCCATTGGGTTGAAGGGCTCAGTTGTCAAGAAAGCATAAATAAAAAATGACCTTCTGGTCGTTTTTTTATTTGAGGATAAAGGAAAAGGCAGTAAAACAGCTTTTCTGCTATAATGAACTTATGAAACTAACAGACAGTATACAATACCTGAAAGGTGTCGGACCTAAATCTTTTGAAAATTATCAGAAGCTTGGCATTGCTACAATACAGGATTTATTGCTTTATTTCCCTTTTCGTTATGAAGATTTTGCTGGACGTTCGATTTTTGAATTGGTAGATGGAGAAAAAGCAACGGTGATTGGTGAAGTGGTGACACCCGCCAATGTCCAATATTATGGCTTTAAACGCAACAGGCTCACGTTTAAACTCAAACAAGGTGAAGCTGTGGTTGCTGTGAGCTTTTTTAATCAGCCCTATTTGGCGGATAAGATTGAGGTTGGAAAAGAAGTCGCGGTCTATGGCAAGTGGGAACAAAAAAAGCAGCAATTGCTAGGGATGAAAATATTAACACAAGCAGAAGACGGCTTTTCCCCTGTATATCACCTTACCGCAGGGATGAAGCAATCTAGCTTGGTGAAAACAATTCAAATGGCCTTTGATAGTGGGCTTCTATCGGAGTTAAACGAGAATCTGCCAGACTATTTATTGAAAAAGTACCGTTTGATGCCTCGGCAGGAGGCGGTACGTGCCATGCATTTTCCAGAGGATATGGAGATGCACAAGCAAGCTTTAAGGCGCGTGAAGTTTGAAGAACTCTTTTACTTTCAACTGAAGTTGCAGGCTTTGAAACATAAAGAGAAAGCACAACGCTTTGGACGGAAGGTTATTTTTGACCAGCAGTTGATGGAAGAAAAAATTAAAAATCTTCCTTTTGAACTGACAGGTGCCCAACAAAAATCCTTAGAAGAAATTTTAGCAGATATGTCCTCAGCTTACCATATGAACCGTCTTTTACAAGGTGATGTCGGGTCAGGTAAAACAGTCGTTGCCAGCTTAGCAATGTATGCAGCTGTATTATCAGGGCTTCAAGCAGCTATAATGGTCCCTACTGAAATTTTAGCCCGACAACATTTTGCTAACTTAAAGAATCTTTTTCCCGAGCTAAAAATTAGTCTTCTCGTTTCGGGTTTAAAAGTTGCGGAGAGAAGAGAGATACTAGACAGTTTAGCAAGTGGTCAGACACAGATGGTTGTGGGAACGCACGCTTTGATTCAGGAAGGTGTTGATTTTTATGACTTGGGTCTGGTCATTACCGATGAACAACATCGCTTTGGGGTTAACCAACGGAAAGTTTTACGCGAAAAAGGTCAAAACCCTGATGTACTTATGATGACTGCGACACCCATTCCTCGGACTTTAGCGATTACGGCTTTTGGGGATATGGATGTCTCCATCATTGATGAATTGCCTAAAGGACGACAACCGATTACGACCAGATGGGTAAAACATGAGCAGCTTCCAGAGGTCTTACGATGGATAAAAGAAGAACTGGTGCAGCAGGCTCAAGTCTATTTTATTTCGCCGCTTATTGAAGAATCAGAAGCTTTAGATTTAAAGAATGCTGTAGCTCTTTATGAAGAGTTAAACCAATATTTTGGCGAAGAAACTGGCATAGGTTTACTGCACGGGAAGATGAAAAATGAAGAGAAAGATCAGATCATGCAGACCTTTAAGGCAGGGGATTTGTCTGTTCTGGTTTCCACAACGGTGATTGAAGTCGGTGTGGATGTGCCGAATGCAACGATTATGGTGATTATGGATGCGGATCGTTTTGGCCTCTCTCAGCTGCATCAGTTACGAGGCCGTGTAGGGCGGGGGAGTAAGAAGTCCTATACGATACTTGTTGCCAATCCCAAGACAGAATCAGGTAAAAACCGGATGAAGATCATGTGTCAAACGCAGAATGGGTTCCGTTTAGCGGAAGAAGATCTGAAGATGCGAGGCTCCGGAGAAATATTCGGCGTGCGTCAATCAGGTTTACCAGAATTTCTAGCAGCTGATATAGTGAATGATTACAATATTTTAGAGGTGGCACGTCAAGAAGCGCAGGAAGTTTTTAAAACACCTGACCGCCCAGAATATCAGATGATGCTTGCAGACTTGGATGTTGACGGTGGCTTTGATTAACGTTGAAATTATGAATTCAAGAAAGGAGGAAAAATATGGGACTTCTCTTAGCATTTCTAGGTGGTGGACTTTCTCTGCTGAATTTTTCTGCCGAATGGCAGTCTCTTCCCATGCAGTTCATCTTCACTCTCCTCTCCTTAAGCAGTATGTTTGCCTATAAAGGAAAGCGCACAAGAAGATCCTATGAAGGAGATGGAACAAGTATCTTTACCCTTGGTTTTGCCTTGTGTTTCCTTTCATTTATCGGATCAGCATCTATTCTTCTGGCTTTATTTATGGGCTGGCAGTAAATAAAAAACATAAGCGGAGTATCTCCGACTTATGTTTTTTTATTTTCCTAAACAGAACTGGCTGAAAAGCTGAGTAATCAGTTCATCCGGTGCAGCTTCTCCGGTTATTTCACCAAGCAATTGCCAGCAGCGCGTGATATCAACTTGGATGAGGTCTACAGGAAGTCCCATCGCCAACCCTCTGTTTGCTTCTTTCAAAGCATCTAAAGCTTGTTCGACCAGACCAATATGACGTGCATTGGAAAGAGTAGTGGCATCTTTTGCTTCAATTTCCCCAGAGAAAAATAGAGCGCGTATTTGTTTTTCAACGGCATCGAGATTTTCATTTTTTAAGGCAGAAATTCTGATAAAGTCTTCAGGGAGTTTTTCGATCTCAATTTTTTCTGGTAGATCGGTCTTATTCAGCAAGATGATACGGTTTGTCGCAGAGGAAAGTTCCAATAATTCCAGATCTTTAGGAGTTAAAGGTGATGAAGCATCAAGTACAAGCAAGACCAAGTCGGCTTCTTCTAAGGCTTTTTGACTACGCTCGACACCAATCTTTTCAACGACATCCTCAGTTTCTCGTATACCAGCAGTATCAATTAACTCAAGGGGCACGCCACCAATATTGGCAAACTCTGTGATAACATCACGTGTTGTTCCTGCTATATCGGTAACAATGGCCTTTTCTTCACGTAAAAGCTGATTGAGCAAACTTGATTTCCCCACATTTGGACGACCAATGATTGCTGTTCTCAAACCTTCACGGAGAATCTTACCACGTTTAGCTGTGGCAAGCAGTGTTTCCAGAAGCTGTTCAAAATGAGCCGTTTTTTCCAGAAGCATTTGACTTGTCATTGTTTCAACGTCATCATATTCAGGATAATCAATATTAACCTCAACTTGCGCAAGTGATTCTAAAATTTCTTGACGAATGTTGTTAATCAAGTTAGAGAGGCTTCCATCAAGTTGTTTTACAGCAATATTGGCTGCCTGATCTGTTTTAGCGCGAATCAAATCCATTACGGATTCGGCTTGGGCCAAGTCAATACGTCCATTTAAAAAAGCACGTTTAGTAAATTCACCTGGTTCAGCGAGGCGTGCGCCAGAGCGAAGCAGGAGTTGCAAAATTTCTTGAGTGACAGCAATTCCGCCATGTGTGTTGATTTCTACAAGATCCTCACGTGTAAAGGTTTTAGGAGCTTTCATCACAGAGAGCATAACCTCATCAACGAGACGGTCTTTATCAAATATATGACCGTAGTTGATGGTGTGTGAAGCTACTTTATCGAGATCTTTTCCTTGAAAGACCTTTTTAGCGATTGAGAGCGCATCGCTACCAGACAATCGGACGATAGCAATCGCTCCTTCACCTAAAGGTGTGGAAATGGCTGCTATAGTATCAAATTCTTTTGTTATCATATTTTTATCCTAATTACTAATTTCAGTATGCCTTATTATATAACAAGTCGTGATAAAAATAAAGATTCGTCAACTCCTTCTTAAAGGTTTATCTTATCCATATTGAGCAAAATTCTAGTAAAATAAGAGTATGAGATTGGATAAATATTTGGCGGAAGCCGGACTCGGATCACGTAAAGAAGTGAAGGTGATTCTGAAGACAGGAAAAGTGACAGTGAATGATAAGAAGGTGAAAGATGGCAAACGACATGTTGAGCCAGGTAAAGACAGTGTAAACTATGATGGCCAGCCCCTAGTTTATCAAGAATTTTATTATTATCTCCTTAATAAACCTGCTGGTGTTGTTTCGGCGACAAAGGATAACAAGGACAAAACAGTTGTCGAATTATTAAAGGCTCAAGATTTTCGCGAAGATCTTTTTCCTGTAGGGCGTTTAGATAAAGATACAGAAGGCCTTCTTTTGCTGACAAATGATGGACCACTCAGTCATAATCTCTTGAGCCCCAAGAAACATGTGGAAAAAGAATATTTTGCTCAAATCCAAGGCCAAGTTACACAAGAGACTGTTCGAGAATTTGCAGCAGGTTTGACCTTGAAATCTGGAGAGAACGTCAAACCAGGTCAACTTTTTATTGAGAAATCAGGGGAGAGTAAAAGTGACATCCGCCTCATTATTCATGAGGGGAAATTTCATCAGGTCAAACGAATGTTTGAAGCTGTAGGGATGAAGGTAACTTATCTCAAACGGATACGTATGGGAAGTTTAAAACTGGATAAGGCCTTAACTTTGGGTGCGTATCGTCCGCTCACAGAAGAGGAAATTTTAAAACTCAAGGAGTAGCTATGGAAGAAGTAGTTTCTGTAAAAAATTTAAGTGTCCAATTTGAAAAAGAGGTGGTTTTGAAAAACCTATCTTTAAGTCTATTTGCAGGAGAAATTGTGGGACTCATTGGTCCTTCAGGTTCAGGAAAGTCAACTTTTATAAATGCATTGCTCGGGATGGTTGCTCCTAATAGTGGGGAAATCAAACTCCTTGATATCTCGATTCCTAACCGCAAAGTGATGCGTAAGATTGGCTATATGGCACAGTCGGATGCCTTGTTTGCAGAACTTACAGGCAAACAAAATATGGAATTTTTCGGCGCCCTTCAAGGAAAAATAAGTGAAGAGGAGCTACTTAAAGCTGCTCAAACCGTGGGGTTAACATCCGCCTTGTCTAAAGCTGTTTCAAAATATTCTGGCGGGATGAAACGCCGCTTGTCTTTGGCTATTGCTCTACAGACGAATGCCCCTTTACTATGTCTGGATGAGCCCACCGTTGGTATTGATCCACAACTTCGACAGGAAATATGGACAGAGCTTAAACGACAAGCAGGGATGGGCAAAGCTATTCTTATGACGACACACGTCATGGATGAGGCAGAGCGGTGTGATCGAGTTATTTTATTAAGAGACGGGCATTTTGTGGCCCAAGGAAGTCCTGAAGCCCTCAAATCCCAGTTCCATGTTTCTACTGTGGAAGAGGCATTTATTCAAGCAGCTCAAGCAGGTGATTATGATGAGAATTAAAGCGATTTTTAAACGTATACTGCTCCAAAGACTGAGAGATAAACGAAGCTTAGCTTTACTTTTCTTTGCCCCTCTTGGCATTCTCACTCTTTTATATTTTCTTCTTCAAGTTCCGTCGAATATAAAATACCGTGTGGGTCTACAAGAAAACCAACACGTTTTAGCACAAGTTTTCAAGCAGAACGATAAACTAGAAGTGATTGAAATAGAAGAAACGTTAGATAAACGAGAAACAGTAAATGCTCACAATTTGGATGCTCTTGTACAGCTAGTAGGAAATGAAATAGAAGTAACCTATGCAAATAGAGACACAGGAAAAACACAAGCCCTTACTCAGATGATTGGACAAGTTGCTCAAAAGATCCCAGCGAGCATGCGAGAAAACCCAGCAAAAAGTTCTGTAGAAAAAGTGCCGCAAGCCTCGTTAGAGCCCCCCACCCTGAACGTAAAAAGTCATTATCTTTATGGTGACAGTTCATTGAGTATGTTTGACAATCTGGCGCCACTGCTGGTCAGTTTCTTCGTTTTCTTCTTTGTCTTTTTAATATCAGGTATTTCTCTTGTTAATGAACGAAGCAGTGGTACACTTATGCGAATGCTGGTTACACCTGTCAGACGGACTGAAATTGTGGCTGGTTATACTTTAGCCTATGGTTTCCTCGCCCTCCTTCAAACAAGCTTAATTGTGCTTTGGACACGTTATGTTTTACAAATGCAGATTTTGGGGAACTTTATCGTTGTTTTGTTGATTAATTTACTGATTGCTCTGATTGCACTGTTGATTGGACTTTTGTTGTCTGCCCTTGCAAAAACTGAATTTCAATTTATCCAATTTGTTCCGATAGCTGTCGTACCACAATTCCTCTTTTCAGGTATTATTAATGTCGACACAATGGCAGAGCCCTTGCGCTGGATTGCCCATCTTATGCCTCTGTATTATGGTGTTGATGCACTTCAAAAAGTAGTGAAACAAGGTATGGGCCTCTCTCAAATTGGGAATAACCTGCTTATTTTAGGGGGGATTGCTCTTGTATTTTACGTAGCTAATGTAGTGGCTTTGAAAGGTTTAAGAAAAACTTAGCTCTTCAAATAAAAAGCGAGTTATTTTCGCTTTTTTGTTATAATGATTGAGAAGAGTATTTGAAGGGATTTTACAAATGGAAAATTTAAAAAAACAAGTAGGTATAAAAGCAGCTGAATACGTGAAGTCAGGTATGATTGTTGGTTTAGGCACAGGTTCAACGGCGGCTTTCTTTGTGGAAGAATTGGGACGTCGTGTTAAGGAAGAAGGTCTAAATATTGTTGGCGTTACGACATCAAATGTAACCAGTCAGCAAGCTGCAAGTCTTAATATTCCTTTAAAATCAATTGATGAAGTGGACCATGTTGATGTGACAGTAGATGGTGCAGATGAAATTGATATAGCCCTTAATGGGATTAAAGGTGGCGGTGCAGCCTTGCTGATGGAAAAAATCGTTGCCACATATTCTAAAGATTATATTTGGATTGTTGATGAAAGTAAACTTTCACAAAATCTTGGAAGTTTTAAAGTTCCTGTTGAAGTCATTCCTTATGGTTCAGAGCAGTTGTTCCGAAAATTTGAAGCGGCAGGTTATGCCCCAACATGGCGTATGAATGGCCAAGATAAACTTATAACTGATATGCAACATTATATTATTGATTTGCATATCGAAAAGATTACTGAGCCAGAAAAGTTGGCTGAAGAGCTTGACTTAACAGTGGGAGTTGTCGAGCATGGTTTGTTTAATAACATGGTCAAAAAAGTTATTGTTGCAGGACAAGCCGGTGTGAAAATTATAGAAAAATAAAAAGAAGGAGAGGACTCCTTCTTTTTATTTGGTCTTAAGCCATTGTTCCACGCCCCACTTATGAGATCCCCGTTTGAGTTTATCCAAAGCAGTCGGCACATCAAACCAGAAAATTTTATTGAAATCTTCAAGAGGAGCCTGATCAAAATGAACCTCCAGCGTCTCGTAGATGTAAGCAGGGTTGCAAAAATATTTATCCCGATGTGAGCTATAAAAATATTCGTCGGCTTGACCGAAATATCGGCCTAAGGTCGCAGTCGCACCTAACTCTTCCAGAAGTTCTCTTTCTAAAGCGCGGGCATGATTTTCATCTGCTTCAATTTCCCCGCCAGGGAGAAAAAAGGCCCCGTTTGGTGCTTGAACAAGACAGATTTGGCTCTTGTTTTCACGTGAAACAATCCCATACACTCCATAACGGTATTGGTAATCGACTCCGGCAATTTTTTCACCGAAGACTGGAATTTCTTGTTGTGTCATATTTACGGCCCTCCAATATAATTTTATAGAAGAAAATTTAATTATATTCTATCAAAAAGTTGACAATTTTGATAAAATAAAGAGGCTAAACAAAGCTCTTGCGAAGGGAAATATGAACAGTGAAAAAATTCAATCTTAGTAAAATGATTATTATCGCCTTAATTATTGTTATTTCAGCATTTACAGCAATCTTCATCTCGGCTGATAATTTTAAGAATAATAAAAATCCATCAACGATGACGCAAATTATTAATGATGGTACAGGAACCATAGACAGAATTATTGGTGCACCGATCCGTTTTGTTCAGGACAAAGCCAATCAAGTGGGCAATCTTTTTGATACATATAAACAAAATCAGTCACTGAAAACACAGGTGGCAGACTTAAGCAGTACGAAAAATAATCAAGAAAGTCTAGAAGTTGAAAATAAAGAATTAAAAGAAGCCTTGAAGCTTCAAGAAACATTGACAGACTATAAGAGTATTTCGGCAAATGTGATTACCCGTAATCCTGCCAGCTGGGCAGATACGCTCGTTATTGACAGTGGGAGTAAACAAGGTATCAAAAACCGTCAACTCGTCATGGCTAACGGGGGTGTTATTGGGCGTGTAAGTCAGGTAAACGAAAATTCCTCTAAAGTTTCCTTGCTGAGCTCCGATAAAGGTATTGATGCTAAAATCCCCGTTCGCCTGGGTAGCCCGAGTGATCCAGTAAACGGACTTCTTGCAAGCTATGATGAGGATCAGAATGCTTATGTTGTCACATCTTTAGTGGGGGAAGGCAATATCGAAAAGGGAAGCCAGGTTGTTACTAGCGGTCTTGGAGGAGATTCACCACGTGGCCTCTTGCTTGGAACAGTAATTGATGTTAAAGAAACAGATCAAGGCTTGAACCGTAAAGTATATGTGAAACCTGCCAGCAATTTGTATGATATCCGGTTTGTCTTTGTGATTCAAGGCATGATTGGAGGCAACTAAATATGAGTCGTTTTAGCTTCCAATTTTTTAGTCCTCTATTTCTTTTTTTCCTGCTCTTGCTTGATGGGCAGCTGACGCATTTCTTTACGGCTTTGTCCGGTGGAAGTATCATGCCTGTAAGCCACCTGCTGCTCATTTTCATGGTATATACTGTAACACAGCACCGTCATAGCTATGTTCTCATCGTTGGTGTTCTTTTGGGAATTGTCTATGACAGCTACTTTTTAGGAATTTTTGGTATTGCCAGTTTGATTTTGCCGCTTATTGCTCTTTTTGTTTATCAAATCCAAACTGTTGTATTTACTAACCGCTGGACACGTTTATTTACAGTGATTATCATTGTTTTTGCTTTCCAAGTTTTAAGTACACTTATTGTTAACTTAGTGGGTGTTGTCAATGTCAATTTTGTCTCATTTATCGTTAGACAACTTGCACCCACATTAGCCTTAAATATTGTCTTTGCAATACTGCTGCAATGGCCTTTAGAAAAGATGTATCGCCTTCGGTGAACATCTTTTTGTAATTAAAGAGTAAAAAAAGTATTCTTAAAGAAATTAAATTGACTTGATTAGGTTATAAAAGAGTGTTATACTTGGGACTATCTTGGCGTTATATTTATAAATTATAGAAAACGGGAAGAAAAGAAAACTATGAAAAAGAAACTTATCACAGCATTGATGTTGTCGACAGTCATTTTATCATCGGGCGCAAGCCTTGGAGCGGTAAAAGCGGACAGCACAGACGATCAAATCGCAAAACAAGATGCAGCAATCAACGCTGCTAAAGGTTCTTCTGCTGAAGCGCAAGCAAAAGTAGATGCGATTCAATCACAAGTAAATAGCTTACAATCTAAAAAAACTTCAACAGCAAATGAAGTAAATAAATTGATGAAGGAGCAAAAAGAACAATCAGCAGAGATTGCTCGTTTGCACAAAGACATCAAAGAACGTAACACAGCTCTTGAAGCACAAGCACGTAGCGCTCAAACAAGCGGCTCAGCGACAGACTATATGTCTACTATCTTGGATTCAAAATCTTTGACTGATGCAATTCAAAAAATGACAGCGATGGCAACCGTTTCTGGTGCCAACAAAGCCATGCTTGAAAAACAACAAGAAGATGAAAAAGCTATTCAAGCCAAGTTAAAAGATAATGAAGCAAAATACGCTAAAGCTACAAAACTTCAACAAGAGTTAGAAGCACAAAGTAACGAGTTGGCAAGCCAAGAAGCCGCCCTCAAAGTTGCTCAGCTAAATTATCAAACAACAATTGCTAACTCTGAGAGCAAAAAACAAAGTTTGATTGACCAAAAAGCAGCTGCAGTAGCTGCTCAAGAAGCCGCAGCTAAACAAGCTGCAGCAGTGGAAGCTCAACAAGCGAAAGCAGAGCAAGCTGCTCAAGCCGCTCAAAAAGCACAAGCAGAACAAGCTGCAGCATCTAAGAGCGAAAATAAATCAACTGCAAGTACAGAAACAGTACCTGTTGTTACAGCACCTGTTGTTGAGACAGCACCAGCGGCCTCTGCACCAGCAGCATCAACGCCAGCTGTAGAAGAAAGCAAACCAGCATCAAATAACAACACAACCACTACGAATACTGGTTCAAACTCAAATACAAGTACTGGTTCAAATAACACTAACAACAGCAACAACACTAACGATAATAATGCATCTGGAGGTTCAGGTTCAACAAGTACTCCAGGATCAAGCTTGAGCAATCCTTATCCATGGGGACAATGTACTTGGGGTGTTTGGGAATACTTCGGTGGAAGCATCCCTACTTATGCCGGTAACGCTGGTGACTGGGTAGTTTACGCAAATAGTGGACCAGCAGTTGGCACAATTGCGGTGTTCCCTCCAGGTAATCAAGGTGCCGGTGGTGTAGGTCACGTTGCCGTGGTCACAGCTGTAAATGGTAATAAACTTACTGTCTCAGAAACAAACTTCTCAGGACCAAATGGTGGCGGTTTAGGTATCCGCACAACTCGCGAAGTTTCAGCTGCAGGTGTAAGTTTCATCCGTCCATAAGAAATAATTCAAAACAAGTAATGAAATATTGCTTGTTTTTTTTGTGTATTGATAAAAAATAGAAACCAACAGAAACAAACTTAAACGTAACTGTAATTGTTTTGTTACAAAATGGGTGTGGGCACATGATACAATATACTATATTCACCGAACTAACCTAGGGAGGCAAATTTAAAATTTTATGAAGAAAAAACTTATTACAGCATTGATGCTTTCGACAGTCGTGCTTACGGCTGGCGCACCTTTTGCTGCCGTAAAGGCTGATTCAACAGATTCAAAAATTGCACAACAAGATTCAAAAATCGCTAATGCAAAAAATGAAGCTGCTAAAGCGCAATCACAAGTTGATTCAATTCAATCACAAGTAAGCACTTTAAAATCAAAGCAAACATCAATGACTAAAAAAGTTAATGAGTTGATGGCTCAACAAAAGGAACAATCACAACAGATTCAAAAGTTGAGTGAGAGTATCAAGGAGCGCAATACCGCACTTGAAGCTCAAGCACGTAGTGCACAAACTGATGGTTCAGCAACAAACTATATGTCTGCTGTACTGGACTCAAAATCTTTAACAGATGCGATTCAAAAAATGACAGCAATGGCAACAGTTGCTGGCGCTAACAAGTCAATGATTGAGCAACAACAAGCTGATCAAAAAGCTATTCAAACGAAGTTAGCGGATAACCAAAAGAAATATGCTGAAGCAACAAAACTTCAACAAGAGTTAGATGCACAAGCTAATGAGTTGGCGACACAAGAAGCTGCTCTCAAAGTTGCACAGTTAAACTACCAAGCTACAGTAACTACTGCAGAAGGTAAAAAACAAGATTTATTGAGCCAAAAAGCAGCCGCTGAAAAAGCCGCTGAAAAAGCAGCAGCCGCTGAAAAAGCCGCTGCAGCTAAGTCTGTAGTAGCTCAACAAGAAAAAGCTGTAGCTGCGGCTCCTGCTGCTTCTAATCCAGCTCCATCTACTGGTAATACTGCTGGTAATAGCAATTCTTCTACACCAACACCAACACCAATTCCAACACCGGATCCAACTCCAGATCCAGAACCAACTCCAGATCCAGGTAAACCTGTAAATCCAGGACACAGTGGGACTAACCCTTATCCTGCTGGTCAATGTACTGCATTTGTCTGGGACTACTTTGGTGGTAACATGCCAACATACATGGGGAATGCTGGTGACTGGGTTGCTTATGCAAACAGTGGACCTGCAGCAGGTACAATTGCTGTATTCCCACCAGGTAACCAAGGCGCAGGCGGCGTAGGACACGTTGCAGTTGTTCTTTCTGTATCTGGTTCAAAAATGACAGTTATTGAAGGAAACTTCAACGGCGGATGGGGAACAACACGTGAATGTTCAACAGCTGGCGTAAGCTTCATTCGTCCATAATTAAATAAGATTTAAATACAAACTACGGTTTGTATTTTTTATCTCAAAATTTTAGCACTCTTTATATTAGAGTGCTAATTTTTTTGCCAAAAGTCATAAAAAATGCTAAAATAGATTATGGTAGAAGTGAATATAGTCTACTTTTAGAGAGACGATGGTTGAAAAACCAAGTGAGTCTCTAAAAATTCCATGTCAAGAAGGTTTAAATCATATGAATAACACAGAATTTTACGAACGCCTAGGTGTGGATAAAAATGCCAGCCAAGACGAAATTAAAAAAGCTTATCGAAAGATGTCCAAAAAGTATCACCCAGATATTAATAAAGATCCGGGTGCAGAAGATAAGTACAAAGAGGTTCAAGAAGCTTATGAAACTTTAAGTGATGAACAAAAACGTGCCAGCTACGATCAATATGGTGCAGCAGGTGCTAATGGTGGTTTTGGTGGAGGTCAAGGTGGTTTCTCTGGCTTTGACGGTTTCCAAAGTGCAGGTGGCTTTGGTGGTTTTGAGGATATTTTCTCAAGCTTCTTCGGTGGGGGCGGTGGCCAAGCTGATCCGAATGCGCCACGTCAAGGAGATGACTTACAATATCGTATCAATTTGACATTTGAAGAAGCCATTTTTGGTGTTGAGAAAGAAATCAAATACCATCGCGAAGAGCTTTGTCACACTTGTGCGGGTTCAGGTGCCAAACCGGGTACTCATGCTGAAACATGTCATAAATGTCATGGACGAGGTCAAACACAAGTTATTCGTGATACTCCATTAGGACGTATGTCAACAAATGTCGTCTGTGATGTTTGTCATGGTACAGGTAAAGAAATCAAATCTCCTTGTCCTACATGTCACGGTACAGGTCACGAAAAATTGGCACACACTGTTAAGGTAAAAGTCCCAGCTGGTGTTGAATCTGGTCAACAAATGCGCCTCCAAGGTCAAGGTGATGCGGGGACAAACGGCGGTCCTTATGGGGATCTCTACGTCCGCTTCCAAGTTGCTGCAAGCGATAAGTTTGAACGTGATGGTAGCGAAATTTATTACAAGATGCCATTGAACTTTGTTCAGGCAGCCTTAGGTGATGAGATTGAAGTACCAACCGTTCACGGGAATGTGAAGTTGAAGATTCCTGCTGGTACGCAAACAGGTACCAACTTCCGACTTAAAGGCAAAGGTGCACCTAAATTACGTGGTAGCGGTCAAGGTGACCAACATGTTGTGATTAATATTGTCACACCTGAAAAATTGAATGAAGCTCAACGTGATGCTTTGCGTGAGTTTGCAAAAGCGAGCGGGCAAAATATATCAGAACAGAAAAAAGGTTTTTTCGATAAATTTAAATAAAAAAGCTGTCCTTAGACAGTTTTTTTTGTTTATCAATTAGGTAAATGCTACTGTATTTGATATAATGTTTTTATGAAACTTGTGAATTATAAACCAGACTATCTTCTAGAAGCTGTGTATAACTTGGATGTGGAAAACTTAAAAAAGCGAGATATCCGAGGAATTATGGTGGATTTAGATAATACACTTATCGCTTGGAATAATCCCGATGGAACACCCGAATTGCACCAATGGCTACAGCTAATGCGTACAAATGGTATAAAGGTTATTGTCGTGTCAAACAATAAACATGAACGTGTCAAACGTGCGGTAGCTAAATTTGATGTTGATTTTGTTTCGCGTGCGATGAAACCTTTTGCTTGGGGAATAAATAAAGCCTTAGTTAAACTTAACGAACAACCGGACCACGTCATTATGGTTGGGGATCAACTCATGACAGATATTCGAGCAGCTCATCGTGCAGGAGTCCGTAGTATTCTTGTCAAACAATTGGTGGAGTCTGACGGTTGGAGTACCAAGTTCAACCGTTGGCGTGAACGCCGTGTGTGGAAAAAGTTGATTCGAAAATACGGCTATCCTAAATGGAATACAAGATTATAACTCTGCAGAGGCAGGGTTATTTTCTTTTGCTGGACTTTTCCCGAGGTTTTCCACTTTATTTTTCTACTTATCCCAAGTTTTCCACAGTTTTACACACCTTATTCACAAAAATGTGGAAAACTGTGAATAAATGTGTGGAAAAAAAGAAACCTCAATGAAGTTTCTTTTTTTATTTACATTAAGCCACGTTCTTTATACCATTGATCAGGCTGCCAGATCCAATGTCTTCCATCTTTTTCAAGAAGATCAAAAGCTTCCTGTGGTCCCATGCTTGCTGCCGGATATTTAGGGAGCTCCTGATGAGCTTCATCCCATGCTTGGCGGATAACATCAATGAGCTCCCAAGAACGAGAAACTTCTTCCCAGTGGGAGAAATTAGTACCATCACCATGTAAAACGTCAAGCAAGAGTTTTTCATAAGCTTCGGGAGAATTTCCTAAAATTGCTGCATCATGGCGGTAGCCAAGTTTGATAGGCGCGATATTGAAGCCTTGACCGACTTCTTTGCCATTAATTGTAAGGGAGAAGCCTTCAGTAGGTTGGATATAAATGGTAAGGATGTTTTCCCCAAGAGCTGTATCAAAAATATTGTTAGGGTCTTGCTTGAAGACAATGTTAATGCGTGTTCCTTTTTCTGTCAAACGTTTTCCGCTACGTACGTAGAAAGGGACGCCAGCCCAACGGTCATTGTCAATGAGGAATTTTCCAGCGACAAAAGTTTCTGTGTTAGAATCTGGCGCTACAGAAGGTTCAGAACGATAGGCTGCAAAGTCCTTGCCATCAATCTTACCCTCGATATATTGGCCAGGAATGAAAGCTTCAAGCGCTTCTTGTCTTGAATATTTACGAATGCTGTGGAGGGCCTTGACCTTTTCGTTCAAAATATTTTCTTGTGTAAAAGTTTGAGGTTTTTCCATAGCTAGTAAAGCCAAAACCTGGAGCACATGATTTTGAATCATATCCTTGAGTGCGCCACTCGTTTCATAATAACCGCCGCGATCTTCAACACCAATACTTTCAGCAAATGTAATCTGTATATTGTCGATATGGTCCTTGTCCCAGATGGATTCAAACATTTGGTTGGCAAAACGGATAGCTGAAACCGATTGAATCATTTCTTTTCCGAGATAGTGGTCAATACGGAAGGTTTGGTCTTCCGAAAAGACATCTTTAAGTGCAGTATTCAGTTCTTGAGCTGTTTCCAAATCACTTCCGAATGGCTTTTCGATAATCACACGTTCAAAACCTTTCCCTGTCAGAATCTTTTCTGACTTGAGATGGTTAGCAATGATTGAGAAAAATTGTGGCGCCATAGCCAGATAGAAAACTTGGTTGCAAGCAGTATCATACTTTTCTCGGAGCTGATCTCCCAGCTCTTTGAGGGCATGATAGTGACTGCTGTCATTGACATCATGGCTTTGATAGTAGAAGTGGCTCGAAAAGGCCTTGAGTTCGTCTTGATCATGGCTTAAACCCGCCAAAGATTCGATAACGATTTGGCGATAATACTCATCGGTCCACGGGCGACGCGCAGTACCAATCACTGCAAAATTTTCTGCAATTTCGCCTTTTTTATAAAGTTGGAAAAGGGCGGGATAAAGTTTCCGTTTAGCGAGGTCACCAGTTGCCCCGAACATGGTAAAAAGTACTTGTTTACTCATAAGTCTCTTCTTTCTATTGATTATCAAACATCATTTTCAGCATAGTCGATATAAGTATCAACATAGTCCAGATAGTCTTTGTTTAACTGTGCTTTTATATCCTGATACTCAGCTTCAGTATAGTCACGCTCAGCAATTTTAGCACGATAAAAAGGTAAGTTTAATTCTTTTTGAAGTCTCTCTTCAAGCTCTTTACGATTCATAATGATTTCCTTATATGAGAAAAATTTACTACTAAGAAAATTATATCACAAAATCACCTTTGCGCCCTCCAAGTGAGATTCTTTCGAATGAAAGTGATAGAATAGAAATATGTCTTTATTAACTTTTACACTTTGTATGCTCCTGCTTGGCGTTGTTGCCGGTATTGTAGGAAGTATTTTAGGTCTCGGTGGTGGAATTATTATCACACCGATTATTACCTCTTTTTTTGGTGTTGATATAAAATATGCAATCGGTGCAAGTATTGTCGCTGTTATTGCAACGAGTTCAGGCGCCGCCATTTCTTATTTGAAAGATGATTTGGTCAATGTTCGTGTTGCCATGTTTTTAGAAATTTTTACCACAATTGGTGGGTTACTAGGAGCGATTTTGGCCGGACTCTTTAATGCTGCGGTATTAAATATTCTTTTTGCTTGTTTATTGATTTTTCAAGCCTATAATATGTGGCGCAAGCTGCATCAAGGTGAGAAAGTCTTGCAAAATGTTACCTCAGACAAGTGGGCAGAAAAGATGAAGCTTAATTCTTCTTACTTTGATAAGCAAACAGGAAAAGAAGTCGCCTATCAAGTGGAGAAAGTCCCAGCTGGCGCTTCGATTATGTTTGGTGCAGGAATAGCTTCAGGACTTTTAGGTATAGGTTCGGGGGCGTTTAAGGTTTTAGCTATGGATACAACGATGAAAATGCCATTAAAACCGTCAACCGCCACCTCAAACCTCATGATTGGGGTAACTGCAGCAGCTTCAGCGACAGTCTACTTCTTTAACGGCTATGTTGACCCGTCCTTAGCAGGACCTTTAGCGATAGGAATTGTAGCTGGCGCAGCTATTGGCTCACGTATTATGCCACATTTACCTGCTCGGACGATTCGCTTGATATTTATTCCTGTAATTGGTCTTATGGCTTTACAAATGATACTTAAAGGACTTGGTTTATGACGGAAGAAAAAGAAAAATTACTTGAAATTGAACTCAGAATAGGAAAAATTTTAAGAGCGGGTGTATTCATTAGCTCCTCAATTATCATTATTGGTTTAATTATGTTTGTTTTCACGGGGCATTCTGGCTATCCAGGAACGACTTATCCTCGAGGCTTGTCTGAAATTGCAGAGGGACTTGTCGCCTTTAAAGCTTTTGCTTGGCTTATGACTGGTCTGTTTCTTTTGATCTTAACACCTGTACTTCGGGTGGTTGCTTCTATTTTTGCCTTTGCAAAAGAGGGCGATAAAATGTATGTCATTATTACGATGATGGTACTTGCTGTATTGGTTATTGCCATCCTTTTAGGGCATACAGGTGCGTAAGCTATTTCTTGCAAAACACTATTGAAACTGGTATTATAGGTAGTGCTGGGGGAGTGGTGGAATGGCAGACACGCATGCTTCAGGTGCATGTGCTCGTAAGGGCGTGGGGGTTCAAATCCCCTCTCCCCCATAACCAGTTACAATCTCGCTTAGGCGGGATTTTTTATTTAAGAGGTGAATATATGGCAAGAAGATTGACAAAAGAAGAGCTGCAGGAGCGCATAGATGAAAATCCCCTTCGTGCGCTAGCAAATATAGGAGAGGAAGTGGGTTTAACGCGTGTCGGGATTGAAAAATTGCTGAAAAGCTATAAGTTAGAAGATTATCGCAATCAAAAGATTAAAGCTTTACGTCGGACAGCAGCAAGGCAAAGAAGATTGAACAAATAAAGGAGAAATCATGGCAAAAATCGGATTTATCGGTACGGGAGTAATGGGCGCAGCAATGGCAGGTCATCTACTTGGTGCAGGCAATGAACTGTTCGTCTATAATAGAACAAAAGCAAAAACAGACGCTTTAGTGGCACGTGGCACAACTTACTGCGCGACGCCACAAGAAATTGCAGAAGCAACGGATATCGTTTTTTCTATTGTAGGCTATCCCAAAGATGTTCGCGAAATTTACTTTGGCGAAAAAGGTGTATTTAAGGCGGATGTACAAGGTGCATTTTTGGTAGATATGACAACATCAGAGCCGGCTTTGGCACAAGAGATTTATCAGGCTGCAAAAGAAGCGGGAGCTTCGGCTTTAGATGCTCCAGTATCGGGAGGTGACATTGGGGCGCAGAATGCAAGCTTAACAATTATGGTAGGTGGTGAGGAAGAAGCCTATGAACATCTCTTGCCTTACTTTGAAACTATTGGCAAAACGATTACGCGTCAAGGTGCAGCAGGAGCGGGTCAACATACCAAAATGGCCAACCAAATTGCTATTGCAGGAACGATGACCGCAATGACAGAGCTAATGGTTTATGCAGATAAAGCGGGGTTAGATGTGGAAAAAGTTCTTCAAACAGTAGGAGGCGGATCGGCAGCCACTTGGTCAATGACCAATTATGCACCGCGTATTTTACGTGAGGACTTTAGTGCGGGTTTCTTCGTTAAACATTTTATTAAAGATTTAGGCATCGCTTTAGCTGAGGCTGAAAAAATGGGGCTTGAACTTCCTGCCACAGCAGGAGCGAAAAAGCTTTATGATCGCTTAGCAGAAGAAGGTTATGAAAATGATGGTACACAAGCGCTGATTAAACTTTGGTGGCCAGAAGGCGTGAGACCAAACAAATAAAAAAAATAGACCATCTGGTCTATTTTTTTTATTTGAAAATTTACATTTCCTCAGGTGCTTCAACACCAAGTAAGCGCAAGGCTTCTTTTAAGACAAGAGAAGTCGCATTCGCAAGTGCTAAACGCGCTTGAAGTCCTTCGTTGTCCTCAAGGATACGTACATGTGCATAATATTTGTTAAAGGCTTGTGCCAATGAAATTGAGTATTTCGCAATAATAGAAGGCTCATACTTGTCGGCGGCACGTTTAACGACATTACCAAAGTCTTGGAGTAATTTCACAATTTCCCACGCTTCAGCTGGTGTTTCTTCAACATTGACGGGTTGAGGTACATAGTTTGCTTTACGTAAGATGGAACGGATACGCGCATATGCATATTGGACGTAAGGGCCCGTCTCACCTTCAAATGAAACCATCTCTTCAAGGTTGAAGTCGTAACCATTGTTACGGTCAGTTTTTAAGTCATAAAACTTCACAGCGCCAACCCCAACTTGTTGTGCGACACGTTCTTTGTTTGGCAAGTCAGGATTTTTATCATTAATTTGTTTCAGAGCACGTTCTACCGCTTCATCAAGTGTTGTTTCTAACTTAACAACATGACCTTTACGTGTGGAGAATTTTTTCCCGCCTTGGGTTACCATACCGAAGGAAACGTGTGTCATATTGTCTGACCAGTCATAACCGGCTTCCTTGAGCACTGCCTTCAATTGTTTGAAGTGATTTTGTTGCTCGCCACCCACAACATAAAGTGATTTTACAAAATCAAAAGTTGCTTTACGGTACATTGCTGTTGCCAAGTCACGTGTGATGTATAATGTTGCACCGTCAGTTTTCTTAATCAAGGCTGGATTAAGGTTGTATTTTTCGAGGTCTACAACCATAGCACCTTTAGACTCGTGCATTAAGCCTTTAGATTCTAAGTCTTCAACAACGGCATCCATCTTATCAGAGTAGAAAGATTCACCTGTAAAGTGATCAAACTCAATGCCTAATTTGCCGTAAATACGGTTAAATTCAATCAAGCTGACATCAGAGAACCATTTCCAGATGCGAAGTGCTTCTTCATCGCCTTGTTCCATCTTAAGGAACCAAGCACGACCTTCTTCGTCTACTGCGGGATCTTCTTTAGCTTCAGCATTGATTTGCACATAGAGTTTCAATAACTCATCGATTGGATTAGCAGTGATTGTCGCTTCATCACCATATTTTTTATAAGCAGTGATCAAGAGACCAAACTGTTTACCCCAATCCCCCAAGTGATTGATTTTGATTGTATTGTAACCAATCTTTTCGTAAATTTTTGAAAGGGAGTCTCCGATAACCGTTGAGCGCAAATGACCAATAGAAAAAGGCTTGGCAATATTTGGAGCTGACATGTCAATAGGAACATTAGCACCATGACCGATATTTTGGTCGCCATAGTCTTCTTTTTCAGTGATAACTTCGTTGATAACTGCTGTGGCAACAGCTTTTTTGTCAAGGAAGAAATTCACGTAAGGACCAGTAGCAACTACTTTATCAAAGCCAGTAGCATCAATGTTCTCAGCGATTTCACCAGCGATGATTTGTGGGGCTTTGCGCAAAGTCTTGGCTAAACTGAAAGCTGGAAATGCGATATCGCCCATTTCTGATGATTTTGGTTTTTCAAGCAAATTTTCGATTTGTTCGAGTTCAAGCGCACCATCGAGTACGGCGAACAAAGATTTTGCTGCTAATAGTTTTTCATTCATGGAATAATTATACCATAATAGAAATAAAAAAGTATAGTGCTTATTGCGTTAAATTTTAAGCTTTATGAGTGAAGTGAGCCAAATAACTTATAGGATAAAGAGCTTTCTTTTTCATAGCTGTCTTTTTGTGTAATGTCTTGAATTTAAGGGTTGAAAAAATAACAAATGATTTATTTTGTATTTTTATACATTTTTAAAAAGAAGATGAAAGGGTTGAAGCAAGGGAGAAGACTCTTTATTCATTGGTATTATGAGGACGGGTGCATATATTTTTATCCTAGGAGGTAAAATATGTATAAATAATAACTTAAAATAAAGACAAATGTAGCTTTATTCCTATATTTTGTTAAGTATTTTTATGCTATAATGAGACTATGAAAAGAGAAGAACGATTAAATTTAATTAAACAAATTATCTCTGAAAATAAGATTGCGACACAGGAAGAGCTTCAAAGTGTTCTAGAATCTAGAGGGGTAAAGATTACACAGGCGAGTCTGTCACGTGATATTCGTGAGTTGCATATTATTAAAAAGCGTGAAGACGGCAAGAGCTTTTATGTTTTTTTGACAGAGCTTAATTCGCCGTCACAATCTCTGCTGCAGCAATATTTGACGAACTTTGTGCTGAAAGTGGATGTCGCCAGTGTTAATGTCGTTGTACACACGCACCTGGGTGAGGCAGATCTTTTGGCGAATGCTTTTGATGATGAGCAACGCCCAGAAATTTTAGGGACTTTGGCTGGTGCAGATACTTTATTGCTCATTTGTAAGGATGAAGCGGCAGCAGAGCGATTAGCCTTGGAGATTGAAGATGCCTTATAATGCAAGTAAAGAAAAATTGATTGCACGTATTCTTGATTTGGATTATGTGAAGTCTTTTCAAAAAGCAGAAAACGCCTTACAGGAAGAAAAAGAGTTGTTTGAGCAACAAAGTAAAATGAAGGAGTTGCAAAAGGAAGCTGTTCTCTATCAAAAAATAGGCAAAATGCAGGCCTTTAAAGAGACATCCAATGCAGCCCAAAGGATACACAAGTCTTTAAAAAACGATCCCTTAGTTGAGGATTATCTTTTAAAAATGCAGCCAGTTGATGCTCTTTTGAATCATGTGACCGGTGAAATTGAAAGTAAAGTTAATGAAGCCTTGGGACATTAGGCTATTGGGAGAAGGACCTCGTGTCCTTTTTATTTTACCTCCAAGCTTGAGCTGGCTTTTTGTATGTTATAATAGAAGCAAACAATTTTCAAAAGAAAGAAGAATTATATGTCTGAAAAAATTTCACCAGGAATGCAGCAATATCTTGATATCAAAGCTGATTATCCGGATGCTTTCTTGCTCTTTCGCATGGGAGATTTTTACGAGCTTTTTTATGAAGATGCAGTGAATGCAGCCCAAATTTTAGAATTATCTCTGACTTCGCGCAATAAGAATGCAGAAAATCCGATTCCGATGGCAGGCGTTCCTCACCATTCAGCAGATCAATATATCGAGCAGCTTGTGAATTTAGGCCATAAGGTTGCCGTGGCAGAGCAAATGGAAGACCCTAAAACGGCTGTTGGTATCGTCAAACGCGCGGTTACGCAAGTTATTACACCAGGTACAGCTGTAGATGTGGGTTTAACAACTGAGAATAACTTTTTAGTGGCCTTGGATAAAGCTTCTGAAACATTTTCCCTGGCTTATATGGATCTATCGACAGGCGAATTTAAAGCCACTCAATTCTCCGACTTTTCAGCAGCCCTCAGTGAGATATCCTCCCTAAAGGCACGTGAGATTGTTGTGGGTTATGAGCTATCAGACGATGACAGACAAGTCTTTGAAAAGCAACTGAATGTGATGGTCTCAGAGCAGTATGATTATGAAGACATTGCTTCCACACTTTCTCCCTTAGAAAATCAAGTGGCTTCAAAACTCTTGGCCTATATTAACCGTACTCAATTAAGGGACTTGAGCCACTTGCAGGAAGTCGAACACTATGAAATAAAAGACTTTCTGCAAATGGACTTTGCAACGAAATCTTCTCTGGAGTTAACCGCCAATAAACGAGAAGGAAAAAAGCATGGTACTCTTTATTGGTTGCTTGATGAAACCAAAACAGCTATGGGGACACGTTTACTCCGAAGTTGGGTCGACCGCCCGTTGATTTCTGCTGACGCAATCAATAAACGTGCGGATGTTGTACAACTTTTCGTGGACAATTTCTTTGAACGTGCCGATTTGATTGAAGCGCTCAAAGGTGTTTATGACCTTGAACGCCTAGCGTCCCGAGTGTCCTTCGGTAAAGTTCTTCCCGTGGATTATTTGCAGTTGGAAAATTCCTTGTCGAATGTCCCAGGCATTAAAAATGTTTTACTGACCATGAACAATCCAGTTCTGGAACCCCTCATCTCTCAACTGGATGAAATTCCAGAACTTATCGCCTTAATACGTCAGGCAATTGATGAATCAGCGCAACGTGTCATTACTGAAGGGGGCGTCATTAAGTCAGGTTATAATGCGCAACTGGACAAATATCGCGAAGCTTTAACAAACGGTACTTCATGGATAGCAGAATTGGAAGCAAAAGAAAAAGCCAACACAGGAATCTCGACATTAAGAATTGATTTCAACCGCAAAGACGGTTATTATTTCCATATTACGCAAAGTCAGCTTGGCAGTGTTCCTGACCATTTTTATCGTAAGGCAACCTTGAAAAATTCAGAGCGCTTTGGTTCAAAAGAGTTGGCTGAAATCGAAGAAATTATGCTTGAAGCGCGTGAAAAATCAAGTGTTTTAGAATATGATCTTTTTGCGCAGGTACGTACAGAGACTGAACAATATATCTCGCGCCTGCAAAAATTAGCAAAAGCAATTGCCAGTATCGATTGTTTGCAAAGCTTAGCGACCGTTGCGGAAAAATACCAGTATACTCGGCCAATTTTTACCCTAGAGCGAAAGGTAAATATTGTAAAAGGGCGTCATCCTGTGGTGGAGAGTGTTCTTGGCGCTCAAGAATATGTACCCAATGACATTAAGTTGCCAAATCAAACCGCAATTCAGCTTATCACGGGGCCAAATATGTCTGGTAAATCAACCTACATGCGTCAATTTGCGATGATTGTCATAATGGCACAGATCGGCTCTTTCGTCCCAGCTGAGCTTGCTGAACTTCCAATATTTGATGCGATTTTTACGCGTATTGGTGCAAGTGATAACTTAATCTCAGGAGAGTCGACCTTTATGGTTGAAATGATGGAAGCCAACCATGCTATCCAACATGCTACGCCGCATTCTTTAATTATTTTTGATGAACTTGGACGAGGCACTGCAACTTATGACGGAATGGCTTTGGCGCAGTCGATTATTGAGTATATTCATGATAATATTCATGCTAAAACACTCTTTGCGACACATTACCATGAGTTGACGGAGTTGGCAGACAGTCTTGAGGAGTTAGAAAATGTGCATGTTGCTACCTTGGAAAAAGGTGGTGATGTGACTTTCTTGCATAAGATTACGGAAGGTCCAGCAGATAAATCCTATGGTATTCATGTGGCTAAAATTGCAGGACTGCCAACAAAATTACTTGAACGTGCCGATATTATTCTGCAAAAGTTGGAGAATAAGCCTGTGATGAGTAAAGCACCCGTAGTTGAAAAAGAGCAATTGAGCCTTTTCACTTTTGAAGATAACCATCAAGAGTTGATTGAGATGTTAAAAGAAACGAATGTCGATAATATGACAGCACGCGAAGCTTTGAACTTTTTATGGGATCTCAAAGACAAGCTGTAAGATTTGGTTTTTAATGGCAAAATTGTTAGAATGAAGTAAATAAAGAAGCGTTAAAAGGAGAGTATATGGCGGAAGATAAAGATAAAATCCTCGAAACACCTGAGGTCCCCGAAGTTGAAGCTGTTGAAGCTATAGTAGACGAGGGCGTTGACACAGCTCCTGAAGTGACAGAGGAAGAAATTCTTGTTGTGTCAGAGACAGATAAACCTTCTCCTGCTGATGAGCCAGTGGAAAGTGGAGAGACTATTACAGAGCAAGAAGTTGAAGCACCTGTTGCAGAATTAAAAGATGATTTTATTACTGACAAAGAAGCAACTGAAGAACCTAAAGTTTCTCAGTATAATTATGCAGATGAGCCATTTTTGGCAGACAACCGTGTCAAATCAGGAATAACTCCAAAATGGAACTGGGGCGCAATGGCGATGCCTGTTTTCTTTGGTGTAGCGAATCGCTCTTACCTAGGTTTGCTCAGTTTACTTGTGGTTATTCCTTGGATTGGCTGGATTTTTGGTATTGTTTGGGCTATTGTTTTCGGTCTCAATGGAGAACGTTGGGCGCTACAAAATCCAGACAATCGCTACCGTGATGAAGAAGAGTTTCGTAAGGTTATGGACGGTTGGAACCGTGCCGGTTTAGTCGCCTTTATCATTGGTGCAGTAGTTACCGTTCTTCTCTTGCTTTTCTTTATGATTATTGGCGCAGCTATATTCAGTAATATGGATCAGCTTCAGTATTAAAAATAGATTGACGAAGTGATAATATGAGAGGCCTCTCCGATGTATTTCAGGAGAGGTTCTCTTTGTTATCAAGAAGCTTCTTCAGCTTTCAAATTTGTCTCTTGAAAATATGCTATAATAAGTACTGACTATGAAAAAGCGAAACAGTCACTTGATGCGGAGGTCTGAATAAGTGGGAAAAATAATCGAACTTGATGAATCACTTGCGAATCAGATAGCAGCAGGTGAAGTCGTAGAACGGCCTGCTAGCGTTGTAAAAGAATTAGTAGAAAACTCCATTGATGCTGGTGCAACGCGTATCATTGTGAAAATACAAGAGAGTGGCTTACGGCTCATTGAAGTGATTGACAATGGAACGGGGATTGAAAAAGAAGATGTTGCTAAGTCTTTAAAGCGGCACGCAACCAGTAAAATCAAAAATAAAGCGGATTTATTTAAAATACGTACGCTTGGATTTAGGGGTGAAGCGATGCCTTCAATTGCTTCGGTCAGTGAATTTTCTATCGAGACAAGTGTGACGGATGAAGAGTCCGGCACGCGCTTGGTAAGTCATGGTGGAAAAGTGGACACATTAGAAGCAATTGCCCAAAGAGAAGGGACCAAGGTTACTGTACAAAACCTTTTCTACAATACGCCGGCACGCTTAAAATATATCCGCTCCTTGCAAGCAGAACTTAGCCACATCACGGATGTTATTAATCGCCAAAGTATGGCTCACCCTGAGATTTCTTTCACGCTGATCAATGAAGGTAGAGAGCTGATGAAAACGGCAGGAAATGGTGATTTACGGCAAGTTATTGCCAGTGTTTACGGCCTGCCAACCGCTAAAAAAATGTTGAAAGTGGAGGCGGAAGATTTAGACTTTACGATTTCGGGATACGTGAGCCTGCCCGAGCTGACCCGTGCTAACCGTAATTACATCACCTTGATGATAAATGGACGTTTCATCAAAAATTTCTTGCTGAATCGTGCAATCCTTGAAGGATACGGCAACCGCTTGATGGTGGGACGTTTCCCTATCGTTGTGCTTTCTATTGAGATTGATCCACAATTAGCCGATGTCAATGTGCACCCGACTAAGCAAGAAGTCCGCTTGTCAAAAGAGCGTGAACTCATACGCTTGATTACGGAAGCTATTCAAAGTGTTTTTGTGGAGCAAACTTTAATTCCTGATGCATTGGAAAATCTCAATTCACGACGTGTAAAAGTAGAGGAACAACCAGAAGTTGTAAGGGAGAGCAAATCAGCAAACCTTTATTATGATAAGGTAAGTCAGGATTTCTTTGTGGATAAAACTCAGATACGTGAGACGTACAATAGCCCTCAGGAGAAAGTTCTACCTCCAGAAGAAGCCCCTAGTACACCTTCTATTTTCGAAGAAGTGGTGCTCGAAGAAAAACAAGCACCGGAAAGCTCAAAAGGAATAGAAGGAAAAACTGCCTTTCCTGATTTGGAATACCTGGCACAACTGCATGCTACTTACCTGCTTTGCCAAGCGCAAGATGGTCTTTATATTATTGATCAACATGCAGCTCAAGAGCGTATAAAATATGAATATTGGCGGGATAAAATCGGTGAAGTCAGCATGGACCAACAAATTTTGCTGGCCCCTTATATCTTTAGTCTACCTAAGAATGATTTTTTGATGTTTTTAGACCGAAAACATATTTTGGAAGAGGCTGGATTGTTCCTTGAGGAATATGGAGAAAATCAATTCATTCTGCGTGAACACCCCACATGGCTTCAAGAAAACGACTTGGAAGAAACGGTTTATGAGATGATTGATGAAATCCTTTTGACAAAAGAATTCTCAGTCAAAAAATACCGACATGATTTAGCAACAATGGTGGCATGTAAGAGCTCGATTAAGGCAAATCATCCGCTTGATGCAGAATCAGCACGGGCATTAGTCAAAGAACTTGCTACTTGTGAGAATCCTTACTCTTGTGCGCATGGACGTCCGACAATTGTCCATTTTAATGGTGGAGATTTAGAAAAAATGTTCCGGCGTCGTCAAGAAACACATCTCTCTAAAGCCGCAAGTTGGAAGAATATAAATTAAAAATAGGAAAAGAAGGAAAATGACAACTTTATACATGGTAGTCCCTTGTTACAACGAGGAATTGGTGCTTGATGAAACATCTCGCCGCCTTGAAGAAAAATATGCAGCTTTGAAAAAAGCTGGGAAGATTGATGAAAAAAGCCGCGTTGTTTATGTTAATGATGGTTCGCGAGACAGTACCTGGGAAAAAATTCAAGAAAAACATGCGGCTAACCCGATGTTTAGTGGGATCAATCTCTCACGTAACAGAGGCCATCAAAATGCGCTCTTGGCGGGTTTGATGCAAGTTAAAGACTTAGCAGATGCCGTTATTTCAATGGATGCAGACTTACAGGACGATATCAATGCTATTGATGCAATGCTTGAAGAGTATGAAAAAGGCTACGAAGTCGTTTATGGCGTCCGTGATAATCGGGACACAGATACGGCATTTAAACGTCGTACAGCAATGGCTTTTTATGGCTTGATGAAGAAACTAGGCAGTGAATCTGTGCCTAATTCGGCAGACTTCCGCCTGATGAGCAGTCGTGCCTTAAATGGTTTGGCTGAGTATGAAGAAGTAAACCTCTTTTTACGTGGAATGGTTCCTCTTGTAGGATATAAATCAACTAATGTTTACTATAAACGTGGAGAACGTTTTGCAGGGGAAAGCAAGTATCCCCTCAAAAAGATGGTGAGTTTTGCGATTGATGGGATTACTTCAACTTCAGCAACACCTATGCGCTTTATTTTCTGGACTGGCTTGACGATGTTCCTGCTTGCTTTTGTAGCTGGAATCTATGTTGTGGCGCGTCATTTCATCGGCGGTTTCCCAACGACGGGCTGGGCCTCAATCATGGTTGCTATTATTGGGCTAGGTGGCATTCAACTCTTGGCCCTTGGGATTATTGGTGAGTATATTGGTAAAATCTTCCTTGAAGTTAAAGCACGCCCTCGTTTTATTATCCAAGATTTTATTAACACAGAAGGTGATGAGGACTAATGTACGAATACTTCAAAGGTAAGTTAGTTAAAATTACACCAACATATATCGTTGTTGATGTCGCCAATATTGGTTACCTCATCAATGTAGCAAATCCCTATGCTTGGTCCCATAGGATGAATCAAGAGATTGAAATATATGTGCACCAAGTGATTAGGGAAGATGCACATAGCTTATATGGCTTTATGGATGATGCAGAGAAATCGTTGTTTTTACGTTTGATTAGTGTCTCAGGCATTGGTCCCAAATCTGCCTTAGCAATCATTGCTGCAGATGATAACGTGGGCCTTGTTCATGCGATCGACAATAGTGACATTAAGTATTTGACGAAATTTCCAGGTGTCGGTAAAAAAACAGCGATGCAGATGGTTCTGGATTTAGCTGGTAAATTTGATGCCACAGCTTCAGCTGAAATGGTCAAAACTGCGGCTCAAAATGAAAACCTAGCTCTTATTGAAGCGATTGAAGCTTTGCAAGCCTTAGGCTATAAAGCAACTGAACTTAAGAAAATTCAGAAGAAACTTGAAGCTGAATCTGGATTGACCAGTGAAGAGTATATTAAGGCGGCTCTCAAATTAATGATGAAATAAAATCCGTACAACACGGATTTTTGTTATAATAAAAACAATGAACGAAAACTTATCAGCAACACCACTTGAAGATGAAATGATGGTTGAGAAGTCTTTAAGGCCTCAATTTTTCAACCAATACATCGGTCAAGACAAGGTTAAAGAACAACTTGAAATATTTATCAAAGCAGCAAGACTACGTGAAGAAGTACTGGATCACGTGCTTCTTTTTGGTCCTCCTGGCTTGGGGAAAACAACCATGGCCTTTGTTATTTCGAATGAGCTAGGGGTCAACATCAAACAAACATCTGGACCAGCAATTGAAAAACCAGGAGATTTAGTTGCTATCTTGAACGAGCTTGAGCCAGGAGATGTCCTTTTTATTGATGAAATCCACCGCATGCCGATGCAAGTAGAAGAGGTTCTTTACTCTGCCATGGAAGACTTCTACATTGATATCATGCTAGGATCTGGCGATGGCAGCCGCTCGGTTCATTTGGATTTGCCGCCTTTTACATTAGTGGGTGCAACAACGCGAGCTGGGATGCTTTCAAATCCTCTGCGTGCACGTTTTGGAATTTCGGCACATATGGAGTATTACACTGAACGTGACCTGGAGGAAATCGTCAAACGGACAGCAGATATATTTGAAGTGGAGATTGTAGACCAAGGTGCGCTTGAGATTGCCTTGCGAAGCCGAGGTACCCCACGTATCGCAAATCGTCTGCTGAAGCGCGTTCGAGATTTTGCGCAAATTATGGGTGACGGCCGTGTAGATAAAGAAATCACAGATAAAGCACTTCAGATTTTAGATGTGGACAATGCGGGACTTGACTATATTGACCAAAAAATCTTACGTACAATGATCGAAATGTATAATGGAGGTCCTGTAGGTTTAGGGACGCTGGCGGTTAATATAGCAGAAGATCAAGAGACTGTCGAAGATATGTATGAGCCTTACCTGATTCAAAAGGGCTTTATCATGAGAACGAAGCAAGGGCGTAAAGCGACACCTAAAGCCTATGAACATTTGGGTTACCCTTATCAAGAGAAATAAAAAATACTCCATATGGAGTATTTTTTATATGTCTTACTTGAGTAAATTTTCTTTATATGGTAATTTTTATACCCAGAGCTGTGCTATAATGAAGATATGGAAAAAATAGTATTTGTCTGCTTAGGTAATATTTGTCGAAGCCCCATGGCTGAGTTTGTCATGAAAGACTTAGTTGAAAAAGAGGGAAAAAATTTCGAGGTGGAAAGTAGAGCCACTTCGAGCTGGGAACACGGGAATCCCATCCATCCAGGGACACGTGCTCTTTTAACCGCATATGGTATCCCATTTGATGCTACTAAAGGAAGCCAGCAGATTTCACAAGAAGATTTTCAATATTTTGATCAAATTATTGCAATGGATGAATCAAATAAAGAAAATTTAGAGAAAATGGCTCCTGCAGATCAAAAACATAAAATAAAAATGCTTTTGAATAAATCAGTCCCAGACCCTTGGTATACGGGAGATTTCGAGGAAACTTATCGTCTGGTAAAAGAAGGTTGTTTAAATATTTTAGAAAATAATGGCAAGTGATGTTATATGATGTGACATAAACCTTTGACAAGAGATAAAACTAGGTTTATAATATGGCCATAGAGTTGAAGTTGAGGAGATGACGGGTGAAAGAACGTGAATTGAGACACTCCCTAGCAGTGCTACCTATTGGTACTGTTATGAAACTAACAGGATTGAGTGCGCGACAAATTCGCTATTATGAGGAACAAGGTTTACTTTTTCCAGAGCGTAACGAAGGCAACCGCCGCATGTACTCTCTTAATGATATTGAGATTGTTTTTGATATTGCTGACTTGCTGTCGGAAGGCAATAATATCGCTGATATTAAGCGCATCTATGCTCAAAGACAGAAAAAAGCTATGAAAAATCTCTCCATCAGTGAAGTACATCTTGCTTTAGAACGTGAATTTGCACAGCAAGGTCGTTTCGGACATCCGACATCCACTCATTTTAACCAGCCGCGTATGTAAGAAAAACTTACATTAAGGAAATTGAAGCATCGTTTATTCTTAAAAGGAGCCGTATTATGGGAATCACAGCAGCAAACATCCGTCGTGATGTCAAAGAAAAAAATATTAAGTTTCTACGCCTAATGTTTACCGACATTTTAGGAACGCTTAAAAACGTAGAAGTTCCAGCAACTGACGAACAGTTAGACAAACTTTTTGACAACAAGATGATGTTTGATGGCAGTTCAATTGAAGGTTTTGTCCGTATCAATGAATCAGATATGTACCTCTATCCAGATTGGGACACATGGATTATCTTCCCTTGGGGAGATGAGTATGGAAAAGTAGCTGGCGTTATTTGTGATGTTTATACAGCAGAAGGACAACCTTTCCCAGGAGATCCACGTGGTGTATTGAAACGTAATCTTAACAATATGGAAAAATTGGGCTTTAAAAAATTCAATCTTGGCCCAGAACCTGAATTTTTCCTCTTCAAGCTTGATGAAAATCAAGAACCCACACTGGAAGTAAACGATAAAGGTGGATATTTTGATCTGGCACCGACCGACTTGGCTGGCAATACACGTCGCGAAATCGTAAATGTTCTTACTGATCTCGGTTTTGAAGTAGAAGCAAGTCACCATGAGGTAGCTGTTGGGCAACACGAGATCGACTTCAAGTATGCCGATGCTTTGAAAGCTTGTGATAATATTCAAATCTTTAAACTTGTCGTGAAAACCATCGCACGTAAACATGGTTTACACGCAACCTTTATGGCCAAACCTAAGTTTGGTATCAATGGATCCGGTATGCACTGCAACATGTCACTCTTCACAGAAGATGGGCAAAATGCTTTTTATGATGAAGCGGGTGATATGGGACTTTCGGAAGCTGCAAATTACTTTATTGGTGGTTTACTCAAGCATGCTTATAACTATACCGCAATCACGAATCCAACAGTGAATAGCTACAAACGTTTAGTCCCTGGATATGAAGCTCCTGTTTACATCGCCTGGGCTGGACGTAACCGCTCACCGCTGATTCGCGTACCCGCATCTCGTGGAATGTCTACACGTGTCGAGCTTCGTTCAGTAGACCCATCAGCAAATCCTTACTTGACAATGGCTGTTCTTCTTGCCTCTGGTCTTGATGGGATTGAAAACAAAATCACCGCACCAGAAGCTGTGGAAGCGAATATTTATGTAATGACCGAAAGTGAACGTAAAGCACATGGTATTACAGACCTGCCTTCTACTTTGCATAATGCTGTGAAAGCATTACGTGAAGATGAAGTAGTAACGGCTGCTTTAGGTGAGCATGTTTTGGTTAACTTTGTGGAAGCCAAGAAAATCGAATGGGCGAGCTATGCACAATTTGTAAGCCAATGGGAAATCGATAACTATTTGGAACTTTACTAAAAGAGAGAAGCATCCTTGAGATGCTTTTTTTGAATTTTTATACTAAAAAGACTAAACTAGACATATGGATATAAAAGAAAAATTAAAAAATATTATAGATAAACTAGACTATGGACAGGTTGCAAAACTTGCGATGTTGGAGAGAGGAGCCTATGCAGTATCTGGACCGCAAGAACCAGCTGCTGATGGTGCACTGTTTGAGGACTTTGCCGCCAAATATTTGTCAGAAAATGAAGATCTGACGGTTGTTAATCGCAAGGACCCAGAAACTGCACTTCAACAAGAAGATTTTGAGGCATTGCTTGGTCAACTGAAAGCACCGCAACATATCATTTTTGTAGAATGTCTGGAATTAGGAACGACTGAAATTAAGGGCTTTTTGAATACCCTCCTTTCTGCTGATTTAATCAAAAGCAGTAAAGTGGTTCTTTTGGACTTGCCACAGTTAGAATATATGGCACTCCATTCAAGTATGAAAGGAAAAATCGCTATTTAAAGCGATTTTTTTCTTGATATTCTCGGGAACGTTTCATAATTTCTTTATAGATAGAATGGATAGCAGGCTCGTATTGGGGTTTCTCTGTCCTTTTTTTTATCTTTTCGAAAATAAAGTGTTCTCGATCAGAATCGTAGACCTCTCTATTTTCTTCTGCCTTAGCTGTGATTACCTCTTCGACCAAGGACATACGTTTTTCTAAAAGTATAATAATTTGATCGTCTAGTGCATCAATTTCGTTACGGGTTTTTTCTAAAGTCATATTTTTATTATGACACAAAAGCTTCTGGAGGACAATTTTTAAATAAAAAAAGCGAACGATATTTATTTAAATAAAAAAGTTTGTCTTTTGGTTTTAATAATGTTAAATTTAAATAAATAATATTAAGTGTGGAGGAATTATGGATTGGTTTTTTAATCTGGAAGAAGAAGAACAAGAATTTATCAAGCAATTTATTTTTGCATCGGGTTCTTTAAAAGAGTTGGCCAAGTATTATGGGGTGAGTTATCCTACTGTGCGGTTGCGTATAGATCGGTTAATTGAGAAAATAGGTCTGAATGACAGTAAAAAGGATTCCTTTGAAGTAAGTATTATGCAAATGGTTATCGATGAAAAAGTGAGCCTGAGTAGTGCCAAAGAGATTATAAAAAAGCATAGGGAGATTTGAGATGAATCATTTAATGGAGATAGCAATAATTGGGGTTATTATCGCATTTCAGACATTTGCGGGCTATAGAGAAAACAAGTACCTGGGCGCCTTGCTTCCGCTTGCTTTCATGGCCGCTGTGGGTGTCTTCTTATACAGAGGCGCTCTCGGTTTTAACTTTAAGGATATTGTGATGCCTTTTGTTGGGCTCTTCGTCTTAATCATGCTGTATCAAGGAGGAAGAGAGTCAAGAAAAAGCAAGATAAATAAAGAGCTGGAGAAAATGAAAGCCAAAGATATTTCAAAAAGAAAATAAAAGATAATTTAACTGCAAGTATTGACTCTATTACGGGTTAAGTTTATAATTATAAGATGAATAAAAGCGAAAAAATTGAAGGATATGAACTCCTTAATCTACAACTGAAAGGTTTACTTTCAGCACAAAACTATACATTATCAAATCTCTCCAATGCATCAGCTCTTCTCAATGACTTCTTGCCTAATCAAGTCTTTGTAGGGTTTTATTTGTACAACGGCGAACAACTTATTTTAGGCCCTTTTCAAGGTGGGGTTTCTTGTGTCGAAATAAAGTTAGGCGCTGGAGTATGCGGTGAAGCCGCAGAGAAACGTCAAACATTAATTGTTGACAATGTTAAAGAACATAAAAACTATATTTCATGTGACAGCCGAGCGCTGTCAGAAATTGTAGTACCGCTCATTAAAGACGGCGAATTAAAAGGAGTTTTAGATTTGGATGCTTCAGAAACTTCCTTTTATGATGACGTCGATCAAAAATATCTTGAAGAATTCTGCCACATTTTGTCAGAGATGACGGATTGGAAATTTTTTTGAACGAGGGAAACGATGAAAGAAACAGTGAATAACTTTATAGCAGATAAATTTGGTACCAGTGAGGTGTGTCCTGTAGGTTTTGATCCTTTGGCTCAACCTAAAGCATTTGCTCAAGATTTGGGTAATTTTGTGTACCAGCTGCACCAATTAGAAGCAACAGGAGCGGAAAATCCAGCCTTAATGTTGCCGGTCATTGAAGCTGAATTTTTGACACTGTTGGATCAAATGAAAAGAATTGCACCTGTAGAAGGTCTACGCTTGTATTGGGATAAAGCTTCTAAAAATCCATGGACCAAGCCTGCGGTTGTTTTACATGGCGAGTTGAACTTGGACACTGTGTGGAAGAGGGCCGATAAATTTTCGGGGGTGGCTGAAACAGTAGCTTCCATAATGGGTGATCCTGCCTGTGATTTGACCATTGCATGGGAAATATTTGATGAGAAACAAAGAAAGATATTTTTCTCTGCTGCTGAAGCCGATAGGGCAACAGTGATCCGCGCTCGTGTATGGGCTATTTACAAGGCAATGAAAAATTATAATGCTGCCGATATTGATCAGTCCATACTGGCACGTGATGTTCTTTTCCGAATCAATGAAGAGCTCGGTCTTGGCGCAGAGCCAGACCTTTATTAGAAGGAATGAAAAATGGCTTACCAAGCTTTATATAGAAAATACCGTAGTCAAAGATTTGATGAGATGGTTGGCCAAGAAGTGGTGGCCACAACCTTAAAGAATGCTATCGTTAATGGGCAGATTTCTCATGCTTATCTTTTTAGTGGCCCGCGTGGGACAGGGAAAACTTCCGCCGCAAAAATTTTTGCCAAAGCAATCAACTGCCCGAATCAAAAAGAGGGAGAGCCTTGTAACACTTGTGATATTTGTCAGGCCATTACCCAAGGGAGCCTTGAGGATGTGATTGAACTTGATGCCGCTTCAAATAATGGAGTGGACGAAATCCGTGAGATTCGCGATAAATCAACCTATGCAGCGAGTCGCGCAAATTATAAGGTTTATATTATCGATGAGGTTCATATGCTGTCAACGGGGGCATTCAACGCTTTGCTGAAAACCTTGGAAGAACCTACAGATAATGTTGTCTTTGTTTTAGCAACAACTGAGCTTCAAAAAATTCCGGCAACAATTATTAGCCGTGTGCAAAGATTTGCTTTTAAAGCAATTACAACGCGTGATATTCGTCAGCATTTAGCAGAAGTTTTAGCAGATGAGAAGATTGAGTTTGAAGATGCGGCACTTGATGTTATTGCAAAATCTGCTGAGGGAGGAATGCGTGATGCGTTGAGTTTATTGGATCAGGCCTTAAGTTTTTCTGATGGCAAGCTTGCAGAGAAGGATGCTCTCTTAGTGACAGGCTCCATTGCTAATGAAGCGCTTGTCTCTTATGTTGCAGCTTTGGCAGCTTCAGATGGACCAACTGCACTTGATGCCTTAGAGAAAATTTTTCTTGAAGGTAAAAATATGTTGCGCTTTACGGAAGATCTCTTAACTTATTTCCGTGATTTGCTTTTGAGGGGAGACAATGAAATCCCACGTCCCCGTCTTTACCAATGGATCAACATTGCGATTGAGTCTCTAAAAATTATTAAAGAAACGACCCAGAGCAAAATTGCTGCTGATGTGATGACAATGCGTCTTGTGGATACAGGAGCTTATTCATCTGTTGAACCTAAAGAACTTCCGGAAAGTTTGAACCATGAGCTTCAAGCCTTAAAAGCAGAAGTTGCAGAGTTAAAAGCTAAATTGGCAGAAACGAGAAGCCAAACTGTGGTATCCACTGTCAGTCAAGAAGTTCAAATTAAGCAGCAAGTGAAAACAAAAACAGTGACTGAAAAGTACACTGTAAATCAAGATTTGGTTTTTAAAGCTCTAAAGGAAGCGACCAACGAAGCACGCCAAGCAGTTTATGGTGCATGGCCTGAGATTGTTTCTAGCTTTACCAAACCTTCAGAGCGTGCCTTAATCAATAATACCGCACCTGTGGCAGCCTCAAGTAATTTTGTGGTGGTTACTTTTCCTCATGGTAATTTAGCCAAGCGCGTTACAGAAAATGAAAACCTACAGTTAACTTTTGGCAATTTAATGTCATCAATACTGGGATTTTCGCCCGAGATTATTGCTTTAGCAGAGCAAGATTGGCAGGCTGTACGTCAAGAGTATGTCTTAAGCCTTAAAAAAGGAGAGCAGCATGTGATAAAAGACACGGAATCTGAGCCAGAACCAGAAGAAGCCCTTGTCAGTAAGGCCAAAGAATTTTTTGGTGAAAAAGTGAAAGTAATTAATGACTAAAAAAACGCCTTGTGGCGTTTTTTATATTCGTTTTAATCAATCTCGCGGCTTAAATCGACTTCTTCAAGCGGAATGAGTTTTGTTTTCTTCACGATTTTGTAAGAGAAATATAAAATCAAGAAGAGTGGTAAAGCAAGATAGGTCGTGATGATGCTTTGCGCATTCATCGTTACAGTAGTAATTTGCCCGATAACGATAATGATTGAAAGAATAAGAGCGATAATTGGTCCAATAGGGAACCATTTGGCATGGTAGCCTAACTCAGAAAGTTTATGGCCTTGCTTAATAAAAGCACGGCGGAAGCGGAAGTGACAGATAGCAATTCCAATCCAAGCCAAGAAACCGGACAAACCAGAAGCGGCAACCAAATAGAAATAAATCTCAGTTCCGAAGATACTTGTTAAGAAGGCCAAAAGACCGATGGCAACAGTCGCTAAAATTGCATAAATTGGCACACCGTTGCTTGTATTTGTTTTAGCGAAGACTTTTGGCGCATGCCCTTCTTTTGCCATGCCAAAAAGCATGCGGGAAGCAGCATATAACCAAGAATTGGCAGAGGAAATAACGGAGGTTAAAATGACAGCATTCATAACTGATGCAGCAGCGGCTAAGCCAGCACGTTCAAATACCAAGGTGAATGGAGAAACAGTAATGTCACTTTGGGTCGCTGCACGGAGGAGACTTGGATCTTTATAGTAAACCAAGGCACCGATTACGAATATTGAGAGGAAATAGAAAATAATAATTCGCCAAAAAACTTGCTTAATCGCTGAAGGTACATTTTTCTCAGGGTTTTCTGACTCACCGGCTGCGATACCAACGATTTCTGTACCCTGGAAAGAGAAACCAGCAATCATGAAGACAGCAATCATACCTCCAATTCCACCGACAAAACCATGATTTCCTCCGGCAGAAAGATTGCGTGCCACATCTGGCTTATAAGTCATAACCCCAAAAATTGTTGCGAGACCAATCACGATAAAGGCGATAACAGCGATGACTTTAATTGTCGCCATCCAAAATTCTGCTTCACCATAGGCCTTAGCTGAAATAAGGTTAACCAAGAGGATAAGCGCAATCACGATAGTTGACCATATCCATGTAGGCACATGGGGCAACCAAAATTGCATGATGACACCAACTGTAGCCGCCTCAACCGCCACAGTAATTGCGGAGTTAAACCAATAGTTCCAACCCATAGCAAAGCCAAAAGCTTTATCTACATAGCGGTCAGCGAAAGAAGCAAAAGAGCCAGATACTGGAAGATAGGAAGCCATTTCTCCTAGAGACGTCATAAGGAAGAAAACCATGAGTCCAATAGCGACATAGGCAACTAATGCACCTAAAGGTCCAGCTTGAGAAATCGTTGCGCCTGATGCAACAAATAGGCCGGTACCAATAGTTCCTCCTAAGGCAATCATTGTTAAATGACGATGTTTAAGGCCACGTTTGACTTGCGTGGATGGCGTGGCCTCATTATTTGAAGTATTGTCCATTACTTCTCTCCTAAATTTATAAATATTAATACAAAAAGCAATCCCTAGAGATTGCTAAACGTCAGAAAGATCTTTCATCCGAATAGCGCATCGTGGCCATAGTAAGACCGCGACAGTTTAACAGGTGTTTCCCGCTAAACCAAGAAAAGTCTATGAGCATGACTTCTCTTTCGGCAACCGCTCCTGGGCTAAACTTCTCAGCATGCTCTAGCTCTGTTTAGCTTATTATTGGTTGCGACCTCTATCGTTTATTAAGTATTTATGAACATTTTAGATTAATTTGAGGGGGATGTCAAGGACGAACCTGTAAGGAATGAATAATTATACATAATCTTGTTTAAAATAACAGAATTTTTAATGCTTGTCTATTTAAAAAAATCGAGGGATTTGTTTTAGAGACTAAAAAGAGTTATAATATAAGGAGAGATGATTACGGTTTCATCTCAACTATATCTGGAGGTGGTTTTCTATGACGTTTACCCCAAAATATGTATCTCCAACTTACGCGGGAGAAAAAATTGTATGCGTAACCCGTAGCCAGCAAGGGGAGATTTCCCACTTATATCAGCGCTTTGACAGCCGCTGTAAGTTACATTTTATTGTGAAAAAGCTTGGTTATTATCAATCGAAAGAAGGTGAGTATCGTTACATTCCAGCGAATGTCCTGGATGTAGTGGCTTAGTGATAAAAACAATGAAAAATCTTCTGCAGTGACAGAGGGTTATTTTTTTATTTTATAATAGAATAAAATAAGATAAATCAGCTTGCAAAAAGCAGCTAAATTTGATAGAATATATACTTGTGAGTAAAAACTCATAACTTACACAGGCTCCAACCTGTGTCATTAGTCCAAAAGGAGGAAAAATCAATGACAAAATACGAAATTCTTTATATTATTCGTCCAAACATTGAAGAAGAAGCAAAGAAAGCCCTCGTTGAACGTTTCGATAGTATCTTGACTGACAACGGTGCTGCTAATCTTGAGTCTAAAGACTGGGAAACACGCAAACTCGCTTACGAAATTCAAGACTTCCGCGAAGGTATCTACCACATCGTAACTCTTGAAGCTGCTACTGATTCAGAAGCTTTGAGCGAATTTGACCGTCTTGCTAAGATTAACGGCGACATTCTTCGTCACATGATCACTAAAGTAGAAGCTTAATTCTAGTTTAGCTGGACAAATTTAAAGGAGAAGCATCATGATTAATAATGTTGTTTTGGTCGGACGCGTTGTGCGTGACCCTGAACTGCGATATACACCGCAAAATACTGCGGTTGCTACATTTACGATTGCTGTTAACCGTCGTTTTAAAAACGCGCAAGGCGAACGTGAAGCTGATTTCATTAACTGTGTCATCTGGCGTCAATCTGCTGAAAACTTGGCAAATTGGGCTAAAAAAGGTGCCTTGATTGGTGTAACAGGTAGTATTCAAGTGCGAAATTATGAGAACAAAGAAGGTCAACGTGTTTACGTGACTGAAGTATTGGCTGATAACTTCCAAATGCTTGAGAGTCGTGCCGCACGTGAAGGTGGCTCTGGTTCATATTCTGCACCACAGCAACAACAATCACAAAATCGTCCTTTTGCTGGCTCTAACAGCTCAGCAGGAAATGCAACACCTGATTTTGGTCGTGATGCAGATCCATTTGGTGGCTCACCAATGGAAATCTCAGATGATGATCTTCCATTCTAAAAATTAAGACAGCCCTTCTAAACGTCTGTCTGAGCCTCTTATTTGTTGATTAGAAAAACATTTTGTTTTTTCTAATCAACAACATCATACAATAATATAAGGAGAAACACACTATGGCTTTTCAAAAACGTGGTGGCTTCAAACGCCGTAAAAAAGTTGACTTTATCGCAGCTAACAAAATCGAAGTTGTTGATTACAAAGACACTGAACTCTTGAAACGTTTTATCTCAGAACGTGGTAAAATCTTGCCACGTCGCGTAACTGGTACTTCAGCTAAAAACCAACGTAAAGTGGTTACAGCTATCAAACGCGCACGTGTTATGGCTCTCTTGCCATTCGTAGCTTCTGACGAAAACTAAGAAATAAATAAGCACCTTCGGGTGTTTTTTTGTTCTTCCAGGAATATTTGACTTGCCCAGTTCTTTATATTAAGGGATGAAAGAATTTAAGGAAGAGAAGAGAAAACGAGGAAGGATTTCAAAATATTTTTAGGGATGTGTCTTACCTTCAGTTTGTTGATCTTTCTGGAATTTTTAAAGTGGGCTAGAGTGATGGCGGATAGTCCCCCATAGCCAGCCCAGTTAGTGACTTTATAATTCCCCTCATATGGAACATTCGTATACTACAGGTGTAAATAAAAAGATAAGGAAAGTTGCCCTGCTTTTTTAATAGAATTTTTATGAAGAATAAAAATTCTGAATGTGGTAAAATAAAGCAATGACATGGATTATAATTTTACTTTTTTGCCTTTTGGCTTATGGGATTTTCCTTGAACCACATTTTATGCGTGTGCGACAAGTGAGAATTTCAAACACAGCTGGGCTGAAAGTGGCGCACTTTACAGATACACACTTTAATTGGCATACACATCCACGCCGCTTTTTAAAATTTGCAAAACACATAAGAAAAACACGACCTGATTTGATCTTGTTCACAGGCGACTTATTTGATAAAGTCAATTGGGCGCAAGCGCATGATGTTGATAAAGTAAAAGAAATTTTAGCAGAACTTGAAGCACCTTTAGGAAAATTTGCGATTTTGGGCAATCATGATTTTTCGTATGAAGGGCACGCGCATTATATAAGAACTTTTTTAGAGGAAGCAGGTTTTACTGTACTTACCAATCAATCGCTCATGTCAGGAACAGTATCATTAACGGGGCTTGATGATTTACGTGAAGGGCAACCAAATTTTAGTATGGTTCCTGAGCAAGGAAAGTTTTCGATTTTAATGATTCATGAGCCGGATACCATTTTACAAGTAGAATTTCCTGAAAAATATGATTTAGTCGTTGCAGGACATAGTCATGGTGGGCAAATTCGTCTTGGTAATTTGCGCTTACGTAATGATGGGTCAAAGATGTATGATTCTGGTCTTTATACCTTAGGAATACATACAAAACTTTTTGTAAATGCCGGTATCGGGTTAACCTTTTTACCAATCAGGTTTGGTGTCCCCCCAGAACTCGTCTATTATGAAATTTAAAAAGTCTCCAGATAAACTTCTGGAGACTTTTGTTTAATGTTCTTGTGAAGAGATAATGGTTTCTTTACCATTATTATCAACAGCATGGAAATGCCGTGGCCAAGAATTATTAAAAGGATATTGGAAATCAACCGTAAGAGTTAAAGGATTGTGAGGCTGTGAAAATTTCACAGAGAGCAGTCCTTTTTGGTTGAGTAATTCAAAATTGATAAGGGGCTCAAGCGGGATAACGCCTTTTAGCTGATTGTCAATGATGAACCAAAAACTGTCAATGATTTCACCAGGAATACTAGAGACAGTTCCATAGCTTGCATAGCGTCCTTTTGTTTCAGTAAATGCCATTTTGGTCCTCCTTTATCATTAACTTTCTCGTTTAATTTAAACGGGTTTGGCTGATTACTTCTCGAATATTTTCTAAAGTATCTTCGATTGTATCCTGAGCTTTCATGCCGTACATCAAAAAGATTGCATCTAGAAGACTAATTTGAGAGACGGTTGAAGCGACAGCTTCAGGCCGAAAAGATATTTCTTCAGCTATTGAAATAAGTGCCAGGTCGCTTTTTTTCACCAAGGCTGAGTTGGCAAATGATGTGATGGCGATCACAGGGACGTGATTGTTTTTCAAAATATCAACGATCTTCAGTGTATCTTTGTTTTTTCCGGTATGTGAAATAACGAAAGCACAGTCTTTTTCCGTCAGCTTAGAAGCCAACATTTGTTGGTAATGAAAATCCTGATGATATACCGTTTGTAGTGGCATACGCAAAAATTTATGGTAAGCAATTAAAGCAACGGCATTAGAGCCACCAAGACCAAAAAAACCACATGTTTTGGCGGATAAGAGGATATTCATAACCTTATCCAATGTTTCGCTCTCTATCAGTTGCAAGGTGGCATTGAGAGAAGAAATATTACTGGTAAAGTTCTTGGCAAGAATATCTTTATAGCTGTCTTCTGGCGATAGTTCACTGAAAAAGTTGTCGGATTTAAATTTTTCAGTACTATGGATAGCTAACTTTAAATCTTGGAATGAATCAAAGCCGATTTTTTTGGCAAACCGCGAAATGGTTGCAGTAGAGACTTTCGTATTCTTTGCAAATTCTTGAATGGATAAGCGCGCGGCACTGTCCATATTTTCAATCAAGTAATTTGAAATGGCTTGATCAGATTTACTGAGGTTATCGTAATAAGAGTTGATACGTGTGATGAGAGATTGTGTCATATGCTTTCCAGTCTTGCTTTTATTATATCATAACACAATTTTGAGGTGGAAAATGGGAAATGCTTTTAAATAGAAAGTTGATTTATTCCTCTTCAAAATCATAGTCTCGAATGGCGCTAGAAATATCACTAAAGTCAAAGCCTTTCCGGGCCAAGGCCTGGGTTATGCGTTGCTTAAGTTCATAGCCTTCGTATTTTCTACTGTATTTACGTGCGCTTTTGTCGAGTTCGGTGTAAAGAAGTTCCAGCTCATTTTCTTCATCTGCTTCAAGTTCTAAACTTTCAAGCGCTATGGCGCTAATGGCATAGGAAAAACCCTTAGCAGTGAGTCCTTGCGTGACTTTTTGTTTAAGTTGTTGTAGAGTGAGACGACTTGCTTTTTGGCGGACTATTTTTTCCGCAAGAGTGACAGCCACATCAATTTGTTTTTCTTCATTAAAAACTTGGGCTATTCCTTCATCAATAAGTTGTAAATCAAGTCCCTTGAGGTGGAGCTTTTGTTTTATCTGATAAGGGCCGGCACTTGCTGTGCGAACTTTTCCCTGAATATAACTTTCGATATAAGCGCGGTCGTTGAGGAGCCCGTTTGTGGTAAGGTTGTCAATGATCTCCTCTACTTGAAGGGGTTGGATATTATGGTCAGAGAGATATTTTTTTACTTCTGATGTTGTTCGAGCTTTGAAGGAAATAAAGTAAAGTGCCAAAGATTTGCCTTGTGCAAAATTGTCAAAAGCTAAGAGTTGCTCCAGTTCAGTTGGAGAAAAGGCTTTATCCCTAGTCAGCATGTATTTTACAATTGTATCCTCACAGACATAAATTTTATCTTTAGCTTCCTCCCATTCTTTATAGGAAAAAGGCTCTGTCAGTGTAACTTTGTAAAGCTTTTTGAGTTTTGTGATTTCCTTGATTTTTATCATAACTTTATTATAACAGAGTCACCAGATAAGATACAATAAGTCTTTCTTTGCCGAGCTGCAGCTGTCGGAAGAACTCCATAGTAGGATGGGGCAATCGCTTTTTCTTTCTTGACGTGTAGCGCTCTTTTTTTACCTGCATTTTCATGTTTTATAGGTGCTTTATTATCACAAAAAAGTATTAGGTTGCTATATATAGTAGGTTATAGTAAAATTGGGATATGATTAATCTGAAAATTGGACAAAAAATCCCACTCAATATTGAGCGTATGGGTATCAATGGCGAAGGAATCGCCTCTTACCATGGGCGCTTAGTATTTGTGCCTTATGCACTGCCTACAGAAGAAATTTTGGCAGAAATTACAGAAAATGCACGCAATTTTTCACGCGCAAAAGTTGTAAAGATAAATAAAAAGTCAAAATACCGTGTTAAACCTGAAGATCGTGTTTACCATGAACTGAGCGGCTCACATATCATGCATCTTGCTTATCCGCAACAATTAGAATTTAAGCGTGATTTGCTCCGCCAATCTCTCGAAAAATACCGTCCAACAGGTTGGAAGAAGTATGAACTTTTACCTACACTTGGGATGGAAAATCCTTTGCGTTACCGTAACAAATTGCAATTCCAAGTGCGCCGTCTAAATAATGGAGATGTTATTGCTGGATTATACAAAGAAGGCACACATCACTTGGTGAATTTAGAAAATTGCTTGGTTCAAGACGAAGTCATCCAAAATATCGCTAACCGTATTTGTCGTTTGATTGAAAAATACAACTTGCCTGTTTATGATGAGCGTAAGGTCATGGGTATCCGCACAATCGTTGCGCGACGTAGCCAAAAAACAGGTGAAGTCCAAATTATTTTCGTTACCTCTGCACGTATCAGTTTAGATGGACAGGTTTGGCCTGCACCACGGGAAGAGCTCTCAAAACGTCAACGCAAAGATTTGGTGAAGATGGATAATATTTTATCTGACTTGACGGAAGAGTTTCAAGAGATTGTTTCTGTATCAGCCAACTTCCATCCAAAGAAAACCAGCGAAATTTATGGTGACCGCACACAGATGCTTTTTGCGGAAAAAGAAACGATTACTGAAGGCGTTTTGGATTATGACTTTGAGTTGTCACCCCGTGCTTTTTATCAACTTAATTCAGAACAAGCAAATGTGCTTTACGGTGAAGCTGTACGTGCGCTAAATCCGAAAAAAGATGACCGTGTGATTGATGCCTACTGTGGCGTTGGGACAATCGGTTTTGGTGTAGCCAAGAAAGTAAAATCTGTCCATGGAATGGATATTACGCCAGAATCTATCGCAGATGCTAAAGCCAACGCAAAACGTCTTGGCTTTAAAAACTGCCACTATGAGGTAGGTAAGGCGGAGCGTATCATTCCTAACTGGTATAAATCAGGTCATAGAGCCACGGCCCTTATTGTTGATCCACCGCGTACAGGATTGGATGATGCCTTGTTGGAAACAATCACCACTTATACACCAGAAAAACTGGTTTATGTCTCTTGTAATGTTTCAACATTGGCAAAAGACTTGGTCATTCTTTCGCAATTTTACAGCATCGAATATATCCAATCTGTTGATATGTTCCCACATACAGCACGTACTGAAGCCGTGGTGAAAATGCGTAAACTTGCCCAACCTTTGGCAGCACCTTTCCGTGCTGAAAAGCCAAAGCAACAATACGACAAGCCCCGTAGAAAAAGAAAATAAAATAGGCCTATAGTTTGAGCGAGGAGGAAAAGCATGATTTATTTAAGAAAGGCAACCACAGCAGATGTTGCAGCGATTATGCCGATTATTGCTCAGGCGCGTGAATTTCTGGGCAAATCAGGCAGCGATCAATGGCAAGCAGAGTACCCCGCACAAAGTGATATTGAAAATTTTATTTACAAAGCTGTGGGTTACGTTCTGATTGTTGATGAAAAAGTTGCAGGCTTTTGTGCGGTTATTACCGGCGAAGATACACAATATACGAAAATTTATAATGGCGAGTGGTTAAATGATAGTTTGGACTACGTCACCGTCCATTGTTTAGCCTTGTCTGACCACTATCGTGGTCTGGGTCTGACAAAATATCTTTTTTCAAACATCTTTACTATGATGCAAGCACGTGGATATAAAGATTTCCGCGTGGATACGCATCCAGCTAATGCAGTGATGCAGGCAGTATTTGAGCGTGAGGGATTTGAAAAACGTGGTATGGTTTTCTATGAAGGAGATCGTATTGCTTATCAACTCCTTTTAGGAGAAGGAGATGAATAAAGAAAACTGGTTAGAGTTTTGCTTATCGCTTGGTCCAACTTTTGCAGATACACCTTTTGCAAAGATGGAAAAAGGCCCGGCTACGATTGTGGTAAAGCATCTCAAAAATAAAAAATCTTTTGTCTACATTTCGGAGCGTGAAGGCAAGCTTGTTTTGGCTGTCAAAGGTTTACCCTCTGTCAATGAAGAACTTCGTGAATCTTTTGACTCCATACGCCCGGCCTGGCACATGAATAAAACACACTGGAATGATATTCATTTTGGTGGTGACGTTTCAGAGAAACAAGCGAAACAGATGATTGAGAACAGTTATCATTTAATCAAACCAAAAAGAGAATAAAATGGAATATAAAGAAAAATTTTTAAAAGATTTTAGTGAGTGGGTGGACCAACAGGTTCAACTTTCAGAGATTGCAATGAAAGCCGCAGAAAAAATTGCGCATGAAGATAAAAAAATTGAAGCAAAAGAAGCAGCTATTCGTTATGAAAGCCGTCTCGATGCCTATCAATTTATTCAAGGGAAATTTGAAAACTATAAAGCGGGTAAAGATTTCCACGACGTACCAGATTTAGGTACAAAAACTTTTTAAGTCACAAGGAGGGTTTTATGAAATTAAATCCTATGGTTGGTAAACAAGTGCGAGTAACTGCTCTCGCATAAGTTTACCGCTAAGTTAACAATATTCTCACTTAGCGGATAGTTAAGGAGAAAAAATGAAAGCATACGAATACAACAGAATAAAATATCTTACCTTTGACCTTATCAATGTCTATCATTCGGTTAATGATAAAGCCACGGTAGAAGCAGTTTATGCTCAAACTGTAGCTGAAATAGAAGAGCTCTCGAAAGCAAAAGAAGTCGAACTCTTTTTAGAGAAACTTGCTGACAGTAAAACAACTAAAGAACAAGCAGAGCGCGAGTTACTTCACTTGAAGGATTTAGTTGAAGCTTTTGTCTTGCCCTCTGAAAGTCAGATTAAAAAGATTTTTAAGAAGGTCAAAAAGCTCAAAGTTCCAGCGCAAGCATCCTGGGACATGAAAGAACTCACCTATTTTGCTTGGAATGAGATTTCCAGTCAGCGCAAGTATATCGTGACCAATGACGGACGAGGTTTTTATGGATCGACATCAGGAAGTATAAAAAATATTTGTGCGATTTGTCAAAAAACAAGCCAAGTGACGCAGTTTTTAGCAACCACAAAAAAAGGCTCTGATGGTACCTATACTAAGAATGGAACATATATCTGTATGGATAGTGTGAACTGTAACCGACAAATGCAAACAATAGAAGGTTTAGAGCATTTCTTAGAAATAATCAAAGAACGCTGAGCGACCTTGCAAAAAACCGACAAATCTGATAGAATAAAAACACTAAATGAGGAGTAGCAAGTCTAATCTTTGAGAGAGAAATCGGTCGCTGTGAGATTTCAGATGAAGCTTGTGAAGGTTGCATTGTGGTCAGTTAAATAAAATTAAGTGTCTGCTTTATAAAAAAGTAGGAATTTAGGTGGTACCGCGCGTGAGCGTCCTATTTTGGATGTTTGGGTGCGGTATTTTTTTATTGACATACTCTTGAACTTTCCCCTCGACATTATCAACTGTTTTCATACCGAAAGGAAAAATAAATGACAGAAGAATTATCAACAAAATTTAATCCTGCTGAAGTCGAAGCAGGACGCTACGAGAAATGGCTCGAACAAGGTGTTTTTGCCCCTTCGGGTGACAAAAAAGCAAAACCTTATAGTATCGTTATTCCACCACCAAACGTCACAGGTAAACTCCACTTGGGCCATGCTTGGGATACAACCTTGCAAGACATCATCATCCGTCAAAAACGTATGCAAGGTTTCGATACCCTCTGGTTGCCAGGTATGGACCACGCAGGAATTGCCACGCAAGCCAAAGTGGAAGCGCGTTTAGCTGAAGATGGGATTTCCCGTTATGATTTAGGTCGTGAGAAATTCTTAGACAAGGTCTGGGAATGGAAAGACGAATATGCCTCAACCATTAAAGAACAATGGGGTAAAATGGGTATCTCTGTGGATTACAATCGTGAACGTTTTACTCTAGATGAAGGTTTGTCTGCTGCAGTCCGTAAAGTTTTTGTTCAACTTTACAAAAAAGGCTGGATTTACCGTGGTGAATTTATCATTAACTGGGATCCAAAAGCCATGACGGCGCTCTCTGATATTGAAGTTATCCATAAGGATGTTGAAGGTGCCTTCTATCACATTACTTATCCTTTGGCGGATGGTTCAGGTGCACTTGAAGTAGCGACAACGCGTCCAGAAACTTTCTTTGGCGACACTGCTGTTGCTGTTAACCCAGCAGATGAACGTTATGCCAAATACATTGGCCAAAGCGTCGTTCTCCCAATCATTAACAAAGAAATTCCTATTGTTGGCGACGAACATGCAGACATGGAAAAAGGGACAGGTGTGGTTAAAATTACGCCCGCCCATGATCCTAACGATTTCTTAGTGGGGCAACGTCATAACTTGCCACAAGTTAATGTGATGAATGCTGACGGTACAATGAATGAGCTTACAGGTGAGTTTAATGGCATGGATCGCTTTGAAGCTCGCGAAGCCATCATTAAAAAATTAGATGAGCTCGGCAACTTAGTTAAAGTTGAGAAAATGATGCACTCTGTTGGGCACTCAGAACGTACAGGTGTGATGGTGGAGCCACGCTTATCGACACAATGGTTTGTTAAGATGGAAGAATTGGCTAAAAATGCTATCGCTAATCAAAAAACAGAAGATGCGGTTGAATTTTACCCTCCACGTTTTAACGACACATTCCTTCAATGGATGGAAAACGTACATGACTGGGTTATTTCGCGCCAACTCTGGTGGGGGCATCAAATCCCTGCCTGGTACAATGAAGCTGGCGAAATGTATGTCGGTGAGGAAGCACCAGAAGGAGAAGGTTGGGTACAAGATGAAGACGTACTTGATACATGGTTCTCCTCTGCTTTATGGCCTTTCTCAACAATGGGCTGGCCGGATGAAAAGGCAGAAGACTTCCAACGCTACTTCCCTACATCGACCTTGGTTACGGGCTATGACATCATCTTCTTCTGGGTTTCGCGTATGATTTTCCAATCCCTAGAGTTTACAGGAAAAGCACCATTTAATAATGTTCTTATCCACGGTTTGATTCGTGATGAAGAGGGACGCAAGATGTCCAAATCTTTGGGTAATGGTATTGACCCAATGGATGTGATTGAAAAATATGGTGCAGATGCCTTACGTTGGTTCTTGTCCAATGGTTCAGCCCCAGGACAAGACGTGCGTTTCAGCTACGACAAAATGGATGCAGCTTGGAATTTCATCAATAAGATATGGAACGTTTCACGCTATATCTTGATGAATGCAGGAGATATCACAGCAGAAGAAATTTCTGCTCATCTTGACCAAGTAGCAGCGAAAACAGCAGGTAATGTTACCGATCGCTGGATTCTCACACGTTTGAATGATACAATTGCGCGCGTGACTGAACAAATGGATAAATTTGAGTTTGGTGTTGCAGGGCATATTCTGTATAACTTCATTTGGGATGAGTTTGCCAACTGGTATCTTGAGTTGACCAAAGAAGTAATGTTTGGCGACGATGAGGCAGAAAAAGACGTCACACGTTCAGTACTTGTGCATGTCCTTGATCAAGTGCTCCGCCTGTTGCACCCAATCATGCCTTTCTTTACAGAAGAAATTTTCGAAAAACTTCCGACAACTGAAGGCAAATCTATTGTGGTATCTGAATATCCAGAAGTACGTCCAGAATTTGATGATGCAGAAGCAGGTGATGGTGTTGCCATGTTGATTGAGATTATCACGGCGGTACGTAATATCCGTGCGGAAGTGAATACGCCTTTATCAAAAGCCGTGCCAATGATAATCAAATCAGACAAGGAAGCCTTCCTGAACAAGGTAGCGCCTTATATCAGACGTTTTACCAATCCAAGTGAGTTAACTATTGAAGCGGATGTGACAGCACCTGAACAAGCCATGTCAGCAGTTGTTACTGGTGCGGAAATCTACCTTCCACTCGCAGGCTTGATTAATATCGAAGAAGAAATTGCTCGTCTCAATAAAGAACTAGACAAATGGCAAAAAGAACTCGATATGGTTAACCGCAAGCTTTCTAATGAAAAATTTGTGGCAAATGCCAAAGCAGAAGTTGTAGACAAAGAACGTGCTAAATTAGCAGACTATCAAGAGAAGTTTGAAAGCACTCAAGCTCGTATTGAAGAGTTACAAAAATAGTCGATGAGACATAGAAAAGTTCCTAATTGTGGGAATTTTTTCTTTTTGGTATAGATAGGTTTACGATATCTTAAATTTTCATTTCTTGTTAAACCTATGGAAAAGTGATAAAATAAACAAAGAAAAAAACTCTAAGGAGAGATAAAAGATGGCACATATTAAATTTGACTATTCTAAATTGAAACCATTTGTAGCTGATAAAGAACTTGACGAAATTCAATGGCAAGTTGACGGCGCAGATAAACTTCTTCGTGAAGGAACTGGTGCTGGTTCTGACTTCATCGGTTGGTTAGATCTTCCAGAAGACTATGACAAAGAAGAGTTTGCCCGCATCCAAAAAGCAGCAAGCAAAATTCAATCTGACTCAGAAGTTCTTATTGTTATTGGTATCGGTGGTTCATACCTTGGTGCCCGCGCTGCAATTGACTTTTTGAACAACAGCTTTGTTAATCTTCAATCAAAAGAAGAACGTAAAGCGCCACAAATTCTTTATGCAGGAAATTCAATTTCTTCAAGCTATCTTTCAGACTTGGTAGAATATGTTGCAGATAAAGATTTCTCTGTTAATGTTATTTCTAAATCAGGAACAACAACTGAACCAGCAATTGCTTTCCGTGTCTTTGAAGAACTTTTGGTTAAAAAATATGGCCGTGAAGAAGCAAATAAACGTATCTATGCAACAACAGATAAAGAAAAAGGTGCCGTTAAAGTTAATGCTGATGCAAACAACTGGGATACTTTTGTTGTGCCAGATTCAGTTGGTGGACGTTTTTCAGTTTTGACAGCTGTTGGTCTCTTGCCTATCGCAGCATCAGGTGCTGATATTACAGCTCTTATGGAAGGTGCTAACGCAGCGCGTAAAGAATATACAGCCACAGACGTACGTGAAAATGATGCTTATGCTTATGCAGCGCTTCGTAATATCCTTTACCGTAAAGGTAAACTTTCAGAAATCTTGATTAACTATGAGCCATCATTGCAATACTTCTCAGAATGGTGGAAACAGTTGGCAGGTGAATCTGAAGGTAAAGACCAAAAAGGTATTTACCCAACATCAGCAAACTTCTCAACAGATTTGCACTCATTGGGTCAATTTATCCAAGAAGGTACACGTTCTGTATTTGAAACAGCTATCCGTGTGGAAAAACCACGTAAGAACATTAACATTCCTGAGCTTGAAGCAGATCTTGATGGTCTTGGCTACTTGCAAGGTAAAGATGTTGACTTTGTCAACAAAAAAGCAGCTGACGGTGTGCTCCTTGCCCACACAGATGGTGATGTGCCAAACATGATCGTTACTTTGCCTGAGCAAGATGAATTCACTTTAGGTTATACTATTTACTTCTTTGAGCTTGCAATCGCAATCTCTGGCTACTTGAATGGTATCAATCCATTTGACCAACCAGGTGTTGAAGCTTACAAACGTAACATGTTTGCGCTTCTTGGCAAACCAGGCTTTGAAGAATTGAGTGCCGAATTAAACGCACGTCTTTAATCAAAAATGAGATAAACACAAAAACCGCAGGACATCGAACTGTGGTTTTTTTATGCTTGTGGGCGATGAAGACACAGTGTGCTATAATAGAGCAATGAGAGTTGTAGCAGGAAATTATGGTGGTAGACCACTGAAGACATTGGCAGGAAAAACAACACGTCCAACGACGGACAAAGTTAAGGGTGCAATTTTTAATATGATTGGCCCATATTTTGAAGGTGGGCGAGTTCTGGACTTATTCTCAGGTTCAGGTTCACTTGCTATCGAAGCTGTCTCACGTGGGATGGACAGTGCTGTAATGGTTGAAAGAGACCGTTCGGCACAGTTGGTGATTGCAGAAAATATTAAAATGACCAAAGAAGAGAAAAAGTTTCAGCTTCTTAAAATGCCAGCCGAGCGTGCCTTGACTCATCTTTCTGGGCAGTTCAACTTGGTTTTATTAGACCCGCCTTATGCGAAAGAAAGCATTGTTGCTAATTTAGAAGAAATGCAAAAAAAAGACATGTTAGCAGATGATGTTATCGTTGTTTGTGAGACGGATAAGGAAGTCACACTTCCGGAAAATATTGGTCATTTGTCTTTAAGTAAAGAAAAAGTATATGGAATTTCAAAGGTAAGCATCTATGGAAGATAAAATAGGTTTATTTACAGGCACTTTTGATCCAGTCACAAAAGGCCATCTGGACATCGTTGAACGTGCCAGCAAGCTTTTTGATAAGCTTTATATTGGTATTTTTAAAAATGAAGCTAAAAATCCTCTCTTCAGTCTAGAAGAACGTGTAGTCTTAATCGAAAAAGCCTTAGCAGATTTACAATTAACCAATGTGGAAGTCATTGCACATGCGAATGATTTGACGGTAAACATTGCGAAGCAACTTGAAGTAACGGCGCTTGTGCGTTCTGTTCGTAATGCAGCTGATTTAGACTATGAGAAAAATATGATTTACTTTAACCGTGAAATGACGGGGATAGAAACAATCTTACTGACTGCAAAACCAGAGCTCGAAAATATTAGTTCTACACGGATGCGTGAACTTTATCATTTTGGCCAAGATCTAAGCCGATGGTTGCCTGCGAATGTTATTGAAGCGCTGAATGAGAAAAAAACACATGAAAAATGAAAAAATAAAAAAGCATAAAAAACTAAAGCTATTCTTTGCCATTGCGTTACCGCTTCTTATTGTAGTGGGTTTATTCTTCCCCTTACCTTACTATATCGAGCAGCCAGGAGGAACCATTCCAGTTAATCAGATGGTAGATGTTGCGGGAAAGAAAGATGAACATAAAGGCAATTTTTATTTAACGACTGTTGAAATGGTACGGGCCAATGCCGCAAGTATGCTTTATTCCAAGTCGAACTCTTTTGCCACTATTTTGAGTAGTGAAGAGATGACGGGTGGGATGACCAATCAGCAATTTGACTTGGTCAACCAATTCTATATGCAGACCGCGCAGAATACAGCTGTTTATCAGGCCTTTAAGTTGGCAGGGAAACCTTATGAGATGAAGTATCAAGGGGTCTACGTTTTGAGTATCACTGAGGATTCGACATTTAAAAATGACTTGCAACTTTCGGATACGATAACGGCAGTTAATGGCCACACTTTCAAATCTTCAACTGAGATGATTGACTATGTGTCTCAACAAAAAGTTGGAGATGAGGTGACCATCAAGTACACACGGGTGGATGGCAGCAACCATGAAGCCACAGGCAAGTACATTAAGTTGAGTAATGGTAAAACAGGGATTGGCATTGGTTTAGTAGATCATACACAGGTTGTGACAGACCCTAAAGTTAAAATCGATGCCGGAAGTATTGGCGGGCCAAGTGCTGGGATGATGTTTACCTTGGAGATATATAGCCAAATCACAGGCAAAGATTTACGTCAAGGACGCGAAATTGCAGGTACTGGAACGATCAATGAAGATGGCAGCATCGGGCAAATAGGTGGTGTTGATAAAAAAGTCGCTACAGCAAGCAATTCGGGTGCAAAAATTTTCCTTTGCCCGGATGAAACGGAAGAACAGGCAAAGGCTTCTGGTACAACAAATAACTATACAGATGCACTTGCGGCAGCTAAAAAGTTGAATACAGATATGAAAATCGTACCTGTAAAGACGATCCAAGATGCACTAGACTATCTCGAGAAATAAAAAAGCTGTAAATTACAGCTTTTTTTTGCTTAATATTGATCTTGTAAGAGTGTTTTAAGCTCTGAAATACTTGGTTGGCGTGGATTGCCGGGTGTGCATTGATCGTCGTAAACAAGGTTTGCAAGCTTATCGAGTTCACGCTCCAAGTGGTTTTTATCAACACCATTTCCGGATAGAGTGATATCGATATCGATGCTGTCCGTCAATTTTTTAATTTCTTTAATAAGTTTGTCTACAAGCTCCGCATCATCTTTACCTGTAAGACCGATGTAACGCGCAATTTCAGCGTAATCTTCTTGGGCACGGTAAATCTCATAACGTGGGTATGGTGTACGTTTAACGTTTCCTGTTACAGCGTTAAATTTAATGACGTGAGGCATAGCGATAGCGATAGCTAAACCATGTGGTAATTCAAACTCACCTCCCACTTTGTGGGCGAGGGAGTGATTAATACCGAGAAAGGCATTGGCAAAGGACATACCAGCTAAGGTTGCTGCATTGTGCATATTAGCGCGTGCGACTTGCCCTTCTTTGGAAGGTTTTGATGGGTCGTACTGATATGAGGTTGTCAAATTATCAAAAATTAACTTAATGGCACGAAGTGACAATGGTTTAGTGTAATCCGAAGCCATGACTGAAACATAAGATTCAAGCGCGTGACTAAGGGCATCAATACCAGACCAAGCCACGGTACGTTTTGGCACAGTCATAACAAACTCAGGATCAACGATGGCTACTTGAGGTGTAAGCTGATAATCAGCTAAAGGATATTTAACATGTGTTTCATCATCGGTGATAACAGCAAAAGGTGTTACTTCAGAACCTGTACCAGAAGTGGTCGGGATACATACCAGCTGTGTTTGATCTTGGTGCGGGAATTTGACGATACGTTTACGAATATCGATGAATTTTTGAGCCAATTGCTCAAAGAGTGCTTTTAGTGCGGCATCGTCATTGAGGTCAACCTCTCCACGAGCAGAATACTCGTAAATCAAGCGCCCAATTTTTGCTGCATCAAGTGGAGACCCACCGCCGAGAGCGATAACTGTGTCAGGTTTAAAATCAGCCATTTGTCGCGCAATTTCAATGGCTTGTGAAAGTGTTGGGTCAGGTTTTACAGAACCATAAATTGAAGTTTGTACTTGTGTTTCACGAACGGCTAATTGCTCAAGCATATGGTCGACAAAGCCAAATTGCAGCATACCATGGTCGGTGACGACAAAAGCGCGTTCGATATTAGGCATTTCTTGTAGGTAAGAAATAGAGTTGTTTTCGTAGTAAATTTCTTTTGGCAGACGAACCCATTGTGGGCGATTACGACGACGTGCCACTGTTTTGATATTCAATAGATCATATGTACTCAAATTGTGTGAGATTGAATTTTTCCCCCATGAACCAGTTCCTAAAGTCAGTGATGGACGCATTGCATCAGTATAGATATCCCCAACGCCACCAATAGAATCGGGTTGGTTGACTAAGATACGTGCAGCACCAATAGCATCAGCATATTCTTTCACAAAAGGATCATCTTGTGCACCTATCTGGATAGCTGCGTTGTGTCCAGCACCTTGATAAGCTAAAAGTTTTTGGACGATTGCAGTACCATTTTCGCGTGAAGTAGATTTGTAAATTGACAAAAGCGGGCTGAGCTTTTCAGAAGAGAGGGCTTCCCCGATGTTTTTTTCCTCCAATTCAAAAAGAAGAACATCTTTACCTTCAGGTACTTGTACGCCAGCTTGCTCAGCAATCCACGGTCCAGGACGACCGGCAACCGGCCCTGTTACACCGAAGCCTTCACCTGCACGTTCGACGAAAACAAATTTTTCGATGGCTGGATAATCTTCCTTTGGTACAACGTAAGCACCGTGAACTTGAAGTTTTTCGAGGAATTCATCGTAAATTTCTGCAGCAACTACAGCAGAGTTTTCGGTAGCGCAAATCATGCCGTTGTCAAATCGTTTAGAAAGTAGCAGGTCTTCAACTGCACGGTCAACATTTGCAGTAGCATCAACAAAGACGGCGCCATTACCTGCACCCACACCTAAGGAAGGATTACCTGACTTGAGCGCTGCATTGACCATCCCTGGTCCACCTGTAGCGAGGATAGAAGCAATACCGTGGTTTTGGATAAGTGCGGTAGTGTTATAAAGACTTGGGTCTTCGACCCATTGAATAAAGTTTTCTGGGGCCCCGGCCTTCAGAGCAGCTTCGTAGACAATACGTGCGGCATGAGAGGAACAATTTTGTGCTTGAGGGTGAAAGGCGAAAACGATAGCGTTTCGTGTTTTTGCTGTTAAGAGTGATTTGAAAATTGTTGTAGAAGTAGGGTTGGTAGTAGGTACGATTCCTGCAAGCACGCCTAAAGGGGCTGCGATTTCTACTGAGCCAGCAACTTTGTTCTCGCTGATTACTCCGACTGTTTTGTCATTTTTGATGGAGTTATAAACAGATTCTGAAGCAAAGCGATTTTTAGTATCCTTATCCTCAACGATTCCTCGGCCTGTTTCATTATGGGCTTCGTGTGCGAGTTCAAGGGAATGTTCGCTTGCGGCTAAGGCCATTGCTGCGACAATTTTATCTACTTGCGCTTGTGTGTAGCCTTCAAACTGCAAAGCAGCTTGATGTGCTTTTTTGACGAGACCGTCTGTATATTGCTCTGCTTTTTCTACAAGTGTAGCTTTATCAGCGGCTGTTAGTTCTTTTTTGGTATTCTTGCTTGACATATTTAAATTTCTCCTTTGTGAAATTTATCACGTTATTATTTTAACAAACTTTGAAAGTGCTGTCAAATGATATTGTGTAAAAACACACAAACTTCTTTTGATAAAATACTATCTGCATTTTAATGATAAAAAAACCGCCTGAGTGGCGGTTTTTTTAGAGCGTTGGTAAAATACATGTGCCCTCTGGGCTATAAAAATCTTTTTGTTTAAGTGTGAGCATTCCTGTCTTCCTATTACGGCGGAAAAGACTAATATTATCACTGTCTTGATGTGCTACGATAATAAAATCTTCTGTACTATTGAAATTGAAATCTCGAGGCGTTTCCCCTTCAGTTTTTACAATATCTTCTAGAGTTATTTTTGTTCCCAAGGGGCTAACACTGTAGATAGCGATAGAATTATGTCCGCGGTTCGAAGCATAGAGAAACGCACCATCGGAAGAAAGACGGAGAGCAGATGCGCTCTTTGTGCCTTCAAAATCTACGGGAAGAGTACTGATTGTTTCGAGTGCGGCAAAGCGTCCTTTTTCCTCATTGTAGCTGAGAACAGTTACAGTAGAAGAAAACTCACCAATGGCGTAAGCAATCTTGCCATTGGGATGGAAAGTAAGATGACGTACTCCAGTACCTGCAGGCATACGGTAGAGGCTTACAAGAGAGAGCTTGCCTTCTTCACCAACGACATCGTAAACCGTAATCTCATCTGTACCCAAGTCACAGGTAACCAATCGTCCATCAGGTGTAAGATCTGTGTAATGCACGTGAGGACGTTCTTGACCAGGGTGTACTTTTGAACCTTCGCCTTCATGTTTCACAGTGTCTGTTAAGGTAAGCGAACCATTTTTTTGAATTTTGTAGACTCGAATTTCCCCTAAGTGATAATTTGCACCATAAACAAAACCACGTTCATTATCAACAGCTACATAGCAAAGTGGTGCGCCAACACTAGTAACATAGTTGAGAAGCTCTGTTTTTCCTCTTTTATAACTGAGCGCAGCAATACCGCCACCATTTTCATCTGCAGCACAAGTGTAAAGGTGTTGTTTTGCTTTGTCCAAAGCAAAATATGTTGCATTTTGAATATGGGCAACTTCTGTTAGATTAGAAAGTTCTTCCTTTGCAATATCTAAGTCAAAACTATAAATCCCCTTTGATTCACGCTTAGTGTAACCGCCAACTAAAATTTTTTCACGCATATCTTGGCTCCTTTAACATTTAATATTCGTATAATTATTTTATCATAAATGAGCGTTTTCAGGAAACTAAATCTCTCGCAATTTGCGAAGGCAGGAAAGGCGACAAAATGATACAACAAGCTCTTGCAATAAGGAAGTGTTTAGTGTATAATAGTACTGTTGTCTATGGGCAATAATTTCACATTTTGACTTGACAGTGTCGTAGTGCACGTGTGTAGCGGCATTGGCTGACAGTTAAAAGAGGAAAAACTATTTTAAAAGGAGACATTAATATGTCAGTTATTTCAATGAAACAACTTCTTGAAGCTGGTGTTCACTTCGGTCACCAAACTCGTCGTTGGAACCCAAAAATGAAACCATACATCTTCACAGAACGTAATGGTATCCACGTTATCGACCTTCAAAAAACAGTTAAACTTGTTGACGATGCTTACAACTATGTACGTAACGCTTCATCTGAAGGTGCTGTAGTACTTTTTGTTGGTACTAAAAAACAAGCTTCAGAAGCTGTTAAAGAAGAAGCACTTCGTGCTGGTCAATACTATGTAAACCACCGTTGGCTTGGTGGTATGCTCACTAACTGGAACACTATCCAAAAACGTGTAGCACGCCTTAAATCAATCAACAAAATGGAAGAAGACGGAACTTTCGAAGTTTTACCTAAGAAAGAAGTTGTTCTTTTGAACAAAGAACGCGAACGTCTTGAAAAATTCATCGGTGGTATCGCTGACATGCCTCGCATCCCAGATGTGATGTACGTTGTTGACCCACACAATGAACAAATCGCTATCCAAGAAGCTCAAAAATTGGGAATCCCAGTTGTAGCAATGGTTGATACAAACGCTGACCCAGATCCAATCGACGTTATTATCCCAGCAAACGATGATGCTATCCGTGCAGTTAAATTGATCACTGCTAAAATGGCTGACGCTATCATCGAAGGTCGTCAAGGCGAAGATTCAGTAGAAGCTGAACTTGCAGTTAAAGATACTGCTGCTTCAGAAGAATCACTTGAAGAACTTGCTGAAATCGTTGAAGGCAAATAATTTGTAATGAATAATACAGGCGAGGCCCTACGCCTCCCTGTTTTTTTATAAAATATAATAATAGGAGAACTATACAATGGCAGTAACAGCAGCTCAAGTAAAAGAATTGCGTGAAAAAACTGGTGCAGGTATCATGGATGCTAAACGTGCACTTGTTGAAACTGATGGAAACATGGAAGCAGCCGCTGAGCTCCTTCGTGAAAAAGGTATTGCGAAAGCTGAGAAAAAAGCTGACCGTATCGCCGCTGAAGGTTTGACAGGTATCGCTGTAAACGGTAATACTGCAGCGCTTATCGAATTGAACTCAGAAACAGACTTTGTTGCTAAAAACGAACAATTTGTTGCTATCGTTAAAGAAACAGCTGAACTTATTGCAGAGAAAAAACCTGCAACTAATGAAGAAGCTTTGGCTTTGACAACTGCAGAAGGTATCAGCCTTGAAGATTCTTACACACAAGCTACAGCGACAATTGGTGAAAAAATTTCATTCCGTCGTTTCCAACTTATCGAAAAAACAGATGCACAAACATTTGGTGTTTACCAACACAACCAAGGTCGTATCGGTGTAGTTACAGTTGTTGAAGGTGGAGATGCAGAGCTTGCTAAAGCAGTTGCAATGCATATCGCTGCGATGAACCCAACTGTTCTTTCTTACAAAGAATTGGATGCTGAGTTTGTTCATGATGAGTTGGCTAAATTGAACCACACCATCGATGAAGATAACGAAAGCCGTAAATTGGTAAACAAACCAATGCTTCCACATCTTGCCTACGGTTCTCGTAGCCAATTGACTGAAGAAGTTCTTGCAAATGCTGAAGCAGAAATGAAAGAAGAACTTTTGGCTGAAGGTAAACCTGAAGCAATCTTGGGCAAAATTATCCCAGGTAAAGTTGCAAAATTCATCATTGACAATACTAAAGTCGACCAAGCTTACACACTTCTTGGACAACTTTATGTTATGGATGACAGCAAAACAGTAGAAGCTTTCCTTGAATCTAAAGGTGCTAAAGTTGTAGCGTTCACACGTTACGAAGTTGGTGAAGGTATCGAGAAAGCAGAAAACAACTTCGCGGCAGAAGTCGCTGAAGCAGCAGGTCTTGCTTAATTAAGAAAAAACAGTTCTAATGGACTGTTTTTTTATGATTGTTTGTGTGAAGCCCTTCTTTTTCGTGGTTTTAAACGTAGAGTGCGTGTAATCTAAAAAATGTAGAAAAGTGATGTAAAATCAAATATAATGTGCTATAATAAAGAGTGAAACTTTGTATTTAAAATTAAGTTTAAATAAAAAGATAAAATTACCTAAAGTTTTGGAGAGAAGATGTCAAGTACAATAATTATTCTTTTGGGCGTTCTCATAGTGATTGTCGTTGGATTCTATGTATTTTCAATGGTAATGCGTAAGAAAACAGAAAATCGTATTCTTGAGTTAGAAGAGCGCAAGGAGCTGCTTTTTGATTTACCTGTGCAAGAAGAATTAGATGCCGTCAAGAAGATGCATCTGGTTGGGCAGTCACAGACCATTTTCCGTGAATGGAACCAAAAATGGATTGATTTGTCATCAGATTCATTTGCTGATTTAGAAAACCATATTTTTGAAGCTGAGCAATTGAATGACTCCTTCCATTTTTTCCGTGCGCGTGAGTCTGCTGATGATAGTGAAGCACAGATCGAAGTGATGGAATCTGAAGTCGAAGCGATTCGTGCAGGTGTTGCAGAATTGGTCGAACAAGAAAAACGTAATTCGACAAAAATTCAAGAATCTCTTGACCTTTATGAAACACTCCGCGATGAAATCACTGACAATCAAGAAAAATATGGTACAGTTATTGACGAAATTAACCGTCACTTAGCAAACATAGAAACTGAATTTTCACAGTTTGTTACACTTAACTCAACAGGGGATCCGATTGAGGCAGCAGAAGTGTTGGAAACTGCGGAAGAACACACAATTGCTTTGCGTGCAATTACGGAGCAAATTCCAGGCTTGCTTGCTGTTGTCGACAAAGAATTGCCAAAACAAATCGAAGAGTTAGAAGAGACAGTTCAGAAGTTCGAGGAGGAAGATTACGTACTTCCTGCAAGTGTTAATCTTGAGAATGAAATGAAAGCCATCCAAGATGATTTAGAAGAAGCTAAAGCTCTTCTTGATAGCTTTGAACTTGAAGCAACGGAAGCCCGTATTTCTTCAATTAACGATCGTATTAATGGTATTTATGACATTTTTGAGCGTGAATATAAAGCACGCCGTAGCGTAGAAAAACGCGTGAATATTCTCCGAAGCTATATTGAACATACACGTGCAAATAACAAAAACCTCTTGTTAGAAATCGACCATACGATGCAGGCATATTTGCTTTCTGATAATGAAAAAGCAGCTGTGCGTAGCTACTCTGAACACCTTGATATCCTCGAAGGAGAAGTTGACAGTGTGCTTGAAGCAGTTAAAGAAAAACAAAAACCTTACTCTGCCTTAGGTGGAAATGTAAATTCAATCATTGAAGCTTTGGAAGATATTGAGAAGAATCAAATTAGCATTAGTGAAGGACTTGCTAACTTACGTGAACAAGAAAAAGTTGCACAAGAAGCTGCTGATCGCTTTGACTCAGAGCTACGCATTATCAAGCGATATGTGGAAAAACGCAACCTTCCAGGTTTGCCGAAAGATTATTTGGATCTCTTCTTTGCAACAAGTGAGCGTTTAGAAGCCCTCTTTAAAGAATTAGGTAAAGTACGTATTAATATTGATGTAGTGAACCATCAGCTTGACACATCTACTCAAGATATGGAAGCCTTGAAAGATGCAACGGATGATTTAGTAGATCATGCAGTTCTTGCAGAACAATTGATGCAATATGCTAATCGTTATAAAGCAAGTGATGAACGTATTGCTGGAGCTATCGCTCGAAGCTTACAACTCTTTGATCGTGCGCGCAACTATGACGGAGCTTTTAACGAAATTTCAAATGCTCTAGAAATGGTTGAGCCAGGAGCAGCAGAACGTATTGCTAATGTATACAATAGTCACAAAGAAAAACCAGATTATCGTTGATAAGAAGACGTAAGGAAACTTACGTTTTTTTTATTTTTTATCATTTTAAAAACGACCTATACTCACAAGCGCAAGTCGCAAACAAAAGGACAAATGGTTATTGTATGAAATATGTTATAATAGGCCTATGAATGAAACTGAAAATATTATGGAAGAATTGCATTGCATTGGCTGCGGTGCATTGATTCAAACAGAAGATAAAAATGCCTTGGGTTTCCTGCCTGCAGGAGCACTTGCGAAAAGAGGAGAAGATGACGCATTGTACTGTCAACGTTGTTTTCGCCTCCGTCACTATAATGAAATCGCGGATGTCAGTTTGACAGACGATGATTTTTTACGCCTTTTAAGCGAAATCGGTGAACATGATGCGTTAATCGTGAATGTTGTTGACATCTTTGATTTTAATGGCTCTCTCATCCCAAGCTTGCATCGTTTTACGGGCGATAATGATCTTCTCTTAGTCGCCAATAAGAAAGACATTCTGCCTCACTCATTAAAGGTTGGTAAAATGAGCGCTTGGCTTAAGGAGCAAGCAAAGAGAGCGGGTCTCCGTCCCCTTGATGTTCTTGTAACTTCAGCTAAAAATCAAGATGATGTCCGAGAACTCATGGAAAAAATTGAGAAAATGCGTAAAGGACGTGACGTTTATGTGGTTGGTGTGACGAATGTGGGTAAATCTACATTGATTAACGCCATTATCAAACTTGTCACTGGGGATGATAATGTAATTACAACCAGCCGCTTTCCCGGTACGACTTTAGATAAGATTGAGATTCCTCTTGATGATGATAGTTTGCTTATTGATACACCGGGGATTATTCATCGTGGACAAATGGCCCACTATCTTGAAGCAAAAGACCTAAAACTCGTTTCTCCTAAAAAAGAAATTAAGCCTAAAACTTACCAACTTAATGCAGGACAAACCCTATTTTTAGGAGGGCTTGCACGTTTTGACTATATACAAGGTGAAAAACAAGGCCTTACTGTTTTTTGTGACAATGAGTTAGATATTCATCGTACAAAATTAGAAGGGGCTACTGAATTTTATGAAAAACATGCGGGTGGGTTACTCCAACCGCCACGAGCAAAAAATCTTTCGGACTTTCCCAAACTCATCCGTAAAGAATTTTCTGTCAAAGAAAAATCAGATATTGTCTTCTCTGGTCTAGGATGGATTCGGGTTGCGGAACGTGGCGTTGTTGCCGCATGGGTGCCAGAAGGTGTAGATGTAGTTCTGCGTAAGGCATTGGTATGAGTATGATAAATCTAGAAGAAAAACAAGAACGTGTTTTACTCGCTGGTGTAGAGACCTTTGAAAATAGTGAAAATTTTGAAAGCTCGATGCTTGAACTTGCTGAACTCACTAAAACAGCAGGAGGGATTGTGGTTGATGCTTTTACACAAAAGCGGGACAGATATGATACTAAATTTCTGATTGGAACCGGCAAGCTTGAACAAATGAAGTGGGCAATTGAAGTCGGAGAAATAGATACGGTTATATTCAATGACCGTCTGACGCCTCGCCAAAACATTAATCTGGAAGAAGCTTTAGGGATAAAAGTTATTGATCGGATGCAATTGATTTTGGATATTTTTGCATTGCGGGCACGTTCTCATGAAGGCATGCTTCAAGTTGAGCAGGCTCAACTTAGCTATTTGTTGCCACGTTTGGTCGGGCAAGGTATCATGCTCAGTCGTCAAGGAGGCGGTATCGGCTCCAAAGGTCCTGGTGAAAGTAAACTTGAAACAGACCGTCGTTATATTCGGACACGTATTGAAAATATTGACAAACAGCTCAAAAAAGTTGAAAAAACCCGTGAAACGATTCGGAAAAAGCGTAAAGAAAGTTCGATCTTTAAGATTGGCTTGATTGGTTATACGAATGCCGGAAAGTCAAGCATAATGAACGCTCTGACTGAAAAAACGCAATATGAAAAAGATGAACTTTTTGCCACACTAGATGCAACAACAAAGTTGGTGAAAATAAAAGAGGATTTTACAGTCAGTCTTACGGATACGGTTGGTTTTATTCAAGATTTGCCGACGGAACTGATTAAAGCATTCAAGTCGACTTTGGAAGAGTCGACTCATGTGGATTTACTCATCCATGTTATTGACGCAAGTAATCCCCATCATGAAGTCCATGAAAAAACAGTCCAAAAATTGATGGAAGAAATGGATATTCAAGGTATTCCTGTGTTAAATGTCTATAATAAGATGGATATTGCTCAGGATTTTGTACCTACTTTGGCCCCAGCAGTACAACTTTCGATTAAGTCAGACGAAGGCGTTCAGTGGTTACGTACCGCAATTTTAGAAAAATTGCATGAGCTCTTTGTCGCTTTTGAGTTGGACCTTCCTTATGCAATGGCTTATAAACTTCCTGAACTGAAAAAAATAGCCATGGTCAACGATGTTATTGAAGGTGAGACAGCTTATAAAGTTAAAGGGCTCATTGCCCCTAACATGACCTGGAAGCTGGATAATTATTAGAAAAGAGAAATAAAATGGAATTAACTGGAAAACAAAAGCGTTACTTGCGAAGTCTCGCAGTGAATATTCGCCCCATAGTTCAAATCGGAAAATCTGGCGTGTCTAACGAAATCCTTACAAGTATCCGCCACGCTGCAGATGCACGTGAATTAATTAAAGTCAACATCTTGCAAAACTCTGATGAAACTGCCAAAGATGTTGCAGCGATGATTGACGAAATGGGGCTTAACGTTGTCCAAATTATCGGGCGCAATGTAGTGGTCTTTAAGGTCAGTGACCGTAAAGAAAATCGTAAAATTTCAGAAGATGTAAAAAAGGTATAAGTTATGTCGCTTGAACTTCTAACACCTTTTACTAAGGTGGATCTACAAGAGGAAAATGCTCGTGTTCGCCGTGCCATCGGCCTTTTTTGGGGAAGTTTCAATCCTGTACACATCGCACATTTAACAATTGCTGATCAAGTGCGTCAGCAGCTGAATTTAGAACAAGTTGTTTTTCTTCCGGAACATAATACCGATGGGCATGTTACACGCATGTTAGAACTGGCACTCGAAGGAAAAGAAGGTCTTGTCTTGAACAAATGCCGCTGCCAAGCAGATGAAGGCATATATGAAACAGTAAAGGCCCTCAAGGAAGAACATCCTGATACAGATTTTTACTTTATCATTGGGGGAGATTTAATCAATAGTTTACCGAGCTGGAAAAATATTGAGCAACTTTTAGAATTAGTACAACTTGTTGGTGTACGTCGCCCACGCTTCCGTGCGGGGACAAGTTATCCTATTTTGTGGGTTGATGTACCGGGAATGGATATCTCTGGCAATATGATACGTGAACAATTTAGTCGAGGACTTGTTCCAAATTTCTTGTTGGCGCCAAAAGTACTTGCTTATATCAAGAAAGAGGGGCTGTATGTTTGAATTTTATCCAGAAGTAAACTTGTCAAGAGAAGAACTACTCATGAAGATAAAAGCTCAAATGTCTGAAAAACGTTTCCAACATATTCTAGGAGTAGAGAAAGCAGCAATTGCACTTGCTGAAAAATACCATGTAAATGTGCATAAAGCCAGTCTTGCTGCTCTTTTACATGACTACGCAAAAGAAACAGCAGATCATATCTTCTTAGCGTTGATTGAAAAGTATAACTTGGATCCTGATTTAAAAAATTGGGGCAATAACATTTGGCATGGTACAGTGGGTATTTATAAAATGCAAGAAGATTTAGGGTTGAAAGATCCCGAAATTCTCCATGCAATTGAGGTTCACACTGTAGGGAGTGCAGCGATGTCTGACTTAGCAAAAGTGCTTTATGTGGCGGATTATATTGAAGAAGGGCGCGATTTCCCGGGTGTGATTGAAGCGCGAGCTATCGCGGATTGCTCTCTTAATATGGCGGTGGCCTTTGAGACAATGCGGCTTATTGATTATCTGGCTGAGCTTCGTGTAAAAATTTATCCCCAAAGTATCGAAACATATAATGCATTTATCAAATATCTTAAAAAATAATAATAAATAGAAAATAGGAATAAAATGAATTCAAAACAATTACTCGAAACAGTTGTAAAAGCAGCCGATGATAAAAAAGCTTTGGATATTGTAGCTCTTGATGTCGCTGCCGTATCAGGCGTTGCAGATTATTTCGTTGTCCTTGAAGCGATGAATACACGTCAGATTGATGCGATTGTTGATAATGTCGCTGAAGAAGCAGACAAACTTGGTGTTCAAGCAGCAGGTCATATTGAAGGTGATGCACGTACGGGGTGGGTTTTAGTTGACTTAGGTGACGTGATTGTCAATGTTTTTGACCATGATTCACGCTTGCGTTTTAACTTGGAAAAACTTTGGTCAGATGCACCACTTGTTGATATTAATGAATGGATTTCTGAATAAATGACAGCTTCTTATGAGGAATTTGCGCGAGTCTATGATTCCGTAATGGATGAGGAACTTTATGACTTATGGTTTGATTTTAGTCAAAGACATTTTCCGGCAAAAACGCAAAATATCATGGAACTGGCATGCGGTACAGGTATTCTCTCGATAAGATTCAGTCAAGCAGGTTACGAAGTAACCGGCGTTGATTTGTCTGAGGAAATGCTGACTATTGCGGATCAACGGGCACGTCAGATGGGGGAAAAGATTACTTTTGCTGCTGGAGATATGCGTGAATTATCGGGAGCAACCACATTTGATGTTGTAACTTGCTACTCGGATTCGCTTTGTTACATGTCGAATGCTTCTGAAGTCCAACGCGTTTTTGATGGGGTTTATAATTCTTTAAATGCGGATGGGGTTTTTATCTTTGATGTTCATTCGACATATCAAGTGGATTCTGTCTTTCCGGGTTACGCTTATCACGAAAATGATGAAGACTTTGCTTTTCTTTGGGATTCTTTTGAGGGGGATGATCCCCATTCCGTTGTCCACGAATTAACTTTCTTTGTTAAAGATTCTGATGGGAAATTTGTGCGTAAAGATGAAGTACACCAAGAAAGAACGTACCCAATAAAGGAATATTTGACAGGACTTCAGAAATTTTCTAAAGTAGAAGTATATGCTGATTTTGAAGATAAAAAACCTGAAGAAGAAAGCTTACGTTGGTTCTTTGTATGCAAAAAATAATAGGAATTGTTGCTGAGTTCAACCCTTTTCACAATGGACATAAATATTTATTAGATCAGGCAGGCGAGGGTATAAAAATCGTTGCCATGTCTGGAAATTTTATGCAAAGGGGTGAACCAGCTCTTTTTGATAAATGGACAAGAGCGGAAATGGCTCTAAAAAATGGTGCAGATATCGTGGTTGAGCTTCCTGTCATGGGAGCTGTCCAAGCTGCAGATTTTTTTGCGCAGGCAGCAGTGGATATTCTTGATAAAATGGGGATTGATGAACTTGTTTTTGGTTCGGAGTCTGCCCTGGATTACCAAAAAATTGTGAATCTTTATAAAGAGAAGTCAACAGAAATGGAGCGTTTCATTAAAGATTTACCTGATACGTTGAGTTATCCCGAAAAAACTCAGATGATGTGGCAGAAGTTCTCAGGTTTACACTTTGATGGGAATACCCCTAACCATGTCCTTGCTCTCGCTTATGCCAAAGCCAGTGCGGACAAAGATATAAGACTCCGAGCTATTCGCCGCAGTAACGATTTTCATTCGCGAAGCTTATCTGGTGAAATTGCTTCAGCAACAGCCATCAGAGCAAATATTGACCAACCAGATATTTTTAATTTTGTTCCTGAAAATTTAAAGCAACTCTATCAGCACCCCAGAGTTTCTTGGGATAATTATTTCACTTTGCTTAAGTATAAGATAATTTCTCAAGATTTGAGCCTAATTTTTCAAATGAACACAGAGTTGGAAAGTCGGATAAAAACAGTCATCAAGAAAGTAAGTACAGTGGACGAATTGGTAGAGGCAGTGCATACGAAGCGCTATACTAGAGCGCGTGTGAGAAGGTTGTTAACCTATGTTTTATTGGATATCCCACGTGATTTTCAGCTGCCACAAAATATTCATGTTTTAGGCTTTACCAAGCAAGGACAACATCATCTGGCTAGAGTGAAGGATAAACTTGTGACCCGTATTGGAAAAGAATCATGGGATTTACTTACGCAAAAATCAGATGATATTTATCAATTAGGAAATCGTAGTTTTAAAGAACAGAACCACGGGCGCAAACCCTTGATTTTGTGATATAATATTTAAGAATAAATTGAAAATAGGAGGTGTCCCATGGGACGCAAATGGGCCAATATTGCCGCAAAAAAAACAGCTAAAGACGGAGCAACATCAAAAGTTTATGCCAAATTTGGTGTTGAAATATATGTAGCCGCAAAGCAAGGCGAGCCAGATCCAGAGTCAAATACAGCGCTTAAGTTTGTTATTGAACGTGCGAAGCAAGCACAAGTTCCAAAGCATGTTATTGATAAAGCGATTGACAAAGCTAAAGGCGGAGCAGAAGAAGCTTTCGTTTCCGGACGCTATGAAGGGTTCGGACCGAATGGATCAATGATTATCTGTGAAACATTAACTTCCAATGTAAATCGTACAATTTCTAATATCCGTACCATTTTCCATAAAAATGGTGGGAATATTGGTGCGGAAGGTTCTGTAGGTTACATGTTCGATAATACAGGTGTGATCGTCTTTGCAGGTGATGATGCTGACGAGATTTTTGAATATTTGATTGAACAAGAAATTGACGTCCGTGATGTTTCTGCGGAAGAAGGTCAAATTATTGTTTATACAGAGCCTACAGATTTACATAAAGCAATTGCTGCGCTCAAAGAAAAAGGCATCACTGAATTTACAACAACTGAACTCGAGATGATTGCACAGAGCGAAGTTGAACTTTCTGGTGAAGATTTAGAAACCTTTGAAGGTTTGGTGGATGCTTTGGAAGATGACGACGATGTTCAAAAAGTTTATCATAATGTAGATATGTAAATAAAAAAGATGGTCATTTGGCCATTTTTTTATTTATATCCCGATATTCTCATCTTAATTAACTGGAAATTTTAAAAAAATAAAAGCTCCCGAAGCCCAGTAAACGGGGCTTAAACCGAACAAAGATAATTTTTTTTGAAAAAACCACAGTTTATTCTTGACAGGGAGGGAGTAGTTTGATAGAATATAATAGTTGTCGCGAGAGAGCGTATCTCACGTGAGAGCGATAGACCTTTGAAAACTGAATAAAGTAGAATGACT